>Ga0209343_10000559_pt1 | contig 51967 bp, 50 predicted proteins | sample RifCSPlowO2_02_FD_184026 | JGI IMG/M metagenome (GOLD analysis project Ga0209343, IMG submission 184026) | Groundwater microbial communities from Rifle, Colorado - Rifle CSP2_plank lowO2_0.2 (SPAdes) (version 2) | ecosystem: Environmental > Aquatic > Deep subsurface > Groundwater | place...
AAGTAGTCGGATACCCTGACATGCCCACCCAGTTCTGCCGCCTTCCCCGCCATGCATCACCCCCCGATATGTTTTACGCACCGGAGGAGTGTAGCGGAAATTTTGTTAAGTGAACAGCATTGGGGACAGACCACGGTTTTCCGGTTTTCAAACAGGGAGAATTGCTGTGATTTTCACTGGAAACCGTGGTCTGGTCGCGGTAGGAACGCCGGTTACCCGACACCCCCCGCACAGCCCGGTAGGATGCGGTAACGAAGGAACCGCATCGTTCGCGATTGATGCGGTTCGTGCCTCACCGCATCCTACGAACACTAATTGGTATTCCCCCCTTTGAAAAAGGGGGGTGAGGGGGGATTTGGATGTCGCACGGATACAAAAATCCCCCTCAATCCCCCTTTTACAAAGGGGGAGGCGGGTTGAATTTGCCAATGGATTATTTGGGTTAAACGGCGATGGGATTAAAGGGGTCGTGTACGCATTGTTTTCAACCCGCGTAGGCGCAATAACCAACGGGCATTGCGCCGGATGTTGGTTCCGATTTATCTTTCTTCTTCAAAAAATAAGAAGCCACTCCATCCGATAAACCGGATGCGAGTGGCTTCTTTTTTAGCCGCCTGTCCTGCTACTTCACTGCCTCGATAATTCCGATTTCTCTTTTGAGCAGATCATTGGCGAGCTGCGAAAGCGGCATGCCTTTTTTAGCGGCGATGGCGTTCAGATAATCCTGCACCTCGGCATCCAGATAAACCGGCAGGTTGAGCCGCAGATTGGGGCGGTAGAATTTGCCGCGCGTAGCACCCGCAAAATTTACTTCGGCGGGCATATCGTCATCGTCATGCGTTGTGGTCGCGTTCACGTTCATGTTTGCACCTATCGTGGTTCGTTCTCATAAAATTGCCGTTCGCGCTTGGTTGCCGGACGTGCTGAAATCAAGCGGACGCTGGCGCTGGCGGGGCCGGTGGCCTGATGGGTATGCGCCACCAGCAACAATGTTCCGCTGGCATCATGCCCCAGCAACCACCACCGTTCTTCATCCTGGCTGTGGGTCTCATCGAAAACCGTCAGTGCCAGAGGGTCCAGAAATACCGTCGCGGCCTGCTCGAACGTCACGCCATGCTTGTCTGCATTGGCCGCCGCCTTGACGGCATCCCACTGAAAATCGTAAACAGTGTCGGCCACGGCGTCTGTTTTTAGCGTTGCGCCTGAGCCAGCACGGTATTGAGCATTTGGCTGACAAAGCGCTGCTGCATCTTGGGCTGTTGGCTGACGGCCTCTATTTGCTGCTGGAGGCGGGCAGCGGGGCCACGCTTTTGAGCGGTGCGGCTGGCCCCTCCAAACAACTCTTCCAAAGGTGCGGCAAGCGTGCGCGCCACGATTGGCATGGCCGACACCGGAATGCGCCGCCGCCCCATCTCGTAAGCCTGAACAGTTTGTTGCGACACGCCCAGCGCCTCGGCCAACTGTGTCTGGGTGATGTTGTGTGCTTTGCGCAGTGCAGCGATGCGCTCACCCAACGCTACAAAAAAATCACGCTCTTCGGCGCTGATGGCCAGGGCGGCTGTTGATTGCTTGTGCAAGATAACAGCCATAAAGATAACCCATGATTTACGAAACGCAGTTGAGTATACTACGAAACGTAGTAAGCGTAGCAAGGCGATACCCACGGATGATCGCGGATTAAAGGGCTCGTGTTCGCATTGTTTTCCACGAGGCTGATTTCAACAATTAACCCGCTCCCATGTGCGCCCCGCTCAGATTAGCTGACCTGCAATCTGTCACCGGCCCCGTCCCCGGCGCCCTCACCACCGCCTATGACAATTTCTTCCGCGCGAGCCAGATCGGGGTGAACGGCAGCAGCATCGCCTACGCCTACGATGCCGACGGCCTGCTGACCGGCGCGGGAAATATGACGCTGACGCGCGATCCCGGCAACGGCCTGGTCACCGGCACCGCGCTCGGCCAGATCGCCACCAGCCAGAGCTACGACAGCTTTGGCCGGGTATCCGGCTTCACCGCCAGCCAGGGCGCGACCGTGCTGTTCGACGAGCAGTACCAGCGCGACAACGCCGGCAACCTGACCAAAAAAACCGTCACATTGAACGGCCAGACCAGCGTCTACGACTATGCCTACGACTCCGCCGGGAGGCTGGCCGCTGCGGCATTCTGTCACCGAACTGGGTAGTAAAGCGGTTCAACGCTTTTACCCTTCTCCTCTCCCTTCCCCCTTCTCTTTCAGAATTCCATATTCGGCACACGGTTCAGCAATGCCTCCACCGCGTCCGCTGCCGGCAACTGCTCATACAGCACGCGGTACACCGCCTCGGAGATCGGCATCGCCACGCCGAGGCGTTGCGCCAGACGATGCACTTCGCGCACTGTATAGACGCCTTCGGCGACATGTCCGAGGCGGCGCAGTATTTCTGGCAGGTCGTACTGCTGCACCAGCAACATGCCGACCTGGCGGTTGCGCGACAGGTCGCCGGTGCAGGTCAGGATCAGGTCGCCCGCGCCGGATAATCCGCTCAGTGTTTCGGGCCGCCCGCCGAGCTTCAGGCCTAGCCGTGCAATCTCGGCTAGGCCGCGCGTCAGCAGGGCGGCGCGCGCGTTATACCCAAGCCCCAGCCCGTCGCAAATACCGGCGGCAATTGCCATGACATTTTTGACCGCTCCGCCGACTTCCACACCGATCACGTCACTGCTGGCGTAGATGCGCAGGCGCGCATGATGCAGTGCCTGCGCGGCGCGTTGCGCGAATTCATGATCCTGGGAAGCGAGCGTCAACGCGGCAGGAAGGCCGCGTGCAACTTCCTGCGCGAAACTGGGGCCGGACAACACGCCTCGCGGGAACTCCTCCGGCAGCACCTCGGCGGCTACCTGGTGCGGCAGCAGCGTCGTCTCCGCCTCAAAACCCTTGCACACCCAGATCACGCCCGGAAATTTTACAATGCCCTTCTCGTTTGTCGTTTCTCCCGCAGAAATCGACAATTGTTTTTCTCGTTCGCCTCCTCGCCCGCTTGCGGGATAACCAGCGGCTTGCCCACCGTTTTTTGATGGGCTAGCCGAATGGCTAGTTGTTCCATCAGAGGATTGAGGAGAGGGTATCGGGGGAGAGTTAGGGAGGGGACGGCGTCCTGGCAACCGGGCTATTTCTTTCAGCACGGAACGCAACGCGGCGACGGGAACGGCGACGATCACCAATTCCGCGCCTTCCATGGCGGCGGGAAGATCTGCGCTCAGATCGAGGTTTTCCGGCAACGGGATATCCGGAAGAAAGCTCTGGTTGCAGCGCGCGGCGCGCATCGCCTCGACCTGGGCGGCATCGATCGACCACAGCGTGACGCGGTGATGGGCGGACAGGCTGATGGCAAGCGCGGTTCCCCATGCTCCCGCGCCGATAACGGTAATGTTCATATCGTAGGGGCGCAATTTATCTCGCCCTGATCTAATTGAAGCATCAAACAAGGGCGCGATGAATCGCGCCCCTACGGTGAAATTTGACGATCAATCGCCCCATACATCGGCGCTGCTCACATAGCCGCCATCCGTACCCTGATGGCGCACCTTGATCCATCCGGTTCCGGTCGATTCGAGATACTCGAGCGCCACTTGCTGGCGCACCTGAAACAGGAGTGGCGCTGCCTGGTCGGGTTCGGCGCGCACATCCAGCACCGGCGCCAGCGCAAACACATAGCGCTTGTCGCTCAATGCGCTTTTTTCGATCCAGTACAACCCGCCGGAACGGTCACGCACCTTGACCCATGTATTCAGCACGACAATCTGCTCGAATGGCATGTAGCGGTTCACCACGAACAGTTTTTTCGCCTTGACCGAGGGCGCGTCATAAAGAATCGCGCTGTTCTCACCGACCGATACGAAATCTGCCGCGTGCGCCGCGCCCGCGCCATATAGCAGCGCGGCCAGCACAATCGAACGTAGCGGATCGGACAGTTTCATCAGTGGGTGGTAGCCGCAGCAGCCTGCGCCTGCTCCTGCTTGTGCTGCTGATAGAGCATTTCGAAGTTGACCGGATTCAGCATTACCGGCGAAAAGCCGGCGCGCACCGCGACATTGGAAACGACTTCGCGCAAATACGGGAACAGGATGCTCGGGCACATCACCGCCAGCACCGACTCCATATCTTCTTTGGGCAGATTGCTCAGGCGGAAGATGCCGGCCTGCTTGGCTTCGATCAGAAACATTACCTTCTCGCCGACCTTGGCCGTCACCGTGGTGGTGATCATCACTTCGTATACATCCGCCTCAATCGTCGCTGTTTCGGTGTTCAACTGAACTTCGATTTGCGGGTTTTCGCGCTCCAGAAAAATATGCGGCGCGTGCGGGATCTCCAGCGAGAGATCTCTCACATAGAGCTTTTCTATATTGAACATGGGTTGGGAATTTTCCTGTACAGCTTCAGTCATTTTTTTCTCCGAGGTTATGGTGCTAAAAGTTTATCCAGTTCGCCGGCGCGTTCGAGCGATGCGAGATCGTCGAAGCCGCCGACATGTTTATCGCCGATATAAATTTGCGGCACGGTGCGCCGCCCGGTCTTTTCCATCATCGCCGCGCGTAATTCCGGCTGCAAATCGACGCGTATCTTTTCGATCTCCCGCACACCCTTGCGCTGCAGTAATTGCTCGGCGCGCACGCAGTAGGGACAGACTGCGGTGCAGTACATCATGACATTCGCCACTACGATTTCTCCAAAGGCAAATTGGTTTTCTGCCAGGCCGTCACTCCGCCCGCCAGGTTATAGGCCTGGGTAAAGCCGTGCTTGCCAAGCACCGCACAGGCTACGGCGGAGCGGCTGCCGGTACGGCACACCACCACAATGGGATTCTCCTTGTATTTTTCCAGTTCGCCGATACGCTCATTGAGTTTGCCGAGCGGTATCTGCCTGGAATTCAAGATATGTCCGAGCTTGTATTCTCCCTCTTCGCGCACATCCAGCACCAGCGCGCTTTTATGGTTGATGAGTTGCAGGGCCGCGGGGCAATCCGCCTCCTTGATGCCGCGAATACGGTTGCCGAATATCGACCAGAGCAGCATGAAGCCGCTGAACAACGCCATGGAAATCGGAAGAATGTTATCGGTGACGAACTGCACGCCTGTACTCCTGTTCTTTTTGGAGGGCGAATTCTAGCAGAGAGGAAAAGTGCTCGGGGTCTTTTTCCGCCAATTCGGCGATCTGCCGATGCGCGCCGGAAAATTCTCCGGGGTACGACCAGATGGCCTGCTCCAGCATGGTTCTGGCCTCTTCCTGCCGCCCTGCCTGCGCCAGCAACATAGCCTGGCGGTACGCCACCGCGCCGGTCGGCACGAAGCGTATCACGCGCGAGTTCAATTCCAGTTTATCCGCGATGCGGCCATCGCCTACTTCGATCAGCGAACTCATGAACAGCTCGGCGTAAGGCGACAGCAGCGACCCGCCGCGCACCGCAACCAGGCCGTCCCGCATGCGCTCGAAGGCGCTGCTGTCGCCCGCCTGAGCCGGGCGCGTCGCCAGCGCCCGCTCCAGCTGCTGGTAACCGCCACGCAGCTGCGCCAGCGCCATCAGCCCCAGCAGCAGGATCGCCACGACGGGCAGGCGCCCCGCATTGCGCAGTTCGAGCCGGTAACGCGTTTCGTCCAGCGCGCCCAGCAAGACCGCCGCAACCGCGACAAAATAGGTGTACCACAGCGGATATTCGAGCAGGCTGTGGATAGCCAGCACGCCCAGCGCGGCATGGCCCCACCAGTGCGCGGCATCGAGCGCCGCGCGCCTCAGGCCATAAAACCAGATGCCCAGCGACCCGGACAACGCCAGCAACCCGGCCATGCCCGCTTCGGCGGCCAGATGAAAAACCAGGTTGTGCGCATTGTTGTACAAACCCGTGACGCCGCCATGCAATACCGGCTGCAACTGGAAATGCTGCCAGGCAAATTGCCCGAAGCCGGCGCCCAGCCACGGCGATTGCATGAACATCAGCCATGTCTCGCGCCACAGGTACAGGCGGATCGCCCCGCTCGCATCGTCGCCGAACAGGCGCTGCATGGTGTCGATGCTGCCGTCCGCGCCGGCCAGGAACGGCAATTGCACGGCCAGATGCATCGCGCCAAACCCGGCAACCAGCAGCATGCTGTAGCGCAACAGCGGCCGCTGCGCGGCATCGCGCCGCGCCCACCACCAGGCCAGGCCGGCCATCATCAGCAAATACAGCCAGGAGCTGCGCGAGCCGCTCAGGGTCATCACGAACAGCAGCGGCGCGGCCAGCACTGCCACATAAGCTGCCTTGAGCCGTTGTTGCTGGAGCAACAACCCGAGCGAAACCAGGCCCAGCGCGATGTAGTTGGCGAAATGGTTGGGCTGGGCAAGGTTGCCGAACACGCTGGATGAAACCTTCATCACGATGACGGAATCCAGCGGCGTAGGCCAGCGGTAATGCTGCAATACCCCGATTAACGCGCTGAGCTCCGCGCCAATCAGCAAGAACATCGCCAGCACCGTTGCCAATTTTTCCATGCCGAAACATTCGCGCAGCCGCGCGCCAAGCAGCATCAACAATGCCGCGAACAACAGATAGAGGATATACAGCAAGGCCTGATCGGAATAAGCCACTTTTCCCAGCCCCCATTGCAACAGCACGATGCCGAGCAAGGCGATGGGCAGTTGCGCGATGCGCGGCACTTGCGGCTGCCGCCAATAGTCGCGCGAGGCCAGCAGGGTGAGCGCCAGCACGCCAAGCAGCGCGCTCCACCATTCCTGGTAGAAAGTGGTCAGCGGGTGTTGGTGGCGGTAATGCAGAAAAGGAAAAACCCACATCAGCCCGACAACAAACAGGCTGATATGGGCCGGGCGCTGCACGGCCAGTGTTTTTTTCAGCAAGAACCGCCCTTGATGCCGGATTTTGCGAGGATGTTATCCAGCGGGCAGATCCGGGTAAAGCCGCTCTGGAACAGGTTGGCGCCGACGAAGGCGGTGAACCACAGGAAATTCTGGTTAACGAACAGCGGGCTGGCTTCCGCGCCCAACGCCAGCGACAGCAGGATGAAAAAACCCGCGACAATACGGACGATACGTTCTGCACTCATGTTTCGAGACTCCTTTTTGGATTAAAAAACCTACGGGAATTTCCGGTACAGCGCGGCGTAATACAATACCGGAATTACCACCAGCGTGAGTAAGGTGGAGACGAGAATGCCGAATATCAAGGCCAGCGCGAGGCCGTTGAAGATCGGATCGTCGAGGATGAACAGCGCGCCCAGCATCGCCGCCAGCCCGGTCAGAACAATCGGCTTGGCGCGCGCGCCGGCGGCGGCGATCACCGCTTGTTGCAGCCCGACTCCATCGCGCAATTGCAGGTTGACGAAATCCACCAGCAAAATGGAATTACGCACGATGATGCCGGCCAGCGCGATCATGCCGATCATCGAAGTCGCGGTGAACTGCGCGCCGAATAGCGCATGCCCCGGCATCACGCCGATGATGGTCAGCGGGATCGGCGCCATGATGACCAGCGGCACCAGGTACGACTTGAACTGCGCCACCACCAGCAGGTAAATCAGGATCAGGCCGACGCCGTAGGCGATGCCCATGTCGCGGAAAGTCTCGAAAGTCACCTGCCACTCGCCGTCCCATTTCAGCGCATAGCCAGCATAGGGATCGGAAGGCTGTTTGAAGAAATAGCTCTCCAGGTTGCCGCCCTGCTCCAGCGCCATGCCGCCGGTCTTGGCGTTGATGCCAAACATGCCGTACAGCGGGCTATCCAACTCGCCCGCCATGTCGCCGAACACATACGCTACCGGCAGCAGGTTCTTGTGGTAAATCGGGTAGTCGCGCTGCGCGGGGACAACCTGCACAAGTTCGGACAGTGGCACCAGAACGCCGTCGCGTGCGCGCACCTTGAGCTTGAGCACCTCGCCGATCTGGCTGCGCCGTTCCGCCGGCAGACCGATGCGCAGCGGCGGCGCGTATTTCGCGTTCTCGTCGTGCAGCGAGGCGACATCCTGTCCGGACAACGCCACGGCAATCGCGTCGACGATGTCGTGCGGCGCAACCCCGAGCAGCGCCGCCTTGCTCTGCAACACATGCAGCAGCAGCTTGGGCGCGGGTTCGGTGACGCTGTCGTCGATGCCGACGATGTCGGCCGTCGCGGCGAACTGTTCGCGCACCTTGCCGGCCACGGCGCGCGCGCCGCCATAATCCGGCCCGTAGATTTCCGCTACGATCGGCGACATCACCGGCGGTCCGGGCGGCACTTCGACGATCTTCACCTTTGCGCCCCATTTTTGTGCGATCTTCTGCACCGGCTCCAGTGCGGTGCCGGCGATCTCGTGGCTGCTGCGGTCGCGCTGATGCTTGTCGCGCAGATTGACCTGGATGTCGCCCTGATCGGCGGCGCTGCGCAGATAATACTGGCGCACCAGGCCGTTGAAATTGATCGGCGAGGCAGCACCGGCATAGGCCTGGTAGTCGGTCACTTCCGGTACGGCCGCCAGATAATCGCCGATCTCGTGCAGCACCGCGTTGGTCTGTTCCAGCGCCGTGCCGGTCGGCATATCCACCACCACCTGGAACTCCGACTTGTTGTCGAACGGCAGCATCTTCAGCACCACCAGCTTCACCACACCCAGCAATACCGCCAGCAGCAGAGCGGCAAGGATGGCCAGCCACAGTTTGCGTCGCGCGCTTTTTCCGCCTTCCCGATTCAGGAACGGGCTCAGGTGCTCGCGGAAGAAGCGGTCGATCCCGGTGTTCTGCTCATCCCGAACAGTATCGTGCTGCGCCCCGGCGAAGCGGTACACCAGCCACGGCGTGATGACGAACGCCACCGCCAACGAGATCAGCATGCCCATGCTGGCGTTGATCGGGATCGGGCTCATGTACGGCCCCATCAGGCCGCTGACGAACGCCATCGGCAACAATGCGGCGATCACCGTGAAGGTCGCGAGGATGGTCGGGCTGCCCACTTCATCCACCGCTTCCGGGATAATTTCCGCCAAAGATTGTTGTGGCGCCAGCGCGCGCCGGCGATGAATATTCTCCACGACCACGATGGCATCGTCGACCAGAATGCCGATGGAGAAAATCAAAGCGAACAGCGACACGCGGTTCAGCGTGAAGCCGTATGCCCAGGAGGCGAACAGGGTCGCCGCCAGCGTCAGCAGCACCGCGATGCCGACCACCAGCGCCTCGCGCCGCCCCATCGTCAGCCATACCAGCGCGACCACCGCGAAGGTGGCGAACAGCAGCTTCTGGATCAGCTTCATCGCCTTGTCGTTGGCGGTCTCGCCATAGTTGCGCGTGATGCTGACCTGCACGTCGTCCGGAATGACGCTGCCCTTGAGTTCCTCCACGCGCCGCATCAGATTGCCGGCAATTTCCACCGCATTGGCACCCGGCTTCTTGGTCACCGCCACGGTCACGGCGGTAAATTTACCCTGCGCCTCGATCTGTTTATCGGCGGCGGCGGGTCCGGTGCCGAACCACACGTAGCTGTTCGGCTGGTCCGCGCCGTCCCGCACCTCGGCGATGTCGCGCAGGAATACCGGTTTACCGTTGACCACGCCGACCACCAGTTGCTTCACTTCCCCGGCGCTGCTCAGGAAGCTGCCGGTCTGCACCAGCACCTCGCGGTTGTCCTGCACCAGGTTGCCGGCGTTCTGCGACACGTTGGCGGATTGCAGCGCGGCGCGCACGTCCTGCATGGTGAGCCGGTAGGCGTTCAGGCTTTCCGGGCTGAGCAGCACGCGCACCATGCGCTGCGTCGCGCCCAGCGTGCTCACTTCGCGCGTGTCCGGCACGCGCTTCAGCTCGGCCTCGATGGCGTGCGCCACCTGGGTCAGCTCGATGCCGCCGCCTGCATCCTGCTCGCGCCACAGCGTCAGCGCGACCACCGGCACGTCATCGATACCCTTGGCCTTGATGATCGGCCGCCCCACACCCAGCGTCGGCGGCAGCCAGTCCACGTTGGAATTGACCACGTCGTAGAGTTTGACCAGAGAGGGAATATGTTCCTCGCCGACCTTGAACTGCACGGTGACCACCGCCATGCCCGGCTGCGATACCGAATAGATGTGATCCACCCCGGCGATCTGCGCCAGCACTTGCTCGGCAGGCGTTGCAACCGTGCGCTCGACATCGCCCGCCGATGCGCCGGGATACGGGATCAGCACGTTCGCCATGGTCACGTTGATCTGCGGCTCTTCCTCACGCGGCGTCACCAGCACGGCAAACAAGCCCAGCAGCACGGCGACCAGCGCCAGCAGCGGGGTCATCTGCGAGTGCAGAAAATGCCTGGCAATCCGCCCGGAAATTCCCATCGCGCTATTTCCGCCCGCTGCCGGACATGCCGGCCTTGATCGGTTCCAGGGCAACCTGCTCCCCCGCATTCAGGCCGGCCAGCACTTCGACCAGCCCATCCGCCAGCGCCTCGCCGAGCCGCACCTGGCGCAATTTCACGCCGCCCTTTTCGTCCAGCACATACACGGCAACCACTTCGCTGCGGCGCAGCACGGCGCTCTCCGGTATCACCAGCTTGCTCGCCTTGCCCACCACGAAATGCACGCGCACGAACATGCCGGGATAAACACCTGTTTCGTTTTGCGGCAGATACACGCGCGCCAGCGTGCTGTGGGTGCGCGCATCGGCAAGCGGCTGCACCGTCACCGAGGCGGCATCAATCCAGCGTTTCAACGAGGGGATTTCCACCTTCGCTTCCGGCCGCGCGCCGACATCGCCCAGCCGGTCTTGCGGCACGCTGACCAGTACGCGCATCTCGGAGGTGTCGAAGCCGGTCAGCAAGGGCTTGCCTGGCATCACCATTTCACCGACTTCCACGTGGCGTGCCGCCACGACCCCGCTATAGGGCGCGATCACCGCCGTATAGCCGTGCGCGAGGCTGGCCTGTCCGGCACCCGCCTCGCTGGCTGCGGCTTGCGCCAATGCCACCTTGTAGTCGGCCTGCGCCTTGTCGAGCGCCGCCTGGCTGATGAACTTTTGCGCGAACAACTGCCGGGCGCGCTCATAAGCCGCTTTGGCGTTGTGCATGTTGGCCTGCGCCTGCAACACCTGCGCCTGGCTGCCCGCCAGCGCCTGCGCCGCCTCGCGCTCGTCGATACGCAGAATTATCTGGCCCTTGCTGACGCGATCCCCGACATCGAAGCTGATTTCCTTGACGCGCCCGCCGATCTGCGCGGACACGGTGGACTGCCGCACCGCCTCCACCAGGCCGTCCGCACTGTAAGTCTGCGCCACCTCGCGATATTGCACGGGCGCAACGGCAGGCTGGCCGACGGCTTGGGCAGCCGGGACGCCAAGTAATAACATGCCAAAAATCCAAGGTTTTTTCACCGCACCACCCCACCTACAGTTTCGTTATATAAGAATATACTTATATTTGAAACAAATAGCAAACTCCTTACGTGCTGCAAAACACATCGCGCATCATTCCGACCAGCTTGAGCGTGCGTAAATCGCCGATGCGGTAATACACCCGGTTCGCATCCTTGCGCGTCGCCAATACGCCCTTGTCGCGCAATATCGCCAGATGTTGCGAAATATTGCTCTGCGAGGTGCCAACCTGATCAACGATATCCTGTACGCTGATTTCCTGGTCGCCGAGGACGCACAAAATCTTCAGCCGCAACGGATGCGCGATCGCCTTGATGGCCTGTGCGGCCTGTTGAATATCTTCTTCCCTGTCAATCAACTTGCTTGCCATATCAATTCTCCGGATTATCCCGCTGCACCACGCGCCGGGCGGCGCGAAATCGGCTAAAATGCGCCTTCGTAAAATTACCTTCCGCTTATATTTTACATCAATGGACGCTATCCCTGTCTTGCTGCTTATCCTGGATGGCTTCGGCTATCGCGAAGACCCCGATTTCAATGCTGTACTGGCGGCGCGCAAACCCAATTGGGATGCCTTGTGGCGCGATTATCCGCACACCCTGATCGATGCCTCCGAAAAGCATGTCGGCTTGCCGTCCGGGCAAATGGGCAACTCCGAAGTCGGCCATCTCAACATCGGTGCCGGACGCGTGGTGTACCAGGATTTGAGCCGCGTCGATGTTGCCATCGAGGACGGCAGCTTCTACGCCAATCCGGCCATGGGCCAGGCTGTTGCGTTAGCCGTACAAAACAACAGCGCGCTGCACATCATGGGGTTGCTCTCGCCCGGTGGCGTGCACAGCCACGAGAACCACATCTTCGCCATGCTGGAAATGGCGGCGCGCGCCGGACTGAAAAAGGTCTGTGTACACGCTTTTCTTGACGGGCGCGACACGCCGCCGAGAAGCGCCGCGCAATCCCTGCAACGTTTGCAGGAAAAATGCGCCGCATTGGGTGTCGGACGGGTCGCCAGCATCACCGGCCGTTTTTATGCAATGGACCGTGACAACCGCTGGGAGCGCGTGCAACCGGCATACGAACTGCTCACTGAAGGCCGTGCCGAATTCAGCGCGACGGATACGCTGAGCGGCCTGGAGCAGGCCTATGCGCGCGGCGAATCGGATGAGTTCGTCAAACCGACCGTGATTGTTTCAGAGGGTGCGAAGTGCGCCATGCAGGACGGCGATACGGTGGTGTTCATGAATTTCCGCGCCGACCGCGCGCGCGAAATCACGCGCGCCCTGACCGACGCAACCTTCGGCGGTTTCGAGCGCACCTGTTTTCCGAAACTCGCCGCTTACGTCACCTTGAGCAGCTACGGCGAGGACTTTCACCTGCCTTGCGCCTACCCGCCGCAAACCATCCACAACGGCTTCGGCGAATACATCTCGAATCTGGGGCTCAAGCAGTTGCGTATCGCGGAAACGGAGAAATACGCGCATGTCACCTACTTTTTCAGCGGCGGCAGGGAACTCCCCTACCCCGGCGAAGACCGCATTCTCGTCCCTTCGCCCAAGGTCGCGACTTACGACCTCAAACCGGAAATGAGCGCGTTTGAAGTGACCGACAAGCTCGAAGCTGCAATCCTGAGCCGCCAGTATCACGCCATCATCTGCAACTACGCCAACGGCGACATGGTGGGGCACAGCGGCAACATGGAAGCCGCCACCCAGGCCATCGAGGCGCTGGATGTCTGCGTCGGTCGCGTGGTCAGGGCGATGCAATCCATTGGCGGCGAAGTCATCATCACCGCCGACCACGGCAATGCGGAGCAAATGATCGATCGCACCACACACCAGGCGCATACCGCGCACACCCTGAACCCGGTGCCGTTCCTGTATGTTGGGCGCAAGGCGGAGCTGAGCGAAGGCGGTGCGCTGCGCGATCTGGCGCCCAGCCTGCTGGCCATGATGGGGCTGCCGCAGCCAGCGGAAATGACCGGGCGCAGCCTGATTCAATTTGTAGGGTGCAATAAGCGTAGCGCATTGCACCAATGAGACTCCAATCCGGCGCAATGCCCGCTGGTTATTGCGCCCTGCGTTTACTGCCCGGAATCACCTGCGCTACCCTGTGCCTTGGCCTGATGGCAAACAGCGCCCATGCCACGCAACAGGAGGATCTGGCGAACCTGCGCAAACGCATCGCCACCATGCAACACGAGCTGGACAAGACCAGCGAATCGAAATCCGAAGCGGCCGATGCGTTACGCGATTCAGAACTTGCGATCAGCAACAGCAACCGCAAACTCGCCGAGCTCGCCGAACAACAGCGCGCAGCCGACAAGAAACTCGACGTGCTGCAGGGGCAGGAGCGGCGGCTGGGCGGCAGCATGACCGAACAACAAGCTCTGCTGGGCAAGTTGTTGTACCAACAATACCTCGACGGCCAGCAGGAATACCCGAAGTTGTTGCTGAGCAGCCACGACCCCAACCAGGTTTTCCGCAACTGGCAGTATTACAAATACATCGCACGCGGTCGCGCCACCTGGCTCGCCGACCTGCGCAATGATCTCGCCGCCCTGAATACGGTCAGCACAGCCACCCGCGAGCAGCGCGCGGAATTGAAATCGTTGCGCGCGGAACAGGCGGCGCAGAAAGAAGCGCTGAAGAAAGAGCAGCACGCCCGGCAACAAATGCTGGTGAAAATCTCGCAGCAGTTGCGCCAGCAGCGCCGCGAGATCAACCGGCTGCAGCGCGACGAAAACCGCCTCGCGCAGCTGGTCGAAAAGCTGGCTAAAATGCTCGCCCAGCCCAAATCCGGTGCGTTGTTCCGCAACGACAGCCTGCCGGACAACCGCTTTGACGGCAATCCGTTCGACCAGCTCAAGGGCAAATTGGCTTTGCCGGTCAAAGGCGAGGTCGCCAACCGGTTCGGTATGCCGCGTCCGGACAGCAGTGTGCTCTGGAAAGGTTTGTTCCTGAGAACTTCTGCCGGGCAGCCTGTCAAAGCTATTGCTGCGGGACAGGTAGTGTTCGCGGATTGGCTGCGCGGCTTCGGCAACCTATTGATCGTCGATCACGGCAAGGGTTACATGAGCCTGTACGGCAATAACGAAACGCTTTACAAACAGGTCGGCGATGTGCTGCATGGCGGCGATATTGTCGCGGCGGTCGGGAACAGCGGCGGCAACGAGGATTCCGGTTTATACTTTGAACTGCGCCACGAAAGCAAACCGCTCGACCCGGTGAAGTGGCTGGCAAAAAAATGATATTGAGGAAATTATGCGCGTTCTGGAAAAAATAGGTTTGGTCAGTTTAGGTCTGGTTGCAGGCGTGTCGGTCAGCCTGCATTTTGCCGCGATGGCAGACAAGGAGGCGCTCGCCACGCCGCTCCCCATCGAGGAATTGCGCGCCTTCTCCGAGGTATTCGGCCGCATCAAGAGCGATTACGTCGAACCCGTCACCGACAAGAAACTGATCGACGAAGCCATCAACGGCATGTTGAGCGGCCTCGACCCGCACTCCGCCTATCTCGACACGGAAGCCTTCAAGGAAATACAAGTCGGCACGCAAGGCAAGTTCGGCGGGCTCGGCATCGAAGTCAGCATGGAAGACGGCCTGGTTAAAGTCGTCTCGCCGATAGAAGACACGCCTGCCTACCGCGCCGGCATCAGGAGCGGAGACCTGATCGTAAAACTGGATGATACCCTGGTCAAAGGCATGACGTTGGGCGATGCGGTGAAACGCATGCGCGGCAAACCGGGCACCAAGATCGTTTTGACCATCGTCCGCAAGGATGAATCCAAACCGCTCACCATCAGCCTGGAGCGCGCGACCATCAAGGTGCAGAGCGTAAAATCCAAGCTAGTTGACCCCGGCTACGGTTTTATCCGCATCACGCAATTCCAGGAACAGACTGGCGAAAACCTCGCCACCGCGCTGGACAGCCTCATCAAACAAAACAAGGAACCGCTCAAGGGGCTGGTGCTGGATTTGCGCAACGACCCGGGCGGGCTGCTGACCGGCGCGGTCGGCGTTTCCTCGGCATTCCTGGCCCAGAACGCCCTGGTGGTTTATACCGAAGGGCGCACCGAAGACGCGAAGATGCGCCTGACCGCCAGCCCGGAAAACTACCTGCGCGGCAGCGGCAAAAACGATTACCTGAAAGACCTGCCCGATTCCGTCAAGAGCGTGCCATTGGTCGTACTGGTCAACGGCGGTTCCGCCTCGGCATCGGAAATTGTCGCCGGCGCACTGCAAGATCACAAGCGTGCAGTCATCATGGGCACGCAGACTTTCGGCAAGGGTTCCGTGCAATCCATCCTGCCATTGGGCAACAATACCGCCATCAAACTCACCACGGCGCGCTACTACACGCCCGGCGGCCGCTCCATCCAGGCGAAGGGCATCGTGCCGGACATCCTGGTGGAGGATCCCGCCACAGCCGGGCAGGACAAGGCATTCCGCCTGCGTGAAGCGGATCTGGACAAGCACTTGGCCAACGGCCAATCGCCGGAGGAAAAACCGGGCGCCGCCGGCAAGGACGCGCCCACCGCTCCCGCGACAAACGGAGATGGCGCAAAACACGTCCCGGCCGAATTCGGATCCAAAAATGATTACCAGCTGAGCCAAGCATTGAATCTTCTCAAGGGAATGCAAATCCTGCATGGAAAATAATCCCTGATTCCCATGCACGTTTGATCAACATGCGGGATGCCGGGGCGGCATCCCGTTTTGTATCTACCCCTTATGCAAGCGCTGTTCCGCCAGTTGCAGCGCCTCCTGTAAACCCAGCAGCATCAGCACATCGCCCGCCTGCAGCAGCATTTCTTCGCTGGGTTGCGCACCGCGCACGCCACGGCGGCGCACCGCGTTCACTTCGACGTTCAAGGTATCCAGGCCGATCTCGCGCAATTTTTTGCCGGCAGCGGCGGAGTCTTCCTTGAGCAACACGCTCAAAAAGCGCGGTTGCAGGCTTTCGACCGCTTCCCCGATGTCGCTTTGTGCACCACGCAGGTAACCGCTAAATGCCGCATATCGGCGCGCGCGGTTTTCCTGAACGCGGCGGATCACGCGGTTGAGCGGTATGCCCGCCATCAGCAGTGCCTGCGAGGCGAGCATCACGCTGCCTTCCAGAACTTCGGCGACAACCTCCGCCGCACCGGCTTCCTTCAGCGCTTCCACATGAGTGTCGTCATTGGTGCGCACCACCACCGGCAGATCGGGGCGCAACTCCTTGACGTGGCGCAGGATCGCCAGCGCGGAATGCTTGTCGCTGTATGTCACCACCAGCGCCTTGGCGCGCATCAGCCCGGCCGCTATCAGCACTTCACGCTTTGCCGCATCGCCGTACACCACGCTCTTCCTGGCGGCGGCGGCCTCGCGCACGCGGCGTGAATCCAGGTCCAGCGCGATAAAATTCAGTTTTTCATCCTCCAAGAAACTCGCCAGCTTCTGGCCGCTACGCCCGTAACCGCACAGGATGACATGCCCGCTGCTGCCCATGCTCCGAACGGCAACATGGTGTACCTGCATCGCGCGATTCACCCACTCGGCAGCGGAAAACCGCCGCGCGATGGCCTCGCCATGCTGAATCATGAATGGGGCGATCAGCATGGACAGCAGCATCGCGGCCAGAACGATTTGCATGGTCGCGCCGCCGAGCAGATGCGCGCCGTCCGCCAAGGTCAGCAGCACGAAACCGAATTCGCCGGCCTGCGCCAGGCCGATCGCGCTGCGCAGCGCCACCCCCCAGTCGCCTTCGAAGGCGCGCGCCAGCAACGCCACAATCAACGCCTTGGACAGGATCAATCCGGTCAGCACCAGCAACACCCAGCCAAATTCCGCCATGACATTGCCCAAGTCGAGCTTCATGCCGATAGTGACGAAAAACAGGCCGAGCAGCACATCGCGGAACGGCTTGATATCCTCTTCCACCTGATAGCGGTATTCGGTCTCGGAAATCAGCATACCGGCGACGAACGCGCCCAGCGCCAGCGAAAGGCCCGCCAGTTCGGTGAAATAGGCCAGCCCCAGCGTGATGAGCAACACGTTGAGCATGAACAGCTCGGAGGATTTCTGCCGCGCCACGACGTGAAACCACGAACGCATGATGCGCTGCCCGAACACCAGCAGCACCAGCAGCACCGCAGCAGCCTTGAGCGTGGCAAAGGCCAGCGTGGCGGGAAGGTCGTCCGTGCTGGTCGCCAGCGCCGGGATGATAATCAGCAATGGCACGACGGCAATATCCTGGAACAGCAGCACACCCATCATTTGCTGCCCGTAGGGCAAATTCAGCTCGGCGCGTTCGACCAGCATTTTGCTGACGATCGCGGTGGAGGACATCGCCAGCACGCCGCCCAATGCCAGGCCCGCTTGCCAACCAAGGCCGGACAAAGAGGCAACGCCCATGACCAGCAGAATAGTCACCGCGACCTGCGCGCCGCCCAAACCGAACACCGTGTGCTTCATCTCCATCAACCGCACCAGGCTGAATTCCAACCCGATGCTGAACATGAGAAACACCACCCCGAACTCGGCAAGATGCTGCGTCCCCGCCTCATCGGGTATCCACGCCAGCGCATGCGGCCCGATCAGGATGCCGACGGCAAGATAACCCAGCATCACCGGCAAATGCAGGATACGGCACAGCACCACCACGATCACGGCGGTGGACAACAGGACAAGTACCAGCGAAAGCGTGCTTTCCATCGTCAGTTTCAAGCCCGGAACAAACAAGGCGCAGCCGGCCGATATTTCGCGCACAGCCCTCCATGCGGCGTGGCTGGCTGTTCTTGCGGAAGGCTTAATTCAGAAAAATGCGCAGGACGCGAACCACCATCATGGGCTGCGTGCTTGCCATACGCATTTTTTGCGTTCGGATCACGGTCTGTTTGCAATATTTCAGGCACGTACAGGTTTCTCATGCAATGTTTTCTCTCAGGGGGTGCTGTATTCGGACTTTGAGCGCACCCCTCGTGAACCCCTTTGGATTATGCGGAGCGGGTGCGCCGCTTGTCAATTTGGCGCGCAACAAAAAAGCCGGCTTGCGCCGGCTTTTCCGAGAACCAATGCTGTTTGATAATTATAAGCCTAAAACAAAATCTACCAATATAGCGGCATCCGCTTCGCTAATCTTCGGGTTAGGAGGCATCGGCATGGGACCCCATACGCCGCCGCCGCCCTTGATTACCTTGGCAACCAATCTGGCCTTCGCGCCGGCGTCGCCTTTGTATTTCTTGGCGATATCCGCATAAGCAGGCCCAACCACTTTTTTGGCAATCGCATGACATGCGATGCAGTTGTGCTTCTTGGCGAGATCCGGCATATCTGCTGCCAGTGCGCTACCTGCAACCATCAAACTCGCGGCCGCAACCATGTTTACCATAATAAATTTCATATACTCTCCGTTTTGCGATTAAAAAAAGCCCTACCAAGTGAAGGAACTGCCCTCGTTTGCAATTTTAAACAACTCTGCCCGCTTTGCCAATCTACTTCTGGGCTGTAAGCCGATAACGCATTTACGTCCCGCCGCGTTGACAGCTAATTTCGAAAACCGGCAGGCTACCTCGCGCGAGTCATGTCATGGGCCGGTCGAACGGCTACGGCAACATCCTCGCGAGGCGAAAACCGATGGTGCCGAAACGAAATGAAGATTCGCTCCCGCCGCGTTTGGCGGCACGCTGAAGGAAACTCCACGAGCCGCCGCGTGGCACGCGCAATTCCCCATCTCCCTGCCATGCGCTCCCATCGACCGGCGCACCGTTGTAGTTTTCGTGGTAGCTGTCCTCCACCCACTCCCACACATTGCCGCTCATGTCGTACAGGCCAAAGGCATTGGGTTGTCTGGTCGCGACCGGGTTGGTCGTCTTGCCGCTGTTGCCCGCAGGAATCGCCATCCCGCCATACCAGCTGACGCTATCCGGGTTGTCACCGCCGCAGTAAAGGTGCGCGCCGCCCGCACGGCAAGCATATTCCCATTCCGCTTCGCTGGGGAGACGGTATTGCCTGCCGGTCTTTTCGCTGAGCCTCTGGATGAATTCCTGGGCATCTTCCCAACTCACCATTTCCACCGGGCAATTATCGCCGCATTTACTGTACCGGCTGGGGTTATTGCCCATGATCTGCTGCCATTGCCCTTGCGTGACCTCGGTCTTGCCCAGCGCAAAGTTCCCGGCAATCGTGACGCGATGCACCGGTTTCTCGTTGTCGTCGCCACCGTTCGATCCCATATCGAAACTGCCCGCCGGAATCACCACCATTTCGGGGCAATCGGCGCAATCCTTGAAAGTTTCTCCGGCCACCATGCCGGCGCCGCCTTTTTCTTTCTCGACCGGTTTACGGTCATCCTTGGCGTAAGCCTGAAGCGAGACAAATGTCAACGCCACGAGGAAAAATCTTAACTTGCTCAATTTGTGCTCCTTGTGTCCATATTGCAGAATCCGATTACAAAGACAGGATGAATTTGGTCAGAATCCTGCGGTCTGCTTCGCTGAGCAAATTTTCCGGGTAACCTGGCATGTTTCTGTCAATCCATGCCCCGCCCCCGCCATTGAGTATCTTGTCCATCAGGTGTGCCTCCGCATCCGGATCGTTCCTGTATCGCTCGGCCACGGCATCCCATGCCGGCCCGAGCAGGTTCTTGCCCGGTTTGTGGCACATGAAGCAGCCGGTCTTGTCCGCCAAGCGCCATGCGACAGCGTTGTCGGCATATTCCTTGGGCACTTCAGGCTGGCAGCCGCACAGCGCCATCAGCAGCGATGCCAGCAAGATAATTCGTATACGCATGATTCTCCTTAGTTCGGGCTTCCCGGTTCAAAATATTTTCAAGGCTGCAACGGTTCGGCACGGTATTCGACCATGAGTGTATGTTTTGTTCCCGCCGCAACATGCAGCGCATTGCCGATTGCATTGGCCGATTCCACGCACAGCATTTCGCGCCAGCCAACCGGCTGTCCCAGATCGCCCATCTTGTCCGCTTTTGCTGTCCACGGTGTCCACACAACAGTAGAATGGCTGCCGGATTTGGCAACATGAATGCGCCGCTTCAGCGCGTCATCCTCAATTGCGCATTCAGCGGCGGTGTTGATGTATACGCGGTCGGTCTCTCCCGCAAACCGGATTATGCCATCTTGCTTTTTGAGCGTCGAGCCGCCCGCCTTGTCCCAGTAATCGCAGCCCGCCAGGCCTGTCACTCGCACTGCGCCGATGTCGCCAATTCTGAAATAAGCGTGCAGGGCTTCGCTGATCGTGATCCCGGAGCCTCCGTTGTTTTCGGTGGACAGTTCCATGCGCAGTTTTTCACCGACGCTCACAGCCAGTTCGAGCCGCGCATCGTGCGGCCAATACGCCCGCGTTTTCTCGTTTTTCGTCAAACGCAGCATCAGGCGCGTCGCGCCGCCCGGTCCGGTGCCGGATTCAATTACCTGCCAGGGCACGGTGCGCGCATAGCCGTGTGCGGGAAAGCTGTGCTCGGAAGCGTGCGCGCCGAACCACGGCCAGCATACCGGCACGCCGCCGCGTATCGACTTGCCTGCCGCCAGCCTGACGTCGCGCGACAGCCAGATCACCGGCTCGGCCTGGCTCCGGGGCTGCCAGGTCATCAGGTGCGCGCCCTGCAAACACAGCGAAGCGGTCGCCAGCGGGTTGCCGATTTCCGCGACAATCAGCCCGCTGGCATCCTCGCGGAAGCCCAGTTGCCCGTCGATACCGAATCGCGTGTTTAATTGCTGCGCAGTGGACACGCTTTATCCCCCTCTTAATTGAAAGCTTTACCTGAAAACTTGCCAGCCAAAAAAACATAATTCAAGCCACAGAGATCCCAGAGGACACAGAGAAAATGCGTATTCAAAAACATATAGGGAGGCGCTGATTTATTCGTCATCCCCGCGAAGGCGGGGATCCAGTGCCTTTACTTAACTGGGTTCCCGCCTTCGCGGGAACGACGAAACCGAATAAATCAGCGCCTCCATAGGTTTCTCTCTGTGAACTCTGTGTTCTCTGCGGCTAACCGGTTTTAGCGTTCCACCTGTGTCACATCGCGCACCGCGCCTTTGTCGGCACTGGTTGTCATGGCGGCGTAGGCGCGCAGCGCGGCGGACACGTGGCGTTCGCGGCTGACCGGCTGCCACGCCTTGCCGCCTTTCGCTTCCATCGCCTCGCGGCGGCGCGCCAATTCCGTGTCGGAAATCGCCAGCGCGATGCTGCGTTGCGGAATGTCAATCTCGATGGTGTCGCCTTCCTGCACCAGGCCGATTGCGCCGCCTGCTGCGGCTTCCGGCGAGACATGGCCGATGCTCAAACCCGAAGTGCCGCCGGAAAAGCGCCCGTCGGTAAGCAGCGCGCACACCTTGCCCAGCTCTTTCGATTTCAGGTAGCTGGTGGGATAAAGCATTTCCTGCATTCCCGGCCCGCCCTTCGGCCCTTCGTAGCGGATCACCACGACATCGCCCGCCACGATCCGGTCGGCAAGAATCGCCGCCACCGCGTCGTCCTGGCTTTCGAACACGCGCGCGCGCCCGGTGAATTTCAGGATACTGTCGTCCACCCCGGCAGTCTTGACGATGCAGCCGTCCACGGCGATGTTGCCGTGCAGCACCGCCAGCCCGCCGTCCTGCGAATAGGCGTGCGCCTGGTCGCGGATACAGCCGTTGCGGCGGTCTGCATCCAGTTCGGGATAGTGCATGGATTGCGAAAAAGCGAGGGTAGTGACGACCCCTCCGGGCGCCGCGCGAAAGAATTTTTTTACTTCTGCGTCGCCGGTCTGCACGATGTCCCACTGCCCGAGCGCATCGCGCAAAGTCGGGCTGTATATTGTTTTTGCATCGGCATGCAACAGGCCGGCGCGATCCAGTTCGCCGAGAATCGCCGGGATGCCGCCGGCGCGGTGCACGTCTTCCATGTGGTATTCGGAGGAAGGCGCGACCTTGCACAGGGTCGGCACATGGCGCGACATGCGATCCATGTCCTTCATCGTAAAGGCGACCCCAGCTTCCTGCGCGATCGCAAGCAGGTGCAGCACGGTGTTGGTCGAGCCGCCCATCGAAATATCCAGCGTCATCGCGTTCTCGAACGCATCGAAGCTGGCGATGGAGCGCGGCAGCACGCCGTCGTCGTCCCGCTCGTAGTAACGCCGGCACAGTTCGACAATCAAGCGCCCGGCGCGCAGGAACAATTGCTTGCGCTCGGCGTGGGTCGCCACCAAGGTGCCGTTGCCGGGCAGCGACAGCCCCAGCGCCTCGGTCAGGCAGTTCATCGAATTGGCGGTGAACATGCCCGAGCAGGAACCGCAAGTCGGGCAAGCGGCGCGCTCGATTGCGTTCACTTCCGCATCGCTGCAATGGCTGTCGGCAGCGGCGACCATCGCATCGACCAGATCCAGCCCCTTGACCTTGCCCTGCCAGTCGACCTTGCCCGCTTCCATCGGCCCGCCGGACACGAACACCACCGGGATGTTCAGGCGCATCGCCGCCATCAGCATTCCCGGCGTGATCTTGTCGCAATTGGAGATGCACACCAGCGCGTCGGCGCAATGCGCGTTGACCATGTATTCCACACTGTCGGCGATCAACTCGCGCGAGGGCAGCGAATACAGCATCCCTTCATGGCCCATGGCGATGCCGTCGTCCACCGCAATGGTGTTGAATTCCTTGGCGATGCCGCCCGCCTTCTCGATCTCGCGCGCCACCAGTTGCCCCATGTCCTTGAGGTGGACATGGCCCGGCACGAACTGGGTAAACGAGTTGGCGATGGCGATGATCGGTTTGCCGAAGTCGCTATCGGTCATGCCGGTGGCGCGCCACAGGGAGCGCGCGCCGGCCATGTTGCGGCCATGCGTGGAGGTGCGGGAACGGTAAGCGGGCATAATGTCTCTCTTTGAAAGTTAAAGCGCACGTATAATCGAAACTTCGATTTTACCCGATTCGCCCATGCTCGTTCATCCGCAATTCGATCCCGTCGCCGTGCAATTCGGCCCGCTGGCCATCCACTGGTACGGGCTGATGTACCTCGCCGGGTTTATGGCCTTCCTCTGGCTGGGGCGCAAGCGCATCGCCATGCTAAACAGGGCGCAAGTTTCAACACAAGAGGCGGGGCGCGCCGGAAAAAAAGCGCGCAGCAATGCCGCAGCCGACCTTTTCCCTGTCAACAGTAAACTGCTCGACGATCTGCTGTTCTACGGGGTGCTTGGCGTGATTATTGGAGGGCGTTTGGGCGAGGTGCTGTTCTACAGCCCCGGCTACTATTTTTCCCATCCGCTCAAGATTATCGCCGTCTGGGAAGGGGGCATGTCGTTCCACGGCGGCTTTCTCGGCGTGCTGGCGGCGATGGCGTGGATCGCGCGCAAGCAGCATCTGCGCTGGCTGCAACTGACCGATTTCATCGCGCCGCTGGTGCCGCCCGGCCTGGCCTTCGGCCGGCTCGGCAATTTCATCAACGGCGAATTGTGGGGGCGGCCGTCCGATGTGCCGTGGGCGATGGTTTTTCCCAGGGTGGACAACCTGCCGCGCCACCCGTCGCAGCTTTACGAATTCGCGCTGGAAGGCGTTCTGCTGTTCGCGTTGCTGTGGCTCTATGCGCGCAAGCCGCGTCCCGTCGGCGCGGTATCCGGGTTATTCCTGATCGGCTATGGCAGCTTCCGTTTTCTCGGCGAATTCACGCGCAATCCCGACGACGGCATCTTCGGCCTGATGACCTTTGGCATCAGCATGGGGCAATGGCTCAGCCTGCCGATGGTGGTCGCCGGCGTGCTGCTGATGGCACTGGGCGCCCGACGCTCCGCTTGACACCCGCGCGCCTCTCGCCCACCATTCTTACCGTCGATTCTTACTGAAACCTCACATTGGACGAAATTTCTTTAGGTTGGATGTTCGGCATCCTGCTGTTGTTGTTGGTTTGCAGCGCGTTCTTTTCCGGCTCGGAAACCAGCATGATGGCGATCAACCGCTACCGCCTGAATGCGCTGGTGCGCAAAGGCAATCGTAGTGCAAAGTTGGTTAACAACTTGCTTGGCAAGGTGGACAAGCTGCTTGGCTCGATCCTGTTCGGCAACACCTTGGTCAATGTCGCGGCAGCGGCAGTCGCCAACATCATCATCCTGCGTTTATTCGGACAAAACGATTGGGCGATCCTGCTGGGCACGTTGGCGCTCACTTTTGTAATTGTAATATTCAGCGAAATCATGCCCAAGATAGTTGCCGCCAGTCACCCGGAGCGCATTGCTTTGCCCGCAAGTTATGTGCTCGCACCATTGATTACGCTGTTTTATCCGGTAGTTTCAGTGGCCACAGCCTTGGTAAAAGGTTTTTTGTGGTTGTTTCGCATCAAAATAGAAACAGACCAGAGCAAACAAAAAATGACGTTGGAGGAATTGCGTGGCCTGGTATTGGATGCGGAGCATTTCCTGCCGCGCAGGCACCAGAAGATGCTGCTCAACCTGGTCGATCTGGAACGCATCACCGTGAACGATGTGATGATCCCGCGCAACCAGATCGAGGCGCTGGACATCAACGCCGATGCGGACGAACTGCGCCAGCAGATCGTCACCTGCCACCACACCCTGCTGCCGGTTTATGCCGATGCGCCGAGCAACATCATCGGCATCCTGCACATCAAGCGCGTGCCTGCATTGTTTCAAGAGAATACGCTGGACGTGGCGCAACTGCGCGAAATACTCAATGCGCCCTACTTCATCCCGTCAGATACACCGCTGCTCAAGCAGTTGCAGCAATTCCAGGAACGCCATGCGCGGCTCGGGCTGGTGGTGGATGAATATGGAGAATTGCTCGGCCTGGTGACGCTGGAGAATATTCTGGAAGAAATTGTCGGCGAATTCACCACGCAATCCCCGGCGCAAACCGGCAAGTTTTTGCGCCAGGAGGACGGCAGCTTTCTGCTGGAAGGCGGCAGCAGTTTGCGCGAACTGAACCGCAAGCTGGGATTGCACCTGCCGCTGGACAGCGCGAAAACGCTGAACGGCCTGATCCTCGAACACCTCGAGGATATACCTGAAGCCGGCACCAGCCTGAAAATTGCGGAGTATCCGATCGAAATCATCCAGGTGCAGGATAGAATCGTAAAAGTGGCGCGCATTTTTCCGGAGCAGCCGGGCATACAGAACGATTCATGAATCGTTTCTCCCGCTTTACAATGGACACAAAGCTCGGCATCATGCCTGCCAACGTTTAGCAAGTAACGCAAGGGGAACGCTATGGCTGTCGCACCAAAAGCAGCAAAGGCAAAAGAGTATTCCTACCTATGGGAAGGCAAGGACAAATCCGGCAAGCTGGTCAAGGGCGAGATGCGCGCGCCCGGCGAGGCCTCAGTATCCTCAGCCCTGCGCCGCCAGGGTATCAATGTTTCCAAGGTAAAAAAGCTGCGCGCCAGCACCAAAAAAGTTTCCGAAAAAGATATTTCGCTGTTCACACGCCAGCTTGCCACCATGATGAAATCGGGCGTACCCATGTTGCAGGCTTTCGATATCGTCGGCAAGGGGCACAGCAACCCCTCGGTGGCAAAGCTGCTGTTCGACATCAAAACCGACATCGAAACCGGCAGCAGCCTGCAGCAGGCATTCAAGAAATACCCGCTGTACTTCGACGATCTGTATTGCAATCTGATCGGCGCGGGCGAGGCGGCCGGTATTCTGGACACCTTGCTGGACCGGCTGGCCACCTACAAGGAAAAAATTCAGGCCATCAAGAGCAAGATCAAATCCGCGCTGTTTTATCCGATTGCCATTATCGTGGTGGCCTTCGTCATCACCGCCGTGATCATGATTTTCGTGATTCCCGCGTTCAAGGAATTGTTCACCAATTTTGGCGCGGATTTACCCGCGCCGACGCTGGTCATCATGGCCATTTCCGATTTTTTCGTTACATGGTGGTGGGCGATCTTCGGCGGGGCCGGCGGCGGGATTTACACGTTTTTCTATTTCTGGAAACGCAGCAAAAAAATGCAAAGTGTCATGGATCGGCTGATGCTGAAGCTGCCTATTTTCGGCGAACTGATCCGCAAGGCCAGCATCGCGCGCTGGAGCCGCACGCTCGCCACCATGTTCGCCGCCGGCGTGCCCCTGGTCGAAGCCTTCGATTCGGTGGCGGGAGCCGCGGGCAATGCGGTGTATTTCGACGCCACGAAATATATCCAGCGCGAAATCACCACCGGCAGCAGCCTGACTGTCGCGATGCAGAACACCGAAGTATTTCCGAGCATGGTGATGCAAATGGTGGCGATCGGAGAAGAGGCCGGTTCGCTGGATTCCATGCTGAGCAAGGTGGCCGACTTCTATGAGGCCGAAGTGGACGATGCTGTAGATGCGCTGTCCAGCCTGATGGAACCAATCATCATGGTGGTGCTCGGCACGCTGATCGGCGGCATGGTGGTCGCGATGTACTTGCCGATCTTCAAGATGGGTTCGGTGGTTTGATGATAGTAGATAGTGGGGAGCGGGAAGTGGGGAGTGGGGAAACCAGTAACGACTTTCCACTCTCTCATTACGTTCTGCCCACTTCCCACCCCCCAATCCACACTCCCCGTTCAAGCCAATGAGTTTTCTGGAACTACTGCAAACGGTTCCCGCCGCCTTTGCCGGCGCGTGTCTGATCCTCGGGCTGATGGTCGGCAGCTTTTTGAACGTGGTAATTCATCGCCTGCCGAAAATGATGGAGCTTGCCTGGCGGCAGCAATGCGCCGAACTGCGCGGCGAAGAACCGGCAGCCGCCCCCGCCTACAATCTCATTGTTCCGCGTTCCGCCTGCCCGCATTGCAATCACGCCATCGGCGCATGGGAAAACATTCCGGTAATTAGTTATCTGCTGTTGCGCGGCAAATGCAAAGGCTGCGGCGCCGCCATCTCCCCGCGCTATCCGGCCATCGAGACGATCAGCGGCCTGCTGTGCGCCTATGCGGCCTGGCACTTCGGCTACGGCTGGGCGGCCGCCGGCGCGTTACTGTTCATCTGGGCATCGCTGGCGCTCACGGCGATCGATTTCGACACGCAACTGCTGCCCGACGACATCACCCTGCCGCTGCTCTGGACAGGCCTGCTGTTCAACCTGTCCGGCACCTTTACCGATCTGCAAAGCGCGGTGCTGGGCGCGGTATTCGGCTATCTCGCGCTATGGAGCGTGTACTGGCTGTTTAAACTTGCCACCGGCAAGGAAGGCATGGGCTACGGCGATTTCAAACTGCTCGCGGCTCTGGGCGCCTGGTTTGGCTGGCAGCTGCTGCCACTCATCATCATATTATCCTCGCTGGTAGGCGCAGTGGCCGGTATTGCCCTGATGGTGGTGGCAAAGCATGGCCGCAACGTTCCCATCCCATTCGGCCCATATCTGGCGGGTGGCGGGCTGATCGCGCTGTTCTGGGGGCAGACGCTGACGCAGAGTTACCTGCAACTGCTCGCCGCCCCATGAAGCCCCCAACCCCCCGTCCAAGTCCTGGATTGGCATGAAGCAGGACAGGCAGATAGTCGGGCTCACCGGCGGGATCGGCAGCGGCAAAAGCACCGTTGCCGCGTTGTTCGCGGAACATGGTGCGGGCATCATCGACACGGACGCCATCGCCCACCGCCTGACGCAAACCGGCGGCGAAGCCATTGCGGCGATCCGCGCCGCCTTTGGAGGCAGTTGCCTCACGGCGGACGGCGCATTGGATCGTGCCAGAATGCGCGGGCTAATTTTTTCGGATGCCGCCGCCAAGCAACGGCTGGAGCAAATTCTGCATCCCCTGATTTTCGAACAGGCAGAGGCGCAGTTGCAGGAACTACAAACCAGCCCCTATATCCTCGTGGTCGTGCCGCTGCTGCCCGAAAGCCGCACCTTCCGGCAACTGGTGCAGCGCGTGCTGGTGGTGGATTGCGACGAAAACCTCCAGATCGCGCGTGTCATCGGACGCAGCAGCCTGACCGAAGCGGAAGTGCGCGCCATCATCGCCCGGCAAACCCCGCGTGCCGACCGCCTGCGGCTGGCTGACGATGTCATACACAACGATGCCGGCCTCGACAGCCTGGCCGGACAGGCGACCATTCTGCATGAACGTTACGCGGAAACCGCGAAAATGCAAAACAGTAATTGACGGCACAAGGAAAACCCATATATCTTTCGCAATTGAACTTATCCGCCCATGCCGCTGTGATCGACTATGAGTTTCCCCTCAACGAAAAAGTGCGCACCTTGTTGCGCCTGGAGGACTTGTTCGCACGTACGGGACACTTCATCGGGTACGAGAACGGGAAGGATCACCATGCCGCGCTGCTCACCCTGTTTGAAATTCTCGAAGTAGCCAGCCGCGCCGACCTGAAATCGGAACTGTTGCAGGAACTGGAACGCCAGAAACGCGCTCTTTCCGCGCTGCAAAACAACCCCGCGATTTCCCCGGACGCGCTGGATGCCATCCTCGCGGAAATTGACGCTGCATCCACAGATATACTCGCCATACCCGGCAAAACCGGCCAGCTTCTGCGCGAAAACGAATGGCTGATGGGCATCAAGCAGCGCGCCATCATGCCGGGCGGCACGTGCGAATTCGATCTGCCTTCCTATCATTACTGGCAGGCACAGGATGCCGCATCGCGGCGCGAATTCCTGCAAGCCTGGCTGGCTCCGTTTCTGCCCTTGCGCACCGGCTTGGCAATTATCTTGCGCCTGTTGCGCGAAAGCGGCAAGACGCATCATTTCACCGCGCATCGCGGCACTTTTCAGCAAATGCAGGGCGGGCGTACCGCGCAGATGCTGCGCGTCAGCATGAGCAGCGAGCTGGCGTGCATACCGGAAGTCGGCGCCAACAAATACGCTATCAACATCCGCTTTATCGCCGCCGATTATTCAGCGAAAACCACCCTGTTCGAATACGATGTGCCGTTTGACCTGACTTTTTGCAGCCTGCCTTCGTAATATGCCAGCCAAAGCGCCGCCGATCGTGTCTTGCCCGTATTGCGGCAGAGAACATCAATGGGATGCCAATAACCGCTTCCGCCCCTTTTGCAGCGAACGCTGCAAACTGATCGACCTGGGCAAATGGGCGAACGAGGAATACCGCGTCGAGCAACGCGAGCAGGAATTATCGCCGCCCGATCACCAGGCCTGACGCAGCAAGGCAATGCCGTGCGCACCGTGCCGCTGCGCAACCGGCAAATCAGCCGCCGCCAAACCGCCCAGCGCAAACACCGGGATCGTCGCTCCTTCCACCGTTTCCGCAAATCTTTCCCAGCCAAGATGAGCCGCACCCGGATGGCTCAGCGTCGGCAACACCGGGCTCAGCAACGCGAAGTCGCAACCCAGTGCTGCCGCGCAACGCAATTCCTCCGCGTTATGGCACGATGCCCCGCACCACGACACATCGGGGCGATGGCGCAAGACAACCAACTGGCTCGCGGTCAGTTGCACGCCGTCCGCACCCGAGCATCTCGCCAATTCCGCATCGCCATTCACCAGCACCTTGGCGCCATAACGGTGCGCCAGTTGCACCACTTGCGCGGCAAACCGCGCCAAAGCCTCTCCGGGTAAATTTTTTTCGCGCACTTGCAGCAGGCGCAAGCCGTCCTGCAACGCGCATTCCAGCCGCCGCATGAACTCCTCGCAGCCCAATTCGGCGGCATTACTGATCGCATACAGGCATGGCAGTTCCAGCGCGCGCAGGATCGGTGCGTTGGCGGGCAGCAGCGGCGCAACGGAAAGCTGCGGCAAGAGTTGCCAGCTCAATTGCTGATCTTCGCGACCGTGCGGTTCGCCGTGCCAGGCGAACACGCGAAAGAAATGCAGCCTGACCGTGGCATGTGGGTAGGCAAATACCCGCGTCAGCCATGGGTGCGCGGCAATGTCAGCAATGCCAAGCTCCTCATGCAGTTCGCGGCCCAGCGCTTGCAGCGGCGTTTCGCGCGCCTCGACCTTGCCACCCGGAAACTCCCAGTAGCCCTCGTAAACCTTGCCTGCGGGGCGCTGTGCCAGCAAAAAAGCGCCGTCTTCGCGCAACAATACCGCAACGGCAACATCGATAATTTTTGTCGCAGTCATTATTTCCGTAAAACCCAATCAGCCTGGTAAAACCCGGCAAACCCGCCATGAAGCTGAGGAACCCTTGCCCGCCGATCCAGGATCATGCAATTCTTGCAGGATCGTAGCCCATGCAGCATTCTATCGCCTGTCCGTATGGCAAATGTTCCCAGCTGCGTGCAAACAATTTACAATCGCAGCAGAAGGACGACCAACATGAAAAAAACTGTACCGATCGCCGCCGCACTGCTTGCGCTTATTTCCGGGTGCGGCGGCAAAGAAAGCGGAACGAGCGCCACACCTGCTGCGCCAACGCCGCAGAGAACCCCGGACGTTTCGCTTGTCTACCAGCCCGACAAGAGCAAGGCGCAAACCGCCGCCCCCGATCTGGCAACCGGCGAGAAGGTATACAAGAGCACTTGCGGCATTTGCCACAAATCCGGCCTGAAGGGCGCGCCACGCCTCGGCAACAAGGAAGACTGGGAGGAACGCCTGACCCAGAACAACGAAGTTCTCTATGACCGTGCCATAAACGGTTACAGGGGCAAAAAAGGCCAAATGCCATCGCGCGGTTCCAATTCCAGGCTGTCCGATGCGGAAGTAAGGGCAGCGGTGGATTACATGGTGGTTCATGCCATCCCGAGCTGGACTCTGGAAAAATGACGCGGTGTTCAGGTCAAGCCTGAAATTGCGGCAGGCTCTTCACGGCAGCAGTTCTTCAAGCGCGGGGAAAAGCACCCTTTCTTCGAACCGGACATGATCCGCCAAACGCTTGCCGAAGCTGCCCAACGCATTGCTGTCATTGCGCCGCACGCCGTCCAGCAGCGCGCGCAACTCCCGGTGATCCGCCAGGGTATGCCGCACAATCGGCTGGCTTTCCGCGCTGCGCAATAGCGGCAGAAACGATTGCTCCTCGATCTGAAAGTGCGGCTCCAGTTCGTCGGCAAACGCCCGGGCGACGCGTCGGCAGGTTTCTTCCAGCAGAACGTCGTCGTGCGACTGCGCCGCGCGTTCGCACGCCTTCGACAGGGTAAGGGCAGTGTGATGCTCGCGCGATAAGGGTTGCAGTGCTGCGCTTCTTTTCATGCCATGTTCCGATCAGGCCGGCGTCACCACGAAAACCTTCGGGTCGTTGCCGTATTCCAGCAGAATACGGCGCACACGTTCCTGCCACAACCGGCGGAACTCGGCGACCTCGCCCGGCGTAGCCGTATTGGTCAAACAACTCGCCATCAGCTCCGATACCCGCGGCGAACCCGGCACATGCTGCAAATTGGCGGCCACCTGCACCGACTGGTTCGTATCGAGCCGGGTGAAGCGCATCTCTCCCGGCATATCCACAGCAAAAGACAGCAGGCGCCGCCGGTCGAAGCGCCCGGCAAGCCCCTTGAAGCCGGTTTCCGGCGTGGCGCCGGTCAGCATGCTCACGACATTGGCTATCACGCCTGTCACGCCGCTGGTGCTGTCCTGGCTGAACTCCACGCGGATATCTCCGCGTACCGGCATGCTATCGGGATAAAGAAAAGCCAGCGCCTTGCAAGTTGACCAGTAAGCCGAGGCAACCGTCGGGCAGGAATGTCCGGCCAGCCGCACCGCATCGAAATAACCGTATTGCAGAACCCCGTCGTCCGCCGCGCCGAGAAATTCGGCCAGCGGGTCATACAGGCTGATCCTGGGGACTTCGTCAAAAAAATCCGGATGACTCATAGTTCGGCGTACCTAAAAAGAAAAATCGATTTCTGCCGTCACATTGCGCCCGGGCAGCAAGAAGTAGGAAAATACCTTTTTATCAAGGAGATTGTTGACCGCTAACGCACCCTTCACCTGCCGGGAGAACGCATAGCCGACCCTAGCGTTCACCATGGTGTGCGCGTCATAGCTACCCGGCACACCCTCCACTATGTCGGTATTTTGCGCGGTCCAGAATATATGGCTCACGTAACGCGCATTCAGCGTGCCGGACCAACTTCCCTGCTGCGCGGTCAAGCCGATGCCGACAATATTTTTTGGCGAATCGGTCAAGCGCTTGCCGACACTCAAGGGGTCTGCTGCATTTTCCAGCATTTTAGAGTCAATATAAGCATAGTTAGCATAAAATTCAAGCCAGTTCGCCAATTCTGTCGCAACAGCCAGTTCAATGCCGCGCACCTTAGCTTTTGCCGCATTGATGCGCAGCGAATTGGTCGCACTGACTTGCATCAAGTAAATCAGGTCGCTTAACCTGGTGTCGTAGTAGGTGGCCGTCGTCCTGGTATTCTCCGTGAAGCGGAATTCTCCGCCTACCTCCCAGGTCGTGCCGCGCTCGGGCCGCAGGTTGGGGTCACCCGCCGTCGTCCTGCCCCTGCTGGTGGTCGTCACGTAGAGATCCTGATTGGTCGGCGCACGGAAGGATCTGCCGAATGAAGTGCGCAGTATTGCCGCTTCGGATGGCTTGTACACCGCAGACAGCTTGGGGCTGAAGGCCGAGATGCTGCGCGCCGAATAGCGCGTTGCACCGACCGGCGCGGTATTGCTGAAATTATCGCCCTCGGTTTCCCAGTCGTCCCAGCGCCCGCCCAGATAAATCTTGAGCGTATCCGTTGCGCTGATCTCGTCCTGCGCGAAAATAGAAACTGTCGTCGAATCGCCGTTGTAGCCGCTGTTTACGGCAGTTCTGTAACCCGGAACGCGCCAGTTGGGCAGCGCGTAGATTTGCTGATTCACCGAATCCTTGTGCAGCGCCATACCGGTTACCACAAAGTGGTTGTCGCCAGCCGGGAAGCTCAACTGAACGGTGCCGTCGAGGCCATCGTTCGGCGTATCCGACAGCGTGCCCGTGCCGCTATCCCAGGTTGCGGTTTGGCTTGCCAGCGTGAAGTTATAGTTGCGCCTGATTTTACCGAGGTCGGCTTTCAGCAGGTAATCATTGCCAAGCGTACCGTCATAACCGACAAAATACCGGGTCGTGGATTCCTGTAGCGGCAAAAACGAAAAAAGGGTGAAATCGTAGTTCGTCAGGGCGACGCGCTGCCCGCCGATGCCGAGCACCCCGCTTGAAACCGGTGCGCCGGTAACAGCATTTCTGAGATAGGTATTGAACGGGGTGTAGTCCTGCCTAGTTTCCTGGCGATTGGCGCCGGCGTAAATTTTGTCGCGGGCATTCAGGTCATAGAACAGCTTTGCGGTCGCGTTGGTGGAGTTCCATGGCGTAGCTCCCAGATCGCCGACCAGAAAAGCCGGAACGCCCTCCCTCGTGGAAATCGCCTGCGCACCGATGACAGGCGTGCCTGCCACTCCAGCTGCCTGAGCCTTGACGACAAAATCGTTCACGTAACTGTCGCGCTTCTGATAGCCAAGTCCGCCCACGAATCCCAGCCCGTTGTCCATCTTATCGCGGAAATAAATGCTGGCATCCTCGCCACAGGCATCGCCCCAGCCTTTCTTGATCTTGGCGGTAAACTCGCGCTTGTCCGGCTGCTTTGTGATGATGTTGACCACCCCGCCGATGGCATTGCTGCCATAAAGCGAAGAGAACGCGCCTGGCACGACTTCGACGCGAGCGATATCCTCGACGAACGGAACCCGCCAGTTCACTTTCCCGGAACTACCATCCTGGATGGGCTGCCCATCGAGCAGGATGAGCGTCCTGGTTTGGTCGATACCGCGCAGCGACATGCTGCTCGTCCCTATTGTGCCCTGCGACTGGCCCAGCGCACCGCCGCGCAAATAAAGGCTCGGAACCTGATCCAGCAGGTCGCCGAGGCGCGATACGTTTTTGGTTTCTATATCCTGCGCATTGACCACAGTTACCGCCGCCGGCGCATCGGAGAGAGCTGCCCTAGTTCTGGTTGCCGTCACCACCACCTCATCCAGCTCTGCCATATCGCCGTTCCCTGCGGCGTCCGCCGCACTTGCCAGGCCAAAAAAGCAGCCCAGCATCAGGAGCGACTGCCCTTTGTTTAATTGAGTTTTCATGGTGTTTTTCTGCAAACTGATCGATCGGAACGGAAAAGGCGGGTCGCCCCGCCTTTTGGGCGACCACGACGCAACGCCCGTCCTGTCAATCCTCGGCCCTGAAGCGGCGCACAACGGCGAATGCTAACATGCCGGCGTGCCGGATGCCTTCGGTTCAAACCATGACAGTTTTTCCCTGAGCGCAACGACACCGCCGACGATAATCAAGGTCGGCGCTTGCGGTTTTTCAATTTGTGCGATGCCGGGCAGCGTCGCCAATGTTCCGGTAAAGACGCGCTGGTTCTGCGTGGTTCCCTGCTGCACGATCGCGACCGGGGTGCTGTCCGGCAGGCCGTGCTCGACAAGTTTGGCGCACAGCGTATCGAGCCCGTGCAGCCCCATGTAAAACACGATGGTCTGTCTTGGGCGGGCCAGCGCGTCCCAGTCGAGATTCATGGTGCCGTCTTTCAGATGCCCCGTAACAAAGACGCAGGACTGCGCATAATCGCGATGCGTCAGCGGAATACCCGCGTAGGAGGAAACGCCGGATGCCGCCGTGATGCCGGGCACGACCTGGAACGCGATGCCGTGTTCGGCGAGGGTTTCGATTTCTTCGCCGCCGCGCCCGAAGATGAACGGGTCGCCGCCCTTGAGGCGCAACACGCGCTTGCCTTCCTGCGCGAGGCGCACCAGCAGCGCATTGATTTCCTCCTGAGGCATGGTGTGGTCGGCGCGTTTCTTGCCGACGAAGATGCGCGTCGCGTCGCGCCGCGTCATTTCGACAATCGGCTTGGACACCAGGTTGTCGTATACCACCACATCGGCCTTCTGCATCAGGCGCAAGGCGCGAAAAGTCAGCAGATCCGGATCGCCGGGGCCTGCGCCGACCAGGTACACCTCGCCGCGCGGCTCTGCGTTTCCGTTTTCCAACTGGCCGAGCAGCATGGCTTCCGCGCCCGCCTCGTCGCCCGCCAATACCTTTTCGGCGATCGCGCCTTCCAGCACGTTTTCCCAGAAGACGCGCCGCATGGGCGGATTGGTGACTCGCTCCTTGACGGTGCCGCGCAGCCGCGCACAGAACGCGGTCAGGCGGCCATAGCCTTGCGGGATCATCGTCTCCAGCTTGCCGCGCAGCATCCGCGCGAGTACCGGAGATGCGCCGCCGCTGGAAAACGCCACCAGCAGCGGCGAGCGATCCAGGATGGACGGCATGACGAAGGTGCACAGATCGGGGTTGTCAACCACGTTCACCGGGATATTCCGCGCGCGCGCCTCCCGCGAAACATCCTGATTGACCGCGCTGTCGTCGGTCGCCGCAATGACCAGCACCGCCCCGTCCAGATGGCCGGGCTGAAATCGTTCCACGATGCATTCGACGCCGGGCAGGCCGGCAAAGGCAGCGGAAAATTCCGGCGCAACGGCTTTTATCGCCGCACCCGCATCCAGCAGCACCGACGCCTTGCGCTGTGCGACTTCGCCGCCGCCGACCACCAGGCATAAGCGGCCTTTAATATTCACAAAAATCGGTAAGAAATCCATTCTGAACCTTCAAGTTTGTTTGCTGCCGGCACCCGCTTGTTACGGCAATTGCTACAGGCTAAGCCGGAACCAATGTAGGTCGGGCTATGCCCGACATGGTGGGCAGCGCGTGGTTGTTGCTGCTTTAGCTACGGCCTACCCCTTGCGGGTGTAGCCCGCCCGGTCTCAATTTGCTTCAGTGGCTGGTGCCGGCCGAGCGGGTAATTTTGTTGTAGACGTTGTATTTTCCGGAGGGCTTGCTCATCGGCAAACGCTTGACCTCCTTGAGCGTGGCAGCATCGTAAACCAGCAACGCGCCGTCGTTTTCCCAAATACTGACCAGCACGTATTTCCCGTCGCGGGTGAATTCGACATGCGCCGCCGTCTTGCCCGGCATCGGTTGGATCGTCTTTACCAGCTCCAACGTGCGCTTGTCGATGATGGTCATCGTGTCGCGGCTGTCCTTGCTGTTGAAACCGTCGGTCCAGGCATAGGGCGTGTTTTCATGGCTGCGCATGAAGAAACCGGCGCCAGGTGTTTTGATCTGCTTGATGGTCTCCCAGGTCGTCATGTCGATCACGCTCACCAGCGGCTCTTTCAAGTTGGGCGTTGCCATCACCGGATGCCCCTGATATTCCCAGGTAATGCCGGAGCCCAGATGCGGCATGCCCGGCAAATCGAGTTCAGCCACCTTTTTTCCGGAATCGAGGTCGATCACTTGCCCCTTTTTGCCGTCTCGCGCTGCGCCGATCAAGTGGCGGTAAGACTGGTCGAAGAAAAAATCGTCCAGATAGTTGTCTACTGCAATACGGCGCACGGAAAAACTCTTGTCGCCGTAGGGTATCTCCCACACCTCTTTCACATCCTTCAGCGCCGCGACAAAGCTGCCGCGCGGCTCGGCCTGGTACACGGCAGACACCCGCGAGCTTTTGCCGTCCTGGCCCAAAGCCGGGATCACCTTGATCAGCGAAAGATCTTCCGCGTTCAATAACACCAAGGAGTGCGGCAGGTAATTGCCCACCAGCAACGTCTTGCCGTCGCCGGACACAGCAAGGTTGCGGGTATTGATGCCGGCGCGCGTTTCAGCTATCACTTTCAAATTGTAGATATCGAATTTGCTGATCCAGCCATCGCGCGAAGCGAAATAGACGAAGCGGCCATCCGGGGTGAACTTTGGCCCGCCGTGCAACGCAAAGCGCGTCTTGAAGCGGTAAATCGGCTCGAATTTGTCGCCATCCAGAATGGTGGCATGGTGTTCGCCGAGTTCCACCACCACGAAAAGATTGAGCGGGTCCGCTTTGAATACCGGCTTATCCGGCAGACTCCCGGACGGCACATGCTGCAGGTGCGATGCATTTATTTCTTTTGCGCCCCAGACAGGCAACTCCGGCAAAGGGGTGTAGATATAATCCACCAGCGCCTGAATGTCTTCCTTGGCAAGCTTTTCGGCAAAACCGAGCATCTGGCTGGCGTTGCGTCCTTCGGCGATGGTCTTGAACGCTTCGGGGCGGCGCAGACGCGCCAAATTTTCCGGCAGCAGCGCCGTACCCGCGCCGCCCAGGCGGTTGGCGCCATGGCAAGCCGCGCAGAAATCGGCATAGTTCTTTTCGACCGGTTGGCCTGCCGCCGCCTCGAACGCCAGCAGCAAGCCCATCACGGAGATGCAGGTATACAGGGGTTTCTTCATCATGTTCAGCCTTCAGTCATTATCGAATCGGTTATGCATATTTCCTCGTCATCCAGATAGCACGCCGGGTCTTCCGCCCACGGGTCGCCGCTCACCTGCCAGGCGCGCACCCGCGTGTTGCCGCCGCAGATGTTGAAATACTTGCACGCGCCGCAGCGCCCGCCGACCTTGCGCGGCTGCGCCTTCAGCCCGGCCATGATCGGGTCGGAAGTATCAGCCCAGATCGCAGAAAACGGCCTGTCGCGCACGTTGCCGAGATTGTAGTTCCACCACATGGTGTCGGGATGGACATTGCCCAAGTTGTCGATGTTGGCGACGTTCACGCCGGATGAATTCCCGCCCCATTGTTCGAGTTTCGCGCGGACATGCTCTTCGAGATGGGGGAAATTTTGCCGCACCCAGAGCAGCAGATACACGCCGTCGGCGTCGTTGTTGCCGCTGACGAACTCCTTGGGTTTGCCCTCCTGCTGGTACTGCCAGCAGGAGGCAAACAGCAGATCCATCGCCTGCCGGGTGGCCTGGTGGAACACGTCGTTCTTGCGGTTCTTGTTGCCGCGACCGGCGTAGTTGAGATGCGACAGATAAAACTTGTCCAGGTTTTCCTCTTCCATCAGGCGCAGCAGGCCCGGCAAGTCGTGCGCGTTGTCCTGGGTCAGCGTGAAGCGGATGCCGACCTTGATGCCGCGCGCCTTGCACAGGCGGATGCCGTGCATGGATTTGTCGAACGCGCCCGCCATGCGGCGGAATTCGTCATGCGTTTCCTTGATGCCGTCCAGGCTCACCCCGACGTAGTCGTACCCGACCGCCGCGATGCGCTCGATGTTGCTTGCGTCGATCAGCGTGCCGTTGCTCGACAGGCCAACATAAAATCCCATCTCCTTGGCGCGGTGCGAAATCTCGAAAATGTCCGGATGCAGCAGCGGCTCACCGCCGGACAGGATCAGCACCGGCACGCGAAAACGCTTCAGATCGTCCATCGTGGCGAATATTTCTTCAGTCGTTAATTCGCCCGCGAAGTCCTTGTCCGCCGAGATCGAGTAACAGTGTTTGCAGGTCAGGTTGCAGCGCCGGATCAGATTCCAGATCACCACCGGGCCGGGCGGATTGCGCTTGACGCCCAGCGGCGTCGGCTGAGCGATTTCCTGCATGAATTGTGAAATACGAAACAAACCTACCCCCCGATGCGCAATCCGGTCTTCTTCAGGATGCGCGTGCTGTAAAGAATCTCATGGCCGCAGTCGGCGTCGCCGATCAACGCTGCAATGCGGCACACCAGTTCCTCCACCTCGCCGCGATCATGCCCGTGCACCATCGCAAAAAAATTGTACGGCCAGTCCGGCAAATGGCGCGGGCGGCAGTAGCAATGGCTGACAAAATCCAGCGCGCCGACTTTTTCGCCCAGCTCGTCCACCCGCTCGTCCGGCACGTCCCACACCGTCATGCCGTTCGCCTTATAGCCCAGCGCGTAATGGTTGGGCACCACGCCGATGCGGCGGATCGCGCCGGATTCGAGCATGCGCCGCATGCGCGCCATCACCTCCTCGGCGGAAATCCCTGCCTGCCGCGCGACCGCGTGATAAGGCTGCGGCTCCAGCGGCAGGCCGGACTGGGTGGCCAGCACGATGCGGCGGTCGATCTCGTCGATCGGTGCCCCGGTCGTCATGCCGCGAACCTCAAGCCGATAAAATACTCTTTCACTTTCGGCATGTCATACACCGGATAGCCGGTTTCCCGCTCGATTCTTTCGAGCGCCGCCGCATGTTCCTGTGGCGTCTCAGTGGCCAGCACGAACCACATGCTGAGCGCATGGTCGCGCGCATAATTATGCGCCACTTCCGGCATCGCGTTCACGATCCCCGCCACCCGCTCAAAATCGGAATCCGGTATTTTCATAGCCGCCAGGCTCAGGCTCCCGCCCATGCGCTCGGCGTGGTACATCGGGCCGAAGCGGGACAGAACCCCGTCTTTCAGCATCCGGTCTATCCTGGAAACAAGCTCCTGTTCGGTGGTGTGCAAGCGCGCCGTCACCTCGGCAAATGGCCGGTCGCAGACCGGGAAGCCGCCCTGCAACTCGTTGATGATGGCTCGATCCAGTTCGTCCATCTGACCCGGTTTATCCACGAATGTTCAACCTGTGCTGGCGGACAAGTTGCAACGGGCACCAACGCGTTCCGCTGCCGGACTTGCCACATAATGCGCCCCGCATTGCTTGAAGCGCCGGGAGCTGAACAGGATTTCATGCGCCGTATCCTCCAGGCCGCACTGCTCCTTTAATTGTGCCACGAGGCCCAGCACTTCGTCGCGATGCCGGCCATGGATCATGGTGAACAGGTTGTAGCGCCAAGCCGGTAAACGGCGCGGTCGCCGATAACACAAAGTAACGCAATCGAAACTGCCGATACTCTGCCCCAGCGCACTTACCCGATCATCCGGAATATCCCACACCACCATCGCGTTGGCCCTGTAACCCAGCTCATGGTGGCGCACCACCACGCCCAGACGCTTGATGACACCTTGCTCCGCCAGGCTCGCCAGCCCGGCGATGACTTCATTTTCGCCGAGTCCGATACGCGCCCCGACTTCGGCAAAGGGGCGCGCCACCAAAGGCAAACCATGCTGAATTGCGCCGATCAGCAGGTCGGGCTTCAGCGCGGCTTGCCGGGTCGGAATATGGCATGCAACCCTGACATTGCTTCCCTTATGCGGCCGCGACAGATCGAAACCAAGGTCGATATGAAAGTCTTCCAGCAGCGGAAGATGCAGCGGCTGATGGGCGGTGCGGTGCCCGATTTCGGCCAGCACTTCCTGCACCCGCGTCTCGTCCGGTGCTGCAACGACAAACCACAAATTGTAGCGATGCTCGCGCTCGTAGTTGTGGTTTACCTCGGCATAGCTGCTGACAATTTGCGCCGCTTCATCGAGTTTTTCCGCCGGAACAGCCAGAGCGGCAAGTGTGCTGGAGCCGATGCTGTGCGGTCTGAATACGGCGCCCACCCGGCTCACCTTTCCGCAAGCCTGAAGCCGGGCCAACGCTTCCAGCACCACGGCTTCGCTTATGCCCAAGCGCCCGGCGATAACGCCAAAAGGAGCCGGCGCCAGCGGGAAATCGCGCTGGAAATCGTTGAGCAGGTGCAGTTCGAGGTCAGTCATTTCCCGGTAATCACAGCCCGGTGCGGTGCGCACGGTGGGTGAAGAAAATACCGCTGGGCTTGCTGGCGGGCAATTCGCCGATTCTTTCAAAGGTCTCGGCGTCGTATATGCCCACCCGATCCTCATCGCGCGCGGAAACCCAGATATGTTCCCCGCGCGGTGTGAATTCCATGTGCATCACCGCCTTGCCCGGCTTCAGCGTTTTCACAATGGTGCGGCTCGGCACGTCGATCACCTGGATCGTATCGTTGTGCGGAAAAGCAAAATTCACCCAGACCTGGCGATTGTCGGGGCGCGCAACGACGAATACCGGCTGGCCGTGAACGGGGATGCGTCCGACCTCAGCCCATTTTCCTTGATCGATGACCAGCACTTCATGCCTGCCCACCGCCGGCACCAGCAACTCGCTGCCGGTCGCCGCCCAGCCTTCGAGGTGAGGCATCTTGTACACCGGCAGCTTCTGCTCTCCCTTGCCGTAGCCGTCCAGGACGCGCTTCACGCCTGCATCGATGTTCCACATATCCAGTAATGCCAGGCCGTCCTCGCCGAACAGCCCGGCCAGGTAATAGCGGCCATCGGCGGTAATCATCGCATCGTAGGGTTCCTTGCCGATGCGCCGGAATTTCGTCAGCGCCGGCCTGGACGGCGTGCGCATGTCCGCCACCCAAATCTCGCCGGCTTCGAACAGGCTGAATGCGAAACGGTTACCCGGCACATCCACCAGCCCGATGACCTTGGACGATTTTCCCGTTTCATCGATGGCGGGAATTTCGGCCACCAGATCGAGTGTTTCAGCATCGAAAAACTTCACGCCACCGGGCGTGTAGTTAGCCGCTGCAATAAGTTTTCCATCCTGAGAAATCGCGCCGCCGATACTGTTGCCGGACTGCATCACGCGCTTGACGATGCGCATCTCCAGCATATCCACCTTGGTCAGGCCGCCGTCCCGGCCAAACACGTAGGCATAGCGCGCATCGCGGGAGTAATTGAGGGAAGCGTGCGACAGATCGCCCAGGCCGGTAATCTGGCCGAGCAGGGTGCGGTTCGTGGTCTCCACCACCTGAATGCTGCCCGTAGCGCGCTCGATGACTACGCCAAAATCGCCCGTGCCACGCTGCGGCGCGGTGGCGCAGCCCGCCATGGAGAACAGCGCAAGAAGCAAAAGTAAAACTTTTAAGTACCGCATCTCAGGGCAATCCTTTCAGCAACATTTGCACAAGCCAGCCGGCTTCGGCCTCGGTTAAAAACGGATTCCACGGCGGCATCGTCGTGCCGTTGCGCCCATACAAGATCGTAGCCCTGAGCGCCTCAAAGGGTTTTTCCTTGAGCGCCGCTGGCGTCAGCGGCACGCCGAGCCCGCCCTCGAAACGCAAACCGTGGCACGACCCGCAGTCCTGCCGGGCAAGATTGAGCAATTCCGCCTGACGCGCGGGAGCAGGCATTGTGGCTTCGGCAACAACAAGATCGCCCCACGACATGCCCGAATGCGCGAGCATTAGCAGCACCGCGCCGGTCAGGAAAAATCGCAAGGGATTATTTGACATATTTTACTTTGAGTCCAAAACAAGTCAGGTATCGAGCGCTACAAGCATACCATTCCAAGTTTGATCCGGGCGGTGATACCTTTCACGCACGAAATGCCGGGGTGGAACTCACTGATAAACACTTCAACAGCGCACCGACTCCAACCGAAAATACATCGCGACATTGCCATCCGGCTCCGCATTACCCCGCCTTTTGCGCGCCGACATTTGCCGGGGCCGGAATAGCCGATTCCGGCGTTGGCAATCTCCGCAAGCCTGCATTTGACGCAACACAACCCCGACAGTTCATTCAGTCTCTGTACCAGTTATTAAGATGCCAAACGCGACAAGATTTTTTCAACGAAACCGCAGGGCGGGTGGTGCGTGCGTTGCTGGGGCTTCAGCCCCTTACAACCACGTCCAGCCCCTTGCGGCTACCGCCGGTTAAGCCCTGCCTTCGGTTCCGGCGTGTCCGGCACATGGTGCGTGCCGCTACACCCTCGGGTTATGCACCCTTGAGAACACGACACAACGAAGCCTTGCAGAAACGGTGCTGCCTCAACCCGGATGAGCTTGAAAGGTGGAAAGCAGCAATCGTTGGCGGGAGCAATGCCGTCGCTATCGACGGTTAGAAAGAAGTCGATTTACCGGAACCAATTTACAGCAATAAAGGGCCTGGCCTTGCGCGTATAAAACAGGATAGGGCAAGTTCCATCGCCCCATCCCTGACTGGAACCCCTACTTTGCAAAATGTTTGATGTAGACAACTAACTTCCAGATGTCATCTTTGGACAGGTTTGTATCGCTGCCCTCCCCATAGTTATCCATGTCCGTATTGGGGCTTCCATTTTCTATGATCCAGAAAAGCTGGCCGTCGGATTTTGGGCACATGTATGCTTTGTCGGTAAAGGGTTTGGGCTTGATCTCCAGATCCTTGACCGCTGTCCCGTCCGCATTTCCAGTCAGGCCGTGACAATTCCTGCCGCATTTCTTTCCGTATAACTTTTCCCCCGCCTCCAAAACCTCAGGAGTAGCCTTAAAGGGATTTTTCATTTCAAGATAAGCCCCCGGCGCCATGGGTACCTCGTGGTCTGCTGCCGCCCATAGCGGGGCAGAAACCAGTGCCCCAAGAATGCCAAGCCCAGCAAAAACAGTTGCGATTTTCATTCTTTCATACCTCCAAAAAAAAGGGGGTTGGGAGATATCCCCAGCCCCCCTCGCGCTTATTATTTTTTATCGCGTATTAATAGATGTCATACCGGGTGTTATATACGTTGAACTTGCCGGTAGGTGTAACCAGCCTTGCATCCGTGATCCTGGCCTTTTCCTTGAGGGTCTTGTCGTCGAACACAATGATCTCGCCCTTGCGATCCCACACGGAAACCCACAGTTCGTCTCCGGCCTTGTTGTACTCCATATGCACAACCCTGCCCTTGTCGGACAGCTTCATGACCTTGGGCGGCGCATCGAGGTTCTTCAGGTCGAATACGGATACGCTCCTGTAGATGTCCTCGTTCTTGGCAAGAGTATGGTCAACCCAGAGATGGTTGCTCTTCGGATGTGTCTTGAGGAACAGACCGCCTTCGCCTGCCGGACGCAGCTTCCTGACGACCTTCCAGGCGTTCGCCTTAAACTTGCCTTCCGGATCGGTTCCGATCAAAGCGACAAGCGGCTCGCCGAGGTGAGTCGAGGCATACACGGGGCCGAACTTGGGATCGACAAAGTTAGCGCCACGACCTGGGTGAGGCTTGATGCCGGTTTCGACGATAGCCGCCAGTTTCTTGGTCTTCGTGTCCACGGCGACAATCTTGTCCCGCATGTTGGCCGCAACGAGGAAGTACCTCTTCGAGGAGTCCCAGCCGCCGTCATGGAGGAACCTTTCGGATTCAATGGTAGTCACCTTGAGGTTCTTCAGGTCAGAATAGTCAACCAGAAGTACTTGGCCGGTTTCCTTGACGGTCAACACCCACTCCGGGTCATAGTGCGAAGCAACGATGGAAGCAACCCTCGGCTCCTGATGGAACTCGTTGGTGTCATAGGTGTAACCCCTGGTACCGACGATCTTCATCGGTTCGAGAGTCTGACCATCGAGGATCACGTATGAAGGCGGCCAGTAGTTGCCGACCACCGCCAGCTTGTCAAGGAAGTCGCCCTTCGGACCCTTGTACTTGCTGCTGTCGATAGACCTTGCTTCGATACCTGTCTTGACTTCGGCGACGGTCTGGGGCGGATCCATCCAGAGGTCGACTATAGTTGCCTTGGCATCGCGTCCGATGGTGTAGAGATAACGGCCGGAGAACGAGTATCTGAGGGTGTGAACGGCAAAACCGCTGTCAACCGTTGTCCATACTTCCTTCGTGTCGCCGTCGATGATTCCGATCTTGCCTGCATCACGGAGAATAACCGCAAACAGGTTCTCGATATTCCTCTTGTGCATCGGAGCCTTGGGCCTGTCAGCAGGCTTGACATGCAGCTTCCAAGTGGCCCTGATGTCCTTCATGTCAAATTCGGGCGGGGCAACTGGCTCGTTCTGGATGAACTTCGCCAAAAGGGTGGACTCATCCTTGGTCAATACACCGGTCGTTCCCCAACCTGGCATACCGCCTTCCGTGCCGATGTGAATTATTTCGGCCAGCTTCTCGACGGTCTTGGTCCGGGTTTTATCCGGAGTAAGCGCCTTGCCCGTCGCACCCTTTCTCAGGGTTCCGTGGCAACCGCCGCACCTGTCAAAATAGACCTTGGTTGCCGTTGCAAATTCTTCCTTGGTTAAAGGCGGCACCGGCTGCAATTCAGCCGCTGTCGCCCCTGCCACATTTGCCATCAAGGCAATTGTGAGCGCCGGCAACAAATAAAATTTCTTCTTCATTTTTCCCCTCCAGATAAAAAAATTGAACAACTCACATTGAACAACTCAACCAAAAACTGCATTTCCGAACTTCAAACAGGCTTACCTTGCCAGAATGACTTGGGCAAACTGCTTAGCCGGAGAATAGGGCTGAATGAATGAAATGCCCATTCTTCCAAAGGACAAGCCAAACGAAGAAAAAGAACTAGTTCTTTTGGGTAGCTTTCTCACCTTTTTCAGCCTCTATTGCTCCAGACTCTGCATTTACTTTATCTATTTCCGCAAACAAAACCGACACATACCTGCTTGAACGAGGCGTGGCAGTTTGCGCACACTTCCGGATTAAGTGGGTGCCCCTTTTCCTTCGATGCGACCGACTTGCCATCTTTGAGGGAAACGACGTCGTAAATAGGCATACCGTTCTTATGGTCGGTGGTAAAGGCGACGCCAATTTCCTTGAACTCCAGAATGCCTGTCTTGCCATCTGGGTATTTGTTCCCGCGTTTCTTGTATATATCCATTACAGCCGGGTTGATATACGAAGAATATTGGCCGGGCTTAACCGCACAATAGGTATCTACAGTTGCCTGCAAAATGTCGTCTCCGCCCAATGGCAAAACATTCACGCCGCAGGGAGGAACAATACCCTTTGCAGTACCCTTGTCCCACTTATCCCAATACATCGGCATTGCCTTTTCTGCAGGCGCTGCTTTCTTCTCAGCCGCCAATACATTGCCGGTGATGCCAAGCATTGCGATTACAGACATTATTCCCAAAAAAACATTTTTCATTATCCCCAACTCCTTGAAAGTTTTAAAATATCAACAAATCTTTGATTCGTAATTATTATCAAATAACCCTGCCTGCAACAACCTCGCCCTTTACCAAAACGGCCGGTAAAATGCGGCAGAGCAGCCCAAAAAAGCTAAAAGATTTCCTAGATCCCAAGCCCGCGCAAATAGTACAGATAAAAATTTATTCCCGCAAACACTTCGTTTTCACTTCAAAAAGACTCTTCCGGGCAATGCGGCACCGTCCGGGAAACCTCGGATTCCTAATCGCCCGGCGCTACGGAAGTAACCGGTTTTCGCAATGCGCGCGAGTATATCTTCTGTACGCCGGGCAGCGGATATAGCGTTACCAGCAACGCGCACAATGCAATACTGACCAGCACCACCATGTATGTGGTGTCGCGAATGATCTCTCCGCCGGCTACACCATATTGCAGCGGCAATCCGGCGAGCACCGCCGCCGCCAGCCCTTTCGGCGCCATCATCGAAGTAAGCGCCGAATCGCGCAGGTTATATCCCGCATCGCGGTAAACCAGGCGGGTCAGGCCGGTGCGCATCGTGAACACCAACACCGTCATGGCAATTGCGGCAAGCGCCAGATGCGCCGCGCCGAAGTGGATGGAAATGCCCAAATACACAAAAAAGTAGGTTTTCAGCAAAAACACCGACTCGCGGTAAAACACCCTGTCCATTTCATTCAGCGGCACGATGCTCTTGCTCGACAGGCTCTGGATACGGGTCAGCCCGAACTCCTCGAAGTTGGTCATGGTGATGCCCAGCGCCAGCGCGGCAATCGCGCCGGAGAAGCCGAGCTGTTCGGTCACGCCATAGACAATGAACACGTACGCCAGCGTGGACGAAATAGTGTTGGGGAAATCGCGCACCTTGCCCAGCACCAGCAGCCAGCCGATACCGCCGAGCACGCCGATGATTGTCGCAAAAACCAGCGCGGCAAGCACGCCGCCAACCAGCCGTCCCGGCTCGACGCCGCCCTGCGTGTAAATCTGCAACAACGCGAACACGCCGACGATGCACAACACGTCGGTCAGCGCGGATTCAAGCACCAGCACGGTAGCGGGTTTTTCGGCCAGGCGCAGCGCCTCCACCATCGGGATCACCACGGCGGAAGACGTGCCCCCCAGCGTGACGCCGAGCAAGATCGCCGGGAGCCACTCAAGTTGCAGTGCAGCCACCCCGACCAAAGCCACAATCGCGGCGGTCAGCACAAAGCACACCAGACTCAATACGCCGGTGGTCGCCAGCGATTTGCCCAGCACACCCAGGTTCAGCGACGTGCCGCTTTCGAACAGGATCACCACCAGCGCGATGGTCGCTATCACCGAACCGATCTTGCCAAAATCCTGCGGCGCAACAACACCCAACAGCGGGCCGATCAGGATGCCCAGCAGCATCAATACCAGCACATCCGGAATATTGGTCTTGCGGAACTGCAAAGAAAGGAAATGCGCGAAAAAGACCATCAGGCCAATCGCCAGAATCGTGATGGACATAGCCAGCCTTTTTAGTCGATAGCCGCAATTATACATGACCGGTTTTGCGGCATGACTCGCCATTCCGGGGCAGCTAACCGAGGATGGTACAATTCCACCCGCAAGAATTCCGCCCGCCTCGCCGCAGAAGTTCTGTTGCACCTTTCCCTTATAAATCGAATAGCAAAGGAGGTTAACCATGACCCAGAAAACCCGTGTCGGCCTCGTCGGCTATGGCAAAGCTGGCAAGGCCGTGGCCAACATACTCGGCGCAGACCCGCATTTCGACCTGCGCTGGATCGTGCGGCGTTCGGCGGAGCCGGAACCGCAAACCCATCCGGATACCAGCATTCCCGTCATCTGCGCCGCGCGGCAGCCGTTCGGCGAATTGTTCGACCGGCATCCGGTGGATGCGCTGGTGGATTTTTCCTCTCCGGAGAGCCTGCGCGCTTATGGCGAAGAGGTGCGCAAGCGCGGCATCACTCTGGTCAGCGCGATCTCGGCCTATGCCGAGGACGACCTGGAATATGCGCGCAATCTGGGGCTGGACACGCGCGTGATGTGCTCGCCGAACATCACGCTCGGCATCAATTTTCTGATCGTGGCAGCCAAGCTGTTGCGCAAGGCCGCGCCGTTTGCCGACGTGGAAATTGTCGAGCAGCATTTCCGGGATAAACCGGAAATATCGGGTACGGCACGCAAGATTGCGGAAACGCTGGAAGTGGAGGCGGAGCAGATCACCTCCTTGCGCTTCGGCGGCATTGTCGGCCACCATGAGGTGATATTCGGCTTCCCGCACCAGACCGTGCGGCTGATTCATGATTCGATCCGGCGCGAAGCGTTCGGCACCGGAGCCGCTTTTGCGCTGGAGCAGCTCATGAATTGCGGCAAAGGCTTCTACACTTTCGATGACCTGCTGTTACGGCTGATGCGCACCGAGCTGTCCTGCGGTTAACCGTTGACCTTTATATATTGGGACGGCGACACCCGAACAGCCGCATATTCACCGGCTTTGGCGCCATGCCGTCGGCGCGATACTCACATCAATACTCACACGCCTCCGGTGTGATTCATTTTTGGTGAATCGAATTCAGCGTAGTTCGTACCAGACACCTCGTCCGCTTCCGTGCTGATTCAGGTGGCCGCGCTCAACCAGCACGCGAAAATGCTGCTTGAGCGTATTTCGGCTCGCCCCGGTCAGTTTGACAGCCTCGCCGATAGTGACTCGGCCGTGCTCGCGGGTAAACTCGACGATTTGCAGCGAGAGTCCCGGCAAGACGGCCAGCACCAGTTTTTCGCGCTCCACTTTCTTTTCAAGCCGCCTGACCTGTTCGGCGAGTGAGCGCAGGAAGAACGCCAGCCACGGTTGCCAGTCCGGGGCATCGGTGCGGATCGTCGCTTGGGTCTGCCGCAGCGCCAGATAGTAAGCTTTCTTACTCTGCTCGATGACGCTTTCCATGGAACTGTATGGAACATAGGCGTAGCCTGACTGCAATAGCAGCAGTGTCGTGAGCACGCGGGAGAGCCGACCATTGCCGTCCTGAAACGGATGGATTTCCAGGAACACCACCACCCACAGCGCGATGATCAGCAAAGGATGCAGATGTCCGGAAGTGCGTTCCTCCTGTACCCATGTGACCAGCTCCGTCATCAGGCGCGGCGTATCGAAGGGCGAGGCCGTCTGGAAAACGATGTCGATCTGCGCGCCGTTCTCGTCGCTCTCGACGAGAACGGCGACGCTGTTGGAGGTGGTCTTGTAGTTGCCGCGATGCCAGGCATCCTTTTCGCTGTAAACGAGCAGCTCCTGATGCAGCTGCTTGATGTAGTTTTCGGTGAACGCGATGTCCTGCCACGACGTGAATACCAATTCCATGGCTTTCGCGTAGCCCGCCACCTCCTGTTCGTCGCGGCTGGTGAAGCTCTGGATTTTCAGATTGGATAGCAGACGCTCGACCTCGCGGTCGGATAACTTGCTGCCCTCGATCCGGGTGGACGAGCCTATGCTCTCAATGGTAGCGACGCGGAGCAGCGCCGACAGACGATCAGGCGCGAGCGTACCCAAGGCGCGCCATGCGCCCTTGAATTCATCAATCCGGGCAATCAGTGACAGGATGTCCGGTGTGATCTGGATAGTATCGGTTCGAATCATGGAACCAATAATACACCCAATTACACCCATTTACGGATCATTATCCATAACCACACCCATTAACACTCACAAGACTGAAGTGCAAACACTAATAGGCATGTATTTACCTGTTATAAAAAAAATATCTATTAGTCGGCATAAAAATACCGCTTGACGCTGTTTAAAGTTAATGGCATAAAGCAATCTGGCACAAAATAACCGCTTAATAGCCTTAGTATCAACTAACCGGCACATAATGACCAATGAGCGCGCTACTGTTTAATACCCCAGAAGAACTCCAGGCCATACTGGGAGAGCGGCTACGACGCTTGCGCCTTGATCGCAATCTGGATCAGCGCAGCACCGCAGAGAAGGCCGGTATCTCTGAAAAAGCGCTGCGCAATCTTGAAGGCGGACACGGCTCAACCGTGGAAACTTTGCTGCGCGTATTAAAAGCGCTCGACCATCTCCAGGGCATCGAAATGCTTGCGCCGGAAATCAGCGTCAACCCGCTGGAGTTGTTGCGCCAGCCTAAAGTGCAGCAACGCGCGCGGCGATCTGCCAAGCACACCAAGGAAGGCTGATGGATATTCCAGTCATCGAGGTACGCATCTGGGGCAAGCGTGTCGGAGCCGTGGCGCCTGACCCGCGCCTGGGCTGTTACGTGTTTGCCTATGACCCTGCCTGGAGAAGAAGCGGCATAGGCCTCGCGCCACTCACCATGCCATTGGCCGACACCCGGCCTACCTTTGCTTTTCCAAACTTGTCCGAGCCCAGCTACAAACGCCTTCCCGGATTGCTGGCCGACGCGCTGCCAGACGACTTCGGCAATGCGCTGATTGATGCCTGGATGACCAGCAAAGGGGTGGAAAAACGCGCCATCACCACCCTCGACCGCCTTGCCTACATGGGCAAACGCGGCATGGGTGCGCTGGAGTTCAAACCCGCGCGCGGCGCTCACCGCGAGAGCGCCGAACCTCTGGAGATGCAGGCTCTGGTAGAAGCTGTGCGCAAGGTGATCCATGGCGACCTGTCCGGCGATATGGAGGCGCGGGCAGCGCTCGCCAATATCATTCGCGTCGGCACTTCCGCCGGTGGCGCGCGCGCAAAAGCGGTCGTCACCTGGAGCCCGCAGACGAACCGGATACGCAGCGGCCAGTTCGACGCGGCGCCCGGCTTCGAGCACTGGTTGCTCAAATTCGATGGCGTAGGCAAAGACCCGGAGTTGGGCGGAAGCGCCGATTACGGGCGCATCGAATACGCCTATCACCTGATGGCCAAGGCAGCAGGAATCAACATGGCAGATTGCCGGCTAATGGAAGAAAACGGTCGCGCGCATTTCATGACCCGCCGCTTCGACCGGGAAGCAGATGAAAAAATCACCATCAAGCACCACATGCAAACACTCTGCGCCATGGATCATCTCGACTACAAACAGCGCGCCACGCATGCCTATGCGCAACTGTTCATGGTCATCGCCAGGCTCAAGCTGGGCGACGCAGCGATCAGCCAGGCCTTCCGGCGCATGGCCTTCAACGTCATGGCAAAAAACTGCGACGACCACAGCAAGAATTTTGCTTTCCGCCTGAAGCAGGGCGAAGCATGGGAGCTCGCTCCGGCTTATGACGTGACCCATGCATACAACCCAAAAGGAGAATGGACTTACCAGCACCTGATGAGCGTCAACGGAAAATTCAGCGCGATTGCTCGCGCGGATCTGCTGGTGGAAGCCGACCGTTTCGGTGTCCGTCGCCCTCTGGATTTGATTGCCGACGTGCGCGCCGCACTGGATAACTGGCCTGAATTCGCCAAACAGGCAGGCTTGAACACTGCGGCTGCAAAGGCCATTGCCGCAGACTTTGAGCCGCTTTAAAAGCGGAAAAATAAAAACATCCCTCGCCCGCGAACATCTCGAACCCGCAAGCGAGGTGTGGGGCGATTACTAACCGCCGGCGGACAATGCCTCCGGCCGACTCGCCGTAATCTGCCGACAAATCCAGTCCTGCACTTCTGATTCGACCCATCCGGATAAGCGCCCGAGTTTTACTTGCCTCGGGAATTCACCCTTCTTGATCTTGTCGTAAATCGCTGTCGTGCCAAGGCCCACCATGGCCTCGGCCGACAATCTCGTAAGCATCAACGGCAAGCTGGAATTCCCATGGAAGTTTGTGCTCAACAGGCTGGCGGCATAGTAGCTCGGGTGAGAAAGCCAAAAAACCGACTCAGTTAATAACCCACTGCAACAATTTCCGCCCGTACCGGACGCGGATTCAATTTCCTTGTAATCACAACAACCCAACAAACAGAAACGACACCGCGAGGGTGTCGTTTTTGTTTGTTGGTGGAGACGGCGGGAATTGAACCCGCGTCCGCAAGCCCTCTACAGGCAGTTCTACATACTTAGCCTGGCTGTTTGATTTGATCCCGTACACGCCAACCGGCGGGCTGGTAAAGGACGAGTCACCTTATTTTTAGCTCCGATCAAAGTGACCCTGACCGGCACGATTCCATGTAATTTACCTCACTCATCTCCGTCTTGCGACTTTGAGCCCCTCCATGGACAGCAGGGTGTGAGGTTCAGCCGACTAAGCGGCTAAAGCGTA
>Ga0209343_10000562_pt1 | contig 51869 bp, 53 predicted proteins | sample RifCSPlowO2_02_FD_184026 | JGI IMG/M metagenome (GOLD analysis project Ga0209343, IMG submission 184026) | Groundwater microbial communities from Rifle, Colorado - Rifle CSP2_plank lowO2_0.2 (SPAdes) (version 2) | ecosystem: Environmental > Aquatic > Deep subsurface > Groundwater | place...
GAAAAGCGTGACAGGAATGCTTATTAATAGAAGAAATAAATTCCCGAATATAAAATACTTATTCGTTAATATTTTCATCTTTGATTAATAGCGTAGCCAATTTTGCTTAACAAGTCAATCCACAATTGGGTTTTTAACGAATTGGTACAAACTCAAGACAGTTTAGCAAATATTTAAAGGGAGAATCAAACATTTGGTCTTGACAAAAAAAGGAGCTTGTTGTATAAATATTAGCACTCAAATCTATTGAGTGATTTTTCTTAAGATTTTACAATATTTGTTGATATGGTAAAGATACAAAACACAGGCGCAAAACCAGAGGTAAATATTAAGCCTTTATTTAATAATGTTTTGATAAGACCTCTTGAAGCAGAAGAAAAAACTTCAGGAGGGATTTATCTTCCTGAGACCGCAAAAGAAAAACCCCAAATAGGACTTGTTATGGCAGCAGGTCCCGGAGAAATTACTCCAAAGGGCGAAAAAAAACCCGTAACAGTCAAGGTCGGACAAAAAGTTATGTATAAGAAATGGGGAGGAAATGAAATTAAGGTTGGTAATGAAGAATGGACAATAGTTGAGGAGAAGGATATTCTAGCCGTAGTCGGCTAGAATTAAAAATTTAAAATTACTAAAATATGGCAAAGCAAATAAAATACGGGGAAGAAGCCCGAGAAAAATTAAAATCCGGAGTAGATCAGCTAACTCGTGCTGTTGCCACTACCTTGGGTCCCAAAGGAAGAAATATTGCTCTTGATAAAAAATGGGGAGCCCCAAATGTAGTTCACGACGGAGTAACTGTTGCAAAAGAAATCGAGCTGAAAGATCCTTTTGAGAATATGGGGGCGCAGCTTATTAAAGAGGCCGCTTCAAAAACCGCAGATGTGGCAGGAGACGGGACAACAACCGCTACTGTTTTGGCCAGAGCTATTATATCAGAGGGAATCAAAAATATAACAGCAGGATCCAACCCAATGATAATGAGAAAAGGTTTAGAGCGGGCGAGCGGATATGTCGTTAACGAACTTAAGTCGATGAGTAAAAAAGTAAAAGATGCGGATATTGAAAATGTCGCTACGGTTTCAGCCGGAAGTTCAGAATTAGGCGAGTTAATCGCCAGCGCGATGGAAAAAGTTGGTAAAGACGGCGTTATTACCGTTGAAGAAGGAAGAAGCCTGGAGACAGAAATAGAATATAAAGAGGGTATGGAATTTGATAAAGGATACGCTTCCGCCTATTTTGTTACAAATCCTGACCGAATGGAGTCGGAAATTGAAAATCCATACATATTGATTACCGACAAGAAAATCTCTTCAATTCAAGAATTAGTACCGTTCCTGGAAAATTTTGTAAAGGTTTCAAAAGATTTAGTAATTATTGCAGATGATATTGAAGGGGAGGCATTGGCAACTTTGGTTGTAAATAAGCTTCGCGGAACAATCAATGTTTTGGCGGTTAAGGCTCCGGGATTTGGTGACAGAAGAAAAGAAATGCTTGCGGATATTGCTGTTTTAACCGACGCAACGGTAATCTCCGAGGATACGGGAAGAAAACTTGAAAGCGTTGCGATTGAAGATTGCGGAAGAGCAGAGAAAGTAAAAGCGACAAACGAAAACACGCAAATAATCGGCGGCCGCGGTTCAAAAGCAACAGTGAACGCCAGAATCGCTCAAATAAAGAAAGAAATAGAGCTATCTACATCGGATTTTGATAAGGAAAAATTAGAGGAAAGACTTGCGAAACTTTCAGGAGGAGTTGCGGTAATTAATGTTGGAGCCGCGACGGAAATCGAGATGAAGGACAAAAAAGAAAGAGTAATTGATGCGGTCGCCGCGACAAAAGCCGCTATTGAAGAAGGGATAGTTCCCGGAGGAGGCGTCGCGCTACTGGATATAAGTCAAAAAATGACAAATAAAGATTCGGGAAATCCTAATGCAAGCGCAGACGAACAAGTTGGATTTAATATTGTCAGATCAGCAATTGAAGAACCTTTTAAACAATTGATATCTAATGCAGGGCTTGATGCCGGTCAACTTATAGCAAAAGCAAGAGAGGTTAGCGGAAGCGGTCAAGGATTTAATATTCTTAAAATAGATTTAATCGAAAACGCTGCGCCAATTGACATGATGAAAGAGGGAATTATTGACCCGGTGAAGGTAGTCAGAAGCGCGGTGCAAAATGCTATCTCAGTTGCGACAATGGTTCTAACAACCGAGGCATTGGTAACAGATGTCCCTGAGCCCGAGAAGCCTGCGGCCGGCGGCGGTGGAATGCCCGGCGGAATGGGCGGAATGGACTATTAGGTAGCAACTAGATACTAGTAGATACTAGATAATAGTGACTAGGGAAAACTTCAGAAACTTCGAATCCCACCAATTTTATATAATTTTGATATAATTCAGCCCAATGTATGAAAGTGTAAGTCCAAACAGAATAAGAACATTACGAAAAGAAGCACTAGCAAGATCTGGCTATTCTTCGGATATGCCCTATGTGAGTCGAGGAATGCAGAAGAAATTTGTTCAAAGTGGAGGATATATAGAGGGTTATGATCAGTTTTTGCCTCTGTTTCAGGGTATGAATATAGCAGAATTTATTGATAGTAAAATGATTCAATCTGCTGAACCCGTGCGAATTCTAGATGTAGGGTGCGGCAGAGGGTCTTTCCTGCTTGATTGTCAAGAGAGGTGGGAAAATAAAGTTGAGTGCGTTGGAATTTCTGCTCATGACATAACAAATAGGAGTTATCCGGAATTCTCGTTGGATGGGGAAATAAGTCAAGCTACGGCACCTGCTCTAAAAGACAGAGACATAAAAATTGTTATTGGGGACGCGCAGTCGCTTACGAGGGCTTTACAGAGAGATAACGTGAATGGTAAGTTTGATGTCGTAGTATCTGCGTCCTCCATGCTTTATTTCTCCGATCCATTCGCAGCAATAAAGGGAATGTATGATGTCTTAGATGCTGATGGAGTAGCATTTATTGATGGTTTCCCACATGTTAGCATGTCTTATTCCGATAGGGAAGACCTTGAGAATTATCTAAGAGATGAATATGGCTTCGTAATTTATTATAATCATATGGCATTTCAAAAAAAACGTCCTCATCTTCATCTACCCTTACGATATGTAATAGAACAAGGGTCGAGCTTGAGTTATAGACTAGATCATGCACAAATGAACCGCCAATCGGAATCTGCACAAGAATAATGGGCGGCATGGATTACTAATCCCCTTCGGGTAATTTCAAATACTACCAATACTACCAATTTCAAATAATCCAATTATTTCAAGGAGTCTTTAACCCATTTAAGGTAGGATTGATTTGCGCCTTCTGCTTTTACTTCAATAATCTGCGGAATTTCATAGGGGAGAATCTTCTCAAGTGCAGTTCGAACTTTATCAAAATACCCGTCGTCTGTTTTTATAATTCCTGAAACTTCATCAGCCGCGACTTTTTCATCTTTCCAAACATAAAAATTTTTAACCGGATAAATTTCAACACAAGCCGCGAGTCTGTGATCGATCAAATAGTTTGCCGCTTTCTCCGCATCTTTATTGTTTTCAAACGAAACCAATATCAAAATCATAGCCTTATTATACTACTTGCTATATAATCTCCTTAACTAAAAGCTAAAAGCCAATAGCTAACAGCTAATTATGGTGGATGTGCATTGCCATTTGAATTTTCATTCTTTTGAGGATGATTACGATGAGGTTGCAAAACATGCATTCGAATCTGGTGTTCGAGTAATAGTTAACACAGGGACAAGTATTCCCTCAAGCCGGCGAGCGGTTGAACTTGCACAAAAATATGATTCGCCAGCTGGCGAAATGTATGCAATTGTTGGAGTTCATCCGCATCATGCTGACAAAGCAGACGTTGAATTTGAAGGAGAATTACAATCCAACTGGTTCGACAACCTAAAAAAATTGGCGCGCGAACCCAAAGTTATCGGAATTGGGGAAATCGGCCTTGATTACCATACTTATAAATCCAACGGAATAGTTGACAAGGATATGCAGTTCGGTGCCTTTAAAAAGCAGATCGGACTTTCTATCGAACTCGGTTTGCCTCTCCAAATTCACAATAGACAAGCAGGAGAAGATATAATTCAGGTTTTAAAAAAATATCGAACACAACTTCAGGATCCTCCCGGAATGTTCCATTGTTTTGCCGGATCATTTGAAGTTTTAAAAGATGCGTTAAGCTTGGGCTTTTATATTGGTTTTGACGGGAATATTACATATAAAGGTTTGGCTCCGGGCGAAACAGTTGGGCTTTGGGAGCTTGCAAAACTGACACCGGCAGATCGTATTCTTGTTGAAACAGACAGCCCATACCTTACCCCAATTCCTCTCCGTGGGCAACGCAACGAACCGAAAAATGTTATAATCATATCGGAATACTTAGCTTCACTAAAAGCTATCGAACTTGGGACTTTCAAAAGCATTATTAATAAAAATGTGAAGAAGGTATTCCCAAAAATCAGCTTTTGATTTTTTATAGATATGCATGCATTATTGGTAAAATTTTTTACAAGATATCCAAGAAAATCAATAAGGCTACTTGAAGTAATTCCCCCACTTATATCGCTCTTCCTAATAAGCTTGCCTTTTTGGGGGGCTATATATTTTCCTGTTCTTCTTTCCTATTTTATTATTTTCTTTAATATGTACTGGCTTTACAAATCCTTAAATCTGGCAGCATGTTCATTTATTTCCGGAAGAAAAATAAAAGAAGCTGAAAGAATAGATTGGCTTGCTCGCGCGCAAATTTTATCAAATTTTTCCAAAATCAAACATGTCATTATAATTCCGACATACCAGGAAAGTATTGCTAAAATAAAAGAAACTATAGAAAGTGTTAATGCCCAAACATTTCCGGCCAAAAATATTTTCATCTTTATCGCTTTTGAGGAAAGAGAAAAAGACGCGAAAGAAAAGTCAAAAATTTTATCTGCGGAATTCAAAAATTCCTTTGGGGGATTTTATTCCACTTTTCATCCCGACACCCCCCATGAAATAAAAGGGAAATCCTCAAACCAGGCATATGCAGGGCGGGAAGCTGAGAAAATATTAATCGGGAAAAATTTAATTGATATTGATTATTCTACAATTTCATCAGTGGATGCTGATTCCATTTTCGATAAACAATTTTTTGCATACCTTTCTTATAAATTCTTAAGTGCCCCAAACCCATATTATTTATTTTGGCAATCCGCGAATGTCACATATAACAATTTCTGGCAGGTACCTTCATTCATTAGAATTATCTCCTTTTTTGGAAGTCTTTGGCGAATTTCATTACTTGTTCAAGGATTAAGATTGATTCCAAATTCTGTTTATTCGTTGTCTTTTAAATTACTCAAAGATGTCGGTTATTGGGATACAGATGTAATCCCTGAAGATTATAGAATTTTCTTCAAGGCATTTTTTAAAACGGGAGGAAAAGTTTCTGTTGAACCTATATTTTTAAAAACTTCTATGGATTCTCCAAAATCAAAAACATATTTTCGCTCTCTTTTAAATAAATATCAGCAGGAAAGAAGATGGTCTTGGGGAATTTCAGATGATGCAATTTATCTTAAGTGGTGGCTGACGGTAAAAGAAGCTCCATTCTTCAAAAAAACTTATATTGTCGGCAATGTGATACTTGATCACGTGCTTTGGCCTGTGAATTGGTACATTATTACTATTTCTGCGAATTTGATAGTCTTTCTCAATCCGGTTTTTACAAGAACCAGTCTTGGATATAACTTACCGAGAATGTCAGGCTTTATTCTAACTTTGTGTTTATTTGCCTTATTTGTTTTAATATATGTAGATTTTGATATGAGATCTAAAAGATACCAAGGCGCCTCAAAATTCAGACAATTTATTTTTCCTCTTGAGTTTGTATTGATGCCCATATCGGGTTTTTTTCTTTCGTCTCTTCCTGCGTTGGTTTCCCATCTTCAATTAATTATTGGAAAAAGACTTGAATATAAGGTAACCGATAAATCATGATAAAAAAATTTCTTGAGAATTTAGATAATATAATAACTCCCCGGGATGTTTTGTTTTTGGGGTTGACTCTCATTTTATTTTATCTCCTGAGGCTTCCTTCATTGATTGAACCTTATTGGTATGGAGATGAAGGGATATATCAAGTAATTGGAATGGCCATGAATCAGGGTAGAGTTTTGTATGGGGAGATTTGGGACAATAAGCCGCCCGTCCTTTATATAATTTATGCTTTATTTAACGGGGATCTTTTTTCCGTAAGATTTCTTTCTTTAATTTTCGGCGGACTTTCTGTTGTTGTTTTTTTCATGCTCTCAAAAAAGCTCTTTAAAAATCAATTGTCAATTTATGTTTCTACCTTTTTTTATTCAATAATTTTCGCAACTCCTTTTCTTGAAGGAAACATTGCCAATTCGGAGAATTTTATGCTTTTACCGATTATTTCAGCTTTCTACTTAATTTATTCAACAAAAGAAAAAACCAGATTATTAACAACTTTTGCTGCGGGAATAATGATTTCATTAGCCTTTCTCACAAAAATTGTTGCCCTATTTGATTTTGCCGCACTTTTTATAACAGTTTTGGCATTAAGATTTTATGATGAAATCTCTTTTTCTAAAAGAAAATTGAAGAAAACGATAAGAAAAATAGTATTTGGATTTGAACAGGAAGCGGTTCTTTTAATTGCATTTCTTTCTCCTGTACTGCTTACAGCTTTTTATTTTTTACTTATGGGGGTCTTTCCCGATTTTTATAGAGCTGTATTTTCTCAAAATGTAGGATATGTGGGGCACGGAAATTATCTTTTCTTTCCAATGGGTTTTCTTTATCTTAAGGTTCTACTGCTGCTTTTTTCTATCCTTATTATTCTAAAATATAGAAAAATTTTTGGAGCGCCCGGAGTACTTATCCTTACTTGGCTTTCTTTTTCTATTTTCAATGCAATGTTTTCCCAAAGACCTTACACGCATTATCTTTTAGTTTTACTTCCATCTTTTTCCTTATTCCTGGGTTACATTCTGGAAAATAAAAAATTATTAGCATTTACACTTCCGCTTGCAGTTATTTTAATAAGCGTTATTTCTTTGAATTTTAAATTCTATTCAAAAATAATTCCCTATTATTCAAATTACCTTAATTTTATGATGGATAAAAAGTCACTTGAAAAATATCAATCTTTTTTTGACAGAATCACTCCAAGAGATTATGAAATTTCAAGGTTTATACAAGCAAAAACACGGGATCATGAGGGGATATTTTTATGGAGCGATAGTGGACAAATTTATGCTCTTTCAAATAAGCTGCCTCCCGGAAGATATATAGTTTCATACCATATTACCTTTTATAAGGAAGCCATAAATGAGACAAAAAAGGCACTGGACAGAGTTCGCCCAAAATATATAATACAAACAAAAGAAGGCAGGGAAGTAGCGAACTTTCTTGATAATTATGAGCTTCGATATAAGATAGGAAATGTGAGAATATATGAAAGGCAATCTTAAACTGATTTTTAGCGATAATATAATTAAGAATTCCATCTTCGCCTCCATTTTTTTAATCCTTACTCAAACCATATTAATTTTGATTCTATTTAAGCAATTCCCCCCATTGATTCCGATTTTAAACAGTCAACCGTGGGGGACGGAAAGACTTTTTTCTTCCTCTATAGTTTTTCTTCTTCCGCTTTTTCTTACTGCCATTTTTATATTAAATAATTCCTTGAGTGCTATATATTATAAAAAAAGTATTCTTATTGCGCGTATTCTTTCTTTTAATTCTTTTTTATTTATTTTTCTTGGAATTCTTGCATATATTCAAATTATTTTTCTTATCCTTTAATATGCTCCTATATCTTTTGGTACCTTTTCTCATAGCTTTCATAATAACCATGCTTTTAACTCCGGCAACAATCTTTTATGCCAAAAAATTTAAACTTATCGATGATCCAAAAACACATAACCATCCGGCAATAATTCATAAAAAACCAATACCTCGAGCCGGAGGTTTCCCTATTTATGCCGGAATTTTGCTAGCAGCCTTGATTTTTCTGCCATTAGATAGAACTTTTTCTTCAATTTTTCTTGCAGGATTCTTAGTAGTTCTGATTGGTTTGCTGGATGACAAATTTGATCTTTCTCCTTATTTAAGATTTCTGGGAAATATTGGCGCTGCGGCAATTGTTGTTTCTGCCGGAATCGAAGTCCCTTTTATTACTAACCCTTTAGGCGGAATTTTAAATTTCAACAACCCCCTTTTTTTAATAGGAAATTTTGCAATTTCCATCTCTCAAGTCCTTGCTGTTATTTGGATTGTTTGGGTCATGAATATGCTTAATTGGAGTAAAGGAGTTGATGGGCAGATGCCCGGAATAACTGTTGTTTCTGCAGTAATAATCGGAATTGCCTCTTTAAGATTCCCTGTGTTAACCGAGGCAAACATGAATGTTTCTCAAATTTCCTTTATAGTCGCCGGAGCAGCCCTGGGCTTCCTTTTTTATAATTTTTATCCGGCAAAAATTTTTCCAGGGTATAGCTCTACAATTTTAGGTTTTATGTTGGGCGTTCTATCAATTATGTCGGGTGTAAAACTGGCAACGGCAATATTAGTTATGGGAATTCCTACGGCAGATGCGATTTTTACAATTATAAGAAGAATTTTGTCCAAAAAATCTCCCTTCTGGCATGACAAAGGACATCTCCATCATCTTCTTCTAAGTCACGGGATGGGACAGCGGACTATTGCCCTTTTTTACTGGTCAATGTCTCTTCTGCTCGGGCTTTTTGCGTTAAATTTATCAAGTCGAGGAAAACTTTTTGCTATAATTCTCGTAGTCGTTGTAGTCGGTGCATTTATTTTGACATTAAAGTTTTTTGGGAAAAGAATTGAGAATAATGATTAAACACTTATATTTTATTCTAAAACTATTAAGACCCAGGCAGTGGATTAAAAATTTTGCTCTTTTTGCAGCCGTTGCTTTTGGTGGCCAATTATTTGAAATGGACACTCTTATAAAAGTTTTATTCGGGTTTATCTCTTTTTGTTTTCTTTCCTCATCGACCTATATTATTAATGATGTTTTGGATTTAAATAAAGACAGGCTTCATCCTTTTAAGCGGGTAAGACCTATCGCACAGGGGAAAATAAGCATAGGAGAGGCAATAGTTATTTTTGTTATAATTATTTCTCTTTCTTTATTTATTGCTAAAAGTATTGGAAATGCCTTCTTTCTTATCGCTCTTTTCTACTTAATTCTGCAGTTGTTATATTCCATAATTTTTAAATCGATTGAAATTTTTGACATATTCTTTATTGCTGCGGGATATATACTTCGAGTTCTGGCAGGGGAGGCAATAACGGGTTACCATCTCTCCGTCTGGCTTCTCTTAACCACAATTTCGCTGTCTTTATTTTTGGCAATCGGAAAGAGAAGGTCTGAGTTGACTTTGCTTCACAATTACACGGGAACAAAAGTTGAGGAAATTAGACAAAGTCTTTCGCATTATTCGGAGCCTTTGCTTTCGGCATTTACTGTCATTTTTGCAACCTCAACTTTTATATTCTACTCTTTATTTACTTTTCTTGAAAGTCCTCGAGGTATTAGAATATCTCTTGATATCCTTCTTCCTGATTTTTTACCTTACTATCTTCAGAGAAAATGGTTAATGGTGACCATTTTCCCTGTTGTTTATGGCCTCATGCGTTATCTTCAGGATATTTATGAAAAGCAGGAAGGGGAAAGCCCGGACCGTGTGCTGCTCTCAGATAAATCTCTGCTTGCTTCCGTCATAATTTGGGTATTGCTTGTAATATTTATTATTTACTTTACAGGATAACTATTCTTCAATTTTTTTGGCATAGGTTTTACTTACCCAGCCCTTTGTCCCGTCTCCTAATTCTATTTTAAGCCAACCATCGTTCTCTTCAATAAAAGGATATGTTTCCCCTGTCTTGACTCTGTTTATTTCGGGTGTTTGAGTAGAGGGACTTTCCCTGACTCTTAAAAATCCGTTAGGTGTATTTAAAATTTCGACCAAAATTTTTGAGGGGGAAAGCGTAGGCGGCGCAGGTGTTATAGTAGGAGTAATTGCCTCATCTTGTGTTTCATCAGGCCCTGTCTCTGTTCCTAAAAGAATATTTAGGATCAATTTGTATGAAGGTACAGCTCTTACGCGGATTGTCTTTTTTGAAAAGGCCTGCTTTTGTATTTCAAGTTCATGCTCTGATGAAGTAAGATTTTTGAGATTTAGCGGAGTTACTCCTTTTGATTCCCCGTCAACTGAGACAAGTGCTCCTTCAGGAATGGTTGCAATAAATAATTGCGGATCAGTACCTGATGTTTTCTCAAGTGTCAGGACTGAGGCGCTTGCTCCCGATCCCGGTAAGAAGATTCTTTCAATAGCCGTTAGTACTCCCGGATTTATTTTAATTCTGCTTACAAAGGGTTGGAATTTTTTATCGTCGGGGGCTATTTTTATTTCATATTCTCCCTGTTTTATAGTATCTTTCTGATCACATCGGCAAAGGGGTGTTTCACCCAAGGGTTTGTTATCAATAAAAACCTGCGCTTTAATATTTGACGTTATCTGAAGCGCTCCTTTTCCTTTTGGTGCAATTGTTGCGGCCGCAACCCTTATTAACAAGAAAATCCCAATAAGGATCAAAAGGATTGAAACAACAAGAAGAATCCTTCTTTTCATATAATTTATTCTTTATCCCGTTTTATAATATTTATAATTTTTATAAAGATTATAACTATTATAAACTGTAAGTTGTAATAATTTTACCATTTCTACGTCTAATTCTGGCGGGGGAAAAGGGGGGCGGCAGATTTAATTTTGCTGGAGAATTGTTTCAAGATTTTTTCTGCAGTTTCAGGCAGAAAAGGTCTTAGGTTTGTTCCAATGGTTTGAATATCAGAAACATAAACTTCAAGAGTTTTTTTCAAATCTTCGTCCGCCAATTTCCACGGTTCTTCTCTGTTTATTTTTTTATCAATCTCAGCAATTTTGTTCCAGACAAAGGATATGGCTTCATTAAATTTATATTCAGAAAGTTTTTCTTGGACATCTTTGTTTAATTCTTCTTTGTTTTCTTTTGCTTGATGTTTTACTTTTTCACAAAGCCTTGCGACTCTTGCAACCAAATTGCCGAGGCCATTTGCCAGATCGGCATTATACACTTCCTTGAATTTGTCTTCCGAGAAATCTCCGTCTTGAAAAGGAGAAAATTTTGCCAAAAAATAATAACGAAGAGGATCTGCTCCGTGCTTCTCAATCAACTCAATTGGATCAATTACATTGCCAATAGTTTTTGACATTTTCTGCCCATTTACAGTGAAATATTCATGAACAAAAAGAGTTTTAGGTAATTTTAGTCCCGAAGATAGCAAGATCGCCGGCCAATAAATAGCATGGAATCGAATTATTCCTTTACCTATGACATGAACATCGGCCGGCCACCACTTTTTATATTTTGCATCGTCCCACCCGAATCCAATTCCGCTTTGGTAAATGTTTAGAGCATCGAACCACACATAAATTCGCTGTGAATCATCCTTTGAAACAGGAACACCCCAGTTTTTGGCGCGCTCATTGGTTCGCGAGACGCTAAAGTCTTGAAGGCCAGACTTTATAAAAGAGAGCATTTCGTTTTTCCTAAATTCGGGAATGATTTTATACTCGTCCGATTCGATAAGCTTAAGTAATTTATCCTGGTAGCGAGAGAGTTTAAAAAAGTAATTTTCCTCTTCAACCTCTTCTAGTTTTTTGCCTGGATGCTCAAGACACTCGCCTTTTTCATCGAGATCTTCTTTATTATAAAAAGCTTCACACCCCACACAATATAAACCTCTATATGCCCTTTTGTAAATATCGCCATTTTTAGAACATAGTTCCCAAAGTTTCTGGCTTGATAAATAGTGATTTTGATCGCTTCCTTTTTGCCAAACATCAAACTGAACATTCAACTTTTTTGAAAGCTCGTAGAAAGAGTTTGTGTTTCGGTCGACAAATTCTTGAATAGGAACATCCTCTTCTTGCGCGGCCTGGACATTCTTAAGAGCATTCTCATCTCCACCACACAGAAGTAAAACGTCCTCGCCTTTTAGTCTATGGTAGCGTGCGATTGTATCGGATTGCACGAATTCCAAGGCATGACCCACATGCGGGGCGGCATTGACATAAGGAATTGCATTGGTAATATAAAATTTGTTCATAGAAATTAAATGGTTAAAAATGGCTACATGGCTAAATGGTTCGGTAGCGGATTTATTTTAACAGAGAAGGCGAGGCTAAACAAGTTTAGAAGGGAGTAACAGTTTTTGTATCTACCTCTCCTATAAATCTTGCAGCTACAACAGGAGAAATTTCTTTACGCTTCGAGTCGAAATCATATGCTCCCGCACATTCTCGCGATATTTCTTCTAAATGGCGACGAGAGGGCGTATCATAAAGTAGCTGAACATGTCGTTCTTCTGCGGTTACAAGGTATGTCCTAAAGGGTCGCCCTTCATGAGGTTCGGTTTTTCCTTCATCAAGAAAATTTCTCTCTATCCACAAAATTTTTTTAGATAACCTACTACCTGCATTTTCCGGCCAAAAAGCTAATGCTTCGATTCCATCTTCTACATCTCCATACCAAGTTGGAACAAATACTCTTCGCCTCCGTCTATTAATAGAGGACCATAATACGAATCGTGTATCACCCTCCATGGTGGATTGTTCTATCGTGGTAAATAAGGATCCTACTCTTCTTCTAGCATCCGAGACGCGTGCTACTTCTTTTCCAAGTCTCCTTAATCCTCTTGAGGAAAAAACGAGTTGATTATCAGCAGTCAAAATTTCAGAAGTCACGAAAACATTATAGTAATTCGATATTTTAAAAACAAGTGCCTTTAGCACCCCATTGAACAGTCGACGGGGTTATTCGAATCTAGTCTAATGATCTGAATCATTAGACTAGGCACAAGTATTATTTCAAACTGCGTTTGGAGTGGAGGAATTCGATTAATAAGATTATCGCAAGAAGAAGTATTGCATGATAAATGCTTCGAATCTCAAAAAATCGCAGGATCAAAAGTCCCACGACAAAAATTGAGGCAAGTACCCCCCTTCTTTTATTTGCAAACAAAAAAGAGAAAAAGAAAAAGAGAGCTAAAAATAAAATAGTAAACAGAAAAATAGCAGGATCAATTTTGGATTGAAACAACTCTAATTTCTCAAAAGGGTTTACTAAAAAAATAATTCCGAAGAGCGGGATTAAAGAGAGAGCGAAAAGATAAAGAAAAGGTAAGAATTTTTTCTGCCTTCGCATATACTTAGTTTACCAAAAAACTCACTTCGTCAAAAGTTACTAACGCTCCTTGACAAATGTTAGCAGTCATGGTATATTATTGCTAAATTTATGTACGATTTAACTCCGAGACAAATTGATATTTTAAAAAATATCGTTAAAGAATATATAGATACGGCTCAGCCTATCGGTTCTGAAACTCTAGAGAAGAAATTCGATCTTGGTGTTTCTCCGGCCACAATCAGAAACGAGATGGCAGAAATGGTTAGGCTGGGATATCTTTCAAAACCCCACTCATCTTCAGGCCGTACCCCAACAAGCAAGGCAATAAAATTCTATATTAATGAGTTGATGAAGGAAAAAGAGATGTCTGTAGCAGAAGAGGTAGAGGCAAAAGAAAAAATTTGGGACCTTAGGGAAAAAAGAGAAGGGTTTCTGAGAGCGGCAACAAAAAATCTGGCCCAAAAGACTCATTCGCTTGCCGTTGCCTTAACAGATGAGGGAGATATTTTCTATTCCGGATATTCTAATATCCTTGAGATGCCTGAATTTTATGACATTGACATAACAAAAAACTTACTCAACATTCTTGATGATATTTCTTATTTTGATAAAATAATGAGAAGACTTGAGAATGAATGTTCTGTTTTCTTAGAAGATGATTTTGATGAGGAAATACTTAAGCCCTATGGATTCGTTTTTTCAAGGTTTGAGACTCATGGAAACCATATTGGGACAATAGGAGTGATAGGTCCATGCAGGATGCAGTATGACCTTGTAATCCCTGTGGTCCGCTATTTTGGCAATTTAGTCCACGAAGTCGCCGATTGGTAGGTGTTTGGCGAACAATTGACATTTGACAATTGACAACTGACAAAATTAAAAATGGATGATAAGAATATTAATCAGGAACCAAAAATTAAAAAAAGACAGAATAAGCAAGTTGAAGAGCTGGAACAGAAGATTCGGGTTTTGGAGGATCAATTAAAGCGGGCGGTTGCCGATTACATAAATCTTGAGAAGAGAACTGAAGAGGAAAAAAGGGATACTATAAAATATGGCAACAAAGAACTTTTGCTTCGCTTGCTCTCGGGACTTGAAAGTTTATTTTTAGCAGAAAAATACATAGAGGATAACGGTTTGAAAGTAACAATAAAACATCTAAGGGATGTTTTGAAAGAGGCAGGAGTAGAACAGATTGAGACAGCCGGACGAGAATTTGATCCTAACTTTATGGAATGCATAGAAACAATTGAAGGGAAAGAAAACATTGTAATTGAGGAGACTCGACCGGGCTTTAGGCTTTATGGTAAGCTATTAAAGCCTGCCCAGGTGAAAGTCGGCAAGACTACGGTATAAAGTAGCAGGTATAAAGTATTAAGTATTAAGTATAAAATTTCATACTTGATACTTACTACTTAATACATAATACTAATTTAATTATGGCAAAAATAATAGGGATAGATTTAGGAACAACTAATTCGGCAGTGGCCGTTATGGAGGGGGGAACCCCCAAGGTCATTTTTTCTTCCGAGGGCAGAAATGTAACCCCATCTGTCGTGGATCCTGTTGATAGGGTTGTTGGAGATGTGGCAAAGCGCCAAATGGTACTCAAACCAAAAAGAATAATCTACTCAATTAAGAGACTTATGGGTAGAAGATATAAAGATAAATCTACCGAAACAGATAAAAAACTTCTTCCCTATGAAATTCGCGACGGCCGGGATGGTATGGTAGTTGTTGAAGTAGAAGGCAAAACTTTTACACCGCAAGAAATTTCGGCCCAGATTCTTCAAAAACTTAAAAAAGACGCCGAATCTTACTTGGGCGAAAAGGTAATACAGGCAGTGATTACAGTTCCTGCCTATTTTGATGATGCCCAAAGACAAGCAACCAAACAAGCCGGTGAAATAGCGGGTCTTGAGGTCTTGCGGATCATTAATGAGCCGACGGCAGCAGCTCTTTCCTATGGTCTTGATAAAAAACATGCCCATACAATTGCGGTATATGATTTGGGTGGGGGAACATTTGATATTTCTATTTTAGAGCTTGGAGACGGAGTTTATGAGGTTAAGGCAACGAACGGCGACACCCATCTTGGAGGAGATGATTTTGACCAGGCAATAATAGACCATATTGCTGAGGAGTTCAAGCGTGAAAACAATATTGATTTGCGTTCAGATCCTCAGGCCCTCCAAAGGCTTAAGGAAGCCTCGGAAAAAGCAAAAATAGAACTTTCAACATCGCTCACGGCCGAGATTAATCAGCCCTTTATAACAATGGGTCCGGGTGGGCCACTGCATTTAACAATGAAGTTAACCCGGGCAAAACTTGAAAGCTTAGTTGATCACTTGGTTCAAAAAACTTTAGAACCTGCGAAGCACGCCTTAAAAGATGCCGGGGTTGATAAAAATAAGATAGACGAGGTTATTCTGGTTGGAGGAATGACAAGGATGCCAAAAGTTATCGATACGGTATCCTCTTTCTTTGGAAAGGAGCCGAACAAGTCTGTCAATCCGGATGAGGTTGTTGCAATTGGAGCAGCTATTCAGGCGGGAGTTTTGGGAGGAGAGGTAAAAGATGTTCTCCTTCTTGATGTTACCCCTTTGACTTTAGGAATAGAGACCTTAGGAGGAGTGGCAACGCCGATTATTGACAGAAATACTACTATTCCGACAAAAAGATCCCAGGTCTTTTCAACAGCAGCCGACAATCAAACACAAGTGGAGATTCATATAGTCCAAGGAGAACGTCCTATGGCGCAGGATAATAAATCACTGGGAAGATTTATTCTTGATGGGATCCCCCCTGCTCCTCGTGGTGTCCCTCAAATTGAGGTTACTTTTGACATTGATGCTTCCGGTCTTCTTTCTGTTACAGCAAAAGATAAAGCCACCGGGCGCGAGCAGAGCATTAAAATCACCGGCTCAACGGGACTTAAAAAAGAAGAGGTGGAAGAGATGACAAAGCAGGCAGAACTCCACGCCGAAGAGGACGCGAAGAAAAAAGATTTGACAGAAGCAAAAAATGCTGCGGATGCTCTCATATTTACCGCTGAAAAATCACTCAAAGACGCAGGCGATAAGGTAAAAGAGGAGGATAAAAAAGGAATAGGGGAGCTAATTAAGCAATTGAGAGAAGAGGCCGGCAAAGATGACAAGAGCGCAATTGAATCAAAAACACGGGAGCTCTCAGACGCTCTCCAAAAAATTGGTTCGCAAATGTATGGTTCGACAGGCTCACCACAAGGTCAGGGAACAGAGGGACAAAGTGACGCAGGGACAGAGGATGTAAAGGAAAAAGGTTCGAAAAACAAAAAAGACGAAGAGAAACCCGAGGAGGGTGAAGTCGTCAACTAACAACTGACAACTAACCACTAACAACTAACTTCTCTAATCTTCAATTTCGCAATTCATGTCAGTTGTCATATGTCAGTGGTCAGTTGTTTTACCCCCCCTGTTTTGGTACCATTAATTTATGGCCTGTCCTGCCGGTGAAATAGCGACAGATTTAGGTTGCGTGCCTTCCGATCCTGTTGGATTCGTTGGAAGATTTTACGGAATTGGTTTGGCATTTCTTGGAATGGTTGCATTGCTGTTTATGATAATAGGCGGATATTATATTATGACTTCACAGGGAAATATTGAAAAACTTCAAACAGGGAAATCTTTTATCTTTTACTCAATAGCCGGTATTGCCCTAGCCGTATTTGGTTTTGTTTTTATTCAAATCGTGACCGGAGAAATTTTAAGGATTCCCGGTTTTAACTGATATGAGAAAATTCCTGCCTATTTTCTTAATATTTCTTTTTTTAAATTCAATTTTTTTCACCTCATTTAAGCCTGTTTATGCTCAAACTCCAAATCCGGGAATTGACGGAAAATGGGTGGGAGACTCGGAAGTTACTTTTGTCGGAAAAACAGGAGCAAGATCAGGAGAATTCTTAGATTGGGTGCTTCAAAATTATAGTTGGCTTTGTGTTAAAAAGAATACGCAAAATCAGTGCGATAACACAAATAATCCTCTCATTCCCTTCTGGATGATAATAAGAAATATTGTTTATGCTCTTGTTGCATTGTTTGTTTTGTTGACCGCTTTTATTTTAATAATAACCCGAGGCCAAAGTATCACGGTAATGCGGTTTATCCCTCGTTTTGTTTTTGTAATCGTTTTGATAACGCTTTCATTTTCTTTGGTCCAGTTTATTTATCAGATCGGCGATATTATTCAGGATTTCTTCCTAAAAAGCAATGGTCAATACATAACAACTAAAGATCTTCTTTATATTGGTTTCGATTATCAAAGCTTTTCAGGTTATAGAAAAATTGGTCCTCAATTTGAAGAGTCTGCTTTTATATCTCTTCTTCTGGTAAGGCTCACAGCAATAACTTACTATGTTATGACAGGAGTATTATTAGTTAGGAAAATTATTCTTTGGTTTTTTGTAATAATATCTCCTGTTTTTCCCCTCCTTCTCTTTTATAGACCAATAAGAAATACTGCTAAAATCTGGCTGGGCGAGTTTTTCCGTTGGCTTTTGTACGCGCCTCTTTTTGCAATTTTCCTGCATGGATTGGTTATTGTCTGGCGGGCGGGAATCCCTTTGCCCTTTGATTTTTCAGGTGTTGCCGCCGGAAAAGTTATTTATCCAACAGCGATAAACATTCTTTTAGGCGGACCAGGTCAAACATTAGGCATCAATAATTCCGTAAATCTAAAAGATACTTTTGCTCTTTATGTTGTAGCTCTGCTTATGCTTTGGGTTGTAATTCTTTTGCCTTTTTTGCTTTTGAAAATATTCCTTGATTATATAAATACTATTTCGTTTGAAAATAATATAGCATTAAGGCAATTTATGAATAGGAATTTTTCCTTCCTTAATCCTTCAAGGGGGATACCGCCTCCGCCGCCCCCTCCCTCTCCGAGTCTAGTGCAGCCTACCGGAGCCGGCAGAACTCTCCCTTTTATGGCACGACATGGAACTGCCGCTTTGCCTTCGGAGATTAACGCTCACATTCAGGCCTCCGTACGCGAGAGCGCAGAGGTTCTAAAGCTTGCCAATCTTTCTGTTCCAAAGCTGCGGGATGTCGCAAGATACGAAGCGTCTTTTCTTTCAAGAGAAACTTTAAGAAAAAATGAAGTAAATAAATTTCATAGCACTTTAGAAAAAATTGGGAATCCGGCAAATGTGACTATTCCTCTTGAACGGGAAAAGTTTTCTTCCGTCCGCGAAAAACTTATTGAACAAAAACAAAAAGGAAACCCTCTTGCAGCCTCAATTCTGACAGCTTCTCAGATTAGCTCGGTATCACATGCGCAAAAAACTGTTCAGATAAGACAACAGCAGCTAACTCATATTAGGGAAACTCTCAATAGCATTGTAAATCCCGCGACTTCCCTGGAACAAAAAGAGAAGGTTATAAAATTAAAAGAACAATTAACCATTGAGAAAGAAAAAGGAAATGCTTTGGCTACCTCCATCCTTGAAGCAAGTGACAAAATTTCAAAAGAAACAATTGGAGAGAAGAAAACAAAAATTGAGAATGAGGTTCTTGATCTCCTGCTCCACGAAGAAAAAAATGGTAATACTCTTGCTTCTCAGTTGGTTCAACCAAAGGAGATTGTCCAAACAAGTCAGTCTCTTCCAGTTATCAATAAAGTTCAGCAAGTGAGCCTTGATGACTATGAAGAGGTAAGAAAGTTATGGACCGAGAATTATCAAACAATTGAACCTCCAAGAAACCTCTCCGGAGATCAAATGGAAAGGCGAGAATGGATCAAGAATGACATTGAGAAAATAAACCAGGCAATAAATCTTCTTACATCCCCTGATCCTGATCGAGTAAATCAGGGAATGGAAATGGTAGCAAATATTCTTCCTTTCTTGCTAATCGGAGGATTTTCAAAATCAGAAGTTATTGCTTATCTTAAAGCAAAAATGGAAGCCGGAAAATCGGTTCTTTCGGAGGCCCAAAGAAAAGAGGAAGAGGAGGAGACTATGATTTCGGGTAAAAAAGAAAAAGTTGAAGCACCACGAGAAATGTCGGCACAGGTTGAAACGGAAAATGTTGAAAATGATCAAGATTCAAAGGATAATAATAACATGAAGAATGAGGAGGAAGAAAAATCGTGACCGGAACAAGAAGGGGAGAATCCGTTGGGAAAGGTATGGTAGAATTAGGAAAAGGTTCAAATACATGTTCTCAATAAAGAAAAAAACTGCCTATGTTTGGAAATTTATTTAATCAGAAAAGATTAGAGAAAAAAGAAGATAAGACTGAGGTTAATACTACAACAACCACCCAGCAAATTGTGCCCTCAATCAATGTGGAACAAAGCACTCATGAGGATCTTTTTGGTGACACAACACGGGTTCACGAAACCATTAGAGTGGAGCCTGAGGTAATGACCACTACCAAGACAACTCATGAGAAATCTTCGGACAATGAAAAACAAGGAGGACTTGTCTCAAGCCCTGCGGCTCGTGAAAATGTCACAGCGCTGTCCCGTCTTGATCCAAGAGCAACTCAAGTTCTCCATCAGGCACAGGCTCTAGCCAAGAAAAATAGCCAATCGTTAATTGAACCTGCGCATTTATTGTATGGATTGCTTTATGATGGAGAGATTTTCAAACTTCTCGAGCAATTTTCAATAGATGTGGCAAAAATCTCTCAGGAAATTGAAGCAAAACAGGAAAAAGGAAGTTTTTCGGGACAGCCGACATTAAGCGAGGGATCAAAGCAAATCCTTGAGGAAGCATACAATACCGCAAAGTTAAGAGGCTCAAGTTTTTTGAGTCCCGAGGACATATTGCTTTCGGTATTTTCTCAAGCTATCACCGCAGACTTTCTCAAATCTAAGGGAATAGAAAAACAAGGTATTGAAGATAAACTCTCAAAGTCATCGAACTATTCTGTCGCCAAAAAATCCATGATAGAGAAATATAGCATTGATTTGACGGAGGAAGCAAAAGAAGGCCGACTTGACCCGGTAGCAGGCAGAGATACGGAAATTGAAAGACTTATTCATATATTGCTCAGGCGTACTAAAAATAATCCAATAATAATTGGAGAGGCAGGCGTGGGAAAGACTGCTGTTGTAGAAGGACTTGCCTTAAAAATTGTCGGAGGAGAAATTCCAAAAGATCTTGAGAACAGAAAAATTATGCAGCTGGACTTGGCATCGCTTATTGCGGGCGCTTCGCATAGAGGTGAATTTGAGGAAAGATTTCGAGCCGTAATTAAAGAAGCCCAGGCATCAACAGGGCAATTGATTTTATTTATCGATGAAATACATTCTTTGATTGGAGCAGGAGACACGGAAGGTTCTATGGATGCGTCAAACATAATCAAACCTTACCTTGCTCGAGGACAAATTCAACTAATCGGAACCACCACAACTGCCGAGTTCAGAAAATACTTTGAAAAAGATAAGGCATTTGAACGCCGATTTCAGCCAATTTTAGTTGAGGAGCCTCAAGAGGATGTTGCTTGCCAGATGCTTGAGGTTCTTGCTCCCAAATATGAAAAGTTCCACAATGTTACATATTCTAAGGAATCAATTGAATCAGCGGTTCATCTTTCAAAAAAATATATAGGGGAAAGGTTTTTGCCCGATAAGGCAGTGGATTTAATTGATGAGGCGGCAGCTGAGGTTAAGCTTGCGTATTCTGAGGGAAAAAGGAAAGAGAACGAAGTCAATAAGGAAGACATAGAAAAAGTGGTGAGCGCATGGACAGGGATTCCAATCACAAAATTGACGGAGGATGAAAGCCAAAAATTACTAAAACTTGAGGAACTTATTCATAAAAGATTTATTGACCAGGAAGAAGCAGTTGTGTCGATTGCAGAATCAATAAGGCGTGGAAGAATAGGCTTATCAGCAGCCAATAGGCCAATTGCTTCTTTTATATTTTTAGGACCAACCGGAGTAGGTAAAACAGAGCTTGCAAAAGCAATGGCAGAGATTTTATTCGGAAAAGAAGAAGCAATGGTCAGACTTGACATGAGTGAATACATGGAAAAACATGAGGTGGCAAAATTAATTGGCGCCCCTCCCGGATATGTGGGTTATGAAGAAGGCGGTCAGTTGACTGAGGCGGTTCGAACAAAGCCTTATTCCATAGTTCTTCTTGATGAAGTTGAAAAAGCTCATCCTGATGTTTTCAATATTCTGCTTCAATTGCTTGAAGATGGAAGATTAACAGACAATAAAGGTAACACAATTTCTTTTAAGAATACCGTAATTATCGCAACCTCAAATATTGGAAGCCAGATAATCCAAAAAGTGCTTTCAAGCGTAGCGAATATTTCAGAGCAAGAATTTAACAAAAAATTCGCAGATCTTACGAAAACATTAATGGATGAATTGCATAAATTCTTTAGGCCAGAACTCTTGAATCGTTTTGATGAATTGGTGGTTTTTAAACCACTGTCTCCTCACGATATGACAGATATAGCAAAATTAGGAATAGAGAAGACAAGAAAATTATTGAAAGACCAGGGATATGATCTTCAAATTTCAGAAGTAGCATTAAACCAGCTTGCAAAAGAAGGATATGACCCTGTTTATGGGGCAAGACCATTGCGCCGGTTGATTCAGGCAGCAATTGAAAATCCCATTTCTCTTCTTATTATCAACAAAACTTTTGTTCCTCAAGATTCAATTTTGATAGAGTTTGATGCAACGAAAAATGAATTCACTTTTAGCAAGGTTCAAAAACAACTAAGCGAGGAAGGTAAAGATGCTCAGGAATCGAATAATCTTCAGGAAGCCGGTAACGAAACGCAATCCCAGTCAAATGAAGCTCAAACGAAAGCAACTCAACGAGTCCCAAGTGAAGCAAATGGAAATGGACAGCAAAATATTAATCAGGCACCTCCAGCAAATCAGGAACCCGTTTTTGGTTATGATAACAATGGAATGACTCCGCCCCAACCTCCTCAAAACCCGGAAGTCAACGGTAATCTTCAAATGCAAAAAGATGACCCAAATACCATATGATGCCCGATGAACAAAACCTTGAGAATCCCATAGATTCTCAAAACACTCCTTTCTATCAAAATTCCTTTTTGAGAAGAAATAAAATCATGATTGGGATGATAATTGTCGCGGTTATTTTAGTTGTTCCCTTATTTATTTTTATAATTTCTTCAATCAGCCCCCAGCAAAAAGCAAAACCCACTCCCGCGCCAAAAAAAGAAGAAGATTTTAAACCGGTTGCGCCATATGTGCCTGACCAGATAATAGTAAAGTACAAAGACACCTATACTCTTGACGAGATTACCAGATTAAAAAGAAAACTTGAGGAACTTGGAGTTGTCTCCCAAAAAAAAGTTTTTGACAGCGATGATCCGACTCTTAGAAATTTCTATTTAGTTAAATTTAGAAAAGGAACAGATATTGTAAAGATAAGAAAGGAATTGTTGAATTTTAAAGAGATTGAGTCAGTAGAATACGATTATATAATGAAGACTCAGGAGATTCCGAATGATCCCATGTTCTCTCAGATGTGGGGGCTAACAAAAATAGATATGCCCAACGCGTGGAATCTTGCAAAAGGATCGGATTCTGTGATAGTTGCAGTTATCGATACAGGGGTTGATTCAGGTAATCCTGACTTGCAGGGAAGAGTAACTAGTGGATTTGATTTTATAAATAACGATAACGATCCCTTTGACGATCATTTTCATGGGACACATGTTGCCGGCACTATTGGAGCCGGCACTAATAATGGAATTGGTGTGAGCGGTATAAACTGGAATTTAAAAATAATGCCTGTGAAAGTTTTAAATTCTGCGGGATCCGGCTCCCCGGCCTCCATAGTTGATGGGATTAGGTATGCTACAGATAATGGCGCCAAAGTAATCAACATGAGCTTGGGAGGCGGTGGTTCCTGTTCTTCGCAATCTTCTTATCAACAAGCAATTAATTATGCAACCACGAGAGGGGTAACCGTAGTTGTGGCTGCCGGAAATGACAATAGAGATGCTTCTCTTTTCACGCCCGCATCCTGCAATGGAGTAATTACAGTGGGTGCCACAGGTTCTAGCGATGAAAAAGCATCTTATTCAAATTTCGGTTCTAAAGTTGTAATCGCCGCACCCGGCGGAAATTTTAAACCATGCAGTTCCTCAAATTGCATTTTATCAACATTTCCCGCCTCAAGAGGAACATATGGTTCAATTGCCGGCACATCCATGGCTTCTCCTCATGTGGCGGGGGTTGCGGCACTTCTTCTCTCGGTTCACCCCGATTGGTCTCCTGATCAAGTAAAGAGCTGCCTTATTACAAGCGGGGATTTTATTTCAACAGACAGGCCAATTGGGCCAAGATTAAATGCTTATAAAGCGCTAAACGGGTGCGACAGCACAGTATTGCCGCCGCCCGCGTTAACACCTAACCCAACCTCGCCTTCCTCCCAACCCATTCAGTACGGTATTTCAGGAAATGTTTTTACCGATACAAACGGAGACCGTCAAAAAAATCCGGGGGAACCGGGCATTGCGGGAGCGACTGTTTCTTTATCCGGTCCAATAAGTACCTCAACCCCTTCAGATGCCAGCGGGAATTATTCTTTTAGTAATCTTTCAGCAGGGACTTTTACTGTAACCTGTTCTGTTAATAGTCGAACTGTTTCAGGTCAGGTTACTCTTTCTTCTAGCGCTTCATTGTGGACAGTAGATTGCGGGTTTTCGCAAAGCCAAGAACCTGTAATTCCACCCCCTCAGCCTAATCCTAATCCCACCACAAACCCTATGCCTACATCTGCCCCTCCCCCTTTGGGCGGTGCTACTCCCGGAACTCCGCCAACACCAACTCCCACACCTGTCCAAACTTACACATGCCGTGAAAGAACAGGCATAAACCCTCCGCCTCCCGGCACAATTCAGATCGGAGATTTAGAGTGTGTTCCAGATTAGCCTGGTTCTCGCCCGCAGGCAGGCCTGGCAATCATTTCCTAAGTTTGCTAAAATACTCTCTAGATGTGAGAAGTTAGAAATGTGAAGTTAGACAATGATGTGAGATGTGAGATATCTAATCACACTTCCCATTTCATTAATCTAACTTCTAATATCTCATTTCCCACCTCAAATTATGACAGATAGAGATTACTATAAAATTTTAGGAGTTTCAAAAAATGCAACTCCTGAGGAAATAAAAAAATCCTACAGAAAACTGGCGCTACAGTTTCACCCTGACAAAAATAAATCAAAAGAGGCTGAGGATAAATTCAAGGAAATAAATCATGCCTATGAGGTGCTGTCCGATCCTCAGAAGAAGCAGCAGTATGATCAGTTTGGAGCGGCTGGCTTTGAGGGAGGAGGAGCAGGGGGTCCATTCGCCGGTAGGAGTGGTCCATTCACCTACACATATAGCTCCGGAGGACAGGACTTTGACTTTAATTTTGGAGGATTTTCCGACCCTTTTGAAATATTTGAGCAGTTTTTTGGTGGAGCCTCACCGTTTGGAAGAAGAAAGCCTGCTTACTCACTTAACATAGACTTCATGGAGGCGGCCCGCGGCACTGAGAAAAGAGTTACCATAGACGGGAAAACAAAGGCAATTAAAATCCCGGGCGGAGTGGATAGCGGATCAAGGATAAGATTTGATGAGTTCGACATAATAATTGGTGTCCGAACTCACCCGACTTTTGTCCGGGAAGGATACGATATAATAACCGAAAATGAAATCTCAATGATTCAGGCCGCGCTTGGCGATGTTGTTGAGGTTGAAACAATAGACGGAAAAGTGAAGCTTAAAATTCCCGAGGGCACACAGCCGGGAGCATTGATTAGGCTTAGGGGTAAGGGAGTTACATATTTAAGAGGCCGCGGCCGGGGAGATCATTATGTCAAGATTAAGGTTGTAATTTCAAAAAAACTTAAACCTAAACAAAAAGACCTGCTTCAAGAATTTGAGCGCGAAAGTAAAAAATGGTTCTAGTCAGTTTTGCTCACCGCCTCACCCACGTTGAAAGTGACGCTCAGCAACCACTATCGAAATCATAGGAGTTATTCTCCTCTTCGCTAAATGAAAGCTAGCATATTCTAGATTTTCTAAATCATGATGATTGTCTTTAGCTAGCTTTCAATTCACTTTCAAGTGGTAAGTCGATTCGCTTTTATAAATACTTGATACTTAATACAAAATACTTAATACTAATATTGTGACATTGCTGTTGCATTAGATTATGAAGATAGTAGGATTTGAACTTCAAGACTGGGAACAAGAGTATTTAAAAAAGAAATTTTCAGGAGCTTTGGATATTTCCCTTTATTCTGATAAATTAAGTTTGGAAAATTTAGAAAATGCGCAGGATGCCGATGGAATAGTGATATTTATTTATTCAAAGCTTGATCGCGATATCCTCGATAAAATGCCGAAACTTAAATTTATTACCACAATGTCTACGGGATTTGACCATATTGACATCGAGGAATGCAAGCGACGCAATATTGTAGTTTCAACTGTTCCAAGCTATGGTGAAAATACGGTTGCAGAACACACATTCGCCTTAATTTTTGCAATCTCGCGGAGAATCATAGAGTCACATGAAAGGGTTCGCGAAGGTAATTTTTCACCAACAGGGCTTACAGGTTTTGATCTTTTCGGTAAAACTTTGGGAGTAATAGGTGTAGGAAATATAGGTAGGCATGTTGTGAGAATTGCAAAAGGTGTTGGAATGGAGGTCTTAGGATATGAAAAACATGAAAACCCAAAAGTTGCCGAGCAATTGGGTTTCCGGTTTGTTGATCTTGATACTTTGCTTTCGGAATCTGATGTTATAACTTTACATCTCCCCTTGCTTCCCGAAACAGAGCATTTTCTAAATGAAGCTAAATTCGAAAAAATGAAAAAAGGAGTTGTAATAATTAATACATCGCGTGGTGCAATAATTGATACAAGAGCCCTCATTGGCGCGCTTGACTGCGGAAAAGTCGGCGCTTGTGGACTTGATGTTTTGGAGGGTGAGCCGTTGCTTCATGAGGAAAAAGAACTTTTCTCAAAAAGGCTTAAAAAGGAGGATATAATGGTTGCGCTTGAGGATCGAATGCTTTTTGAAAGACCTAATGTATTAATTACTCCCCACAACGCCTTCAACAGCCGTGAAGCATTGATGCGAATTCTGAAAACTACCGAAGAAAATATCTATGGCTTTCTTTCCGGCAATCCTAAAAACCCCGCATTCTAATGCTTGACAATTATGACAAATTTATCATAAAATTATGAAGGCAACATTAGATGAAAGAGTTAAAAAAGTTTATAATTCTTTCTCTGATACGGATCAAGCAAGGATTAGAGGTTATATTAATTTATTTCGGGAACACAAATTTATTTTATCCGGAAAATATTTAAAAAAGTTAAAAAATAATCTATGGGAATTGCGGCCAGGTAATATTAGAGTCTTATTTGGAATTGTTAATCAGGAGATGATAATAGTTAATGTATTTAAAAAGAAAACTCAAAAGACGCCGACTAATGAAATAAAAATTGCCGAAGATCGTTTAAAAGAGTATAAGCTATGAAAAAAAGTAGACCAAAATATACCAAATGGGAGGACTTTGAAAAAGAACTGATGGTTAAGCCTGGTTTTAGAAAGGCTTACGAGGATCTTCAGCCTGAATTTGCCGTGATTCAGGCAGTGATTGATGCACGGGTTAAAAAGAAAATGTCACAAGCGGAACTTGCTAAAAGAATGAAAACGGGTCAGGCAGTTATTTCAAGACTTGAGAGCGGAAAAGCCAAACCATCGGTTAGCTTGCTACAGCGCTTAGCGGACGCAATAGATGCACGACTCGAAATTCGCTTTATTCCAAGATAAGTCTTTGTGCCTAGTCTAATGATCTGAATCATTAGACTAGATTCGAATTTTGATTTGGAGGTGTAGGATTTGTCCATTTGCCGCGCTTCTCAGGCGGGTGCAAGACGTGTATTATATATCACTCTTGACAAGGATAGTCTATAAATCTATAATGTAAGAAGTTAGAAAGTTAAACTTATAAAATGAGTCAAACACAGATAAATACCAATCAAGAATGGCTAAAAGTTTTGGGGAAAGGCATGGTCACTATTCCTAAAAAATGGAGAGAAGCCTTGGGGATTACAACCGGAGATATTGTTAGGGCAAAAAAAGAAGGAGACAAGGTTGTAATTGAAGCACAAAAAGATAGTAATGTCCCATATAGAATTTATACTGATACTGAAATTGAAGAATTCTTGAAAGAAGACAAATTACCTAAAAACCTCACAAAAAAGCTAAAAAAGAAATTCTCTTAGCGCATGAGAGTATACTTTGATGCCTCAATAATTATTGCTGCGCTACTATCCCCTAAGGGAGGATCGTCAGAATTATTAAAATTCGTTAAGAAAGGTATTATAAAGGGTATTACTTCACAGACAGTTATTGAGGAGATTTTGGAAGAAGACAAGCCAGAAAAATTAAAGAGGTCAAGAGACCAAATAGGACAATTTATTGCAAAAAGCGGACTTTTAATAAGGAAGAGCATTACGGCAAAAGAAATAGAATCGTATAAAGATATGATAGACGATGAAGATGCTCATCTAATCGCTGGAGCAAATTTAACACGGTGTTCGTATTTAGTTAGCCTTGATAAAAAACATGTGCTTAAGTTAGATATTAAAAAGAATTTTTTGCCCCTTCGTATAGTTTCCCCTAAGGAATTATTAGAAGAAATCCTTTCTAGATAATTACTTGAGCCTAGTCTAATGATTCAGATTATTAGACTAGATTCGAATTTTGATTTGGAGGTGTAGGGCTTGCCCACTTTCCGCGTTTTTCGGGCGGAAGTTTTGAAGCGAGAGCCTCCATCATTTGTTCGGATTCTCTCTGAAGAGTGATAAGAGTTTCGCGGGCTTCTTGAGCTTGTTCCGGTGTCATACTCCTCCTTTGGTCAGGACTATAGAGTCCAACTGCTGCCTTTAATTTTTCTTCAGAAAGTTGCGCAAGTTCAATAGGGTCACCGAAAATTATTTTCGCGTGAGGTCTATTCAAAAGATTCTTAAGTCTTGCCAAATTATTGGTAGTTTGGGCGACGGGAGTTTTTGATTCTATGTCGAGTGCTACCGGGACAAGCGGAACATTTGCCATATGTGCTAATAATACCGCTGCCATTCCGGGCTTTTCAGCTAACTGCCAGTTATGAGTTGGGTTATGACCCGCAACAATCATTGTTCTTCCTTCCTGCGTAATTCCTTCTTGCATTTTCCTTAAATCATCAAGTCTTAGACTATACGCGGTTTTGCCCTTCTTATAAGGGGCGTTTGTAATTGGGAAAAAATTTTCTTTTCCAATTGCAGCTACGAAAGGTTTATAAAGCGGAAAAGTTAAGTTTGTTTCTTGGCTTACTATCCCTATTTTTCTCTGATTGGCAACCACCATAGCAACTTCTTGGACATCAATATCTGATAAGTGAGTTGTCGCAACAACACATGGAGTAGGGGGAAGTTTTTCAAGCCCTTCAACGGTGGGCTTTTTAATATCAAATCTTGAAACTTTAAAAACTTCTCTTACTTGGAAAGAGCTTCTTTCCTGTTGTGGATTATTTTGCGAACTGCCGCCGAGGAATTCTTCTTCCATGTTCTTAGGATAGTTTATTCGAAGAAATGTGTCAATGAAGCGCTCTGCTTTATCTTGCCAGGGAGTTCAAGAATGAGGAAACGATAGAGAGTACTAGGGAGAAGGCCAAGGGCCCACCAGAAGGAAGATTACAAGCTGCATTAAAGTTGGTTATAGTCCTGCTCAATGCTTTTAATATCTTCTTCAGGATTTCCAAGATCAATGCTTTCAGTCTCCGTCTGAATTTGCACAGATGAAGCGGGCGTAGGACTTACTGTCTTTTGTGGAATAGGTGCATTTTTTGGATTCTGTGGTTGAACGCTATTTTTTATAGCAAGAAAGTAAATTGCGGAGACCAGAACAATTACAACAATTCCTGTTAAGATAAATAGTAAAATTTTTCCACCGGTGCCGGATGGAGTTTTAATCTCAGGAGGGCCCGCAGGGGGAATTGATGGATTAATGGGAGGCGTTCCTCCACTTTGTGGAGTAGACTCTGCGCTTGGTTGTGCCTGTCCTTGTACATTTTGGTCTTGTGTTGTTGGGTTTTGATTTGGTTCCATTTTAGTCCATGTTACCCGATTGGGTTGCACTATTTCTAACTCCCCCTAATTGAGCCAATTCCGCAACTGCCTTTGAAATTGCTTGTCTTGCTGCTGCAACTTTTTTGTGCGCATCTCTTAGGTCTTTTCTAAACTGCGAGATCATTTCTCCAATTGCATTTCTTAGAGTCGAATCATTTATTAAATTAGCAGAGTACTTTTTTTCAGCTTGGGCCGCAACTGCTGATTTTGCTTCCTCGATTGCAGTCTCTGCCTGAGAAATGGCCTTCTCAAGCTCGCTAGTATCCTTCCCGCTCGCCTTAAGATTAGCTGCTTTTTCACTCAGATTTTTAAGAATAGATGATAGTCTGGCAAGCGCCGCGGACATCCTAGCGGTAAGTCTTTCATTCGAATTGGAAATTTTTTCTACTATTTTTTCAACCAGAGCCTTTTTTCTCTCATCCTTGATTGCGGCTATTTTTTCTTTAAATTCTTCAATTTTTTGTTTCCTTTCTTCCTTTATTGCATCGAGTCTTTCTTTTAAAATTTGTCTTGATTTTAAAGTTGCTGAATTTGTTTGGGCAAAAACTGTCATGGGGGAAAATATTACAATGCTCAAAAACAAAACAATAATTATTTTTGACATAAATTAATCTTAAAGAAAATATCAGGGCATTGTCAAGTCATGCTTCCACAAGCTGCGTATTTTTCCTATAAACACAATAATCACAATTTTCATTGTAAGCAGGTATAGTGGTCTTATCAAGACAATCTTTGATTTCATGAAGGGTTTTTTCAACCCATGAATAGTCTCCCTTATATGGAATGATCTTTACATCAAATTCCAATTTGCCGTCAAAAGCTGCCTTGTCTGTGATTCCATTGCAATATACAAAGTATGCCGTATTAGAAACATCAAATCCATTTTGTCTAAACAGCCACTGATAAATTTCCATCTGCCTTTTGTATCCTTGCTGCCACTGCGCATCTATGTTGACTTCTTGATCTTTTGAGGTGGCTTTATAGTCCACAACAATTAGCTTCCCTGAAGAATCCTGCCATATATCATCCACTCCTCCAAATATCAAAAAATTAGTGGGTTTATGAAGAAATTGAATTCCTGAAAATGGATTTCTCCACTCCTCAAGTAACTCGTGACTTGCCGGAATAGCATCAATTCCATAATGTTCCATTAGAGGATGTCTGGTTTTTCTTGTTCTATGAACATCAAATTCCTTTTTAAGCAGCTTATCAACTGCGGAATTTAAAGAGAAAGGAAAACCGGGGGGCCTATCTATTCCAAGCCTTCTGTCTATGTAAAAACAGCGAGGACAAGAAATAAAAGACTCTATCTTCGTACGGCTTAATTTATAAGGGAAGCTTGAATTAAGAACATAAAGATTGTTATTTCTTTTGCCGTTATAGTACGAGGACATCTGACTATTATATTACAGAGTGGAATCCCTTGTCTATTTTTAGATTTTTAATTTTCTTAATGGTTCTCCTGTAATGTAGCAGATAGAAAGAAGAAAAGAAAAATAAAGAATTAAAATTGCCAATCCTTTAAAAGTTGTAGGATACCACCCGAGGCCGTATTTTGATCTAAACCAGTAGTTACTCATAAATATATCTTAGCATATCTCAGGATGATAAAGTTTTTGAGAGGTGAATTCTAGTTGAAGTTAAAGAAATATTGTATTTTTGCTTTTTGCTGTAATTCTTGAATTAACTTTTCAATATTTTGATTTAGTTTTTGTTGAGCAAGTTGTTCCCTGGCCTGTTTTTTTACCTGATCCATTTTTGCATTTTCAGGTATGGATTCTTTATTTTTTTCAATATAATCCTCAACTTCGCGGTCTTGTACTTTTATGTCGTTTGGATTTACCATTTTTTTCAAAATAAGCTGGATTCTTATCTGTTTTCTTAATTGTTCTCTTGAAAAATTTTGAACTAATAATAACTGATCCAAATTCTGCCCCTGAGCTGAAACGCTTTTTTCTATTTTTTTAAACTCATCCTCTATCTCTTGTTTTGAAACCCCGATTTTTCTTTTCTCCGCCGCTAACGCTATTAATTCCTCGGTAATTATTGAATCAAGAATTTTTTTGCCTTCTTTTTTCTCAAGCTCCCTTATGACTTTGGTTCTATTTATTTGTTTTCCGTTGACCGTAGCAACAACTAATTGATTTTTAAGAAGTCCAATCAAAACTATGACGATAATTAAAAGAATTACTAATAAAATATTTTTTCCTTTAAGATTCTTAAAAAAAGAAAGCCTTAAAAATTTTTTTAAATTTCTTGTCGGTTTTTTTGTTTTTTCCGTTTTTTCTACCATTTCATGATTATAACATCTTTTTTAACTTCTTCAATCATCAAGATTTTTGCCAATTTGTGAGGGTTTCCACCTTTTAAGATTCGGAATAATTGATTTTGAAAGACTTTCCGCCTCTTCCTCTGAAAAGCCAAGTTCATCAACCATGTAGGCAAACGATCTTCCTATCATTTCTTCCAAAGTTAAATTTGATTCTCTAAATGTGCCTTTTTCATAACAAAGCTTACAGTATTCTTGATTTAGGCTTCCATCCGCATTTATTCCATAAAGACCTATGCCCAATGGCATTGCGCAACTTTGGCATCTCTCCTTATCATCCATAGTCTTATTTTACACTATCCCAATGCATTACTTTAGAAAACCTCTTAAATCAGACCTTGCTGGAACTATTTTTCACTTGCCGATTGCCAAATGCGCATCTTGCGGGGTAAACTGTATATTACTGTGAGTAAAAAACATAACAGTTTGGAGCAGCAATTAAAAGAAACGCAGAATTTACTAGGTTTACCCGGAAGAAAAATCATAGAGACTTTTGCCCCTATTCTTAATCGTTTTAACCCTCTGGCAAAAAACGGGAAGAATATGGCAGAAATCGATAAAGGCAGAATCATGGTTCAAGAGCATAACAATATTACTTGGGTCAATGTAGAAAATCCAACAACTAAAGAGATGGGAAAGCTTTCAAAGGAGTATGGATTTCACCCGCTCCATCTTGAAACGGTTTTGCTAAAAAGTCAACCACAAATTGAAAGAGAGGAAAAATATGCCTTTTTAGTGTTCAATATTCCTATTTACGATAGCGTTGAGAGCAAAGTGCTTACAGATCAAATATCTGTTTTTCTTGGCAAGAATTATTTGGTTACCATTCATAATGGTGCTTCTTCTATTCACGCACAATTTAATCTATGTAAAACGGATGCTTCTTTGAGGGAGTCTTTCTTCAAAAGATCTTCAGGATATCTCTTGTACCTTTTGATTAGCAATCTTATTAAAGATGTCGAGCCTCTCATTCAAACTATATCTCAAGAACTTGATGAAGTTGAAGATATAGTTTTTGATGTAGCTGTTTCTGGAGTCCATAAAATTAGTCAATTAAGACAAAAAGTAATACGGCTTAAAAGAATCTTGGGGTCATTAAAGAAAATACTGGAGGATGCGACGCCTGCAATAAATGATTTGACTTCAGATAATCTTTCAAGATATTACGGGAATATAACAAAAACGATAGATAAGCTGAGAGATAATATTGAAGAAGCAAAGGATACGATCGAGATATATAAGGATACCGATTACATAGTAAGCTCAGATAAGACTAATGAAATACTTGCAGTTCTGACCATAGTCTTTACATTGACAATACCTGCTACGGTAATTGGAACATTCTATGGTATGAACATTATTCTTCCGGGGGGAATAGGAGCGGATTCTTGGAATTTTTGGGGACAATACACAACCTTTTTTGTTATAGTCGGGATATCACTAATTCTTCTTCTGTCAATGTTTTTGTACTTTAAGTTTAAAAAGTACTTCTAGCGCAAAATAATCGGCCCCTTTGATTCAACATTTTAATAGGATTTTAAAGGAATTTAAATACTTAACCAAATGGTTAATGTTTTTTTCATACCATGAGGGATAAGAGTTATGTGTAAATTTGTAGTATTGGTACTGTATTGGAAGTATTAAGCATTGTTTATTATCACCTGAGGTTTAGAATAGAGTAAGAATAGAGTAAAAAATTCAGTTTTTTCCTATCTCTTACTTGAAACTTAATCTAATCTAATAAGAATAATATACATTGCTTTCAATGACAGGAAAAGATAATGGAAAACAAAAAGGGGGAACGGCAGAACTTAGAAGATTAAAATATGATATTTATACAACGCTTAAGACTTTAAAAGATTACTATCAGGGAAAATCTTCGGAGGAAAGGAGAAATTAATTATCGTTTTCGGTCCCGTCGGGAAGAAGTTCGATATTTCTGTCAGGAAGAGTAGGAATAATCCCCTGGAGTTCCCCGTACAATTCAGATACGCTCGAATCCAGTCTGTTAAGTTGAATTTCTCTCCTTTTCCATCTGGTTTGTGTTAGCCTTATTTCAGAATCTAAATCTATTTTCATCGCCTTCACCGCTTCGTCATGTGCTTCTATTTTATGTCTGAAAGCATCGCTTGTTATATACTGAAAAATATTCCTAAGTTCCATCTCGTCGTGAGAGGCAGAAGCTTTAACCGCGTCAATTTTTAAAAGAAGATATCTGACTATTCTTGCGACATGAAGAGCAAATTCATAAGTTGTAACCCAAACCTTATCTATATTATGAAAACTTTTAATTTCATTTGGCAAGGTGTCTGTTACTAAAATTGAGTCGCTTGCGTTTATTTTTCTGGTATCTTCCCTGAGCTTTGGAAGCCATTTTTTATCCCAATTTTTAGTCCTTTTTGTTTCCCAAAGGATTGATCCGACTTCTTTACCGTTTTTATTTACGACTTTTTGCCATATATCCGCTCCTTCAATGCCTTTGGGAATAGGCAAGAATTCATCCATCGGGAAATGAGATTTAAGCTTTTCTTCTAAGTCAAGTTCCAAGACCTCTCCCTGCAGCTGCTGTGACCCTTGTTTTCCTTTTCTTTGTGCCTCCTCAAGAGCCTTTTGCATGTCGCTAATCTTTTTCTCATATTCAAGTTTTTCAAGTCTTGATTTTTCCGCGGCTTCTTTTGTTGCCTCTTCCCTTATCCTTTCCCCATCTTCTTTACTCTTTTTCTCAAAAGCAACAAGCAGTTCTTTATTTTTCTTTTTTTCATCTTCCAACTCGGCTTTTCTTTCTTTGTCTTTTTGAGCAAATTCTTCCTGAATTTTTTTCCTTGTTTCTTCCTCGGTGGCTTTTATGATCCTTTCAGTTTCTTCTTTAAGTTCGTGGTTTAGAGCATCGCTTATTTTTACATCTTTTCCGCAATGAGGACATTTGATAGTGGAGTTCATAGATGTTTATTATAGTACAAAAATAGGATTAATAAAGAGGAATTTAAAGGGTAATCTAAAGGAGTTGGGTAACACACCAAAAAGTTGCCATCGCAATAATTGGGTGTGTAGTTAGGCTTGTTTGGTTAGACTATTTTTTCCCAGGGGAACTCAGGGCGGCCAAAATGACCATAGGCGGCCGTTTGAAGGTAGATAGGTCGTCTCAAGTCGAGTCCATCAATAATACCCGCAACTGAAGTGTCAAGCAGCCTATTCATAAAATCTTTTATAATTTTTTTTGGTTTCTTTTCCGTCCCAAATGTTTCCACTTCCTGCATTACGGGTTTTTTTGCTCCAATAAAATAAGCAAGTATCACTTCCGCTTTATCGGCCAATCCTTGCGCAACTATATTTTTTGCTAAGTATCGCGCGGCATATGCTCCTCCGCGATCAACCTTGGAGGGTTCTTTGCCGGAAAAAGCTCCCCCGCCAACCCGAGCATATCCTCCATAAGTGTCCACAACAATTTTTCTGCCCGTCAGGCCGCAATCGGATGCGGGTCCGCCTTTATGCCATATTCCTGTACCGTTTACAATAAGATCCTTTTTATTTATTTTGAAATCGAATTTTTCAAGAACCGGTTTAACAACCTTTTTATAAAGGTCGTTTTTGACATCGGAAAGTTCAACAGACTCTTTATGAGGTACGGCAATTACCACTTTTGTTACGCGATAAGGTTTCCCATTTTTATACTCAATAGTTACCTGGCTTTTCCCGTCAGGTCTAAGATAGGAAAGGATTTTTCCTTCTCTGACCTCATCGATCTTTTTAGTTAAGGCATGCGCAATAGTTATGGGTATGGGCATAAGGCTTTTGGTTTCACGACAGGCAAATCCAAACATCATTCCTTGATCCCCGGCTCCTTTTTTCTTAACACCCACGGCAATTTCAGGAGATTGTTCGTGAACATAAACATGGATAGGGGAATTGCAAGAGAAATTAAAATCACCATTTGTATAGCCCAGCCTTTTGATCTGCTCTCTTGCGATAGATTCAAAATCCACCTTTGCGTTTGTTCCAATCTCTCCGGCTATAACCAACCTGTTTTCACCGGCAAGACATTCGATCGCAGTTCTTCCATACGGATCTTGTGATAAAACCGAATCCAAAATAGCATCGCTTATTTGATCGCAAATTTTGTCTGGATGGCCGGCGCAAACGGATTCAGATGTAAAAAAATAATTTTTTCCGTTTGTTTGCATAAAAAAACCTCTTGAAATCCCAGAGGTTTAAAAGTTTTGTCCCTCGACTGGCTCGGGACCGCATCGTCCTCTTGGACTGGCACCGTTAACTTTTACGGTTGCCGGCTCCCGCCAGCCGGCGGGGCACTCTTAATGCTTAAATTATTAAATCAAACAACAGGAAAAATTTCAATATACAAAATTAGCAACTAGAATAAGGTAGCCCAAAACAATATTTAGTATGAAGCAATTTTTAGGCCTCTGTCAAGGGGATTTCGAAGATTAGATATCTTATAGTACTTGACAAATTGCTTATTATGCACTATAATGCTTGGCAGTTTCAAGAAAGGTATTTTTACCTTTCTTTTTTTATGAAGAAGTTATTAATTATTGTTACTGTTATTCTTACCCTTGTTGCTTATTCACAAAACACCGCTAATGTCGTGGCAAAGAAAAAGGATGACGATCATAAAATAGAAATTTGCCACAGGACGAATTCAGTAACAAATCCATACAATAAAATAGAGGTAGATGAAAATGCTGCCGATGGGAATACCGGCAACAATGGTGGGCAAGCAGATCATTTTGCCGAGCATCAAGGGCCAATTTTCGACCCTGAAAATCCTCCACCTCCACCTCATAATGGAGATCAATGGGGAGATATTATTCCACCAATAGAAGGGACACACGACGGTTTGAATTGGACCGAGGAAGGCCAAGCTATATGGGAAAATGATTGCAATTTTCCGGAGGGGCCAACTCCAACAGAAACAGAACCTACACCTACAGAAGAAGAACCGACCCCAACAGATATAGAGGAGGAGCCAACTCCTACCGAGACGGAACCTACACCCACAGCGACTCCTACTGAAACAGAGGAGCAGCCCACAAGCACCCCCACACCAACCGAGGAGGTTAGAGCAACAAATACTCCAACTCCTACCGAAGGAGGCCAGGGACCAACAAGCACACCTTCTCCTGAAAGGGGAATAGGCGGTCCTTCAGTGAGCGAACAAAAGCAGGGAGAAGTTCTGGGTGTTTCAACATTGGCTCCAACAGGAACATTTGAATCAATATTTGCTACAATACAACAGGTAGCGGGAGCTGCTTTGGCAACCTTAGGTATGTCTTTGTATGGCAAGAAAACGACTTCGAAAAAAACTAAGCAATAAACAAAATTTTGCTTTTAAGCTTATTGCTTTAGGTTTTCTTCTCTTCCTTCTTGGCACCATAAACCATGTCCAGATTTTTGTAAACTCTGTCTTTCTTTCATATAAAGAGGCTCCGAAAAAAGAACTTTCTGCCGAGTATCCGGTATCAATTTCAATTCCCTCAGTTAAAATCAAAGCTCTTGTTGAGCAGGGTGGAATTGTGAACCGGGAGTGGATATTATCAGATAAAAAAGCTCTATATCTCCCTACAAGCGGAAGAATAGGTGAAGGATACAACACTATTTTTTATGCTCATAATAGGGAGAACCTTTTTGGAAATCTTAAAAAAGTTAAGAAAGATGATTTGGTTTTAATTAAAAATCAAACTGGAAAAGACTTTACTTATAAGGTTTATTTTGTGGCCAGTATTGATCCTCGAGATATAAAAAAACTTTATTCTGAAGAAAAAGATATTATTACTCTTTTTACTTGCGACGGGTGGTTTGATCAAGAGAGACTTTTAGTCAGAGCAAAACTAATCAAAAATTAAATGCTTCTACCCCCAAGGTCGAAGGAAATTCATTTTCTTTCAAAATATAATGTAACCACTGTTGAAATTGTTTGTGTACCCGGTGAAAGATTGGGAGTTTCCGCCGAACCTATCCCTTCGGATCTAAGAACAGGGTAGGGGATAATAGAATCGGGTGTGGATTCAACAATATTGACTATTTTTCCAAGTCTTATACCTAGCTGATTTGCAAGTTTCTCTGCTTGTTCACGAGCATTTTGAATTGCTTTTTCCCTCGCCTCTTCTCTGTATTTTGACGGGTTGTCTAATATATATTGGGTATCATATATCTGATTTGCTCCGGCTTGCGTCGCGGCGTTAATTACCTGAGGCAATTTTTCAGTCTCCTTAACTTTTATCGTAAGCGTCGCATTCCCATAATAACCGGTTATGTTATTTTTTCCACCGTCATAATTATAGTTTGGGTTGATTGAATAATTTGTAGTTTTTATATCCTTTTTATCAATGCCTAATTTTTCAAGTTCTGAAACTATTTTATTATTGACATCATTTATCTTCCTCTCAGCATCCTGAACTGTTTTTGCGTCAGATACAATTATTCCGGCTTGAACCGATGCGGTATCCGGAACAACATCAACTTTGCCCTCCCCAACTACAGACAGTTCTCCCGAGGCAGTTCTTGTAGTGACAGAGACAGGAAGTGAAATGTCAAAAGTTTTTATAACCCCAAGAGTGATTACAAAGGTTGCCGCAGCGATTAAGTATGGAGCATAAGGATAATCCTTAAGTTTCATAACAGTAATTCTATTTAACAGAATTTTTTAAATTGTTGCAAGTTTTGTTAAATAAGATTTTTCTTGATTGCAACTTTCACCCAGGGTGCAAGGAGAGAGTAGATTCGAGATTTTTTATTCGCGAGTTCTCCTTTTGTGACCAATGAAGATCCATAAGCGAATTCATAGGCGGGCGTGGGAATTTTTTTAAGACGAACCTCAACAATATCGCAAATCTCGTGTTCCGTATAAACACTTTTTGCGTCACGCGCTTTGTAATAAATCGCGCCTTTTAGTTTGAATTCTCCCAAAATATCACTTTCGTTGATTTTCCATTCGCGAAACAAACAGAATTTTGCGGCCTCAAGTGTATCTTGTAATTTACCGTTCGAATATAATTGATGGGAAGAAGAAGTAATATCAAAAACTCCATCAAACACAGGGTGTTTCCTATGCTGGAGGATATAATAGTTTTTATAAACGATGGCGAGAGCAAAAGCTCTATGCAAAATTCCCTTTTTATGCGCCTCCCACCGCTCAATCCCCCCTAATATCTTGCTTCTTTTGTCGCAGTGCCCAATGATTTGTTGAATTTGTGTCATTTTGTAATGGATATTATAGTTAAAAAAAACAATAAAGCAAAGAATCTTTCCAAGCAAGACTTGCAAAATTCGATGCTGTTAAAGTATACTTCCCTTACCATTTAAAGAATGTGAATCGCTTTTAAAAATAGGGCAGAAACGACTCTATTTTAAGCTTTGTTAAAAGAAATATTTTTTTCGAGGATTTCTGGACTTTTTATATATGAATTTGCGTGATTTTTCAATAGCCTCCGAAAGGAGAGAATACCTTGAGAAGGCACTTTCAATTAATTTAGAACAAGTTCATAACGAGACAGTTGAGCAGGCAGAGGATGTGCATTGCGAAAATTTAATAGGCGCAACATCAATCCCACTAGGTGTTGCCGGGCCTATAAAAATTCGGGGCGAATATGTGAATGGACAATACATTCTTCCGCTTGCAACAACAGAAGGCGCCCTGATTGCCTCGGTAAGCCGTGGTTGCAAAACAATAACGCAATCTGGAGGCGCAGTCGTTTATGCTTACCGAGTAGGCACAACGCGTGGACCGGTATTTTATACTGGAGGTCTTCAAAAAAGTCGCATACTTTATACATGGGTAAGGGAACACGAAGCTCTTCTTAAGACTGCCGCGGAAAGCACTTCAAAACATCTCAAGTATAAGAAGTTGAAAATAAAAAGCCTTGCTGATTATGTTTTTATCCGTTTCTACTTTGATACAGATGAAGCCATGGGAATGAATATGGTAACAATAGCAACAGATAAAGTGACCCGGATAATAGAAAAAGAAACAGGGATTCCCTGTCTGTCGGTTGCGGGAAACTTTGATACTGATAAGAAAGCAGCATGGCTCAATTTTATAAATAATCGGGGAATAAAAGTCTGGGCAGAAGTACAAGTTAGTAAAAAGACTATTAGAGAGGTGCTTCACACAAGTGCTGATAAGATATTTGATGTGTGGTTAGGTAAAAATATATTTGGCTCAATAATGAGCGGGTCACTTGGATTTAATGCGCATTTTGCCAATATAATAGCTGCAATATTTAGTGCAACCGGCCAGGATATTGCACATGTTGTTGAAGGAAGCATGGGTGTGACCACGGCGAGACTTCTTAAAGATGGTGATTTATATTTTTCAATCTATTTACCATCACTTATGGTTGGTACAATAGGTGGAGGGACAAAGCTACCCGCCCAACAGGCTGCCCTTCGTATACTTGGACTGAAAGGAGAAAATAAGACTCTTCAGTTAGCCGAGATAATTGGGTCGGGCGTGCTTGCGGCAGAATTATCTCTATTGGCAGCCCTTGCAGAGAACAAACTTGCTCAAGCACATAAAACACTAGGTAGATAAGATATATGTCAGGAATTATTGGATATGGCACATATGTGCCAAAATACAGGATTAAACTTTCTGAAATTGCCCAAATGTGGCAAAAAAATCCGGACGAAATAATATCCGGACTTAGGGTTGAGGAAAAAGCAGTTTCTGCACTAGACGAAGATGCGGTAACCATTGGAATTGAGGCGGCCAAAAAAGCTTTTGCCATGGCTCAAATTACTCCAAATAAAATTGGGTGTGTATATTTTGGTTCCGAAAGTCATCCTTATGCTGTTAACCCCTCATCATCAATTGTTGGGGAATACTTAAGTCTTGGTAATAATTATTTTGCTGCCGATCTTGAATTTGCTTGTAAAGCTGCCACTGCAGGGATACAGGCATGCTCAGCACTTCTTGACAGTAAACGGATAGATTATGGACTTGTTATTGGAAGCGATACTGCTCAGGGAAAGCCGCATGATGTGCTTGAATATACTGCGGCAAGTGCAGGTTGTGCATATATTTTGGGTAATAAACCTTCTGAAATAATTGCAAAGATTTTAGAAATGTCTTCATTTACTTCCGATACTCCGGATTTCTGGAGAAGAGATGGCGCAAGATATCCGTCACACTTTGGTCGTTTCACAGGCGAACCGGCATATTATACTCATGTTCTTTCTGAAGGGAAAAAGCTTCTTGAAAAAAGCAAGCTTAAGCCTGCTGATTTTTCTTATTGTGTTTTTCATATGCCAAATGGAAAATTTCCAAGAGTGGCAGGCAAAAAACTAGGTTTTACAACGGAACAGCTGGCTCCATCTTTGATTGTTGATAAGATTGGCAATCCTTATTCCGCCTCTTCACTTCTTGGACTTTCTGCAGTTTTAGATATTTCAAAGCCCAACCAAAAAATCTTCTTTGTCTCATACGGTTCAGGAGCAGGGTCTGACGGATTCATTTTTGAGACAACCCCAAATATTTTGGAAAAGCAGAAGAAAGCAGTTCCATTTACCAAGCAGATTGAAAATAAAAAATATATTTCCTATCCAAGCTATTTGAGGCATACCCATACTTTTTAAGACAATGAAGATAAATATACTCGGAACAGCAACAACAGAATTCGGAGAGCTTTGGAAAACTTCCCCAAGAGAACTGGCCAGAGTTGCCATTCAAGGAGCATTAAAAGATGCCGGAAAAAGGCCCAAGGATATAGATGCTCTTTTTGTTGGAAATATGTTGGCCGGAATTTTCGGCAATCAGGCAAATTTAGGGTCGTTATTTTGTGAGGAGTTGGGTGTCAATGTTCCGGCATCTCACGTAGAAGCAGCCTGTGCGTCAGGAGGATTGGCACTTCACAATGCAATCAATAGCCTTCTTGCAGGAAGATATAATACCGTTTTGGTTCTTGGAGTTGAAAAGATGACGGATTCAAGCCAAGATGAGGTAACGGCAGGACTTATGGCTGCAGGATCTGATGAGGAAAGGCAAGCAGGGGTAACTTTTCCCGGTATTTATGCCCTTATGGCCCAGGCTTATATGAGTGAATACAATGTAACAGAGGAGGAATTGGCGGCTGTTTCAGTAAAGAACCATTTTCACGGATCGCTGAATGATAAAGCGCAATTCAGACGCATTATCACAGTAGAAGATGTCATGAGGAGCGGTAAAATCGCAGATCCCCTAAAGCTTTTGGATTGTTCTCCAATTTCAGATGGAGCATCAGCTGTTGTAATTAGTACTGAAACATCAAAAAACTCCAAGCCTGTTTTTATCACGGCAAGTGAAGTGGCAACAGATACTCTTTCTCTGCATGACAGGCAATCTTTTACCACTCTTTCTTCTGTTGTCAGAGCTTCACAAGCTGCTTATAAGAAAGTGGGAATAAAAGCTTCTGGTGTTGATGTTGCCGAAATCCATGACTGTTTTTCAATAGCAGAAGCAATTGCGACAGAAGATTTAGGATTTTCCAAAAGAGGAGAAGGAGCAAAAGATATCGCAAATGGCAGAATGACGATAGGCAAAGGTAAAATTATTACAAATCCCTCAGGTGGATTAAAAGCTTGTGGGCATCCTGTCGGAGCAACAGGGATTAAGCAAATTGTTGAAATCACACAACATTTACGCGGAGAAGCCGGTGCAAGACAAGTAAGAGGGGCAAAAATCGGACTTACTCATAATGTTGGCGGGAGCGGAGCAATCGCAGTGATTCATATATTGCAAAACTAACTATGATTACAACACCTGTAAAGCTTTGGAGAAGACAAAAAAATGTTGCCGGACTTATTGGAGTCACGGGCCAGATTTTACACTGGACGATAATTAGGGTTCCTGCAAAGACTTTCATGAATGAGGCACCATACCCGGTAGTTATAGTTGAACTTTCTAATAAGCAAAGAATGATTGGTCAGCTCGTAGACTGGGAAGAGGCAGATCTTAAGCGAGGCAGAAAAGTTATTGCGGTGCTCCGAAGATCATTTACAGCTGATTCGGAAAGTATTATCACCTACGCTATAAAATTTAAATCCTTATGAGCGGTATTAAAATTTCTGCTCCGGGGAAATTACATTTATTAGGGGAACATGCAGTCGTTTACAACAAACCGGCAATTCTTGCAGCAGTTGATAAGAGGTGTTTTATTGAGATTACTCCCAGAAAAGATAATAAAATTAAAATAACTTCTAAAAATTATAAATCTTTGATACTGTGTCGAATCGGAGAAGTTAAAGATAAGTTCGAAAAAGCACAAAAAGATTGGGAGACTTATAACAAGAGTAATGACACCTTGCTTCTTAAATCAATCACTAAAGGCTTCCTGGACTATTCTCAGATAATAATCGGTCAGTTTTTAAATTTTTACAAACTTAAATCAATAAGAGGATTTGATTTAAGTATAGATTCGCAAGTTCCTATTGGTTGCGGTATGGGTTCTTCAGGGGCTCTTGCGGTTTCGATAATCGGCGCTTTATCTCTTTTCGCCGGTAAAAAATTTGATAAAAAGATTATTAACGAAATTGCTTTTCTATGCGAACAGAAAAAACACGGAAATCCTTCGGGGGGAGATAATTCCACTTCATGCTTTGGAGGATTAGTCTGGTTTAAGAAAGATGAAGGGTTAAGACCGCTTGACGCAGATTTACCAAAGGAAGTAGTAAGGAATTTTTATATAATAAATACCGGAACTCCATCGGAGACTACAGGAGAAATGGTAAGCTTGGTAAGAAATCAAATATTAAAAAGCAAAAATCAAAAAGAAAGAATCGAAAAGATTTTTAACGAGCAAGAGTTATTAGTTCGAAGTCTTATTCCAGCATTAGAGCAATCGAGCCACGAAGATATTATTCGAATAATTAGAGATGGCGAAAAGAATTTAGAAAAATTAGGAGTTGTTTCCTCATTTGTCCAAAAAATAATTAGAGATGTAGAAAAATCAGGGGGAGCAGCAAAAATTTGCGGCGGCGGAGGAAAAACAAAATCCACGGGAATAATTCTAATTTATCATACTGATTTACGAACCCTCCGAAAAATGCTAAAATCCCACCAGTTCGTAGCGGCCCAATTGACGTTGGGGGTAGAGGGGTTGAGAAAGGAATGAATAAAGTTACCGTTTCGACGCCGGGGAAATTGATGCTTTTTGGGGAACATGCTGTAGTCTATGGACATCCATGCATTGTAACTGCGGTGGATCAGAGAATTCGTTTAGCTGCAGAAGTTCTAGATTCTCCAGATTTTATACTGGAAGCCGGCGATGTTGAAGTCACAAATTATACAAAACAGATAAGTGAGCTTGGACAGGGAGATGTTCCAAAAGGAGCGCAATTTGTAGAGATTGCGCTTAAAAATATTTACGAAAAGTTTGACTTGGGTGAGGGTCTTCGGATTACTACAGCTTCCGAATTCTCTTCGAAGTTTGGATTTGGATCTTCTTCGGCCATAACTGTTTGCGTTGTCAAAGCACTCTCGGAGCTGTTTGATTTGAAACTGGACAATAAAGAAATTTTTGATTCGGCATATAAAACAGTTTTAGATATTCAGGGAAAAGGATCAGGATTTGATGTAGCGGCTGGTATTTATGGCGGTTGTTTATATTTTGTTACTGGTGGAAAAGTAATTGAGCCGTTAATAATTAAGGAGTTACCGCTAATTGTAGGTTATTCTGGTGTTAAAGCCGATACGGTAACCCTCATGAATCAAGTAAAAGCCAAAGCGTCAAAATATCCTGAATTTATAGATGTTTTATACACTGAAGTTTCTAAACTCGTTGAAAAAGCAAAATCTGCATTGCTTGTGAATGATTTAATATCATTTGGAGAACTGATGAATTTTAATCAAGGCTTGCTTGAGTCAATGGGGGTCAGTATTGCTAAACTATCCGCTATGATTTATGGTGCACGAGACGAAGGGGCATATGGAGCTAAGTTATCCGGAGCCGGGGGTGGCGACTGTATGATCGCAATAGCACCTAAGGACAAAATTGCAGCTGTTCAACAAGGAATAACACGTTCTGGTGGCCAGGTAATAGAAGTACAGACAAATGTGGAAGGAGTCCGGATCGAAAAATGAAATACAATACTGCATTCTTCTCTTTGTATGAAAATATATATCTTGTTCTGAGTGATAATTTTGGTGAGAAAAAAGCACTATTCATATTAAGTAAAGTTTTTGAAAAAGGATTGAAAAAATCATATGACTCGCTTGGGTTTACAAATGGCAAACCCGAGGATTTTAAACGAGTAGTGAGTAAACGAGACAAAAGTGTGGGATTAATAGTTAAAATATCAGTAGTGTCATCGGATAAAATAATATACAGATTCTATACTGATCCATTCCCTAGCTTAAAAGGATTTGTTGAGCCAGAGAAATTGGATTTAACTTATTTGAATTTTAAGGTTATGTATTTATTGGGTAATACATGGAGTTATACCACTACAAAACATATATGGCGTGGTGATAAATATACGGAGCATGTCATAAGTAACAAAGGTTCTTAGATTAAAAAGATATGAAAGCAACAGCGATTGGGCCTTCAAATATTGCATTTATTAAATACTGGGGAAAGAAAGACGAAGTACTCCGTTTACCGGAAAATGGCAGTTTATCGATGAATTTGAGTAATTTGTTCACTACCACTACTGTTGAGTTTTCTAAAAGCTATACAGAAGACTATATAGAAATCAATAGTATCAGTGAATCCAATGAAGGAAGTCGTGCCGTCAAACATTTAGATCGAATTAGATCACTAGCGAAAATAACTGAGAAAGCTAAAGTTATCACAAATAATAACTTTCCAACAGGAACAGGATTATCGTCGTCTGCTTCTGGTTTCGCGGCGTTGACGGTAGCAGCAGCAAAAGCAGCGGGACTTGAGCTTTCTGAAAAGGAATTATCTATCCTGGCCCGGCAAGGATCAGGATCTGCCTGTCGTTCAATTCCTGACGGATTCGTGGAATGGCTTGACGGCAATACAAGCGATACTTCTTTTGCACTTTCTATTTTTCCGCCTGACTATTTTGAGATCGTAGATGTCGTGACAGTAGTAAGCACGGACAAGAAGTTTTTAGCAACTTCAGAGGGTCAACAATCTGCAAGAACAAGCCCATTCTTTGAGAAACGACTGGATTTGATTAAAAACAAAATAGATCGAGTAAAAAAAGCCATCGAGGATAAAAATTTTTCAGAATTTGGCGAATTGATTGAAACAGAAGCATTAGAATTCCATTCAATTCTTTTTACTTCAAATCCACCGCTTTTTTACTGGACTCCTGAGACGGTTCGCTTAATGAAGTTTGTTCAGAAGATAAGAAGTGAGGGTTTGGAATGCTACTTTACCATTAATACAGGCCAGGATATACATTTAATTGTTCAAGAGAAAGATCTTAATGCTTTAAAAGATAGATTAAAGAAAGTCGCGGAAATAAAAAACATTATTGTGAACAGTCCGGCAAACGGAACCAGAGTTGTTGGTTCTCATTTGTTTTAAAACTATTCGTAGCGGATTGCTTCAATACTTCGGCAAGCTCAGTATTTCGGCTATTCATATCTAATAGCCTCAATTGGGACGAGGTTTGAGGCGCGCCGCGCCGGAAAGACCCCAAAGAAAATTCCAATCCCTGAGGATATAAAAAAAGCGACAATAACAGAAATCAAATTAATTTCGGCAGGAAAAATTTGCCGGACAAAAAACACTATAACAAAAGCAAAAATAAGGCCGATTATACCTCCTGAAAGGGACAAGATAATTGCTTGAGCTAAAAATTGAAAGAGTATATCTTTTTTTGTTGCCCCAATTGCCCGCCTTATTCCTATTTCTTTAATTCTTTCAGTTACAGTCGCATACATTATGTTCATAATTCCAATTCCACCCACAATTAAAGATATTGATCCGATGGCGATCAAAATTCCGTTAAGAACAGAAAATATGCTGGTTATAATGTTGAGAAATTCCGTTTGTTCAACCACCTGAAATTCATCTTTGTCGTAAGTTTTTAAAAGAACTTTTTCCGCGTCTTTTTTCACTTGAGCAATATTCGTATCTGTTCTGGCTCGCAAATATAACGCATAAAATTTTTTATCCGGGTTAATTCTCAGACTTGTTTTGTAAGGGATGTAAGTAATTGTGTCAAAGTTTGGGCCACCAAGAGCGCCCCCGCCTTTTGATTTCAAAACTGCTATAACTTTAAAGCTTTGATTTGATACTCTTATTGTTTTGCCATATGCATTATCCTTTGAGCCAAAAAGTTTCTCGGCAAGTTTGGGTCCGATTGCCGCGACTTTTGCTCTTTTCTCAAGATCCGATTTTGTGAAAAAATTTCCGATTTCAGGTTCCAGATTTAATGCGAGGGCAATCTCATGAGTTGAAGCCAAAAGTTGTGAAATTTCGCGGTTTGCACCGGCTGTAACAGTTACCGATTTTTCAAAAACGGGTACCACATAATCCACATTTTCTACTTTTTTTAAACGCAACACATCTTTTTCTTCAAACTTAGCACCCAAGGATCCCGGATCTCTGAATCCTCCGCCTTCCCCAACAATTCGTCCGGGAAGAACATAAACCAAATTTGTCCCAATGCTTTCAAATTGTTCTTTAATGTAATTTTTAAGACCTTGCCCAAAAGCAATCAAGAGCACAACAGACAAGACTCCTATCATAATCCCCAAGGATGTTAGAAAAGTTCTAACCTTATTTCGCTTAAAATCATCAAAAGAAGAACTAACTAGAAAAAATAAATTTTTCATAAATATTTCTGGACTATCTCACCGTCTCTTATAAAAATTTGTCTTTTAGTAGTTTTCGCAACATCTTTTTCATGGGTTACAATGACAACCGTTACACCAAACTCACGGTTTAAATTATTCAAAAGTTTCAATATGTCCTTACCTGTTTTTGTATCAAGATTTCCCGTAGGCTCATCTGCGAATACTATTTTAGGATTCATGATTAACGCTCGGGCAATGGCTGTTCTTTGCTGCTGTCCACCCGATATTTTATTCGGTCTTGCATCCCTTTTATCATAAATTCCAAATTTCGCAAGCAATTCCAGAGCTCTGTCTCTTGGATCAAAGGGAAGTTTTTCAACCGCGTAAAGTGCGGGAAGAAGAACATTTTCAAGAACAGTCAGCTTATTAATTAAATTGAATTGTTGGAATACAAAACCAACATATGTATTTCTCAATCTTGAAAGCTTCTCATCCGAGAGTTTTGAAGCATCCCTTCCATCAATTAGCACTTTTCCGCGCGTTGGCGTATCGAGCAAGCCCATTATATGCATTAAAGTTGATTTTCCCGACCCCGAAGATCCTAAGATTCCAACAAATTCTCCGTCTTTTATTTTAAGATTAATGCCTTTTAAAACACTTGTGGTTTCATCTCCAACCTCATAATCTTTAGTAATATCTATTAGCTCAATCATAAACAATTGCGCCCTCCGCAATCCCTCTGACTTCAATTAATTCATCACTTTCAAGCCCTGTTTCTATGTATTTCTTTTTTTTCTTCCCCGGGTCTTCAAAAACATATCTGCCGCGAGCATCAGTCTTGACAAATCTTACAGGTAGAGATAATAGGTTGCTTTTGGAAAATGTTGTAAAAGTGATATCTCCCGTCATGCCAAGAAGATATTTAAAATTAGAATTGTCAATGTTTAATAAAACCTTCACATCATAAACCGTTCCGGTTTCGCCAACTCTTGGTGTAAAAGAAACATCTGAAACTTTTCCCGATATTGTTTTATCGGGATATGAATCAAGAACTATTGTTCCGGAAGCGCCAACCGGAGTACTTACCACTTCTGTTTGATCCGCCGCGACTTTAAAATAAATAGTTTTTGGGTTAATAATCGTATATTGAGGAGCAAAAGGTCCGACATTGACTCCCGCATGGGGAGTATTAGCTTCGGTAAGAATTCCTGAGATGGGGGTGCTGATTGTTGATAGCTGAATAACCAAGTCCTGAAGTTCCACGGAGTTTACGGTAAGATCAAGATTCCATTGGTTACGCTCAAGAATTCTTTTCATTTCGTTATTGATTGCTTGCTCGGGGGTTCTATTTAGATTTTCTTCTTTGACTTGGTCGAATTCACTTCTTTGAAGAAGATAATCTGTCAATGTTTTTTCAAGAGTTTTTTTTGCCGACCGCTGGTCGAGTGCGGCGATTGCCTGGAACTGATTAACAAAGTCTCCTTTTTTAAACCCGACGAAAGCAACCAGCCCTCCCGTTTGAAAGGAGAGAGTTGCTTTTTCATCGGCATCTATTTCTCCTGATAAAGAAAGCTCTTGAGAAATGCTCCCTCGCCTGACGGTTGCAGTTTCAGCTTCCGGTTTTTTCATTAAAAAAAGAACCAGAGGAATAAGGAGCATTGTCAAAATAATGGATGCTGCGACCATCCATTTCCTCTTCATCACAGAAGATATGATTTCCGGGTCAAAAGAAGGAATCCTCATAATGAAAGGGGATTATAGCATAATTATAGGATAATTTGAATAATAAAACCCTAAAATTGGGAATTTTAAAAGTTTATCTTCTAGTTTTTCACAACAATAATAAAAGTCTTTTAAAATAGGGCATTGTAAAATTTAGTACTTGGTATTATAATCTCATAATAATCTGCCCCGAAAACTTATTACCATGGAGGAAGAAGAATTTTGTTTTTAAAAGATTAGCTTGTTTTAGTAAGCCTTTCTTAAATTTTAGAATAGACTATTGACAAAATTTAAGTTATAGGATAGAATCCGTCTTTATCAAGAAGCAACTGCCCGTCGCGGTTGTTTTTTTATTATGAATTTATATCGAACAATTATCACATCGGCAGCTTTATTGATTTCCCTGACTTTAGTTTTTTCTTCAATTGTTTCCGCCCAAACTATTAACACCGGAGATTCAAACGCCGTCACAATTCTTGAAAACCAGATAAACACAAATGTTGTAAATTTATGCCGTGATTGTCCTCCCACACCTGAACCCTCAAAAGAGCCCACTCCAACTGAAAAACAACCTACCCCAACCGAAACGCAACCGACCAGCACACCTACAACTCCGCCTTCAAACGGTGGAAACGGAGGTAATGGCGGAAATGGTGGAGAAGCCGGAGGCGTCGGAGGTCCGTCAGAAGAGAAACAGGGAGAAGTTCTAGGCGCCCAAATTTTAGCTGCCACTGGAAATTTTGCATCTGATTTTGCTACAATAGAGCAAGTTCTTGGCGTAGCATTCGCTTCCTTAGGACTTTTCTATGGCAGGAAAAACTTCAAAAAATAAACTTGCTTTAATACTTCCTATATTACCCGCCCTTATTTTAAGTTTGCCTTCGCAACAATTTGCCGAAACAATCACGACAGGCAACGCTAGCGCGCAAAGTTCGGTTAGAAATGAAGTCAACGGCGGCGATGTTTATACAAAAATAGAAGTTGAGGCAAACGGAGAGAAGAAAGTTCTTGAGACAAATGAGCCAGGAACACATTCTCTTGAAGTAAAAAGCGATGCAAATTCGAATGCGGAGGCTTCCTCGTCAGTTTCAACAGAAGCATCAACAGACGAAGCAGAATTTAAAGAAACAAAATCTGCCGCAGGTAATATAGTTCAAAAGATTTTCCAAACCATCTCAAAGTTCTTCGAAAAGATCCTATCTATATTTTAGGCCGAGGGGACTGGATATTCTACACTAGTTATGATACAATGATAACGAACTATAGGATTTATGGGCAGGAGATTTTTTCTCGTATTTATTTTATTACTTTCATATTTTTTCTTCATACCGCACACGTTGGGAGAGGTTGAAGCTAATCATTGTACTGCTCCAAGGCCGGGCGGTGCGCCGGTACTTACATCAGCCGTGCCTCACGAAAGGAGCGTAACTTTAACATGGACAGAAGCACAGGATCCTGTGACTTACTACCTAGTTGCATACGGTACATCCCCAAACGGGATCGAGTATGGGGCTCCTAATATTGGAGGACGCGAAAGTACCTCTTTCACCGTTTCCGAACTAACAAATGGAGTAAAATACTATTTTAGAGTCCGCGGCGTAAATGATTGTAAACCGGGTAAGTTCTCAAATAAACTCTCGGCTGTTCCGGGGACACCAGCAGGAACAGTACTAGGAACAAACAAAACTCTCTCAAAAACCCCTAATCTCTCAATCTACAAACAAGTTTTAGGAGCAAGCGCATCCGGAGTTCCGAAGCCGACAGTTGAGGGAAAAACTCCTGTTCGGGAAGTTGCATTAACTAAGGGAGCTGAGTGCCCCACATGTATAGACTGGCAGTTATTGGCGGGAGAAGTAATCCTATTGATACTCTTCTTCTACCTTGCTAACAGATTTCCATTTTTAAAACAAATCTACTCTTTAGTAATTCCAGTTGCAATGTACATCCTTTTTCTGAAAATTAATGGACAATGCTTGACAAATGAATTTTTTTGCAAGTATTTTTTAGAACTCGACATTATAATATTTATACTTGCTGTTATTATCCGCAAAAATCGATACTTGCAACATAAAATTTATTCACTTGAACTTCTGTCTCAAAGGAAAGTGCACAAATAATTTATGATAAATCCGACATTTAATATCATTCAGTTTGTTTCTCAAGACGCCCTTTTCTATTTTGGGCAGTACTTAGATAGATATACATTCTTAGTTCCTTTAGGAATAATTGGCGTATGGCGTTGGCTTGTTTGGATGATGAAAGAAACTATTGGGTTAAATTATCGTCCAAAAACAAAACCATACCAAGCGCGCGTTTCTATAGTTACTCCAGTTTACAATGAAAACCCACAAATATTTAAAATGGCTTTGGAATCATGGAAAGAAAATAAGCCAGATGAAATAATTGCAGTTATTGATTACACGGATAAAGCGTGCATTAAAATCTTTAAGGAATTCTCAAACAGTTTTCCTAAAGCTATCCTTATCATCACCGATATACCGGGAAAGCGTGAAGCATTAGCCACAGGCATTCAAAAAGCAGAAAGTGAAATTGTTGCGCTTGTAGATTCTGACACAATTTGGGGGGCAGCTGTAATAAGAAATGGATTGCCTCCTTTTCATGACAGGCGCGTTGCGGGAGTTGCCACTTACCCAA
>Ga0209343_10000564_pt1 | contig 51767 bp, 50 predicted proteins | sample RifCSPlowO2_02_FD_184026 | JGI IMG/M metagenome (GOLD analysis project Ga0209343, IMG submission 184026) | Groundwater microbial communities from Rifle, Colorado - Rifle CSP2_plank lowO2_0.2 (SPAdes) (version 2) | ecosystem: Environmental > Aquatic > Deep subsurface > Groundwater | place...
GTGCCAAATATCAAAACGAGATTCTGTGTCAAATTCTAAAATATCAGCTTCAGCCCAAATAACTGATTTTCCCTTTTCTCCAAGTCTTGTCTTTGCTTTTTGTAGAGCTTGGGCAGAAATGTCCAGTATAAATATATTTTTGAAATCAAGTTCCCAAAGCTCATCAACGAGCTTGGAGTCTCCGCCACCAACATCGATAATATCGGCGTTCCCATCAACCCCGGTTGATAAGATAAGATCAATTGAAGTTTTCGGGGTGTCCTGATACCAGCTCACTTCGCGCGCCGTATCTTTCTCTTGGTATATTTTTTCCCAGTGTTGTTTTGTTGAGCTGCTGTCCATATTAGAATTTTTCCAATAATTTACCGTCGGCCTCCAGTTGTTCTTTGAGGGCCTTTCTTAAAGCGTCATAAGCCACAAGAATTTTAGGATTGGCGCAGGAATAGAGAATTGCGACACCGTCCCGTCGAGTTTTAACGATATTTTGCTGGCGCATTAAGCTCAAGTGTTGGGAAACATTGGCTTTCGTAATACCAATCCTTTCAGCCATTTCGGAAACGCCCATTTCTTTTTCATCACGGAGTAAATCAACAATCTCCAATCTCTTGGGATGAGACAGGGTTTTGCACACCTTGGCGTGAAGCTCAAAAATTCTTTTGTCCAGATGATTTTTATCAGTCATAAGTATCTATTTGCAGAGTTTCGCATATATGATATATTGTAAGTATATGAAATTAAAGATTCCCTGTCAAATTTTTCTGCGGCGCATTTCGCAAAGCGAGATACGAAATTCAGCGGCGGCGGGGCGGTTCAGTCGTTCCGCTCAAAATGGGTTCGTGCAAAGTGTATAATTACAGCACCAAAACTAACCAAAATCGCTCCATATTCTTAATTCCGAATAAGTTACTACTGGTGCCCCCAGAGGGAATTGAACCCCCATCTTATCCTTAGGGCCCCGCACCAATGCTTTGCCCCCGCCACGACTTGCACGTGGATCACCAGCTTAGGAGTCTGGGGCTTTATCTACTTAAGCTACAGGGGCATGGTGCGGGGCAGGCGGGTTTGCCCTGCCCCGCATTAAGCTATGCTTTAGTGCGGGGTCTATCCGTTGAGCTACAGTGGCAATATGAAAATAGATATTAAAATTTCCGCTAAAACTAAGGGTAAATAAGCAAATGTAAATCAAGCAACATCGGCTTATGTTTCTTTTGAAACATCGTCTCGCTCTGTATTTATGCCAAATCTGGCTCTTTTGTGCCAGCTATGATATCATTAAGTCATCTTTATGACAACTGCCACTGTTTTAGTCTTAATCTTAGCAATTATTATCCTGGCCGGCTTAGTGGTTTATTTTGCCCGCCGGGGGCAGGGTAAGGGCGAGGGGGTTATGCTTTTGGAACAACGGCTGGAAAATCTGAACAAGACCATGCTTGATCAGCTTAATGCCATTACCAAGCAAGTGAATGATCGCCTTAAAGAAAACATGGAAGCAATTCAGGGTTCCAGTAAAAATGTCGGGGAGCGTTTAGATAATGCTTCCAAAGTAGTGGGCGCGCTACAGCATAAGCTTGGTGAGCTTGGGGAGGCCACCAAACAAGTATTTATGGTAGGCAAAGATATTTCCTCGCTTCAGGAAATTTTGCGCGCGCCAAAACTTCGCGGCGGACTTGGGGAGCTATTCCTAGGCGATCTACTGGCACAGATTCTTCCGCCGGCCCACTTCAAACTCCAATACCGATTCAAAAGCGGAGAGGCAGTGGACGCGATTGTGAAATTGCGCGATGATAAACTCGTGCCAGTGGATTCAAAATTTCCGCTGGAGAATTTTAAAAAAATGCTGGACGCGCAAGATGAGGAGGCGCGGCTGGCTTATCGCAAGCAATTTATCAATGATGTCAAAAAACACATTGATAAAATCGCCAAACTGTATATTTTGCCGGATGAAGGAACATTTGATTTTGCGTTGATGTATATCCCGGCAGAAAATGTATATTATGAAACTATTATAAAAGGGGAGGATGAACACTCGCTTATGCACTATGCGTATGATCGTCGCGTTATCCCAGTTTCACCCAATACTTTTTATGTATATCTGCAGGCAATTGTACTGGGAATGAAAGGCATGCAGGTGGAAAAAAGTGCTGGAGATATTTTAAAAAATCTGGCGCGCTTAACCGGAGACTTAGAAAAATTCAAAGGCGACTTTGAACTGGTGGGCACGCATCTTACCCGCGCCAAAAATTCCTATGAAGACAGCATCAAGCGCCTAGATCGCTTTGAAGGAAAACTCACATTAGCCGCACCACAACAACTGGACTCCGGCCGCGAAGACCTTCCTCTCCCAACAGTGTAGGCGCAGGTCTTTAGCCTGCGTATCCTTTATTGATTGTAGCCGCAACTCTTTAGGTTGCGTAATGCGCGTCGGCTAAAGACCGACGGCTACATTGATTTAAGAAATATTTTGTATGGTTAAAGAAAAACCGCACCGCCTTGATCCAGCCCTTTATCGCGGACATCGTGCGGTTGCGTTTACTTGCTGTATTGAAGAACGCAAAACATACTTTACTAATAATGATACTTTTCTCCCAATAAAAGAATTGCTTATTGATTCGTTACAGAAATACGCTACTGATGCGCATGTTTATCTTTTTATGCCAGATCATCTTCATGTTTTGCTTGAAGGCAAACAAGAACACTCTAATCTTTATGAGTGCGTGGTAAATTTTAAACAGCGCAGTGGATTTTGGTTTTCAAAAAATATTGGGGCACGCTGGCAAAAGGATTTTTACGACCATGTACTACGAGCGGATGAAGAGATAGAAAAACACGTGCGCTATATTTTAGAAAATCCTGTACGCAAGGGCATTACAAATGATTGGAAATCATATCCATACAAGGGCTCAACTATATATGATTTTAGTACGTGGTAGCCGCGAACTACGCCGGCTACAGGACCGGCAGCATTGCGCAGGCTAAAGACCTGCGGCTACACATCATATACATTGTATTATTGTAGGCGCAACTCTTTAGGTTGCGTCAGCCGGCCTTGCGCAGGCTAAAGACCTGCGGCTACGAAGCCGGCATTGCTACACATCATATACATTGTGTTATTGTAGGCGCAACTCTTTAGGTTGCGTCAGCCGGCATTGCGCAGGCTAAAGACCTGCGGCTACGAAGTGGCGGCTACAATATATAAATCATCACCAAACTAAGGCTAGGCCATTTAAAGAACCTATAAATATAGCACAAATTCAGGGGCTTGTCAAGATTGGGGGATTGGTGTAGGATGGGCATATTAAATCACTCGGCCTTGCGCAGGCTAAAGACCTGCGGCTACAATTAATAACTGCATACTACAATAAAAATCACCTATGGCACATACTCATGCCGCGGAAAAGGCCCAAAGACAAACCAAAAAGCGCACGGCGCGCAATCGCCAAGTAAAAGAACGCATTAAAGATGCGTCAAAAGCGCTGGGAAAACTTGTTGCTGAAAAAAAATCCGCGGAAGCAAAGCCCGCGCTTTCGAAGTTTTATAAACTTTTGGACAAATCTGCAAAACAGCATGTTATTCACAAAAATAAAGCCAATCGTTTAAAAAGCGCTTGGATGCAACGAGTGAATGCAATAAAATAAAATACAAAAAAGACCGGCCACAAAAGGCCACTCTTTTTTATTAAGCTGCGCCGGCTAAAGACCGGCGGCTACATTGTAAAACTACTTGAAACATGGCGCGACTTTTGCAAATTCCTGCGACGTTGGCTCTTGCCCCCCTTTCATGAGTTCATTAAATCTTTTTTCTCCTAAGATGCGTTTTGCGCAGGCTTGAAATTCCGGAGTTTGCATTTGCTGCTCTAAATTCTGCGCGCTACTTCCGCCGCTTACCATTTGCAGGAGCGGTGCGATATTTTCAAATGGCTTTTCTCTCGCTACATAGGTGGCTCCCAAAATAACCCCAACAATAACTGCTCCCCCAATAAGAATCCAAATAAACGAACAAAATCCTACTAAAAATTGGACAAAACGGTTCATATGCTTAATTCACGAATTACTTCTCAATTATACTGGGATTTGCGCCAAAAGAGAAGTGAGTTGGGTTGGCGCATCCGCCACTGTTCCGCTTTTCACGGCAAAATCCAAAAGCATTAGCCGCGTGAGCATTTGTTTAAGTTCCGGCGCGCTCCAGTGGCGCACTTGCGCTAAAACTTTTTTTAACTGAAACGGGTGCAAATGCAGGGCTTGCCCCCCTCTTTCGCCTTTTAAAGATACGGCGAGCAATGCCCGAATATGCGCGGAAATTTGCGCAATAAGCTGAGTGGTTTCATTACCTTCCAATTGCTCATCTAAAGTTTGCAAAAGTATTTTTTTATTTTTGGTGCCCAGCGCGTCAAGAAACGCGAAAAAATTCGCTTCGCCTTGGGTAATGCAAATAGATTTTATATTCTCGGCAGTAACTACACCCTCACCCTGCCCTCTCCCCGGGGGAGAGGGGGGTCGCAGACCGGATGAGGGGGCACAATACGCAGACAATTTCTGTAGTTCCTGCTCCACTTGCCCCAAATCGCCCGCGCACATAATGGCCAAAAGCGCGGCCGCGTCGTTTTTTAAAGTAATCCCGTAAGCTTTGGCTTGCTTATGAATTTCTTTTTCCAATGGCGCACCCCACAGCAGTTTGAACTCTTCCGCGGTGGCATTTTTTTCTAAAAATTCCCACAGGATTTTGACGCTTTGATTTTTCCATTTTTTGGGCTTGGCCTGATCCTCGCTAATTACCACTGCGCTATGTTCCGGCAAATTTTCCAATGCTTCCAAAACAATTTCAAAAAGGCCTTGCCGCCGCCCTTCAGTCAATAAATTTTTTAACACCACCATCCGTTTTTTTGCCAAAAATGGCGCGGCTAAAATTTTGCTTCGCAAAGTTTCCTCGCTCGCCTCATTTGCCTCTATAACTTGCACATTCATTTTGGAAGGATCAACCTCGCGAATAAACCGTTCTATAAATTGCGTGAGTTTTTGTTTTTTTCGCCAAATATCATCCCCGTAAAAAAAGGTAATCATAGCTAAGGTTTATCAATTCCTCCTTTGCTCCACGGATTGCAACGCGTCAGGCGCGCGACAGTCAAGGCGGTTCCTTTTATAATGCCATGTTTTAAAAGCGCGTCTTTGGCGTAATTAGAACAGCTGGGATAAAACTTACATCTTCCTTGCGGCGCAAACTTGCGCATAACCCCATGATCAAATGAAATTGTTTTTTGATAGATCCAAATTAGGGCAGAGGCAATGGTAAAAAGTAAGAAGCGGAGCATGGTTTACAATAATCCTCCTTTTTTTAATAAGGCAATGAGTTCGTGGCGAAGCTCTGAAAATGATCGTGTTGCCGCGCTTTTGTTTACAAATATCATCAAGTCGTATGGGGCGCGCAGGGCTTCAAGAAGCGGGCGCAATATCTCTCGTAGTCGTCGCTTCACGGCGTTGCGCTGCGTGGCGCGCTTATCAAAGGCAAGCCCCGCCACAACAGTTGCATGCGCTACTTGTCCTTTGGCGGGCACCCATTTGATTCGCAGTGCCATACCTGACATAGAGCGCCCGCGTCGAAAAATATTGCTTGCGGTTTTTCCTGACAAGCGGTGGCGTCTGGACAACATAATATGTTACGGCGTAAGACGATAACGTCCTTTTGCGCGTCGTCTTTTAAGAACTTTACGCCCACCCGCGCTACGCATTCGCGCGCGGAAGCCATGCACTTTTGCGCGCCGCCGCTTTTTTGGCTGATAAGTTCGCTTTGGCATAACTACAGATATTAAAACACAGATCACAAAAATGCGCAAATTCGAATCTGTGCAATCTGTGCGTATAATCTGTGGTTTGGCCTTACCCACACCTCATCAACATCTTATCAACTTTTTCCTTCTTGACGTATTCTAAAAATACTTTTTACTGTTTTGGGGCGACTCTTCTGCGCATACTTGACGCGTGGAATGCGGCATGGTACAGTCCTCAAATAATTATCGGGCTAATTTCAGACCACTCATCTTGTATGTCCCCAGACCAACTCTGGCAAGCTGCCCTTGGACAACTTGAAGTCACGCTTTCAAAGGCAAATTTTACAACTTGGTTTAAAAATACTTCTATTATTTCTGCCGAGGATGGGCGCATCACCGTCTCTGTTCCCAATACATTTACAAAAGCCTGGTTTGAAAAAAAATATCATCGGGTAATTTTGGAAGCTCTTCAGCAACTCACCGGTAAACCTGTTCGGGAAATTACCTACCAGGTTGGCGGTAGGCCCCCCTCTTTCTTTACTCCGCAAACTTCCGGCCCTTCTGTACCTTCTGGCGCCCCGCGTGCTTCTTTAAAAAATAGCGCGGCTTCTGAGTGCGGCCTTAATCCGCGTTATGTTTTTAATACCTTTATTGTAGGAAAGGGTAATGAGCTTGCCCATGCCGCGGCTCGGGCGGTCGCTGCTCGCCCAGGAGAAGCTTATAATCCTCTTTTTATCTACGGGGGAGTGGGGCTTGGCAAAACCCATCTTTTGCAGGCAATCGGCCATGAAATGCTGGCTCATAACCCTTCGGCGAAAATTCTGTACGTCACCTGCGAAACATTTACTAATGAATTTATCCATTCCGTCCGCGGGGGCAACGCAAAAAAATTCAAAGATACCTATCGCGGAGTTGATCTTTTGCTTATTGATGATGTTCAGTTTATTACCGGCAAAGAAGGCACGCAAGAAGAACTTTTTCATACCTTTAATACTCTTCACCAAAACAACAAGCAAATGGTGCTTTCTTCTGATCGTCCCCCAAAATCTATCCCCTCTCTTGAGGCGCGCCTTCTTTCGCGGTTTGAGTGGGGAATGATTGCTGACATTGGCGCTCCGGATTTTGAAACACGGGTTGCTATTTTAGAGGCGAAATGCCTAGAACGCGCTTATCAGCTTGATAAAAACATCATAACTTATATTGCCACTGTTGTTTATCACAATGTTCGCGAACTTGAAGGCGCCCTTAACAAAGTTATCGCGTTTCACCAGTTGAAAAATATCCCTCCCACGCTGGAATTTGTTAAAAAATTCCTGACCTCCTCTCAGCCAGCACGCAAATCAGCCACACCGAAGCAAATAATCCAAACTGTTTCTCTTTATTACGACTTGCCTATTTCTGATCTTTTGGGTGTTAGCCGAGAAAAACGCCTTGCTTTTCCTCGCCAAATAATTATGTACTTGCTTCGTGAAGAGTTGAAAGCATCCTACCCCGCGATTGGGGCTGAGCTGGGCGGCCGCGATCATACCACGGCCATGCATGCTTATACAAAAATCAAAAATGGGGTTGAGGAGGATGCCAAACTAAAACAAGATATTGAACTTATACGGCAGCGAATTTATAACGGATAGGTTGTGCGTAAAAAGGGGAAAGGTAGTGCGCTAGGACTATACTTTCTGCGCGACAAAGTGGAAAAAAATTTATTTTTTGTTTCGTTTTACAAGATTTACACAGGAAACAAAATTTTATCCACCTCCCTCTTTAACATAATATCCACTCCTGATAGGCGCAATATTATAGGTTATGCGCGGTTATTCACTCCATCCACCGCCTTATTATTACTTAATTCTAATTTAATATACTAATCTAATAACAACATGCGCTTTAGCTGCACACAGGAAAATCTTTACAGGGCTCTTTCTCTTGTTTCAAAAGTTGCCGCCCGAGCCGGTAATCTCCCAATTTTATCAAATATTCATATTAAAGCGGAGGTAGAAGGGATTATTCTTAAAGCAACAAATCTTGAAATAGGAATTACTTATCAGGTAAGGGGGAAGGTAGAAGAACCCGGAGAGTTTACTATACCCGGCAAGCTTTTTACCGACTATATTGCGTTTCTTCCGAAAGAACGCGTAGATATTACACTTGAAAATCAAGCGTTAAGGGTGGTTTGCGGCAAGCACCACACCTCCATGAAAGGATTACCAGCTGCTGATTTTCCGGTTATTCCCGCCATTGAAGAGGGGGTAAACTTCAACGTATCTCTCCCCGGACTTTTGGAAGGGTTGGAGCAAGTGCTTTTTGCGATTTCTCCAACTGAGACGCGGCCAGAGATTTCCGGAGCACACCTTGCCTTTGAAGGAGGAAAACTTACCATTGCTGGCACGGATAGCTATCGCCTCGCAGAAAAAACCCTCCTAGTTGAGGGAGATGCTAAAAAAACAATAAAAGTGATTGTTCCGCTTCGGGCCCTTGCCGAACTTGCGCGCATCTGCGCGCAGGCAACTGAGGAAACCGGTACTGCAAAGCTCATGGTATCTCAAAGTCAGCTGGCGGTTATCCTTCCCTCGGTTGAATTTGTTTCACGCCTTATTGAGGGGCAATATCCTGATTATAAAGCAATTGTTCCAACTAGATTTGGAATTCGCGCCGCTGTGGCTAAAGGAGAATTCGCCGGCGCTGTAAAAGCCGCTGGACTTTTTTCAAAATCCGGAGTGTATGATGTCGCGGTAGAGCTGGATGGAGGAAACGGGGCGGTCAAAGTCGCGGCGCTTAACTCTCAAACCGGAGAGCATGTTAGCGCGCTGGAGGGAGATGTTCAAGGTGAGAGCGCGAAAATCGCGTTTAATTGGAAATATCTGCTTGACGGCGTAAACGCGCTTAAGTCCGAAAAAATCGTGCTCAAAGCCACAGACTCTTCTTCCCCCACCATGCTTACTGAAGAAAACGGAAGTGATTACTTTTATATCGTCATGCCGATTAAGGAGTAGAAGTTGTGGAAGTAGTATCGTACTCAGTTGGCGGAGGTTCGCCACGGAAATTATGCTCTTCCCCATAGCGACGCAAAGCGTCTTCAAAGTTTTGAAAACTCGGATCTGTGCTGGCCTCCGCAGGCGATGGCGCGCTTAAATCGTCTTTGTTAAAATAGTAAAGCTCAGAATGAGGAGCGCCATAGACGCGCTCTTCAATTAAATCCCGCGGAGTTGAGGAGGTGGCAATTTTCCCGTTTGTTCTATTTACTTTAACTGTAATTGGTTGGGCAATCCCCTGTCCTCTCAAAAGAGGATTAAAAATGGTGCGCGGAAGAAGGGGGGGGAATTGTTCAGCAGGAGTTTTATTTAAGGCGCGGGACATAAAGGCATTCCAAATCGGCGCGGCAACAAGCACGCCATCAGACCCGCGTTTCATTTCAGCATTATCATTATTTCCTGCCCAAACTCCCGCCGCAAGCGAAGGAGTAAAGCCAAGCGTCCAGCCATCGCGCCAATCATTGGTGGTGCCGGTTTTTGCCGCCACTGGACGATCTTTAAGAATAAGCGGACTATTGGATCCGAAAATAAAAGCCCGCGCCGCATTGTCGCTCAGCACACTTATAAGTTCACGCACGACTGCCGGATCCACGACTTGTTTTACGCGCGGGGCCTCCCACTCCTCAAGCACTCTTCCGGAGGAGTCTTCAATGCGCAGCAGTGCGGATTGTGGAGTATGCTTTCCATCATTGGCAAACGCCGCAAATGCTCCCACATGCTCTACTAGTTTTACTTCTCCTCCTCCGAGCACCAATGAAAGACCAAAGCGACTGCGATCAGTAAGCGTGGTGTATCCAAGTTTATCCGCAAGATCAAGCACGCGGCCAATCCCGGTAAGATAGATGGTTTTTACCGCGGGGATATTGAGTGAACCCGCCAGCGCTTGGCGAATTGATACAAGCCCATGCTCTTTATTATCATAGTTATGAGGAGTGTAGTCTTTGGGCTCTACTTTAAAAGTAGTCACTACATCCCAAAGAAGCGTGTCGGGGGTAAAGCCCTTAGCAAATGCCGCGCCGTAAACAATGGGTTTAAAAGAAGAGCCGGGCTGGCGCGCGCGAAGCGCAACATTTACATTTCCATCCACTGTTTCGTCAAAATAATCGCGGCTGCCAACCATAGCCAGAATCTGCCCGGTTTTGGGATCTTGAGCAACCAGGGCCGCGTTTTTTCCTTGATATTGTTTTTCATTGTACTCCGCTCCCTTTTTTATTTCTTCTTCGGCAATTTGCTGTAGGCGCCAGTCAAGCGTAGTTATAACTTTAAGCCCGCCTTGCTCGATAAATTCCTCGCCGTACTTATCGACAAGCTGATCGCGCACATATAATACAAAGTGCGGCGCCAGAATAGTTTCTTTTTTTAGTTTAACGCGCGCGAGGGGATCTTCTTTTGCGGCGCTATCCGCTTCTTTTCTATTGATATACCCTTCCTCAACTAGACCGGATAAAATATAACGCACGCGCGCGATAAGTTCGTCAGTGTGGTTGCCATGGGGAGACAAACGGCTCGGCGCTTTTGGGAGGGCGGCAAGAATCGCCCCCTCAACAAGATCAAGATCTTTCGCGCTCTTGCCAAAAAATGTTTGTGAAGCAGCTTCAATCCCATAGATTGTTGATCCGTAAGGGATCTCATTAAAATACATGTTTAAAATTTCATCCTTGCTGAACCTTTTCTCTATTTTATACGCAAGCATGAGTTCTTTAAGTTTTCTGGAAAGCGTTTTTTCTCGGGAGAGCACAGCATTTTTAATAAATTGTTGCGTAATAGTGGAGCCGCCACGAAGCGGTCCTCCGGCGAAGATATCTAGAAAAAGTGAACGCAGCATCCCGCGAATATCAAATCCGGGATGAGCGTAGAAATCACGATCTTCCGCAACTAGCGCGGCTTTAATTGCAAGCGGCGCAATTTGATCAAGGGATATGGGCGTGCGCTTTGCTTCCCCATGGATATCGTAAAGAAGTACTTTGCCTTCCCGATCATAAATTTTTGTAGAAATCGGCACGGAGCGGTCTATTAAGCGCCCGAGTTCTGGCAGATTATGTGAAAGTGTCGCAATTGCGAAGGTAAGAAAAGTTGCGCCGCTTACAATGGCAATAATGCTAAACACTAAGAGTCTGGTAAGTAAGCGGCGAGAGAAAAGAGAGGAAAGTAAATAAAAGCGAATATGGCGGGAAGATTGCCTTAACCGCGGTTGAGGCGGCGGACGTGTAGAGGCGCGCCGATTAGGACGCCGTTTCCATCCGCCAGGAGAGCGGACGCTATGTGTAAGACGAGACATGTAAGTTAGGGGCTAGCGTCTATGGGCTAGTGAATTAATTGAAGACCGTGTTGGAGAGTGCTAGTAGTTTGCACGCGGCCGTGATGATCAAGGAAAAGATTAATTTCCGAGCGAAGGCCAAATTGTCCGCTTTTATAAATTCCCGGCTCAATGGTATAGCCGCGGCCGCGCTCAAGCGATCGGCGGAAGCGCGGCGAAAGATTAATCCCCGGGCCATGCGGATGGTCATGGCCAAGATCATGGCCAAGTCCATGGATAAAAAGATTTTTGTAACCACAGCGATCAAGATGGTCGCTTGAAAGCGCGTGGAGTTTTGCGCCGTGCGCAGTTGCATTTTGCGAAAGATGATTTAATGCTTTGTCACGCGCATCACGCAGATCATTCCACAGTTTTTGAAAGCGCGCCGGCGCGCGTTTCCCTACAAAATACATATGAGTAATATCCGCGTAAGGGGCATCTGGCCGATTGATTTTTCCCCAGATATCCAGCAGTAAAAAATGTCCGGGTTTAATCGTACGGCTTTTTCCGGGCGCAAAGCGATAATGTGGATCAGCGGCTGATTTTCCATAAGCAACAATCGCCCAGTTATTTACGCTGGTCATTTGCGCTGTTCGCATTTTTTGCACCATGAAATTGTAAAGTTGCTCTTCCGTAAACGATTTTTTGCGGCTCACAAGAGCAGTGGCGGCTTGAAAAATAGTTTCCAGTCGGCGCACGGCTTGTTTGTGCAAATGCAACTCTCCGGCAGTCCAGGGTTGAACTTTAGCAGGCGAATCAGTTGTCTTACTTGTCATATTAAATATTTTGCGCCCGAGGCGCATCCGCCTTTGGCGGAAAATTTATTCAATTTGGAGGCCTGGGCGGGAATCGAACCCGCGCATAAGGGTTTTGCAGACCCATCCCTTACCACTTGGGTACCAGGCCACGCTTAAATTGTCTCATAGTTTAGCAAAAATCACGAAATTAGTCCAGAAACCGGATTTTGCAGGAAAAGTTATCCACAGGCAGGGGCTTGCCCCGTAGTGAAAGTTCAACGTTGCGCCGAAGGCGACTAGATTGTTTCTTCTCCAAAAAAGCTTTAATGAAGCACAAAATTTAATTTCCAGTGTAAAAATTTTTATTTTTTTGTCGAACTTCTACTACGGGGCTTGACAAGTTAAGCAAGATGGTTTCCCCATTGATGACAGCGACAAAAATTGATAAAATTAAATCAGCGACACGCACAGACCAAAATTTTCTTCACGGCTCGTGCGCGCCGCTTCCGCACCTTCTCAAATCGCCGCACTCGCGCTTGCGAGATAACCATACTTGGTAATGCTACCCCCTCCTCCGCTTTGCGGAACCGATGGGGTGGCTGCGGTGTACAGCTATAGTGGTGAGGCCCTTCCCCGGGCATCCGGCTTCCTAGTGTCTCACCCTCAGAGACGGCAATTATTAAAGGGCAACGACTTTTTTCTTCCACGTAGTACCTTTATCCCTGCCGTCCCTTGCTTTTTAAGGGAATTTTTGTTATTGTAAAAGCACGGGTTTAAAATTATAAATTATGGGTGAAATAATAGATTTATCAAAACATCGTCCGCCAGAAAAGGAAATACCAAAACCGCCAACCGGCAAAGAAGCTGAGGTGCTTCCTTTAGAGGATTATTTAAAACATATACGCGAAATAGTGGATGGATCAAAATACGGCGACAGTATAAGAGACGCGGAAAATTACGCAGAGGCTATAGTGATGTTAAGAGAAATGATTCACCGCGCACAAAATAGTACTGATGTGGAGGAAGCAATGCTTAATATTATTGAAGCAAAAAGTGATATGGAAGAAGCATTAGCTGATCTGGAGAAGCGTTTACCAGGATTGCGGGAACAATTGGATCAACTCGATAGATATACGGAAAAATGGAACGTTCGAGAAAGAGCTAGACAAGCCGCTGCAGAATAACATCGGGCCCATAGTAAAATGGTATTACGCGGCCATGGCATGGCTGAGGTCCGGGTCCGATTCCCGGTGGGTCCACCATTCTTCGTTCGCCAAAGGCGAACTCCGAATGGCACAGCCATGAGAAGTAGTGAGATAAGTGTTGATGATTTAATTAAATAAAATATATGGATACAACATCAATTGTTTTAATAATTTATTTAGCAGCGATGTTTTTCGTTGCGTGGTATTTTTCTAGAAAGGAATCCGTTGAGGCATATTTTGTAAATCAACGGAAAACAAATCTTTGGCTTATGACTTTTTCTACTGTTGCTACAGTGGTGGGGGCTGGCGCAACAGTTGCGATTGTTTCGGAAGTTTATAACACAGGTATTTCGTATGGTTTGGCGTTGCCAATTTCTTTTATAGCTGGCATGTGTATTCTCGGATTATTGGCAAAAAAAATAAAAGAAATTGGCGATCAATACGGCGCGCATACTATTGTTGATTTTTTTGAAAAAAGGTTTGGAAGAAAAAACAAAATCTTAACGGGTTGGTTACAATTATTTTTGCTTGTTATTTGGATTGGAATTCAAGCAATTGCCATTGCATCGCTCGCGTCCGTTCTTATAGGAGTTGATTATGTAATTGCATTGTTCTTTTCTGCGGCCATTACAATTCTTTACACCGCGATGGGCGGATTAAAAGTTGATATTATCACCGACTTTATTCAATTTTGGATAATCGTTCTGGTGTTTATCGCTATGGCAATTGTTGGATATCAAAGTATAGGAAGTTTTGGCGATTTGTTCGCGCAGTTACCAAAAGGCCATCTTGACCCGCTGGCTTTCGGCGGATTAAGTTGGTTCATCGGAGTAATTCTAGTAAGCGGATTTTTGTATCTCGGCAATACTACGCATTGGCAAAGAATTTTTTCCGCCGAAAGCCAAAGCACTGCCAAAAAATCATTTTACCTTGCGATTCCAATTGCCGCTTTTCTCGGATTTTTAGTTTTGTTTTTGGGTCTTGTTGCGGCAGTTAAATTGCCAGTTGGAATTCAGAAAGAAACCGCCATATTTACACTGATGAAAGGAATTTTACCGCCATGGTTAGTTGGATTTGGTTTTGCGTCAATTCTAGCAGTTATCATGTCCTCTCTTGATAGTTTGTTTGTCGGCGGTTCTACAATTATCTACAAAGCCTTGTTTAGTCAGAAAAATCTTGATAGCAGAAAAGAAATGATATATGCCCGATTGCTCACCGCCGCCTTTGGTGTTGTTGGGTTTGGGTTGGCGTTTATAATTCCCAATATAGTTACTTTGTCATTACTGGTTACATATTTGGCGTTAATTTTTGTGCCGCCTATTTTTGCTGGAATTTATTCAAAAAAGATTTCAGCAAACGCGTGTTTCTATTCAATTTTAATTCCTTCCATTGTTTTGTTTGTTCTTTTCCCGATTTTGAAAGAACAGGTTTTTGTGGTAACTACTTTGTTGGGAGTGCTGATAATAACTCTTTATGATAAGATTTTTAAGAGAAGGGGTTTAGAAGTAATTCAAAATCAGAGTTAAGGGCGGCGCGCCAGTGCGAAAAAGATTAGAGAACGTTAAACAGAATGTCTTAAAGAGATTGTTAGCCATTGATAGCAAAAATCAAATTTCAAATTTAATTGAGTATATTTTAAGCAGTCCATCATGATATGAGCACAATAACTAAGTTATTATCTGATAGAAAAAAATTAAAGAGCCTCGCATCCATTAGCATTTATGTCGCTCTAATGGTTATTGCTGCGGTAGTATTTAGTAAATACATTGACAGAGAGAGTTTACAAGCACTGGTTCAAAATAGCGGTGGTTTGGGAATAGTTGTTTACTTCTTAATTGAAGTTGTGTATGTAACACTTACCCCGCTTTTTAATACGGCTATTTTAATTGCCTCTGGGTACATTTTTGGTGGTCATGTGGGTTTTGCAATTAATTTCTTTGCAACAACTCTGGGATTATTTCTGATAGTTTTTCTCGTAAAAAGATACGGTCGCCCTTTGCTGCAAAGAGTTATCTCGGAAAATTTTTATGATCGATTTGACCAACTTACCCAAAAGATAGGTCCGATTACATTGTTAGTCGTTTATGTTTTACCACTCACGCCTGATGATGAGTTAACTTATATTGTTGCCGCTGGCCCAATAGGATTTAAAAGGTTTATACTGCCAATTTTTTTGGGAACTTTAGCCAAATCGGCATATAGCTATATTGGTGATATGGGAACAAGGGGCATAGTTATCGCTACCTATGCGAGGTTAATTCTTTTGGTTGTCGGATTAATTGCTGTCGGGTTACAAGAACGCTTCCTTTTGAAAAAACGGACTGGATAGGAGTAAAATTCAATAGCCGCCGGATTTTTTCGCCGAAATGCCCGAGCGTTCCGCCGGAGCGCCTGCCCGCCGAAGCCTCGGCGCAGGCGGGAAGCGGAGGCGGTCAATCAGGATTCTCCGTAAAATGGGTTCTGACTTTTTCAAACAAACACCACCAAAAACTCCCGATTGCAATCGGGAGTTTTTGCATATTGATTTTTTTATCAAAATAGAATAAGGTAGTGGCAGGAGGAAGTACCTTTCATGGAACTCACCATTCGCAAGCCAGATGATTTTCATGTGCATTTGCGCGATGGCGAAATGCTTGCAACTGTCCTGCCCTATACCGCAAAACAGTTTGCGCGCGCGCTCATTATGCCCAACCTTAAGCCGGAAGCAATACGTACGGCCCAAGATTTGATTAGCTATCGAGCACGCATTCTTGCACAAGGCACTGATCTGACGCCGCTCATGACGATCAAGATCACGGATGAAACTACGCCTGATAGCGTGTCCGAATCATTTCAGGATGGCGCGATCGCCGGCAAAGTGTACCCTACTGGCTCAACAACCAATGCCGAAGATGGAGTAAGCGACTTCGGAAAGCTTCGCCCGGTGTTTGAGGAAATGGAAGCGCTGGGGATGGTGCTTTGCCTGCATGGCGAGATCCCGGATGTGTTTTGTTTTTACCGGGAGACCACTTTTTTGAGTGTGTTGTATTGGCTTACGGAACAGTTTCCTGAGCTCAAGATTGTGGTGGAGCACATCACTGGCGAGGAAATCGGAACCGAGATAGAAAAACTTCCCTCTACAGTTGCCGCTACCATCACTGCTCACCATCTGGTGCTCACGCTTGACCATGTGCTGGGTGGAAAATTTAAGCCGCACAACTTCTGCAAGCCGATTCCCAAGCGGCCGCAGGATTTGATGTGGCTTATGCAAGCCGCTACGAGTGGAAATCCGAAGTTTTTCTTTGGCAGTGATAGCGCGCCGCATCCACGTGAAAAAAAGGAATGTGCGGAAGGAGAAGCAGGAGTGTTTACCGCGCCAGTTGTGCTTGCAATTCTTGCCCAGCAGTTTGAGGCCTTCTATCGGTTAGAGCGGTTGGAGAATTTTGTCTCACGCTTTGGCGCGCAGTTCTACGGCCTGCCGCTTAACAACGGCACTTTGACTTTGGTCAAAGAGCCGTGGCAAGTGCCGGAGGAGATTGGCGGCGTGGTCCCATTAAAAGCCGGTGAGATGCTGGAATGGCAAGTAAAATAGGAGGCAGTGATGATCACACTTTCAACCTGGGCCGTGCGCCGCGAACTTCAAGTAAGACAGGAGAGAAAAGCGCTTCCGTAACTGGGGCGCTTGCTTTTTATTACTGGCTCGTAACCGGCGTGCGGTAAGCATGCCACAACAAGAAGGCATGGAGGTACAAGTTCCAGGGGCGTTGCCGAAAGGTAGCGCCTTCATTTTTTTCAGCAGGTGTGATACGCTACTGGCACTATGAGTTTTTCCATTGGTATTGTTGGGCTTCCTAATGTTGGCAAATCAACTTTATTTAAGGCGCTTACAAAAAAGAGCGTCTTGATTGCCAATTATCCCTTTGCCACCATTGACCCCAATGTGGGCGTGGTTGAAGTTCCGGATGAACGCTTGCAAGATCTAGCGCGGGTTTCCAAATCGGAAAAAATTATTCCAACCACCATTGAATTTTATGATATTGCCGGACTCGTGCGCGGGGCCAGTACTGGCGAAGGCCTGGGCAATCAATTTTTATCGCATATTCGCGAGGTGGATGCTATTGCGCAATTGGTGCGCGTGTTTTCTGATCCTAATGTTATTCATGTGCACGGCAAACCTGATCCGAAAAGCGACATTGAAGTAATTGGAATTGAGCTGGCTATGGCAGATTTGAAAACTGTGGAGAAGCGGTTATCTGATGTTTCCGGCGAAGCCAAGTCCGGACACAAAGACGCAATTAAACTGAAAGAAATTTTGGACAAAACCAAAGATGGTTTGAATCAAGGCAAATGGGTGCGCGGAATTTTAAGTGAAGATGAACAAGAGGTTGTGCGCGATCTGCATCTTTTGACGGTAAAGCCGGTTTTGTATGTTTATAATGTGGACGAACCCGACACAGGGCTAAGCCCTAAAGATGCACAGGGCTTAGCCCTGGACAATACACTTCCTGGACCGCGCGTGGTGGTGTCGGCCAAGATTGAAAGCGAGTTGGCCGAATTGCCGCAAGAAGATGTACAGCAAATGATGAAAGATTTAGGAATGACGCAATCCGGTCTGGATCAACTGATTGTTGCCGCGTACAAATTGCTTGAACTTATTACTTTTTTTACCAGCGGGCCAAAAGAAACCCGGGCTTGGACTGTGCCCAAAGGTACCAAAGCCCCGCAAGCCGCCGGGGTAATTCATTCAGATTTTGAAAAGGCATTTATTCGGGCGGAAGTTTTTAATTCCAAAGATTTTGTGCAAAGCGGCGGAGAATCCGCGGCTAAAGAAAAAGGATTACTACGGCTGGAGGGAAAAGATTACGAAATGCAAGACGGCGATGTGGTGCATTTCAGGGTTACGGTTTAATGTGGTATGATATGTAAATATGGCACACACGAAGGTGGTATTAAATGTAGAAGATCAACAATATAATATTTGGCGCAAAATGACGGGAGCAAAGACAATAAAGCTTGCCTCGGATTTCTCAATATTTTTAATACGACTCTCAAATTCACATAAACATGGATTTCGAACAACTTCTCGTACGAACCGCGAAAGCGCTGAATAAGCTTGGGACCCCTTATTTTGTGACGGGCGGCTATGCCGTGTCTGTCTGGGGAAGACCGCGAGCTACATTTGATATTGATGTGGTGATTCAGCTCGCACACCCTGACATTGCTAAACTCGCAAAAGAGTTGCGAAAAATCGGCAAGGATGTATATGCCGATGAACAGATGATGAGGTCCGCGTTACTTTTACGGAGTGAATTTAATGTTATACACCCGGAGAGTGGAATAAAAATAGATTTTTTTATATCAAAAGGCGATACGTATGCCGCGCGAGAATTGGCTCGCAGAAAAGTCATGACGATTCGCGGGGTGAAAGTTTATTTTATTTCAGCGGAAGATCTGATTTTAAGCAAGATGCGTTGGCACAAGCTCGGTGGTGGTGAGCACCACTTGGAAGATGCGCGTTCAGTTCTTAAGCGGGCTGGTGACGCGTTAGACATGAAATATATTAAGCAACAGGTTGAAGCGCAAGCACTTACGAGTATATGGAGGAGCGCTAAGATTGAAATGTGAAAACGAAAATCTCGCGTAGGACGCGTTGGTCAGGGCGGGAGTAGGTTATTGAGTAGGTAGTAGGTAGTAGGTAGGATGTAGAAATATTTTGAAGGAGGAGGGGGGTTGGGGTGAAGCCCAATTTTTTTATTTGGGGTAAAACTTGGGCAGAGGTTTTAGTGATCTGTCCGGCGTTGTTAAAGGCGGGGAAGATGAAGACCACTTTTCCGCCAGATTTCAGTATTTTTGCAAACTCATAGAATGCAGAAACATACAATTTAGTTAATTCATTCATAATTCCTAATTCATAATTCCTAATTCCCCTGGTTGGTCCCATATACGGCTCGGTAATAATTGCGTCAACTGATCGCGGGGTAAGATGTTTTGAAAGTTCCTCCACAGCCCCCTCCCTTAAGGTAAGGGAGGGCTGGGGTAGGTTATGAGCATCTCGTAACCCCTCCTCACCTCCCTCGCCTCGCTTTGCGGGCGAAGCGGGCCTTACCTTAAGGGGAGGAAATTGGCGAAGCCATTCGAGGTTGCGGCGAGTCGCGTCTATCATATGCGGATCAATGTCAGAACCAATTAAATTTTTATAACCCATGAGCGTTGCTTCAGTTAGAATTGTGCCTAAGCCGCAAAAGGGATCAAGCAGAGTCGCGGTACGCGGAGCACGGGCAAGATTGATAAGAATCTTGGCCAATTGAATCGGCAACATACCGACCCGCATAGAACGTGCTGGTCGGCCAAAATCGCGTATGCTTGCTTCTTCAAATTCTTGCACCGCAAGCGTGCGGCCGATAAAGTTAGTACGTAGTATGTAGGACGTAGAAGATTGATTTGTATTAGGAGTGCCATAAAACAAAACAATTTCTGCGCCCTGGGTAAGCAATTTTTCTTTTTTCACTATAACTGAGGAAAGGGCAACTTCGCGTGAAGTAACTAGACGCACCTTGTGTCCGGATTCTTGAAGTGCACGTTTTACTTCAATGCCAAGCTCACGGAGTTGTCGCACATTGGGCAAACGCGTTTTTTCATCAAGAGCATAAGCGCTAAGACCAAAGAAGATTTTTCTATCGTGAAGATGTAGTGCAGAGAGTGCAGCAAGCACATCTTCGTAACTCCCCCCACCCCCTCTTACCCTAAGAGGGGGTTCTAGCGGTTTCCCTCCCCTTAAGTCCGACGTTTCAGTCGGACTCCGTACCGTAGCGTCGGAGATAAGGCCCGCTTCGCCCGCAAAGCGAGGCGAGGGAGGTTGGGAGGGGTTATGAGAAATAATTTTCCCCATCTTTACTGTCCCTCCTAATCTTTTCATTATTTCTTGCACATCAAACTCCGCACACTCTGCCATCAGCACTTCGTGTGAGACTGCCACCGGTTTCCATCCGCTTGGCAGTACTGCATGAAGCTCCGCAAGACTAAGTTCTGGATTTCTGCCGAGAATAAAGAAGTGCTTCATATTGTCGCATCATACCATGGCTTAGTTCATATTGACAGGGTTTTAAGGCCATGTTATTATAGCCCCACTATGCAGAAATATGAATTATTGGCACTATTTCCTTTGACCGGCACGGATGAGGAAATGAAAGCACTTGCGCTAAAGATTGAAGAGCGAATTAGCGGCGCTCACGGCACGGTTCACGCAAGCACGTCGCTTCAAAAAGGCCCGCTGGCCTATGCTTTAGAAACAGTGCGTCAAGGATATTACCAGATGATTCAGTTTGAGATGGAGCCAAAAGTAGTTGCGGAATTTCGACGCGCGCTTATTCTTTCAGGCGAAGTACTGCGGTTTACCATTTCAAAATTAGCCGGGGAGTTTAAAGCATTTGCACCGTCTCAGCCACGGGTTGCACCGGGACGCACGCCACGCGTACCTCAACCAGTTTCTGCGGGAGTATTTAAAGCTCCTATGCCGACCTCTCCAGTTGCCCCCTCAACTCTGAGTCAAGAAACTATAGTAAAAGAAGCTACGCCCAAAGTTTCTATGGAAGAGCTTGATAAACGACTAGAGCAGATTCTTGGAGAATGAAAAATGTAAAATGCAAAATGTAAAATTATGAATTTGAATAAAGCAATGCTAATTGGAAATGTCACGCGACAGCCTGAGGTGCGCACCACTCCGGGCGGACAAAGCGTGTGCTCATTTGGTTTGGCAACCAATCGCCGCTATACTGATAAAGAAGGTGTGAAACAAGATCAAGCCGAGTTTCATAATATCGTGGCCTGGGGCAAGCTCGCGGAAATTTGTGGACAATATTTAACCAAAGGCAAAAAGATTTATGCCGAGGGGCGTTTGCAAACTCGCAAATGGCAAGCTCAGGACGGCAGTGAAAAACAGCGCACTGAAATTGTGCTGGAGAGCATGCAAATGCTTGATCGCGCCGGCGGTACAAGTGCTGGAAGCCCAGCCATACATCCTGCGGCAATGGCTGAGCCAGTAAGTTCTCCGCCACCCCCTGATGATGATGAGGGAATTAAAGTAGAAGCAATTCCATTTTAATTATGGCATCAATTCAAGAAAAACCATGTTATTTTTGCGTGAATAATAGTACCGGTCCTGATTTTAAGGACGTAAATTTACTCAAGCGTTTTGTTTCCGCTGGCATGAAGATTATGCCTCAGCGAAGATCCGGTCTTTGTGCCAAACATCAGCGCAAAGTTGCCCGAGCAATCAAGCACGCGCGCACACTGGCCTTGATGCCCTATATGCCGGAATAAGGTATGTCATGGAAAAGGTTGCAGGATAAACAACTACAAGAAAGGTTAAAGACGCGCGCGCGGATTGTACAACTCATCCGCGAGTTTTTTATTAAAGAGGGATTTTTGGAAGTGGAAACGCCGATAGTTGTGCCGTCGGCCGGCCAAGAGCCATATTTAAATCCGTTCAAAATAGAATTTTGGGATGAGCAGGGCCACCGCAAACAAGGATATTTAATTACCTCGCCGGAGTATAGTCATAAAAAATTGTTGGCCGCGGGATTTGAAAAAACTTTTGAAATTACCCGCGCGTTTCGCGCCGGCGAGCATTTTGGCGGATTGCATAACCCGGAATTTACCATGCTTGAATGGTACCGCGCGAACGCGGACTACTATTTGATTATGGAAGATGTCGAGAAGATGGTAACCTATGTCATCAACGCACTAGGACATAAAAACATTGAAGCAACTGAGTATCAGGGAAAGATGATTGATCTTTCTTCTCCATGGGAGCGGCTGACCATGCAGCAGGCGTGGGAGAAATACGCCCACATTTCAAACGGCTCAACTATTTGCGATCGCACATATTTGAGTCGTTTGTGTGGGGAGCGTGGATACGCGGTAAAAGCCAATGATACCTATGATGATTTATTTTTCAAGATATTTTTAAATGAAATAGAGCCAAAGCTTGGATATCCAAAGCCAACCATTTTGTATGATTATCCAGTATCTATGGCCGCGCTGGCGCGGCTAAAACCCTCACCCCAACCCTCTCCCATAAAGGGAGAGGGGGAAAAACAGGTTCCTCTCCCTGAGGGAGAGGAAGGACGAAGGACCGGTGAAGGGGTGGCAGAGCGGTTTGAGGTCTATATTGCCGGCATAGAACTTGGTAATGCATTTTCAGAGCTTAATGATGCACAAGAGCAACGCCGTAGATTTATAGAAGAGCAGAAACTGCGCAAACAATTGGGCAAAGAACCCATTCCCTTGGATGAGGATTTTCTGGACGCGGTTGGCCACATGCCGCCCTCGTCCGGAATTGCCTTTGGCGTGGATCGTTTGGTAATGCTTTTAACAAATGCCGCGCGAATTGAGGATGTGCTGGCGTTTCCGGCAAGCGAAATATTTAAAAAAATGTAGCCGCAACTCTTTAGGTTGCGTAGCGCGGCACCTTGTGTGCCGCAATCTTAGCGGGGCATAAAACCCCGCGCTACAATTGCGCAGGCTGAAGACCTGCGACTACAACATATATACTTGTCAAAAATCGCATATTCATGTACAGTGTCCACATTATTCGCAATTCGTAGATTGGCATGAAATTTGTATATTGGCATTATATTTATGTCCAAAGCAAATGAAATTTCACGAGGGCTTATCATCAATTATAAAAATGAGCCACATTTGGTAGTTGATTTTCAGCATGTAAACCCAGGCAAGGGCTCGGCCTTTGTGCGTTCAAAACTTAAAGCCTTAAAGACCGGCAAAGTGGTAGAAAATACTTTTAAATCCGATGAGGCCGTGGAGTTTGTGGAAATGGAGCGCAAAAAAGTGCAGTATCTGTACGGGACTCCTGCCGAACATACTTTCATGGACATGAAAACCTACGAGCAGTTTTCAATTGGGCCGGATGTTGTTGGCGAGGCGGCAAAATTTTTGAAAGAAGGAGTGGAAGTAACGCTTTTGGTGGACGAGAGCGGCACGCCGATTACCGTGGATTTTCCCAAAAAAGTAACGCTCAAAGTAACGGAGGCGCCGCCGGCAGTCAAAGGGGATACTTCCGGCAATGTAACCAAGGAAATTGTGCTGGAAAACGGCCTGAAAGTCCGCGCGCCGATGTTTATTAAAGAAGGGGATCTGGTGATTATCAATACGGATACGGGGGAGTATGTAGAACGTAGTACGTAGTAGGTAGAAACATAGAAAGCAACAAAAAGGCGGCTAGCCGCCTTTTTGTCTACATACCACCCACTACATACTACATACTATTCTACCTCTGCTCCAACTCCCGCCAGGGCTTCTTCCGGTTCAATCACCGCGTGCTCTTTTTCTTGCACCGCTTCCAAAACTTTGGCGCGGATGGAGGCAAGAGTTGCCGGGGTGTCTTTAAGGAATTTTTTCGCGGTTTCCCGGCCAACCCCTAGACGCGAGCCGTCAAAGATATAAGAGTTTCCGGATTTGTCCACCACGCCGTAGACAACCGCGGTATCCAGCACATCTCCCGGAATGGAAATTCCTTCATTGTACATAATATCAAATTCGGTAAAGCGAAAAGGCGCCGCCACTTTGTTTTTTACCACCTTGGCTTTGACGCGATTGCCAATAATCATATCGCCTTGCTTGATTTGCGCGGCGCGGCGCACGTCAATGCGAATGGAGCAGTAAAATTTTAAGGCATTTCCGCCGGTGGTGGTTTCCGGGTTGCCAAACATCACTCCAATTTTCATGCGGATTTGGTTGATGAAAATAAGGCAGGTATTTGATTTTGAAATAATGCCGGTAAGTTTGCGAAGAGCTTGCGACATCAGACGCGCTTGCAATCCCATGTGCGAGTCGCCCATTTCGCCTTCAATTTCCGCCTTGGGGGTAAGCGCCGCGACCGAATCCACCACAATTACATCAACCGCGCCGGATCGCACCAGTGTCTCCACAATATCCAGAGCTTGTTCGCCATTATCCGGCTGGGAAATTAGCATGTCCTCCACGCGCACGCCGATTTTTTTAGCATACTCGGGGTCAAGGGCGTGTTCCGCGTCAACAAACGCCGCGATCCCGCCCAGTTTTTGAACTTCCGCCACAATGTGCTGGGCCAAAGTAGTTTTTCCGGAGGACTCCGGTCCGTAGATTTCAATAATGCGTCCGCGCGGAACTCCGCCAACCCCCAGCGCGATATCCAGCGATAAGCAACCGGTTGGGATTGACTCAATTGCCATTTTTCGGGCATCGCCAAGTTTCATTATTGATCCTTCCCCGAACTTTTCTTTAATTGAAGAAACCGCTTCTTGCGCGGCTTTAAGTTTTTCTTTAAGTGCGTCAGATTGACGGGCCATAAGATATTTTTCCTCCTTCAAGAATAAAGATTTGACGTTGAATAACGGTTGGTCTGCTATAACGTTTTTTCGCGCTGACCACAATAGTATTGATTCCGCCATTTAACACAAGCAGATGGCTAAACTGGCCGTCCGTTAGAGTCGTCAGTGGACTTCCATTGATTTCTACGGTTGCGCCCGGAAGCGTTTTCCCTTTTATTTCAATAATATTATTTGAAGTTGTCAGTCCCTGAAGCGGCGAGGCAAGCTCAAGGGGCGGCGGCGCCAGAAGACTCCTAAGATGACTTCCAATATAGCCCAAAACTGTAAGGATAAAGACAAGCGTAACTACGCGGCCAATCGTCATATATTTTACTATCCTATCATACCCCATCTTTCGGCGCTAGCCCTGTAGTAGAGTGAAGCTTCACTACGGGGCTAGTATTTCTCGCGGTTTAGCGCCTTCGCCAGGGCCAATAAAGCCTTCGGCTTCAAGAAGATCAAGCATGCGTGCGGCGCGGGCATAGCCGACTTTTAAACGGCGCTGAAGCAGTGATGCCGAGGCTTTGCCAGCTTGCAAAATAATATCTTTGGCCTCCGGAAGCAAGTCGTCATTTTCATCGCTACTGCCTCCGGCTGGAGTCATGGCCAAACTGCTTTGTACTTGCAGATCAAGATATTCCGGAGACCCGGCTTTTTTCAAATATTCAACTACGCGTCGGATTTCTTGTTCGGAAATATAAGCGCCTTGCAAACGTTTGGGTTTGCCCAGCTCGGAGTTGATAAATAACATGTCGCCGCGCCCTAAAAGTTTTTCCGCGCCGGAGGTATCAAGAATGGTGCGCGAATCAATCAGTGAGGCAACCGAAAACGCAATGCGCGAGGTAATGTTGGCTTTGATAAGTCCGGTAATAACGTCAACTGAAGGACGCTGGGTGGCTAAAATAAGATGAATGCCAACTGCCCGCGCCATTTGTGCTAAGCGGATAATTGATCCTTCCACTTCGGAGGCCGCGGCAACCATCAGATCCGCCAGCTCATCAACGACAATCACAAGGTACGGCATGCGTTCCTCAGCCGGATGTCCTTCATTAAAACTTTTTATATCGCGCGAGCCGGAGTCGGACAAAGTTTCAAAACGCCTTTCCATTTCCATAATAGCCCAGCGCAAGGCCTGCACAGTTTGTTTTACATCCGTAATAACTGGACTGATCAAATGCGGAATGCCGTTGTAGGCCGGAAGCTCCACTCGCTTGGGGTCAATAAGCATTAGTTTTAAATCATCCGGACTATTTTGATAAAGTAGGGAAAGAATAATGGTATTCAAACACACGGTTTTCCCCGAGCCAGTTGAGCCCGCAACCAGGAGGTGCGGCATGCGCGGCAAATCCGCGCACCAAGGTTTTCCTGAAACATCACGACCCAGCACAATGTTTAATGGCGAGGCGCGCTTTTGCCATTCTGGCGACTCTAAAATTTCGCGCAAGCGCACGGCGCCAACTTGCTCATTAGGCACTTCAATGCCAACCAGAGATTTGCCTGGAATTGGGGCTTCAATGCGAATGGGATGCGCGGCCAGAGCAAGGGCCAAGTCATTGGAAAGAGCGGTTATTGCCGCAAGTTTTACCCCGTCAGCCGGCCGCAAAGTATACTGCGTAACCGTTGGGCCAACCGAAACATCCCCCATATCAACATCAATGCCAAAATTTTTAAGGGTTTTTTCAATTATTTCTTGGCGCTCGCGAATATTTCCAGAAACCGGTTTACTCCCATTTTTTTCCAAAAGATCAAGCGGCAATTCAATGCGTCCAAGGCGACGGCGCGGAGCCACAGATATTTTTGGCACAGATTCTATGGATGTATCAGTGTTATTTGTGTTTTCCCCAATCTGTGGTTTTGCCTCTTTTTCTGGTTCTGCAATCGTATGTTCCTCAAATTCCAATTCCTGCTGTACTGGTTTATCTTCATATTCACCATGAATTTTTGGTCGAGTAAATAAGCGCACAAAAAACGCGCTGAGTTTACCAATAGCGCGCAAAGCTTTATGCCCGGATGAAAGAAACGCGGTAAGCGGCGCGGAAAAAATTAGCGAAAGTGAAACCAAAAGCAGGGCCGTGAGAATTATCAAGCCAGCCCAAGGTCCAAAAATTTGAAAAAGCGGGTAGGCCAGAAAAAGCCCTACATAACCGCCGCCCAATCCTTGCGCCACGGCCTTTATTCCGGCTTCCCCGGGATATTCAATAAGATGCAAAAGCCCGGCGGTGCTGGCAAGAAATAAAATACTGCCAAAAATAGCGGCGCCGCGCGGCTTAGTGCTTCCAAAAAACGCGCCGGCGGCAATGATGGCAAGCGGAAGGGCTGGCCGCAATATTCCCAAAAATCCTTTAAGCGCGCTGTCAATAAATGTTCCGGCTTGCCCGGCAATGCCAAAATATGAAAGAAGGAATAGTCCGGCCAAAGTAAACAAAAAAATCATGACAATTTCCCGGCGCGATTCGGGCTGGATAAGCGGAGGAGGTTGGGATTTGCGGCGGCGTTTTGACATAACATTATTATAACAAAAAAGCCCTTGCTCATCAAGGGTTTTGTCCAGTGTCTTCAAAGCGGAACAGCAGACCGCGAAGATTAAAGGCGAGGAGAGAGATTTGTCCGCCGCGAGAAACTCCCTCACTTGCGTGAAAGGCTTCCATATAGGCGAACGACCTTGAATCTGTCGAGGTCTTTATGTACAAAATCCCGGCTCGCAAATGAGTCAAGAAGGTACTATGCTGTTCCATTTCAAAGACGCTCAAGATGGAGATAGTGTAGAATACACGGAAAACTATGTCAACTCATTTTAAATACACAAGTAATTGTGTGTTTAAAAGGAATTGCGACGGGTTTGATTGAACTGGTACCGTCGCGAAGACCAGGGAACGTTTTTGGGCTAGTAGCGGATTCGTTGGATGAAGATCGGGCCACTCTTCGGAAGTTTGCCGGCGACGACCTTTACCTCGAAGAAGATGGTAGATAGGTCATTGCTCGGTCTCGAATGGGGGATGGTACGCGAAATATTAACGATCGCTTCGGACGTCTCACCTCTCATGTAGATCCGTTCGCCCCTCCAGAACCTCTCTGGGAACTCCTCGATCGTCATTCGATCCAGAGAAAACGTGCCGGGGGTAACCTCGTGGAAAAGCGTGTACTTCCTACCTTCGAGGATGACCTCTTCTTTCGAGTCGACTCGGTTTCGGCAGGCGACATCTGAGTCTCCAACGTTTTGCATTGGCGTGGGCGTTGTCGGGTGTGTCGTCGGTGCGGTGGCGCAGGCGGCGAGGAACATGATGGCGATGAACACGTTGCGCATGGTTGGCCCTCCTTAGGGCTGCGACTTACCCTTATGGGCTGTCGCTTCACGTTGTTTAGGAACTTTTGGGTTTTTCCGCGCACATACACATTTTACACACGCATTTACTGTTTACCGCAGTGATACACTTTTGCTCGTACGAGCAAAAGTGTTATACAGGCGCATATGTACATACGCGGGAAAACCTTTTTTAATGTACTTCTTTTCCTCCTATCTCACAACACAAGCGCTGAATCTATCAGTAACAAGTTATTCAAATCTTGCCGTAGTCGGAATCTTGTGTTGCAGGATAGGACCCCGTAGTAGAAGTTTGACCAATGCCATAGGCGAGTTACGTCAACTTATTACAGGAAATTCCCCTGCCTCGTGGTGAAAAATAATCTATAACCGCGCGGTCAAAAGTCTACGATCGTAGGGAATTGACCGCAGTGGTTGAACAGTTTTTGCTGTCAAACTTTCACTACGGGGTAGGAGAGAAACGATTGGGGCACAAGGCCTTATTCGTTTCTGATCCTATTTGAAAGCACGAAATTTCATGCGTTCAAATGGGATCAGGACAACGCGCGGTGGGAAAAGCTGGCGCGGTGTCCTGTTGGAAGGAGCGGAAGGAGCTACTCGGTAAATGAGGCGAGCGCGGCGTCGGCCTCGGTGAGGAGGTCGGCGAACACGACCTCGAGAGCTGACTCGAGCTCGGTCGCCAGATCGTCCACGAGCTGGACGTATCCGCACTCGCCGGAGCAGACGAACTGTTGGATGCCATTGCGGGTGATGGCGAGGAGATCCTCGCCACATCTGGGACACGTGTTCATGATGTTCTCCTACTCCGCGTCGGCGAGCGTTGCCCCACGCTCGGCCGTCTTGATGGCCGTGTCGAGCGCGAGCGCGTCCATCTTGTTCAGGATCGCGATGCCGATCGCGACCGCGCTGAGACACAGGTTGGTGTAGATGGCGAACTGGATGAAGAACGTGGAACTGTCCGTGAAGTGCATGTGTGAGATGAGGAAATCCAATGTGTCCCCCTTTGTGTGTCCCGCGGGGCGTGCGGAACGTTTGTATGTATAGAACTTTTGCCCCTTACTCTCAACCCAAGTTTTCTTCGGTTGAGGGTAAGGCAGGGGAATGCGCGGTGTACATCACAGGATGCTCATGGGCATCCCCCTTTTTGCCCGGGCGAAAGTTGTTGGTGCCCGGAAAACTGGAGGTGAGGTGTCCTGACTACTGTGTAGTCAGGTATGGCGGTTTTTGGGCAGGGTACATTCAGCCGAAGCCAAACAACCCGTTCCTAAACCCAACTCACCACTACCCCGAAGGGCTATGCATGAGTCTCCCCTCCATATTTCCGGACAGCAACGCAAAACGCCCGTATACGGTTTTTGTGCAAGAGCAAGAAAAGAGAGTATACACAAAGCCGAAACGAGCGTTTGGAGTCCTTTTTTCCCATGGACCTTGGGTCTCTCTCCTCTATGCCCGCCTAAATTTTTCCGCCAGTTTCGCTACTGCATGGCAGAAGCGGAAAAACTTAGGCGGGTGTGCTTTAGGTTAAGCAATTTTGTAAAGTTCAACGCGGTTTTTCAGCGTAACGACATACTATATCATAGATTTAAGAGTTTGTCAAGAGGTGAAAGGGCTTAAATAAGCGATTTTGCTTTAATTATGCAAAATAAAACTACCGCCGGCACAAAGTGTGCGCGGCGGCATAGAAATGAGCAAGTAACTATTCCACCCAAGTAAGGCCTTTTATGGCAAAGATGCGGCCAATATCGCCGCCAAGCTTTGCAAGACGCAGGACAACAGGGTTCATGAGATTAGGGTACTCGGAGGCAATCGCGGCGAAGCAGAAGGAGATGAAAAGGCGACGTACGGCTTGGTGGGGTTCAAGGCCTTGTTGCCTCATCTCCCGAAGGTAGGCCATCTCATCAAGGAGACGATAGCGCGCGAGTCCCGTGGTGTACTCGAGAATCGCGACCTTGATCCCTTCAGGGAGGCGTGCAAGGAGAGGGGTGGAGAATCTCTTCACGCCAACTTCATCAGGTACCTCGATTGGCATACTGAGGCCGGGTTGCGGTTCACTAAGGGTAATGCCGGCGGGAAGTTGCCGCTGTGCCCATTCCGCAAGTGGCATTGCACCAGAAAGCTTGTTGAAATATGGGGTATGACTAGCCTCACGGAAAATGCAACCGATCAGTCGGCAGTAATCGTCCTCATTCAAGGTGCGATCTTTCCAGCCATAGAGAAGATTATGGAGATCTGGCATATCAGTAGGACGCGCAACAAGTAGTGCCATGGCCTCATCTCGTTTTGTTTTGAAAGGTGCGATGACTTACAAAAAAACGCTCCGCCATTGGCGGAGCGCCTTCAGAAAGTCAGGGTTGGTTGTGGATAGAATCTCATATCCATCCCCTAGTATACACCTACTCCTTATCCACAGCCAAATGCGCTTGCTCAATACGTTTTAATGCCACAGCATAGGCGGCAGTGCGCAGGTCGGATTTATATTCATCATGCGCGCGCCAAACCTCAGCAAAACTTTTTTCCATTTTTTCTTTAAGCATTTCCAGTATGCGCTCGCGACTCCATTTCTCGCTTTCCATATTTTGTTTCCATTCAAAGTATGAAGTTACAACTCCGCCAGCATTAGCCAAAACATCCGGCACTATAATTACGCCGCGGTCAAGCAATTTTTGCTCGGCTTCCGGGGTAGTTGGTCCATTGGCCATTTCCACAATTATTTTAGCTTTGATTTTGTCGGCATTTCTGGCATTGATTACTTCTTCCAGCGCGGCCGGAATTAAAATATCCACTGGCAGTTCCAAAAGTTCTTCATTGGAAATTTGAGTGTAGTTTTCACAATCGCATACACTTCCTACACAATAACACCCGCCAATCATGCCGCGCTCTTTTTTAGTTTTCATGATATTTTCCGGATCCATGCCCAGATGTCTTTTGTCATAAATCGCGCCTTGAGAGTCAGAAACAGCAACTATTTTATACCCTGCCTCATGCAGTAATTTTGCAATCGTATAGCCCACGTTTCCAAAACCTTGGATGGCGACGGTTGCACCCTCACCCTGCCCTCTCCCTAAGGGAGAGGGTGGCCGGAGGCTGGGTGAGGGGGAAAGTTGGAGGTGATGGAGCAACTGCTCAAGCACTACAAACCCCCCATACCCAGTGGCTTCATTTCTTCCTTCACTTCCGCCATGCTCCACGGATTTCCCGGTAAAGGCAGCGAGCCAATTTTTACATTCTACATTTTTCATTTTGCATTGCGCGGAATATTCCGCGCTCATCCAATCCATAATCTGCGCATTAGTGTTTACATCTGGCGCAGGCACGTCTTTTTCTGGCCCTAAAATATCAAAAAAAGCACGCGCATAGCCGCGGCTCAACGCTTCCAGTTCATGGGCAGAAAGTTTTTTTGGATCAACAGTTATCCCGCCTTTGCCGCCGCCAAAAGGAATATCAACCACGGCGCATTTTATAGTCATCCAAAGCGCGAGCGCCTTGACTTCATCCATATCAACTTGGGGATGAAAGCGAATGCCGCCCTTGTATGGCCCGCGAGCATTGTTATGCTCAACTCTATAACCATGAAACTCGCTTGTCTCACCATTATCCATGGCAATAGTTATTTTGCGCTCAATGGTCTGTTGAGGAGTTTCAAGAATTTTTAAAAGAGCTGGATTTAAATGTACCAGCTCTGCCGCATGTTCTAATTGTTTGAGAGCATTTTTAAATGTGGACATATTCTATCCTTCCTGCGCCTCTAACCATCTCTCAGCGTCAATGGCCGCCTCGCATCCTGTGCCTGCGGCAGTGACGGCTTGACGGTATTTAAAGTCCACACAGTCGCCGCCGGCAAATACTCCTTCAACCGAGGTCATGGTTGTACCCGGCCGCGTTACAACATATCCTTTTTGATCCAATTCAATTTGACCGGAAAAGATTTTGGTGTTTGGCTCATGCCCAATGGCGGCAAAAAGACCATCGCAAGGGAGTGTTCTAGAAGTACCCCCCCTCCTTGCCTCCCCCACAAGGGGGGAGGAATTTTTGAGATCTTCCCCTCCCTTGATGGGAGGGGATTGAGGGGAGGGTGACAGCACTACCCCGGTAACATGTCCCACATCTGCCCCCAGCACATCAACCACTTCAGTATTCCAAATAAATTCTATTTTTGGATTTTTCATCGCGCGCTCCTGCATAATTTTTGAAGCCTTGAGCACATCGCGCCGATGCACGACATATACTTTTTTTGCAAACTTCGTGAGAAATGTGGATTCTTCCATGGCCGTGTCCCCTCCCCCTACCACCACCACAGTCTTATCTTTAAAGAAAAATCCGTCGCAGGTCGCACAGGCCGAAACTCCTTTGCCATAGAGCTTTTTTTCATTTTCAAGCCCCAGGCGTTTAGCTGAGGCACCGGTTGCGATAATAACCGCACGCGTTTCATACATTTTTTCATTTGCCCAAACTTTAAAGCCCCCTCCCCTAACCCCTCCCACAAGGGGAGGGGAATTTCCGTTTGCTCCCTCTCCCTTTATGGGAGAGGGTTGGGGTGAGGGGTTACCAAATTCCACCTTTGTCACTATCTCGCCCATAATGCGCGCGCCAAAACGCTCGGCCTGTTCTTTAAAAATTACCATTAGCTCCGGGCCAGTGATTCCTTTGGGAAAACCCGGATAATTTTCCACGTCCGTAGTTGTCATAAGCTGTCCGCCTGGCTCAGTCCCTTCAAATAAAATTGGCGCGAGGTTTGCTCGCGCGGCATAAATCGCGGCGGTATATCCTGCCGGCCCGGAGCCGATGATAATCAAATTTTCCATAGTGTGCGCAATAGGTAGTCGCCGGTCTTTAGCCGGCGCAGACCACACTATTTAATCAAAGCATCAAGCTTTTTTTGAAGATATTCTTTTTTCTGTACTCCCACGAATTGTTCAACAGGTTTGCCGTCTTTAAAAAGAATAAAAGTGGGAATGGACATTACTCCGAATTTTGAAGGTATGGCGGAATTTTCATCCACATTCATTTTGCCAAATTTTACGGGCTTGCCAGCGTATTCTTTGGCCAGCTCCTCAACTACCGGCCCCATTATTTTGCAAGGTCCGCACCACGGCGCCCAAAAATCTACAAGAACAGGTTTTTTTGAGTTAAGCACTTCAGTTTGGAAATTTTGATCGGTGAGTGTAAGCATAATATGATACGAATTTACGAATTTTTGGCGAATCAACGAATATGCGAATTTGTATATTTGTAGATTCGTCACTCATTCGCTGATTCGTATCATAATTGTAATTTTCTCTCTTTTTTATCTTCCTTATATATCTCAAGCACGTCGCCAACCTCAATTGTGATTTTGGTAGTAACGCGCAGTCCACATTCAGATCCGCCTGGAACTTCAGCTACCGGCTGTTTAGCAGATTGCAATTCGGTAATTGTTCCTTCGCCGATCTCTGAACCTGCGCGCGCAATTTTTACCTTTGCTCCCTTCACTGCTTTTCCATCCTCAACACGCCCTCCTATAATAGCATAATTTTTTTCCGCGCGAAATATGGCAAGAACTTTCAGTTTGCCAAGACTCATGCGAATAACCTCAGGCTTAAGAAGCGCTTCAAGCCGTCCACGCACATCATCTAGCAATTCATAAATGATTTTGTAGTTTTGGACCTCCACCGCTTTCTCGCGGGCAAGGTCTGCGACTTGTGGAAGGATGGCCACGTTAAATCCATATACAATCGCCTTTGATACTGCTCCTTGGAGCACTTCTGCTTCATTGATATTGCCAAGACCCTTGGCAACCACTTTTACCGCGACCTCCGGGGTTTGCAGTTTTTCAAGAGAAGCCAAAACTGCCTCCAGCGACCCCAGCACATCGGCTTTTACAATCACGTTGACGAAAGTTTGCGCCTCGCTTGCCTCAATCACCTTGGAAATTTTTGCCGTTCCTTCTTTATAGGTCGGTACGACTTTTTTAGTTTCCAGTTTCCTTACGTCAAGCGGTACCTCAACAATATCTCCAACTTCAGGAGCGACTTTGAAACCCAAAATTTTAACTGGCATGCCCGGAGGAGCGCTCGCAATCGTTTTTCCTGACCAATCTTTCATGGCCCGCACGCGTCCATAAAGAGAAGAGCCGATCGCGAGGGCGTCATTGCGTTTAAGCGTTCCATTTTGAATAAGCACAGTTGCCACTGCTCCTTCACCCGAAGAAACATGCGATTCAATAACGGTGCCCAGCGCGTAAGCATCCGGATTGGCAAGAGTGCGCTCTTTTTCCAAATCCGCAAGAAGGAGAATTACGTCTAACAGCGAATCAATGCCTGTGCCGGCTTTAGCGGAGATTGGCACAAACGGAATTTTGCCGCCCCACTGCTCCGGAATTATTCCTAATTCTCCCAATTCGCGCTTTACTTTATCAGGATCCGCGCCGGGCTTATCTATTTTATTGACAGCCACGGCAAAGGGAAGTTTTGCGGCTTCAATAATTTTAAGCGCTTCACGCGTTTGCGGTTGAACTCCATCATCGGCCGCCACAATTAAAATCGCCACATCGGCCACCCGCGCCCCGCGGCTACGCATGGTGGTAAAGGCTTCATGCCCGGGTGTATCTATGAAGGTTATGGGACGATCTTTTTTTATAGTCTGATATGCGCCAATATGTTGAGTAATGCCGCCTGCCTCGCCTGAAACCACATTGGTTTTTCGAATGGCATCCAGAAGAGTAGTTTTGCCGTGATCAACATGACCCATAACAACCACAACTGGCGGCCGCGCCACAAGGTTATCCTCCTGCTCTTGCAAAATGCGCTCGCGAATGACATCCGTGGTTATTTCTTCAGCAATTTGATCTTTTTTTTCTTCTTTTACGATAAAGCCAAGATCCTGCGCGATAATGGAAGCAGTTGTAAAATCAATGCGCTCGTTCATTGCCGCAAGAATGCCATTTTTCATAAGCTCTCCCATAACGCGGGTGATGGGAAGGCCAAGGCGGGCGGCAAAATCGCGAACGGTAAGTACGGCCGGAAGCATTACCTCTTTTTTAACTTTTGGACCTTCTTCTACTTTTGCTACTTCGGGAGTGCCATGTTTTGCGCGCCATTGCCGCATCAGGGCCGGCCAATTTTCAATAATTCTCCAGGCCGTGCGATCATCAACTTTGATCGCGCGCATACCAATATGAAAACCAAGCTCAGGAAGCATAGTCTTGAGCTCATTTGGAGATACGCGAAGTCGTCGTGCTAATTCCGCAACATTCATAGTGGTACACGGGAGTGTACCATGGATTGTTGCTTGCGTCAATCGTTTCGGGGACGATATTGAAGTGCTTCAGCTACATGGCCTTGTGCAATAGAGGGCGCGCCTACAAGGTCGGCAATGGTGCGAGAAAGTTTAAGTACGCGATGGTAGGCGCGGGCCGATAAATGCAGGCGGTCAACCGCGTTGCGCAAGATATCTTGGGTACTGGCATCTACGGCGCAAAAGGTTTTAATATCTTGGACAGGCATTTCCGCGTTGGTGCCGTAGTTGCGGCCGGCAAAACGCTCCCGTTGAATTTCGCGCGCGGTTTCAATTTGGGCGCGAATTTCAGAGGAAGGAGTAGCAACGCGCTCTTCGGTCAGCTTATCAAACTTTAAACGCGGCACTTCAATATGCAGATCAATACGATCGGAAATCGGCCCGGATAATTTTTTGCTGTATTTCGCGATTTGTCCGGGCATGCAGGTGCAAGGTTTTTCGCGATCGCCAAAATAGCCACAAGGGCAGGGATTGCGCGCGGCCACCAGCATTACTTTTGCCGGAAAGCGCAAAGAACCGGAGGCGCGGGAAATAGTAATGGCGCCGGTCTCTAAAGGTTCGCGTAAAGATTCCAAAACATCGCGATGAAATTCCACAATCTCATCCAAAAATAAAACGCCGCGGTGGGCGAGCGTGATTTCTCCGGGTTTGACTTGCGAGCCCCCGCCAATAAGGGCGGCCGAGGAAGCGCTATGGTGCGGCGCGCGGTAAGGACGCTTGGTAATAAGCGGAGTACCGGGCGGCAGAAGTCCGGCAATGCTATAAATTCTGGTTACATCAATCATTTCGGAAAAAGACATTGGCGGCAAAATTCCCGCCGCGGCGCGGGCCAGCAAGGTTTTGCCTGAGCCAGGCGGGCCAGACATTAAAACATTGTGATGGCCAGCGGCGGCAATGGTCAGTGCTCGTTTGGCATGGTCTTGCCCGGCAATATAAGCCATATCTACCTCAAATTCATGGGCAGTTGGCGCAATATCTGTCGGCGGCGCGGGTACAATTTCTTCCATAGCGCGAATGTGTTCAATAAGTCCGCGCAAATCGCGCACCGGATAAACTTTAATTTCTTTAATCAGCGCCGCTTCAGCCGCGTTTTGCTCCGGCACAAAAATTCCCTCCATCTTAGAGCGGGCGGCAAAGAGCGCCGCCGGCAAAATTCCGGAAACTGGCCGCAAACGGCCGTCCAAGGCCAACTCGCCCAAAAATAAAAAGCGCCCGAAAAAATTCGGGCCCAGTCCGGCGGCAGGTTTTAATTGCTCAGAAGCTAGGAGTACGGCGAGCGCCACTGGCAAATCATAGCCCGGTCCTTCTTTTTTCAAATCCGCCGGCGCAAGATTTACCGTAATTTTCATGGGCGGAAATTCCAGCCCGGAGTTGCGAATGGCCAGACGCACGCGTTCACGCGCTTCCTGCACAGCTGTGTCCGGCAGACCCACAATGGTAAAAGCGGTAAGCGAAGGAGTAATGCCGGCCTCCACTTCCACCTGCGCGGCTTCTAATCCCACCAGCGCCACTGAAAGAATTTTCGTAGACATAGCCCTTTAGTGTATCATCAAATTATTGTAAGGGCTAGTCATAAATAGAATGATCGCCAATAGAATGAAAAAGGGATTTTTGAGAATTTATAAATTCAAAGAGAATACGATAATGATAGTCAATAGAAAATGACCAGAACCCTTTTAAGGCGCCGGTCAATTTATGAGTTTTAAGGCGAGTATCAAAGGGGTTTTGCTTAAAAATTTCCACGCGAATTTCAACTATTTTGCGCAAATGGCGCGGAACTTTTTTCGATTCACGTTCAAAACGCGATGTATAAAGAACCTCCATATGCTATGAAGATTACCAAAGATCCTTCATAGATCGCAGAACTTTTGTCTTTCCAGCGCGATGTTCTTTTCTTCCTTCTTCAAGATCTTTCGCAAGTTTGCCAGCCATCCACTCGCGCAGAAGATAGCGAAAGAACTCGCTTTTAGAAGCAAAGTGGTGTTTTTGAGTTGCTTGTGTAACTTTTTTTACCAATGGTTCAGGAAGAGAGATATTAATGACATTACGCATAAGATATTTTGTAATATTTATTATTACATTATGTTACAATATTCATATTACATTGTCAAGTGGATAATAAAAGAAACGGCGTGGTGGAGTCATTTATTGACAAAAACTACTTTTCTTGATATAGAGAAAGGGTTCTTTAACCGGAGGGAATAAACAGATGGACCTCATTCTATTGCTTCTTGTGTTTCTGCTGGGGTTTTATCTGCGCGGAATTTGGAATTTCAACTTCCTTCTGCACACGCTTCGCTTCAATCTTGCGGACTATGAGCGGTGCACAACTTCGCAGGAACGCTTGGCGCTTCTCAAGCGGCACCTTGAAGTACAGGTAAAACTTTTCCATTATCGCATCCTTGCGTTTGCGCGCAACTATGTGCAGAAATACCCCCAGCGTATTGAAGGATGGGACCGCAAACGCGATGGCGACCCAATGGTCTTTTTGTGGGATGCAAAAACCAAGCCAAAGCGGCTTTACACAGATTTGGAGGGAGTCCTGCACATTGTACTGGGACAAGGAGGCTTTGAACTTCTTTGGGTGGTAGTTTCGCCGCCGCTTCCAGAGCAAATTCTGGAAGATCAACGCACTTTCAATAGAGTTTACGACATTCTTCTGCATAGAAGCTTCTGAGCGCATTACGCATTATGTGCAAGTAGCTTCTGTTCCAGCCCGCATGAGTTTCAAACTTGTGCGGGGAATTTTTTTAAAAAAAGCGGCCTCCTTTATCTAGTATTCTTTTTTAGGTTAAAACTGAAACAAGCACGGCCAGCGTCATGTTTCCAAAAATCCGCCGATCCATATAATGATTTTGGCAGGTGTGCGTCCGCGGCGGTATCAAGAGAAGGAAGGTTGAAGGTGGCGCAAAGTTCATATTGCTCAGCGCCAGTGATTTGATATTCATACGAAATTCCGGTTTCAGTGTCGGTGGTTGAGCGAATGTAATAATCCGGGCGCCCTTGAAGATCTGCAAAAGAAGCAGGCAGGGCGTCAGCGCGATCAAAGTATGCTTGTATCGCAAACGATAGTTGTTGTAAGTCATTTATGCGCCCATCGTCAAAACGCCGCAGACGCTGCTTACCAGGCGCGCCGGCAATATATAATCCTACTATTGTAACCGCAATGACTGCCGCAATGATAATACTGACAAAAATATGAAGGCCGGATATTTTTTTCATATTAGGATTCCTTTTCTTCTTTTCTAAAATTCCAAAGATAATAGCCAAAAATGCTTCCGGCAATGGCCAGCACGGTCAATACTTTTAGTACAAAGCGCAAGGTAAGTTCGCCGCCAAGCAAATTTGTTAAAAGCGCGATAAGATCACCAATGATAATTCCGGCGGCCACAAATAAGGTAAGATAGGTAAGCCATTTGCGGACTTTGGATACTTTCTTTTCAGGATCGCGCCGCACGGCGCTTACGGCGCGCAGGGTAAGATAAAAATAAAGAGGGAAGGTAACTATAAGTGAGGCAATTGCAAAGCGCAGTTCGCGCACGGATTCGGAATGATAAGGGTTTAGCAGGTCAGGAATCCAGCGATTGATAAAATGGAAGATGAGCGAACCAAAACTAAAGGCCGAGAGATAAAGGCAAAGGAACATTAAAAGATATAAGAATGCCTCGCGCGCGGACAAATACGGTTTGCGTTTAGGAACAGCAATCGGAAAATTAACATCCGCAAACGAAGCCAATGCCGCGGCAATCTCATCTTCTTGCCAGCTGGCTTTGCGCAATGCTTTTTTTATTTCATCGCGCGGAATCTTTTTATCCAAGGCCTCTTTGATAAATGTATGCAATTCTTGCGCCATAGTTTTTTAGTATACTCTAGTTTGAGGTTTTATGGTAATTCACCTTCAGAAAGATCAAGGACGCCAAGGTAGTAGTCAATTGCGCCATTTAGATCTTCCTCATGGAAAGTTTTTTCTAAATATCCAAAGGCCTTTTCAAAGGTATGCACTTTATCTAAAATTTCCGCGCGCCATTTGTCTGAGCGCGCGGCCATATCTTTGAGTACAGTAAGTTTTTGGTCAATGCGGAAAAGTTTTTGCTTATGGTCGGCAATTACTTCTTCACATTCGTTCTTTTTATCAGCGCGGCAGGAGCCGGCAATCTCTTGGAGTGTGGTTGTATGAGCGTCCAGCACGGCTTGGCCAATCTCATATTTTTCTTCCGGAGTAAAATAAACTTCAATATCCGCGCCATGGCGAAAATCCGACAAGTTGCCTCCGGCGGATAAAAATTGTTCGTATTTTTGGCGCGTTTCCGCGGTAAGTTTTTCGCGCACGCGCTCTTCTTCTTTTTTCTTGCCATGCCGGAAGTACAATTCTTCAAGTGCCTCGTGATAAGGCCAGATTTCGCGGCCAAAAGCGGCAATGCTTTTCTCAATGGTTTCCAGAGAAGCCGCCGGGTTGCTTGTAAGCTTCTCATACTCTGCTTTCAGCGCGGAAAGGCGCTCAGCCGGAAACAACGTATGCTCGCTTTTATCAAGCAAATGCTTGAGAATTGAAAGAGTGTAATAGTGGGGATGCATACCCGCCTAAACTTTTCCGCCTCGTGTTCGTAATCGGGCGGATTCTTTAAGAGTAAGCTTTACAGTGTTGGGCTGTTTATACATAGGGCATAGTGGTTCTTGGATATGCCTGCGGAAAAGTTTAGCGCGGGCATAGTGTAATAGTGTACCTTGCCCACCCTCTTGACGCAAGTTATATTATAGTATAGAATACGGGAGCATTAGGGGAATACCCCTATTTATAATTCTTAATACACCCGACTGAAGTTTTTGCGACCTGCCCGACTGTAACTCGTTTGAGCGAGTTGGGGCGGGAGCAAAAATTTGGGCGGGCATAATTCTTAACTAACATGCCAACAATTATTGCGACTCCAGTTTCGGAGGAATTAAAAAAGTTATTTTCGACTAAAGATTTTGTACAAGTTCCCAAGGAAGGCGATACGGTCAAAGGTACGATTATTGCAATCTCACCCCGCGAGGTCCTTATTGATATTGACGGATATAAGACCGGGATTGTGCGCGGGGAAGAGCTTCAGGATAAAGAAGCGGCCTCGCGTCTTAAGGTGGGTGACCAAGTTGAGGCAACCGTACTTGATCTTGAAAATGAAGAGGGACACGTTGAGCTTTCGCTTAAATTTGCCGGCAAAGTTCGCGCCGCGCAAACCGCGCTTGACGCAAAAATTACCGGGATGACGGTGGATGTAAAGATAGTTGATGCTAATCGCGGCGGGCTAATGGCAATTTGGTCTCAAATGACCGGATTTATTCCGGTGTCCCAGCTTTCACCCGAACATTATCCGCGGGTACCCGGAGGCGACAAAGGAAAAATTCTTGAGAAACTTCGTTCGTTTATTGGAACAACTATTCGAGCAAAAGTTCTTGATTGTGATCCTAAAGAGGACAAATTGATTTTTTCCGAAAAGGCGCTTTGGGAAGAAGAACAAAAAGATCTCCTTACTAAATATAAGGTAGGCGACGTTGTTGAGGGCGTGATTACCGCGATTGCGGATTTTGGAGTGTTTGTAGGTTTTGACGGTCTGGAAGGGCTGGTGCACATTTCTGAAATCGCCTGGCAAAGAATTGATAATCCATCCGATTTGGTAAAAGTGGACGACAAGGCGCGCGCGCAGATCTTAAATATACAAGGATCAAAAATTTTCCTTTCTATAAAAGCGCTCCAAACCGATCCCTGGAAAAACGTGCATGAGCGGTACGCAGTAGGGCAAGAGGTATCTGGGCGCGTGCTCAAAGTCAATCCGTTCGGACTTTTTGTGGAACTTGACCCGGAGATTCATGGTCTTGCGCACGTTTCAGAACTTACGATTAAACCCGGTATTACTCTTGAGGATCAGATCAAACCGGGCGATACCAGAACCTTTAAGATTGTTTCTATTGAACTTGAACATCATCGTTTAGGGCTTTCTGAAAAAGCCCTAAAGAAAGAGGAAAGTGTGGTGGAAGAGCCATCTTCCGAACCTCCAGTTGTTGCTTCTACCGAGCCTGTGGTATAATAAGCAAAACCACAGATTAAATCCTCACAGATAACACAGATACTCATCTGTGCGATCTGTGTCAACAATATCTGTGGTTCCATACCTATGCCTACTCTTTTCCGTAATTTTATTTTGTTCATCCTTGCGCTTCTTGTTATTGCCGGAGTACTTTCCACTTTTCAAATGGGTGGGGCAACTGCGGAGCGTATTGATGTTGGAAAGCTTATAACGCAAGTACGTTCAGGCGAAGTGCGCCGCATTGAAATAAAAGGCGACTCTTTACTTATAGAACTGAAAAGCGGAGCTAAAGAAGTGGCACAAAAAGAATCCGGCGAGTCACTTTCTTCGCTTCTTAAAAATTATGGAGTTGCCCCTGAGGCAGTGCAGGGGATTGAAGTTGCGGTCAAAAGGCAGAGTGGATTCGGTTACTGGATTTCCGTGCTTTTGCCATTTTTAATTCCGTTTTTCTTGATTGGACTGGTAATTTTTTTCATGATGCGTCAAGTCCAGGGGGTGAACAATCGCGCGATGTCGTTTGGACAATCCGGCGCGCGCGAAGTAACGCCGGAGGCAAAGAATCGCGTAGCATTCAAAGATGTCGCCGGACTTGAAGAATCAAAAGAAGAGCTGCGCGAGATTGTTGAGTTTTTAAAAAATCCAAAAAAGTTTACCGTACTTGGCGCAAAAATTCCCAAAGGAGTGTTGCTCATGGGATCTCCGGGAACCGGCAAGACGCTTCTTGCCCGCGCGGTAGCCGGAGAGGCGAACGTGCCGTTCTTTCATATTGCCGGATCAGAGTTTGTGGAAATGTTTGTGGGAGTAGGCGCCAGCCGGGTGCGCGACCTTTTCCGTAAAGCAAAAAAAGCCGCGCCTTGCATTCTCTTTATTGATGAGATTGATGCGGTTGGCCGTCAGCGGGGCTCAGGACTAGGCGGTAGCCATGATGAGCGTGAGCAAACGCTTAATCAAATCCTGGTGGAGATGGACGGGTTTGATCCGCATGTGGGAATTATCGTTATGGCGGCAACCAACCGGCCGGATATTCTTGATCCGGCGCTGCTTCGTCCGGGGCGGTTTGATCGCCGAGTAGTGCTTGATCTTCCGGATATCAAAGATCGCGAGGAAATTTTAAAAATCCATGCTCGAGGAAAGCCGCTTGCCAAAAATGTTAATCTCAAAACCATTGCCCAGCGCACGCCGGGATTTTCCGGAGCGGATCTTGCCAACCTTATTAATGAGGGCGCGATCTTGACCGCGCGGCGCAACAAAAAAGAAGTGGGAATGGCAGAGATGATTGAGGCAATTGAAAAGGTAATGCTGGGGCCAGAGCGCAAGAGCCATATTCTAAGCGAAAACGAAAAAAAAGTGACTGCCTACCATGAAGGAGGCCATGCGATTGTGGGTCACGAACTTCCCGGCGCGGATCCGGTGCGCAAAATTTCCATTGTTTCGCGCGGCCGGGCGGCAGGTTATACGCTTAAATTACCATCGGAGGACAGACATTTGAAAACGCGCGCGGAATTTCTCGATGAGATCGCAGCGCTTTTAGGCGGGTATGTTGCGGAGCATGAAGTATTTGGCGATGTGACAACTGGCGCATCGAATGATTTAAAAGTCGCGACTGGTCTTGCTAAAAAACTTGTAACCGAATATGGAATGTCAGAAACGCTTGGGCCGCGAACCTTTGGCGAGCGCGATGAGTTGATATTTTTGGGCCGTGAAATTACTGAACAGCGTGATTATTCTGAGGAGATCGCTCGCGTAATTGACCAAGAGATTGATAAAATTATTCGAGGAGCGCGCTATACGGCCGAGCGCGTCATTCGCGAAAAACGCGATATTCTTAATCGCATTGTGGCGCGCTTGCTGGAAAAAGAAACTATTGAACAAGAGGAGTTTGATTCATTTTTCACTTCAGGAAAGGCGGAAGTTGAAAAAAAGGCAAAGGGACCTCAAAAGATGATAAAGAAATCAGCACGAATAATTCCTCAGCTTGGCGGAGCTGTGGTATAATATAATTATATGAAGGAGGGAACATTATATCGTCATATTTTAGGAAATGCCTGGAAGCTTACCTGGCGCAATCGAGCGTTATGGGTGCTTGGGCTTCTCTCGGTATTTTGGGGAGGCATTGGCGCTTACCAGCCTTTTAATCGCGCGCTTGAAAATGTTGGACCGACTATCTCAGAACGTCTTATCCAAGGCCGTGGCGCAGGCTGGATTCCTCAACTTAGTAATTTTACTCCGGGAAGTCTCGCAACACTCGCGGTTTTTTTATTAATAACGCTTGCGCTATTGGGCGGGTTTATCGTACTGGTTACCTCCGCGCGCGGAGGACTTATTTTCGCACTGGCGCGCAGGCATGAAAATCGGCCTGCGCAACTTCGCGTTGCGCTGCGCCGCGGCGCAGAGGTATTCTGGCCGCTTTTGGGCATTGGCATTATTACTCGGCTGGATATTCCGCTGTACATATATTTGCTGAATTCCATTGTGTCCGGGCCTGCCGCGCCCGCGCAGCTATTTTTATATGTCAGCGTATTTGTTGTAGTCACGGTGATTTCTATCATCTTGGGGCTTCTTGGAATTTATGCGTCAGCACTGGTGGTTCTTGAGGGAGTACCATTTCTTAGCGCACTTAGTCAAAGTATCCGCCTATTTGCGCGTAATTGGCTGGTGTCTTTAGAGCTCGCGCTTATTCTTTACGTGATTAATCTGCTGGTCGGGATAGCCATACTTGCCGGACTTTTCGCGGCTGGAATTCCTTTTGTGCTTCTGGGATTAATCTTTACATCCCTTAAAGTGCCGGGCGGGCTAATGACTGTAATTATTCCCGCCGCGATTTTGGGAATCCTACTTCTTATTGTTGCAGGAGCCATTTTTGTCACATTTCAATACGCCGCCTGGGTTCTTTTGTATCTGCGTATTCGGGAGACGCGCGCAGTTGCAAAAATAGTTCGCCTCACTTCCCGTTTTGCGCATATTTTGCATCGCCGAATCGCATGAGTGTATGGCAAACAGCCAACTTCCTCAGGTTACATCGCAAGAAGCGCGTGAGAAATTTGAAGAAAAAATGAAAGAGCTCGCGCTCAAGGCCAAAGAAGGCGAAGTAGAACGAGCCGCCGCCGCAACCGGCACTCCCTATCTAAATTTAAAAGGTTTTCCAGTGTCTCCGGAGGCGATTAGCCTTGTTCCGGAGACGCAAGCCCGTGCCGCAAACGCGGTATGTTTTTTTTATTCAGGAAGTGAATTTAGAGTTGGCGCGCTTTCGCCTAAAGATCCCGCTGTAGATGAGCTTGTCTATCAAATAAGCGAACGGACGCAAGCGCGTGGGGTCATTTATATGATCTCAGAGCAGAGTTTAAATTACGCCCTTGAGCTCTATGAAAAACTTCCCAAAATTCGTCCGCTGGCAAAAGGTGTCGCGATTACCGAGGATGATCTTAAAAAATTTGGAGAGGAATTTCGTTCGTTTGATGAACTTCAGGCGCGCCTTAAAGGCGTTTCCGTAACAGATCTGGTTACTCTTATTGTTGGGGCTTCTCTTTCCGCGCAAGCATCGGACGCGCATATTGAAGCCGAGGAGAAAGAGATTGTAGTTCGTTTTCGTCTGGATGGGATTTTGCACGTGGTGGCAAAACTCCGCATGGCGGATTGGCCAAAAATAATTTCGCGTCTAAAATTGCTTTCCGGTTTGAAAATAAATGTAACGGATCGTCCCCAAGATGGCCGGTTTACGATATTTGCAAAAACAGGAAACGTGGACGTGCGTGTTTCAACAATTCCCACAACCTATGGCGAATCGGTCGTGATGCGGCTTTTACGTTCTACTGCCGTAGGACTCCAGTTTGAAGATCTTGGAATACGCGGCCGCGCTTATGAACAACTCAAGCGGGAAGTGGAGCGCCCCAATGGCATGATTATTACAACCGGTCCTACCGGTTCTGGAAAAACTACAACTTTGTATGCGATTTTAAATAAACTCAATGATCCGGAAACAAAAATCATTACTCTTGAAGATCCGGTAGAGTATAAGCTGGCCGGTATTGCTCAAAGCCAGATTGATTCTTCCAAAAACTATACTTTTGCTACTGGACTGCGCTCTATTTTGCGCCAAGATCCAGATGTGGTGATGATTGGAGAAATTCGTGATCTGGAAACCGCGGATATTGCAGTTCAAGCCGCGCTTACCGGACATCTTGTTCTTTCCACAATCCATACCAATTCTGCTTCCGGAGCCATCCCGCGATTTTTAGCGCTGGGGGCAAAACAATTTTTGCTTGCGCCAGCTTTAAACGCGATTATTGGCCAGCGGCTGGCGCGCAAGATTCATCAGGAGTGCAAGGAGGAAATAAAATTGGATGAAGAAACATTACAGCGCGTGAAAGAAATACTCAAGGACAGTCCTTTGCCGCAAGGACTGTCCTTGGATACGCTAAAATTCTATCACGGACGCGGTTGTGCCAAATGTTTTGACTTGGGTTATAAAGGCCGCATTGGCATTTATGAGATTATGGTGATGAATAAAGAAATAGAAGAAGTAATTTTGTCAGGAAAAGTATCTGAATATGTGATGCAGGAAATCGCCGTAAAAAACGGAATGATTACTATGGTACAAGACGGATTACTCAAGGCCTTGGATGGAATTACCACGGTTGAAGAAGTCTTTAGTGTTGCAGAATAAAATATGCGCGCTGCAGAATGGAAATCAATTGAGCACGGAATACACGCAGGGCGTGATTTAGAATTGAGTTTATTTGGGGAAGCAAATATAAGTGACCCAAACTATAAAAGAGCACTTGCAGATAAAATCCAGATTCGTGAGGGCGGACGATATGTTGACTTTAAGGACTCAGTTGAACTCGCAAAGCGTTTTCAGTCTTCTGACCCAACAAATCCTAATAAAGATTTTTTACGCGAATTACGATTGGCAATAGTTGATCAACTCAATCTTGCACCGGACACAAGTGATAGTGTAAAAGTATACACCGCAGTAAATACTCCACTTGATAAATTTCACGGTGTTGATGGATTTGCAACGTATCAATCAAGCGGTGGGGAAATTCTTATTACCATGGATGTTACAGCAAATCCAGAAAAGGTTATGCGCGGGGCAAAAGCGCAGGTTATTATTGGAGAAGTAGCAGATCCTCGCGAGAATGAAGAGGAGTATTTAAGGGAAATTGATAAGTATGCTGGGGAAATCATTGAGAGAATACATGATGAGCTTGAACGGCGAAATCGTATGCGAAAAGCTCCGCCGCGTTTTGAAGAAGAAGCCCAATTTTCTTAAGCACGTATTGTTATAATTCGTTCGTTTTCTTTTTTTCCGTGCTGGAATTTGATAGTAGTATATTTTTTGCCCCGAAGTAGGGGTTTTATTTTTTCCCCCCACTCCACAACAACGAGCGTGTCAGGCTTTCCAAGCCAATCTATTAGTCCCACATCGCCTAGCTCGCGCGCGCTTTTCACTCTGTACGCATCACAATGCACAAAGTACTTAATCCTTAATCCTTTATCCTTAATCCTATGTTGGTGCATCAACACAAAGGTTGGACTGGTAATGCGTTCTTTAATTCCAAACGCCTGTGCCAGGCCTTTAACAAAGGTCGTTTTACCGGCCCCCAGCTCGCCTTGAAGCAACAGTACCTCGCCGCCCTTCAGGCGGCCGGCAATCTTTTTTGCAAGACCAATCGTCTCGCGTTCATTTTTAGAAAAATATCGTTTCATGTTTTGGTAATTAGTTGGAAACGCAGCCAAAATAGATCTTTAAGAATAGTTTGAATAAGTTGTCTTTTAGATGATTGAAGCGGTACTCCACCTCTTTAAGATACATGGGAAAGTGATATTTGGAAACCCCGCGATAAATGCTTTTGCCTGTGGCGCCCCGTCCGCGCTTGCCCTTGCGTCTGCCGCCAAAGTAAGCCTCATCCACCCCAATTTCTCCCTTAAGGCTTGCCAGCTTATAGTTCGGCCACATGGTAGATCGATTCTCGCAGTCTATGGTACACTCGAGTAACCGCCTGATAATCAATGCCTAGATCAAGGGATAAGCGGTAAGCAGGTTGGAGTTGATAGAAGCCGGTAATAATGCCGATTTCCTTCCGTAGTTGCTTTAAGCTCTTCTGGCGCTGGCAATGATTGCGCTTCACATACCCGCGCTTAGTCTTGCAGAGCTTAATAGAGTTTGTGACGGGTATAACCTTCTTTTGTGAATACCATGAAAATTTCTAACGGGGTGAACCACCAAAAATCAGAGCTTTATTTTTTGCTTATTCTCCTTGCGGGAATCTTTATCCTCGCTTTTTTCATTTTTAAGCCTTTTCTCTACGCTCTTATCTTGGCAATAGTTTTTGCGACTGTTTTTGAGCCGGTTCACAAAATGGCGCTTGTCATTACGCGCGAGAGAAAGGGCTTGGCGGCACTTCTCGCCGCCATCTCCGTTCTCATCGTTGTTGTTGCGCCTATCGCGTTTTTAGGCATACAGATTTTTCAGGAAGCAACGGGGCTTTATTCTTCTCTCATCGAGAACGGCGGCGCAACCGACCTTTCTCACAGCATAGGCGATACCATACAGAGCCTCGCAAGATTTTCTCCTGTGCCGATAGACGATCCCGATGTTAGCCAGTACTTAAAGCAGGGATTAAGTTGGTTGCTCCAGCATCTTGGCCCTCTTTTTTCGAATGTGGCAAAAGTAATAATGGGTGTCTTTGTGTTTCTTGTCGCGCTGTATTACTTGTTTAAAGACGGCCGCAAACTCAAAGCGGCTGTTATCGCTTTAAGTCCCCTCCAAGATATTCACGATGAAACAATCTTCAATAAACTTGCTCTGGCGATCAATTCGGTCGTCAAGGGCAAGCTTACAGTGGCGCTTGTTCAAGGTGTACTAACAGCAGTCGGGTTCGCTATTTTCGGAGTTCCCAACGCGACACTCTGGGGCAGTATTGCGGCAATAACCGCGCTAGTCCCCGGCGTCGGGACGGTTTTGGTGCTTCTCCCCGGAATCATTTATCTTTTCTTTAGCGGAGAAACACTTTTTGCGGTCGGTCTTCTTCTTTGGGGGATGACGGCCGTGGGACTCGTTGACAACTTTTTGGGACCGAAACTCGCTGGCCAAGGAATGCGACTTCATCCATTTCTGATTCTTCTTTCTGTCTTGGGCGGTGTTGGCTTTTTCGGGCCTCTCGGATTCTTACTGGGACCGCTCGTCTTGAGTTTACTCTTCGCTCTCCTTGGGATTTATTCCGCGATCAGCAAAGAACACAAAGATCAATTAAACCAATATGGATAGCGCCTGGCACATTATTTTAATTTTCGCGGCTTTCGGAGGATTCCTCCTTGCTTTTTATATTCGTCACAAAAAGCAGGCGCGCGAAACAATGATCTGCCCTCTTGACTCTGACTGTGACGCGGTGATTTATAGCGAATACTCCAAATTCTTTGGAATCCCCCTTGAAATTCTCGGTCTTCTTTACTACGGAATCGTGGCGGTTGGCTACGCGTTGTTTTTGGCGTTTCCGGCGTTTGCCTCGCCGCTTGCGGTATTCGGCGTTCTTACGCTAACCATCACGGCTTTTTTATTTTCGCTCTACCTTACTTTCATCCAAGCATTTGCGCTTAAGCAGTGGTGCACTTGGTGTTTGATGTCGGCCGGTATTTGCGCCATCATTTTTGCGACCGCGCTTTCGGTTTCCGAATTCGGATTTATCTCGCTTCTTGACCGTTATCATGATCTTATCGTCATCGGACATTTCTTGGGAGTCGCTCTTGGTCTTGGCGCCGCCACCATCACCGACATCTTCTTTTTTAAATTCTTAAAAGATTTTCGCATCTCCGAATGGGAGGCCGAGGTGATGCGTACGCTCTCGCAGATAATATGGTTTGCGCTCGCGCTTTTGGTGCTCACCGGTCTTGGTCTTTATCTGCCCGAAGCAGAGGAATTGAATCAATCCGCCAAGTTTCTGGTGAAGATGGTTGTGGTAGCGGTAATCATTATCAACGGCGCGTTTTTGAATCTTTTGGTCGCGCCCAAACTCGTCAAAATATCTTTTGGCGAAAAACACAGACACGCAACCGGGGAATTGCATCATATTCGCAAAATCGCTTTTGCGCTCGGCGCAATTTCCATTGTTTCTTGGTATTCCGCATTTATCCTCGGCATGCTCCGTACATTGCCGATTGAATTTTCGTCTTTGCTCTTGATCTATCTTTTTATCCTTGGCGGAGCGATTATTGGGAGTCAGTTTATGGAACGATTTTTTGTAAAACAGGCAAATTCAAGTTAAAGTATCTTTATGGACAAGCATTATCTCAACTCACTCATTCTCTCTGCAGTTACCGCCACGGTGGTTTCATCACTTGTTTTCTTTTTGGGCGCGCGATTTGGCGGGTTTACTTCATTTCCCCCGAATAATGTCGGCGCAATAAATGAGCGCGAGATGACAAAAATGATGACCGAAATGATGGGGGTTTCGAGCGCCGAGCGGCTTCCGCTCAAAACCGCGAGCGAGAGAAAAGAGCGTTTGGAATTCAGCGTCAAAGATGGCGTCAAGGAGTTTCGTCTTTCTGCCGAGCCCATCCGCTTTGAATACGCCGAGGGGAAAACCTTACTCGCATGGGGATACAACGGCCAAATTCCCGGGCCGGAGATTCGAGTGAACGAAGGCGACAAGGTTCGCATTATCTTTACCAATAATTTGCCTAAAGCCACCACTATTTATTGGCATGGCATTGATGTGCCGTTTGAGCAAGATGGAGTTCCCGGCGTGACGCAAAAAGCCATAAACCCCGGCGAAATTTATACTTACGAATTTATCGCGAGTCCTGCCGGCACCCGTTTTTACCACACCCACGGCGGCGTGGCGATGGGCGATGAGGCAGAGCAGCTTGATATGGGACTATCGGGCGCGTTTATTATTGACTCCCTCGATTATGCTCGGAGCAAACCAGATAAGGAATACACACTTATTCTTGATGAATGGCAGACCATGCCGATCGCGGCTGAATCGCGGCCGCTTTCAAATCTTCTCAAAGAAGCCTCAGCTCACACCGAAGATGGTGAACATGAGAGCATGATGAATATGTCCATGACTATGGGCGGAGGCCATGCGATGGACTACAATCTTTTCACTATCAACGGAAAATCATTTCCGGCGAGCGATCCGATTGAAGTGAAAAAAGGCGACCGAGTGCGTCTGCGTCTCATCAATGCCGGCACTTCAACAATTCACCCGATGCATTTGCATAGCCATCAATTCAAAATTGTCGCAGTGGACGGGAATCCTGTGCCGTCCGGCACCGAGCTTATTCGCAACACCATCACTCTACATCCCGGAGAAACCTATGATATTGAATTTGTCGCGGAAAATCCCGGCATTTGGCTTTTTCATTGCCACGAACTTCATCACGCTGACGACGGAATGATCGTGTCGATTGTCTACGAAGGGTTTTCATTATCCACAATCACAGAGCCGGAAAATAAAGAGTCATTGCCCGAAAGCGAACATCGCATGATGATGGATCAATAATTGATATAAACATGTCTGACAAAGTCAAAAGAATTGTCTTTATCGCCATTATTACCTTGCTTCTCTTGGCTTTTGTTTTGCCCTTAGCGGTTGGTTATTAAAGATATAAAAATGAAAAGAGATGTCGTTCCGCCGGCATAATTTTTTGACTCAGCAGAGGAATGGTGCTATAATTGTCGAATACTATGACCACTATCCCAAAGTATCTTGCGTGGATTTTCTTTATTGGGCTTTTTGTCGTTTTTATACTTTTTTCAAGTATTGTTGCTTTCGTTACTGACTGGTGGTGGTTTTCCGAGGTTGGCCACACGCAAATCTTTATTACATCTCTGGTTGCTAAAATAGCGTTGTTTTCGTCAGCGGGAGTTTTTGCCGCGATTTTTTTGCTTGCCAACTTCTCTTTGGCGATTCGCTCGAAAATTTCTTGGACGGCAATGTTACCGGCGGCGTTAATCGGCCGACCAGTAAGTTTTGACAATCGCGTTGTTAAAAAATTAACCGTTGTTTTTAGCTTGGTAATCGCGGTTTTTTTCGGACTTGTAGCCGCTAGTAATTGGCAGGAGATACTGAAGTACATTTCCAGTACGGCTTTCGGCACGGTAGACCCCATTTTCGGCAAGGATATTGGCTTTTATCTGTTTTCTCTCCCGGTCTTGCAAACAGGATTAGGGTTGATAAAATTCCTCGTTCTGGTATCGCTCGCCGGCTGCGCGATCATATATTTTTTGCGAGGTAGTCTTCATGTCGCAAGCCTGCGATTACTCAAGCAAATACAAATAGACCGCGCGACGCGAATTCATCTTGGTATCCTGCTCGCCATTTTTCTCTCAACCATTGTCGCCGGAGTATATCTTTCCCGATTTATGCTACTCACTAGCCAAAGCGGTTTAGTGTTTGGCGCGACATACACAGACGCAACCGTGAGAATATTCATGCTTTGGATTTCAATGACTGCGGTAGCGCTCGCGGCAGTTTCGGCTGCCTTTTGGGCGTGGAAAGGAAAGCTGATGCCGCTTATTGGAGCGGTTTCTTTGTATGTTGTCGTGGGATTCGCCGGGGCGGTGATCCCGTCTCTTGTCCAAAAGCTCGTAGTTGCTCCCAATGAGCTCGTGAAAGAAACGCCGTTTATTAAGTATAATATTGCCGCTACTCGTCAGGGGTTTGCGCTTGATAAAATTGAGGAACGGGAAATCTCTGGAGATAAGCCGCTCACCGCGTCTGATATCGCG
>Ga0209343_10000566_pt1 | contig 51686 bp, 47 predicted proteins | sample RifCSPlowO2_02_FD_184026 | JGI IMG/M metagenome (GOLD analysis project Ga0209343, IMG submission 184026) | Groundwater microbial communities from Rifle, Colorado - Rifle CSP2_plank lowO2_0.2 (SPAdes) (version 2) | ecosystem: Environmental > Aquatic > Deep subsurface > Groundwater | place...
TGCTGGTCGTCGCTCCGTGAAATGTCGCGGGTTCGCGTCTGGTGGCTCGGCCTTCTCCTTCCGTCCTGCTGTTAATTTTTGCTCGTCGGTGGGGGGATAGATTATGATTGAAAATAAATAGCTCGTGGCCGCATGGCCGAGTAATTATTTATTTTCAAACCAACTTTGTAATTTTTCTTCTACAATATCGCGAGGTGTCGCGTAGCGTTCCCGCGATATTCGTAAAACAGTTTCTCGCTCCGCTTCGTGTCCTTTCGGTTTGAGCGGGGGCATAGTGATTGCGGAGAAAGCAGGAGACATTTTTCCGTCTATCAGCAATCGCAAAGCGATATGGTGATTGTCTAGGTTCTCTAAATCTTCGCCCGTAAATACGGGCTTCATTTCTTCCGCCAGTTCCTTTGCGTCGTAGCTTCCGACGCGGAAAGAAATGACAGTCCCGACGTTGCCGAAAACGGCGTGCTTGATACTCTCCGGCAACTGGTAGAGATACTGGTGCGCGAGGTTAAGATTCAAGCGGTATTTGCGGGCTTCCGAGAGAATAGACGGGAAAATGTCGGTGGAAAAGTTTTGAAACTCGTCTATGTATAAATAAAAATCCTTGCGGATTTCTTCGGGTAGATTCTGCCGCTCCAAAGCGGCCAGATACATTTTCGTTACGATAGCCGAGCCGAGCAGGTTTGATTTATCCTCGCCAATCTTTCCTTTGGATAAATTAGCGAGGAGGATTCGCTTTTGATCCATGACAAAACCGAAGTCCACCGAGCTTTTGGGTTGGCCGACGATGTTCCGCATTTGCGGACTGGACAAAAGTTGTCCTACTTTGTTTTGGACAGGCGAGATTATTTCTTTCTGAAAACGGAGGTCGTAGTTCTCGTAGTCCTCAACCCAAAACATTTTTACAATCGGGTCTTTGATATTAACGACGATACTTTTTCTATATGCCTCGTCTACGAGCATACGATACACGCCGAGCAAAGTTTGCCCGGGCGTGTCCATAAGGGCGAGGACGCAGTTGTATAAAATGTGTTCAAGACGCGGACCCCAAAAATCTTTCCACAAATGTTTGAAAACGGAAACGAGCGACGAGGCGACCAGATGTTTTTCATCGTCGCCTTTCGCTTCAAGGATATTGATAGCGACCGGGTATGAGGTGTCCGCAGGATTGAAATAGACGACTTGGTTTGTCCGTTCCTTTGGTATGAAGTTCAGCAAATCTTCTACCAAATCGCCGTGAGGGTCAACGAGGGCGACGCCGTGTCCCAAGCGCATATCCTGTATCACCATATTCTTGATGAGCGTGGACTTGCCCGTGCCAGTCTTGCCGACGATATACAAATGATGTCGGCGATCCGACTTCTTGATTCCGAACGCTTTCAGCTCCTCTCTGAAAGTGGTTTGTCCGAGTAGTTCTAATTCGTCCATGTTGTAAAAGCACAAAAACAAAGAGACGTGGAAACACGTCTCTTTGTCGTAACCCTATTTTATGTCTTTATATTCATTCCGTTCCGAGGATTTTGGGAGAAATCCCCGGAAACCGGATCAAGTGCGTCTCCCCGCACTCTCTCCGCCCGAAGCACCAACGTTAGCCGTGGGCTTGGTGGTAATGACTTAGTTAGAGGATAGGATATTCTGTCCTAGAAAGTCAAATCATAAAGGGCGGACGCGGAAGAAAATCGCAAGCGCAAGCCCGACCCTTGAAAATCCGCATAGCGGTTTTCAACGGCAAGGGCAAGACGCAATTTTCTTTTTAGTCCGAACCTTATTTCGTAAGCGGCTTCCTCAAAAACACATTCAGTGTAAACACAAAAAAGGGAGCCAACCCCGTTTCCGGAGCCGGCTCCCTTTCTGTTACGCGGGAAGCTTGTCAACCTGCTTCTCGTAAAAGAGGAAGATATTCTTGAGCCGTTTTTCAACGACTTCTCCCGTCTTTTCGTCCTTCTTCTCAACGATGATGAAGGACTTAATGGCTTTCTCGCCCTTGCGGACGACATAGCCATTTTCGCCCCACGCCTTGAAGGTGAGGCAATTCGTCCTCGGATCGTAACGCTTGGCCTCTTCGGCTCCCCAGCGTTCCGCGATTTGACCGCGAACGAGGTCGGACGTTTTCTCTGAACCCGTCCAGTTAGACATGATTTGTTTAATCATATTTTTATTTAACTGGCGGCTATTTATATTATTTTTGGCATCGCCGCCTTATCTGCCATCGACCGTGGCGAGAGACAGCGGCTGATAGCTTGCGCCAGTCAAGGTGGAGACTTGCTACTACCTTTACGGGCGATAAGCTGACGCTAAAATTAAGAGACACTGATGGCAATAAGGAAAAAACGAAAAAGCCCCGCGCTATGCGGGGCTTTTTTGAAATGGCGGACGAATCCGTTCGTCCTTGCTCTTTCGCCGCAGGCGAATGAGTTTCGAAAACGCCACACAATTATATTGCGGGGCGTTTTCAAAAGGCGGTAAGGATTAGGACGTCATACGCCCTGAAAAATTCCTGAAAAAACTTTACTCGCAGAGAAAAGATTTTTGAGGAAAGCGACCGAGAAAAAAGAGCAGAAAATCAAAGCCAGAAAATTACAGTATGTCGCAGACATTCTGTAATAGCTTTAGCGGTTTCGGGCGAGATTTTCGTCAAGCGATTTTTTAAGGGAGCGGTTTTCGGCGGGCGGAAGGTTATTTCTTCACCTCTCTAAAACTCTCCGCGTCCATACGCTTGAAAAGCTCCACGCGCCGTTTTTGATATTCCTCCTCAATCTCTTGGCGAGGACGGAGATACTTTTCTCCGATCTTCGCCTGCGATACCGCCTTCGCGTATACCTTCGCGTCGTCGTCAATAATTTCGTGAGACGGAGGCAGTTCAAGCGTCTGTATTTTCATAACATCGCCGTCTATTTTGTTCTTCATAACGCACCATGTCGGGCGCAGTTCTTGGAGCTGTTGGATATACCACTCCCAGCCGGGCGGGTCGTTGTAAATAGAGGCGAGGGATTCTTTGGCGAGAATGTCCGCGTCGGCGCGAGATATGCGGAAGTAAGCCTGCAACGTGCAATTCGTCAGAATGGAAGCGCGGAGGGCAGGCGGAAGTTGAGCGAGATTTTGATGAGCCAAAATGAGCGGCAACTTGTATTTCCGGCTCTCGGCGAGCGTTTGGATAAAGTTCTCGGTGGCGAAGTTCTGAAACTCGTCCACATACAGGTAAAACGGCAGACGCTCTGATTCAAGCGTGTCCGTTCGGGCAAACGCCGTCATTTGAATCTTCGCCAAGAGAAGCGAGCCGAGCAAGTCCGCGCTCCCTTTGAGCCGTCCGCGGTCTAGTTTCACCAAAAGTATTTTCTTCTTGTCCATAATCTCGCGAAAGCTGAATGTGCTTTTTGGAGAAACAAACATCTGCCGCACTTTGCTGTTATTGAGAAACGCGTGTACTTTGTTGAGCGTGCTTTCGGCCCATTCGCGCTGTTTGCTGGGCGGGTGCGAATTAAAGTTATCAAAATAATCTCGGCAGGATTGGCTCTCAACTTTCTCCAAAATCATTTTGCGAAACTTGAAGTCCGTGAGAAAAGGAGGCAATTCTGCGAGCGTCAGCTCGCATTCAATAAGGGCGATGAGGGTGTTCATAAGCAAGTCCGCCAAGCGGTTGCCCCACGCGTCGCCAAATATCTTTTTGAATACCTCCAACAATTCGCCCGCCACCATGTCGGTATCCATGCCGTCCACTCGTTCCAGCGGATTGAAGCACACCGTATAGTCGGGGTCGGACGGGTCAATGAGGACGACGTTTTCTTTCAAGAAATCCAAGTCGTCCGAGTGCTGAAAAAGCAGATAACTCTTTAAGTCCTCCGTCAGGTCGCTGTGAGCGTCTACGACACCGAAGCCGTTGCCGTTCTTGGCGTCCTGCAAGGCGAGGTTTTCCATAAACTTTGTCTTGCCGCTACCAGAAGCACCGACAATATAAAAGTGCGTTGAGCGATAGTGTTGCGGGACGCCCATGAGTTGCCGGACAGGTTGTCCCGTTTCCTCGTCTTCAGTTTCTGCCCAGCCGAGAACGAGTTCGTCAGCATTCGGCATACGAGAGCGGACGACGGGTTCAAGATTATCGTCCGCAAAGAGAGGCAATTCACGACCGCCTGCAATCCACCGCCATATTTTTGTTAAGCGGTCTTCCGGCATAGGTTAAGAGAGCTTTAAGAATCCTTTGGTCTGCGTGTTTATCTTTGAGAAGTCAAGATTTTGTTCCTTCATCAACTCCCGCGTTGTGTCCACCACAACGCCGTGAACGAGCGTAACGTAGTTCGTGAGTTCCAGCTTGTCCAAAATGGACATATTCATAACGCGGTTGAAGCCGCCCGTAAAGATATTATTCATCCATGTCGTCGGGTCTTCTATGCCTCCGCGTCGTGCCTTTTTGCGAGCCGCCGAAATCTCCGGCGTATCCAAAACGAGATACCAGACGACATTCAGGCGATCCTCGCCGTAGGCGAGAGCGGCGACATACATGTAATAACCTTTTAAAAAATTATGCTCTATGACGAGGAAAGGACGCGGGTCGCGTCCGAGTTTAATTTCTTTCTTTGAAATGGAAATATTCGGTATCTTTTCGGCTTGAATTGCACGGGCGAGCTTCTCCATAGTCTTATCGCACTTACTCGCCGCTCCGTTGATGAGGGCGACCCATTCGTCAATCGTTTTTTCCTCGGTGATTTTGTGCTGGTCTCCGATTTTCCACTTTGACCAATTATCAAAACGCCTGAACGCATACAAACCGCCGAGAATAAGAACGAGTACGATAATAAACCACATAAAGAATTGTTGTTAAAATCTAATAATAAAACAAAACTACTTCAAAACGATTGCCTGCGGTTCGTCGTTTTTAGGCGACTGCCACACCGCCTTCAGCAACGCCTCTGGTGTCTCTACATTATATCGCGTTTCGGAAAGAAAAAGAAACATCAAACTTCCTTCGCGTCTGTCGTCCGCGTCTTTTGCGCCGCGACAAAGATTTTCCGTCCGTCCCTTGTTCGGGGCGATAGTGAGAACGCGAAAATGGGAAACGCCAAGCGTTTCCTTGAAACTTTCCTCGCGATTGTGTCGCCAATACATTTTCAATTTAGATACATATCGCTCTTGCGTCATCGTCGCTCGGTCAGCTTCCAAAAAACACGGATACTTGTGTGTCGCGGTTTCCAAAACAAAAAAAGCGTCCGGCACTAACGAGGGATTTGCGCCGCGTCTTACTAACGCCGATTTCAAATCGTTGCCTTGCGTCCAGCGCGTGAGTTTAATATCGCCCTGCGATTTAAGCGCGAGCATAAGACAAACGCGGAATTGTGAAATCATCAACGAGTGCGCGATGAGGGGCAGGGTGTGTTCGTTCTCTCTGACGCGGCGCAAAATCCCTTCACGCTCCTTCGCGTCTTTAGCTAAGAGTTCCGCTCCTTTGCGTCCGAGAGAATAAATCATGTGTGTTGAAGACAGGCGGGCGGAGGTTTGGCTTTCCGGTCGGTCAAGATAGCCGTGCTGAAAAAGAGAAGTGAGACGGCGAAGGAGGTTTCTCTTTCCCCCTTGGTGCAAGGCTAGAATCTGCGGAGTGTTGAGGAACCGGAACTCCCACACATCGCGGAGGAGCGTTATGTCGCGGGGCTGGAGCTTAAGGGGGTCGGCCACCCCAGAACGTTGAAATGGTTTTAGACGTGGTTTTGCCATAAAAATGTGATATTGTCATTATACGCCTATCCGACCCCCTTCAACGAGGCCTTCTTCCTTCCGTCCTTCAATTTTCTCTCATCGTAACCCCCCACCGACGAGCAAAAATTAACAGCAGGACGGAAGGAGAAGGCCGAGCCACCAGACGCGAACCCGCGACATTTCACGGAGCGACGACCAGCAGGGAGGAGCGGAGTGAAGTCGGACTTCTCTTTTGCGAGGAGGTAATGATAAAAAACCGCGTGTTTAATGGGGCTTTCAGCTTTTCTGCCTAGTCATTCGGGCAATGAGTGAATGACTACCTGTATGACTAGGTAGAAGCCCCCAGATTTTCCATAATATCCGTTCGAGCGGTACTATATAAACGAGCAACAAAAACACCCTTGTGGTGTTTTTTTGTTGCTCCGGCGGAGTAAAGCTGTGGGACAGCTTTACGTTAGGGATCGAACAGATTGGCGGTTTACAATTGTACCAACAATTGTCGCCAATCTGCGTTTTCATAAATAAATTTTGACGAAAATTTATTTATGAAAAAGATCACCCTACCGCCGGAGCCAGCAGTTGACAAGATAGTAAAGTTGTGTTTTTAGAAGGATAAATGGGTAAAACTAATAAAACTATTTTAATTTTTTAAGGTGGTTTTTTTGCTTGAATAGATGTTAGAACTTTTATACCGATTTTGCTATCGTAATGATAAGTAGTATTCCTAAACTATTGAGTAAAAAAGAGATTATAAGAAATTGCCAGTTTTTTAATTTTGAGATACCCATAAGACCAACCCCGATTTCATCAGGAAAAGGTGAGGCAATAATTAAAGCACCAATAACAGGGGCCAGCCAAGCAAAATATGGCGTGCTAATAAGGCGTGAAAGATTGGACCCGCCAAGCTTCATAAAAACAGGTTTTATTTCCCTAAATACATTATCTTTTAGAAAGCGGAAAATAAGATAATCGCCAATAACCGCACCAAACCCTGCAGTCAAAGCAATAATAAAAGGGTTGTATATCTGTGCGAGTTTGAATAAAACAACACTTGCAGGTGCAACTGTAAAAGTAGAAACAAAAAAGATGCCCGCAAAAAAAGACCCTATATAACCAAGTTTTGAAATACTGTTTATTATCTGTTGTCCAATATCAGTACCCGAAAGATAAAAAAGAGCAAGAAGGCTAATAACCAAGAAGAAGGTATTTTTATACTTCCAAGTTCTGTATCTGCTATATAGTCTTTCCATATTTCTCTATTATACAGAAATCTGCTCTAATTTCGAAATGCTAAGTATTAGTGCTATTTTTAAGTGCCGTTTCCTTGTATAATTACCTTGCGAACTTCGTCCCAAGTGCGGAGCAAGAGAGACCCGAAAGGGTCTTTTCTCTTGCTCCCTCTGTACGACGAAATCCGAACGCATTTTGAGCAAAATCCTGATGCCGACTAATCTGCGCGCCTCGTCCGCTCCCTTCGGTCGCGGGAGCAAAAACCAAAAATTTTCCTTACCTTTCTTCTTTTCCTCGGCGGGGGGTGTGGGAGGAGCCGACAAAAAATGGAAAGGAAATTTTTGGTTTTGCTTCGCCGTTGGCATACACATATCATATAACAACTTGGAATATAACACAACAGAATACTATAATACAAATACATGACAAAGGCGATTTTTTCAAAAGATCATAAATATACGATAGAACAGCTTAAGAAAGCTCGTATTGAGGCTGGCTTGGATCAAGCTGATGTAGCGAAGCTACTCGGTAAAACACAACCTCATATATCAAAGATTGAAGCTGGACAAAGACGACTTGATATTACGCAACTCAAGGAGTTTGCGAAAATTTATAAAAAACCACTGGATTACTTCATTAAATAATTTATGAAAAAGAAAATAAAAATAAATTCAAAAGGTATTTTTGATAAATATTACTCAAAAAATCTTACAGGTAGTAATTCTAAAGAAACCATAGACATTTTCTGTAATACAAATTACAATTATTTTGCTAGTTTAGGTAAAAAATACAAATTAAAGGAAAGGCAAATTGCTTCAGTGGTTGGGTTTAAAGACGAATTTTTTGTTGAATTACTTATAAATCAAATCATCAAAGAAAACAAACTTGAAAACAAATTTTATTGTAAAAAAGTTACTGCTAATCAAAAAAGTGGCATTTCCTCTAGATCTATGAATTTGAATGATAAAGAAGTTATACTAAACATTGGGGGAGATTGTGTGATTTTTAAAAAAGATGGCGATACGCCCATAATGATCATTGAATGCAAAGAATATATAGATATGATAAGAATGAAAGAACTTATTGGCGAATCAAGCATTGTTAAAGATACAATTTCAAATTCTGCCCATCTATTGGGTGGTATCACATTCTGTGTGTTTGCAGAAGTATTGGAATTAACTGAAGGGTGGGCCTATCTATTGAAAAATTCTGATTTGAAACATGAAATTGATGGGATTTTTATTATGAGAAATGGAAAAAGAAAAGACAAAGGAAATAAACCAGTGAAAGAAAATATAGAGGAATTTAAAATTTATATTGAAAAATTTTTATTAAGAATTAAATAAATGAGTTAACAATATCTACTGATTCTTGATCAAGGTCATATAAGTCGTAAATTAACTCATCAATTTTATTATCTAATTTTTCAAACTCATCTTTTTCTTTAGTTTTTAAGAGTTTATTAACTAAATTAACAATATTAGTCTGTTGTTTTTTTGTTGGTTCAGCCACAGGTAAACTATATAGATAACCAATAAGATAGTGTAAATATCCACCCGCTATATGTGTCCCTTTGTATATATTTCCATAGTAGTAATGCAATAATTTTGAGTTAAGAATTGCTAGAAAAAATTTTAATTCAAAATCTTTCTTTCTAGCCTCTAGTAGACTGGCAACAAAAAAAGTATCTTTACAATAATAATCTTTGTCATCATATGTGGCACGCAATCTTAAAGAGTTTTGACAAATAATCAATTTTTCTTGTTCGAATAACCTTTTAGGAGGTAACTGGTTTTTATGCTTCCTTGCCAATTCTTCGTCATAATTTATCCACCACCCACCCCATTTAAGATTGTATCTATTTATATCGTCATTTCCTGCAAAAGATTTACCACCAATTAGCTTCTTTGCGAATATAGAATTTGGTTTTTCGGGGAATAAAAATTTCTCTCTTAATCCTGTTGCATGAAATGATATTGTCCATTTCATTATTAAGTAGTTGTCTAGTGTCTTATATCTATCATCCAATAATTTTGTAAGTATAGAGTTTTGTTTTTTATCGCTTGGCAGTATAAAAAATACTAGATCATCTCTTTTATAAACATCTTGTTTTATCTCACTAATACTAAAACTCTTATTATTTAATTCTTCTACACTGGCTACCTTTTCAGCCGTTTTTACTAAATTATCCTGAGGTTTCTTGTTTTGAACTATCATGATAACTGGATAAACTGAAACATTTTCAAAAATTTCACATTCTGAAACATCTATTATTTCTTTTATTGTATATTTATCTAGTAATTCTTCTCTCATTTTTTTAGCATAATTAGCAATCAAAAATTTATTAGGAAAAATATAGCCTAATTTTCCATTAGTTTTTAATAGACGTAGTCCTTTATCAATAAAACATACGAATAGATCAAAAGCCCCATTTGCTACATTCGGGCAAGTCTCTATGCAAAGTTTTTTTGTGCCAATATCCATCTTTTTTGCTTCTAAATATGGAGGATTACCAACAACAAAATCAAAACCATCAATAAAATGCCCCGCTTTATTTTTTAGATCTTTTATTTCCTGTTCCTCATTGCTTAATAGTGATGGCATTTCCATGCTATTCGTCTGGAATATTTTTATTTTGGGTACTATGTATTTTGGGTTTTCTTTTTTGACTTCAATTATTAGATCTAGTAATTGGATAAGCATGTTTGTCTCTGCTAGATAGCAAGCAAAAGGGTTAATATCCATACCATAAATACTGCCAATTACTTTTTCAATAACCTCTTTTTTATCAGGGTTATTTTTTAGTTTATTTATCAACCTATTAGTTGCTCTTGTTGTAAAACCACCAGAGCCACAAGATATATCAATAATTTTTTTATCATCTATATTTTTTGTATATTCAATTTGATCTAGGATGTAGTCAATGACAGATTCGGGTGTATAGAATTGTCCCAGCTTCTTTCTTTCGTCTCTAGTTATAAATTGTTCATATAATTTTCCTAATATGTCTCTATCAACTAATGTAAAATCATATTTGTTAAACAAATTAGTTATTTCTTGCAACAAAAAGTTTTCGGGAATATACCAATCAAAAATGTTGCTTGAAAAAATATGAGAATATATTTTTTGTGCGTCACTCTTTAATGACGATAATTGCTTATTGTCTTTTATAACCTCAAAGGTTAGCAGTTTTTTATCTCTACAAACCCACAGTAAAAGAATCTCGTTAAGAAATGTGTAGCTTGTTTCTAAAAAAAACTTATTTTCATCCGGTTTTTCTTCTGTTCTTTTCCATATATCAAATTCTTTAACTACATGAAATTTACTTTTTATATCTTCCTGAATCTTTATAATAAAATGTTTTAGTTCGCTACTAAAAGCAGTTAAATTAGATATTTGATCTAAAGATTTTCTTTTGTCATAACTTCTCATTACAGAGACAACTTTACCTTGTACAATCAATTCTTTTACGACAAATGCTGGCATTGTTGGGTTTGCGGGTTGAAGTCTAAAACCATTGGCTAATCTATATATTTTTTTGAGTGTTACTTCATTTTCATTTAACAATGCAACAACAGTATCTCCGTCTTGGGCGGTATTTTGTTTTCTGATTATTACTGTATCACCATCAAAAATACCATCGCCAATCATACTGTCGCCCCTGACATTCAATGCAAAATGTTCGGCAGAAGAAACCAGATTACTTGGTACTGCAACCGTTTCAAATTCTTCAATAGCTTCTATTGGCTGACCAGCGGAGATTGTTCCCACGAGACGAACCTTAACCATGTTATTTTCCGGCAAAACATTGATTGCCCGATGCTGACTTTCTTGTTTTGATAAGAGTTTTTTATTTTTTAACTGTTGAATATAATAATGTGCAGTAGAAACTGATGCGAGCTTAAATTTTCTCTGTATTTCTTCTAGAGTTGGAGAGTATCTATTTTTCTTCTGATATTTTTCTATAAAATCCAGAACTTGTTGTTGCTTTTTTGTGACCATAATGATATTATAGAAAGTATATAGAAAGTTTGCAAATTGAGTTATCCCCACTTTCTATAAAATTATGAAGGATCAAGTTATAGAAATTTCTTTTGAGCTATCTGTTTGCCTCCACTTAAATAAAAGTGTAGTATTTTCAATTAATATCAATGGACAAGATATAGAAATAAGAACAGATGATGTTTTATATGAAAACACTAGATTTGGAAGGGCAATAAATACAGAAATTTATAGCGATACGGATTCTGGTTTTCGTTACACTCGGATTAAGATCTCGTTTAAAGACACCAATCCAAAAATACCTCTTGATAATTTAAGTTCAGCGTATCGAGACTTAATACTTGAAAGTGTTAATAAATTTATAGACGCATACAGGTTTGTTACTGGACGAGTGGCAATTTCTAATATCTCCTCAACATCAGATTTATTTGGACTATCATGTTTTAGGCGTAATGCTAAGGGTGGTGGAACTGTAATGGTGACTATCAATTTGGGAGGTGTGGGAATTGCCGGAAAGCAGGTTGCTATGGGACAATTTAAAACAGATCTAGATATTAGAGATAACGAAAATATACAGGACCTATTAAAAACAGGGGGGATTCCTCTAGAGGATCTTTTTATAATGGATGCAAAAAGACATCTTCAAATCGGACATAAAATTCAGGCATTGATTAGTGCAGTTATAGCTACTGAGATTGTCGTTAGATCAAAAAATAATTGGTTTGTAAGGTTTTTATACAAAGGAAGATTATTAGAATTCAATTTAAAAAAAGAATTAAAGTCTAAACTTCCAAAAGAAAGTTTATCTATAATAATTGGAGGCATAAAAGAGAGAAACCGAGTAATTCATGACGGTAAGAGAAATTTAACGATTGATATTTCTAAATACATAAACGAGACAGAAAACGCAATAATTAAGTTGAGATCAGTCAAGCACAATAAGATTTGTTTGTGCCATGCACAATCCACATTCTTTGAGTTACCACGACCAGTGAACGAAGCCACGAAGCCCAGAACTACCACCAAACGCCGAGAGGAAGCGCCTCGTCTCGCCGCAAGGACGGAGAAATGAACAACTCCAAAGAACCACAAATGATATAATACAAATGTTCATTTCGTAGTCTGAAGCGGCAAAGCAAAACCAAAAATTTCCTTTCCATTTTTTGTCGGCTCCCCCCACACCCCAGTATGAGAGAATCTACTGGGTCTGGGGAGGAATCCGCGCGGGCTTCGACTTTTTGTTTTGGCGAAATTCTGGCGGGCTACAAAATTGAAAAATACTCTCATATTTGTTATTATAATACTGTCAGTAAAAACAAGCAACAGTATTATGTTATCAATATATGGAAACTAGCTCATTAGGACAAAAAATAAAGAAGCTACGACAAAAACTTGGTCTTTCTCAAGACGATTTTGCTCGTAAGGCGGATGTTCCCTATACAACGCTTACAAAGGTCGAAACAAGGGTTATCAAAAAACCTTCGGTTTTTGTTGTGAGTAAAATCGCCAAAGCTCTCAATGTTGATATTGAGGAACTGATTAAATAATTATGAAAAAAAGTTTAGACAAAGTATCGGTGCAAGATATCCTACTTAAAGATATTGCGCAACTAAAAACAGATTTGGACAATGCAAAAATGAAATTACCACCCGGTCTAGCCGGTATGTATGGAGAGATTTTGGTGTGGAAAGAACTGGAAAAAAGGTTTATGAAAAAAGGATTTAGAGTGGAATTTGGTTCCGGTCAATCAAGGGCTGACATTGTTCTCTATAAGGATAATAAGAAAATAAACGTTGAAGTAAAAACATCGCGATTAAAAGAAGAGGGGTTTGGAAAGGGTTACGGATTCGCAATAAATCTTAAGAAGTGTAAAAATCACACAGGGAAGTATAATCATCCATCACGCGGAAAAATTTTTGGGGACTTCTGTTATTTTGATTTTATTGTTGCCATTTCACTATCGAATAATCTTATACCAAGCTTTTACATTTTCCCGAATAAATTTATAAAAGATAACGAAAAGTTATTACGAAATCAAAGTAGGCAATTTAAATCTCACACTCATCGGATTATATTTATTGAAAAAGAAAAGAAAAAGAAATCTAGGGAAATTACCAGTTTTGATAGAAAAATGAAAAAATTAAAAGATAAGTATAAAAATGCATGGCATTTAATTAAAGTAAGCCCATAAGCCAACATGATAATTGAACAATTAAGAAATCTTCTGATTTTGACCATACTCATAGTTGTAGGAGTCGCCGTAAATATGGTCTGGAAATCAAATAATCCAATTTATTCTGGTGATTTTAAGGAAAGAAAACAAGAAATAGACCAAGATTATATAAATAAAAATAAAGAATGTTTTTCTGCTTATGAAAAACAAAAAGAATATTTAGATAATGAGACATTGTCTAAAGAGTTTACTTTTGATAAATATAAATCAATTTATTCTGAACCTAAAATATTAAAAGAGTTGGACTTGAATTTTAGTAAGACAGCAAGAGAATTTAGAACTAATATAGGATTTCAGCTTGGAGACAAAGTTGATTTTGATGGTAAATATACAATAGTAGGGGTTGGAATGACTGGTTGGGATGGTCCTACATGGATAGTTGATAGAACAAATGGAAAAGCGTATGAATTTCCATATCAGCATTATTACTTCTCGCTAGATTATAAGAAAGATAGCAATTTAATTATTATAAATTCTAAAGAAAAAATAAAAGAAATGCATGATACGCATGAATGTTTTTACTTAAATATAACCACAGAAGATGACGAGATTTTAGGTGCATATGATTTAGTTCCTCATTACTTATTATGGGAAAATAATCAATTTAAATATTTAGGACCTAAGGAATATACTCCTGCTATAAATTATTTTTGGGAAAGTTATTTTAAGGAATAAAATAACAAAATAGTGACTAGGTAAGACCTAGTCAAACCAATTCTTTAATTGAAAGCCTGCCAGAATTTCGCCAAAACAAAAAGTCGAAGCCCGCGCGGATTCCTCCCCAAACCCCCGCCGAGGAAAATAAGAAAGGTAAGGAAAATTTTTGGTTTTTGCTCCCGCGACCGAAGGGAGCGGACGAGGCGCGCAGATTAGTCGGCATCAGGATTTTGCTCAAAATGAGTTCGGATTTCATCGTACAGAGGGAGCAAGAGAGACCCGAAAGGGTCTTTTCTCTTGCTCCGCGGAGTAAAGCGAAGCTTTACGAATAGGGCTGATACTGGGATGGGACCCAGTATCAGAAGCTTTTGAGAATTTTTCAGACTGAAAGGAATGAAAAAGTCTAAAAGGTGTACTGATAATGTAATGATCGAAGGAATCCACGGTCTATGCTCGCAAGAGCGAGCGTCGTGGATTCCCGTTTTCAAATACTTTGAGTGGTCGACCAGAAGTATTTGAAAAAGATCACCCCTTCAAGCCTGAGGCCTCATTCAGAGCCGATGGCATACCCGCGGAGCAGTAAAATACTTAGAGCCTGTTTAGAATCTAACCGCAATAAAGGGCTCAAAATCTTGCTTGCCTGCCGAAACATTCAAATTTTGGCTACAAATTGCGAATTTATCGTCAGCATATCTCAATATGCCTCCTCAAAATTCTCAATTCTCGCAACAAAATTTGAATGTTTCATCTAGTCATTAGATTCTAAACAGGCTCTTACAAAAAATACGGGCGGAATGATCCGCCCGTATGGAAATGTGAACTGCAGAGAGAGCTTTACGCAACGACTTTTTCTTGTCGTGCACGTTTTATTTGAGTCAGAGCTTGATAAATTTCAGGTCCACGATACAAGATTCCTTCAATGTAGGCATGGGGAACTTTAAGACGTGGGTCACGCCAGAGTTCAACTTTACGGCCTACAGCTTCAAAGGCCTCTTGGATGAGGTCCCTCGTTCCGTCCTGGACTTGCTCTGGATTAGAGTAGAGAATGACTCTCTCCGTGTATTTCTTTATTTCCCTATGTTTTTTAGAGATTGCATCAATGCCGTGGTGACGACCACCATCGTGAGCATCGATGTAGAGCAGAGAAGCTTTCGAATCGTCACGGATAGTAACGTGGCAGTGAAGGGCCTCAAACGCCGACTTGATGAGGGAAACCACACCCGATTCTCGCTCCGCCTCGGTGCAGAATATTTCAACGCTCCATGGATTCATACGAATCGGCAATTCTGGTAGGGCAATCAAGGGTTCTTTTTCTAAAATTGGCCGCCATACCACACTGATACCATTCTTCATTTTCCTAAGTGTTTTCTTTTTCATACTCCCCTTTCTGAATGTACAATTATCCTGCAGTAATTATAGCAGATATGACCAACACCAAACAAATCCACTGGAGGTGGATTTACTTTTTGTATAGGTTCTAGCATAATTAATACTTAAATCTATAATCAATGAACAATCATAATAACTGTCAAAATGGTTTTATCAATATTTTAGCTCTTTTGGTTTTGGCAACATTTATTGGCGCTTTTATTTATTTTGTGGTTTTGCCGGAAACAAACAAACAAAGAGGAGCAGACCAGAGCGCTTTATCGTTCCAAAAAGCTGGGCTATTCGGGCAACTTTGTCAGGGTAAAGGAACATTCAAACTTAAAACTTTTCCGCTGGATGTTAAAAACATAGAGCTTATTACACCAATGGGCAAAGTGCAGGATTCGCATGTTACCCCTACCGACCATCAATACATTATTCCTGTTGGAACCAAAAGTAGCTCTCTCATCACAAACAATCCGAAACAATACCAAATCAAAGCTCCGGCAGATGGTTACATTATCTCCGTTGAACTTTTTCGTGAACCAGTGGAACAGGCATATCGCAGTCAATTATACAGCGATAATTACCTGGTTATTTTTGAGCATTCTTGCGATTTTTACACACGGTTGATACATATTGACACATTGTCGGATAAAATTCTGGCGTCAGTTAAATTTAAAAATCCAGAATCTCAACACCCATACGCTTCACCTAGAATAAAAGTAAAGGAGGGTGAAGTCATCGGCACGGTCGGTCCGCACTCATTTGATTTCCAAATTATGAACGCCAAGACAAAAAACAGCAACTTAATCAGTCCGCAAAACATAGACTATTTCAGCGCTTATACTGTAGATACTTTTGACTATCTAGCCGAACCATTACGCAGTGAACTGTTAAAAAAGAATCTCATCAAACATAAACCCTTCGGAGGAAAAATCGGCTACGATGTCAAAGAGAAACTGGCCGGTAACTGGTTTTTGGTAGGGAGAGATAAACAAGAGCGCGAGGAATATTGGACAAAAAACTTGAGTGTGACATACGACCATATTGACCCTACTCAAATCCGTCTTTCTTTTGGTAATTTCAGCGCTTATCCAAAAGCTTTTGGAGCGCGAGGCAATGCGCCAGACCCTAAAGTGATAGAAGAAAAAACAGGGCTGGTAAAATACGAACTAGTCACTTTTGACTACTATTCCGAAGGGCAAAAGTGGGACGCTTTGCATTTTCTGCCAAACCTAACAGCTAAAAATAGTGATGAGGTTCTTGGTGTAGCACTTTTTCAATTATTACCCGACGGGAAACTAAAAGTAGAAACTTTCCCCGGCAAAACATCCTCTTCCGTCACCAGTTTCACCTCCACCGCCCGTCTTTACGAGCGATAAGATAGAAAAATAAATGAAATACCAAACTGTCAGACTTATAATTATGGTGTTTTTTCTTTTTCAATTTGCAATTCCGGCAAGATTTCCAATAATTGCTGCTGAACTATCAGCTGGATTTGCACCTAATTCGGTTTGGATATCCCGGACAAATGTTACAGACGGCGATTCGGTTAATATATTCACAGTTATCTATAATAGTAGCGACGAAGGAGTAACGGGTGAACTTGTCTTTACGATAGATGGTAAAACAATTGGTACAAAAAACTTTGCCCTTTTATCTGGAGAAACAAAAATTGAATCATTCCCATGGACAGCGGAGCAAGGTAAACACACTGTTTCGGCAAAAATCGGAAAGACACTAAATACCAACACGGGTGCAACTACAGCTCTACTCTACCAGACCACAACAAGTGTAGCGGTTGATATTCTATCTCCCCCACCTCCTTCAAAAACCACCAAAACACTTAACTTAGTGGCTTCTACTTTGGAAACCGCAGTTAGCTCATCTACTCCTATAATATTAAACGCCCTAGAGTCTTTGTATAACACAACAGAATCTTTTCGGACAGAACTAAAATCGTCCTTAGAAAAACAAATAGAGGAAGAACCACAGAAGGAACCAGAAAAACAGACAGAAAAATTAATTGAAAATAATGGAAAGGCAGAAAATACTAGGACAGCAAATTCAGAACAAAAAACTTCATCAGAAATACAATCGGAGACAACAAATAACCCAGAATTTTTAGGAGCAGCCCAAAGGCAAGCGGCTGCGGTATTATTATCGGTGGTCAGTTCAAAACCGTTATTTTATATTGCCCTCGGACTGTCATTTCTTTTTATACTTTTCTTGTTGCGAACATTTATCAAATCCCGAAGAAAAAGATTTTAAGACCTGTTACCTTTAGAGCCTGTTCAAAATCTAATGTCTAGGCAGAACATTCAAATTTCTTTGCGAAAATCACTTATTCTGACGAAGCATATCTAGATCTGTTGAGGAAGAATGAGTGATTTGCAGCAGAAATTTGAATGTTCTGACAGACAAGCTTGATTCTGAGCCAGATTTTGCGGTTAGATTTTGAACAGGCTCTTAACACGTTTCATATTACTTTCATAACAAATTAGGTATACTACAAAGTATGGAATCATTAATGAAAGCCGATATTTTCTTTTTTATATCATCTGTGGCAACGGTCATACTCTCGGTTTTGGTTTCTGTTCTTTTATTTTATTTCATCAAAGCTATGGAAAATCTCTATATTCTTTCAGAGACGCTTAAGGGTGGCTTGAGAGAGTCGGAAGAATTTGTGGTAGAGCTCAAAGAACGACTGGAAAATAACATGATCTTTCGTCTATTTTTTCCTCCATCACGAAGAAGAAGACGGGTTATAGACAAGGATTAACAATGGTAATAACTTAATTAAAAAATGAAAAAAACAATAAAAAATGGTTCGAGCGCGGTAAAATTAACTCTTATAGGCGCCACTCTTGCTGGCCTTGCGGCCACAGCTTATTTTTTCCTTGGACCAAAAGGAAAAAAGCATCAAAAACATGCCAAAGCGTGGGCTATCAAAATGAAGGGAGATGTCATTGCCAAGCTAGAAACAGCTCGGGAGATTACAGAACCGATTTATCACCACATCATTGATTCTGTGGCTAAAGAATATGAAAAAGGTATGAAAGCCAGTCGAGCTGAAATTCTGTCTCTCTCAACAGACTTAAAAAAACATTGGAAAACCATAAGTCATGGAGCCAAAGCGGTCAAAAAAGATGTGACCTCTGGCGCAAAAAAGGCGATAAAGCGAGCAAAACAATAAATTATTTTGCCAATCTAAGGAATCCTAACAACGTCTGCTTTAATAGTTGGTTCTTTGTAATTTGGATTTAAATTTCCGCTGACAACTATATTATCCCCTATTTTAATATCTGTAATAGATATATTTTTGCCCTTAGAATCTAAAAAGCTTGTCCCAAAGTGGCGCGGTCCGTAATACGATTCGTCTGTTTGTATTGTCCACTTAAATTCGGCCAAATTCCAAAAAGTGCTAACTATAATAGTCTTGCCGGTTATAGATTCTACTTTAGCCCCTTGCAAAAATATCAGGCCGTTATTTGCAATATGAACTTCCATCATAGACTTGCCAGTAGGCGGAGTCCATTTTGGACTTTGGGCTATTGCAGTTTCTGTAACGGGTAATAAATGAGGCAATAAGTAAATAGAGGCAAACAAAAGAAAACTAAAAGCAAAAGAGAGTAGCGATATACCAGAAAAAACCGCTAAGCGAGGACTGCTTTCAAACAATGGAAATTTTTTTGCCAGCGTCTGCATACGCTTCATTATACAAATGAGCTATGTAGATAGCATGAACGAGAAGAAAAAAAGTTTATCGTCTATTAAATATATTGCCGAAAAATGAGCCAATACTTTTGATAGCCGAAGCCCCTTGATTAATTCCTTGTTGCATCATACCCCCACCATTGTCTTGACGTGGACTGCCTTGAGGCATTGGTCCGAATTGACGAGTATCAATACCGATATCTTCTGCTAATGTTTGGGCATTATCAAAGAAACTGAAAATATCATCTTCTTCAAACTCACCGCTTTTCAATATCAGAAAATCTTTGTCCACAGCATTCCACATGTCGTCAATGTTTTCTTCAGGATATTTTTTCTTGAACTTAAGGACAGATTTGCTTAAAGTCTTGTATATCATCGGCACTGAAGTAAGTTGTTTTCCCATCATTTGGCAATGGCCGATACTTTGCATTGTTTCACCAATGTCGCTTTGGTCTACGTCGGTAGAGCCAGCCGAAATTAGACTGACCATAGTAGTGGCATCAGAAATAGTAGTCTGACAATCCAAGGAAAGACTAATACCGGATTTTTTAAGTTTAGTCTGGATTTTAGATATTGCTTTTAAAACGGTGTTCAGTTGCTTACCCATGCGTTTATTATTGGCTTGTTGCTGTTTTTCCTGTTGTTTTTCCCACAGACTGGAGCCGGAATCGCTCTCTCCTCCTTGTTCTTGACCCTGACTAGAACGCGGAGAGGGAGAGTTTGTTGTCCTGGAAGGCATTTGACCAGGGGTCATGCTACCTTTTGGAGGACTACCTGGCATCATGTAATTAGTTCCATCTTTTTGTTGATAGTTTGCTCCGTCAGGCTGATAGCTCGCTCCGTCAGGCTGCTGGTAATTCTGGTAGTTTTGTTGCATACCTGCCCCACCCGGAGGGGGTGGAGGTGGAGTTTGAAATGACCCTCCAGTACTGCCAGTTCCTGGCGGAGGCATGGGTGGTGGAGGAGGAGGTGGAGGGGGTGGTTGACTTCCGCTAGGTGGCGGAGGGGTGCCAAAAGTTTCCTGAGCTAATATAAATCCAAATGGCATAATTAAAAAAGCAATCACAAAACTTGCCAGAAAAAAATTTTCATATTTTTACAATTTATAGTTATACAATAATTACTGACTTATTATAAAATTTTTATTGACATTATTCAAGGAAAGTTATCAACACCTATCCTTTAACAGCATACGTTAGAATCCTGCTATAGCAGGATTCTAACGTATGTGAGTAAAATTATGTTATTAAGGAATAGATGTTGAGTTATCGAAGTGTATCCCTTAGCCACATAATTTTTCAAAGTCCTCGGAAAAAATCCCCAGACTTTATACCTCTATACCTCTTTGGGATAGACAAAATATGAAAACTATGATAGGGTTATAGCAGAGTTATTCCTCCAGAAATCTTCATGATTGTATCATGGGGGTGAGTAGATAATGGAAACGGATTGACATTTGACAAAAACGCCAAAGGACGGCTCAAAACCGTACTTCTGGCGTCAAAAGGAGACAAAAAGTGAGAAAAATGAATACAGTTCTCGTAGTTATCGTCGGTATCCTTTTTTTGACGCCAGGGCTTTTTGCCCAGGCGCAGACAGGAGCACAGGCGATAGACCCTCAAAAACAAGTAGAAACTCCTGTCTCGCGTGATGATTTACGCGCAGTCAAAGACGAGCTGAAAGCCACTCTTCGAGAATCGGAGAAACGAGGAGCAGAGCAAGCTCTGCAGGAGCGCCAAGAAGCTGTAAAACGGCAGAAAGAACTCTTGGACAAAGCGAATTTGGCCCTTTCAAACGCCAAAGAAGCCCAAGCAGAACTTGCGCGGCAAAACGCCAAGCAACAAGAAGCGGTCAGGCAAGAACAAGAAACAACCAGGAAATACACTCTGATTGCTATTGGACTTGTGGCAGTTCTCTTGATTGTCATAGGAATTTGGAATCGCAATCGTGGGACGAAAGTCCAACTGATTGCAACACATGAAAAAACGTCTGAAATCCCAAAACTTCCGGTAAATCCAACATCTGACCAAGTCCGAGAATTTTCGGAAAAACATGGAAACATGCAAAAAGTTCCGTTCATTCTCGATTTGGACAAGACCGGACGATTCATGTGCTTGGCTGAAGTAAGGCCAAAACCTATGGACCCACTGGTAAGTCTTGGGGATGACCCCAAGCAAACAACTTGGGAAAAACGAAAGTCTTTCGCAGCGCGGAATGTCGCGCTAGCAATTAAGTGACAATTGGGCGGTTCGTATTTATGAACCGCCACAATGTAGAACCACAAAACAAAAAGAAGGAATGAAATTCTTTCGGACATTTGAAACTTTGCAAAGTGGTTCGTCACCCGTAACTGGGGATGGATACATGGAGTAAAGATTTGAATTCTCGAGGGTGCTGAGATACTATAATCGTTTTGTATTAATCATAAAGTGGTTCGTCACCCGTAACTGGGGATGGATACATGGAGTGGATAATATAACTCAATTAAGTTCTTTGCCGAAACTTTCGGGAAGGAAAAGCAGATGTTACGAAAAATAACCATAGGGACCATCGCGGTTCTTATTGGAGTGTTACTCCTCGGTGGCCTCCTTGGGTATTTCATCCACGGTTGGATGAACCAGCCCGTGGTGGACACACAAGCAAGTCTGCAAATAGCTAACTTGCAAGGTCAGGTGGCTGGACTGACGCTTGAGTTGGAAGCTACCAAGCAAACCTTGGCGGCAACAGAAGCTTTGGTTTGCAAAGACCAAATGTATACAGTCGTCAGTGGGGATTCTCTCTCAAGAATTGCCCGGAAAGAGTACGGCAACGGAAATTTCTGGCCATATATTTGGGATAAGAATAAGGACAAGATTGCTGACCCGAATAAAATCGCGATCGGTCTTGTACTGACAATCCCCTGCTACTGCATGTGCAACTTGCCGGCTCTACCAAAGGTTCCGGCGACTGCTACAGTATCACGAGTGGTTCCACCACCAGCACCAACACAAGCAGTTGTTGCAAAAGTGGCTCCACCCGCTCCTACACCAACACCAACACAGCCGGTCATCGTGCAAGTACAACCAGCGGCACCGATAGTTATACCGGCGCCACAGGTCACGATAACCCCACCAGTGAACAATGTGGTGGTAAATGTTCCGCCACCGACGGTGGTCATCCAGCCACCACCAGTTGCGCAACCGGTCGCTCCTGTTGCAAAGCCAACACCAACTCCAAAAATTGGAGAGGTGAGGGTTCCAGAAACACAGTTCGCCTCATCCAGTTGGAGCGGTAGTATCACTAACCGTTTCCAGAACCTGCCGACCGACCGTCATAACTGGGTGAACTACTCCCACGCAGATGTGGGATATACTCTTGGTTATGTAGGAAAAGGGGCAACGGAACTCCAGGTCTTTGGTGCCGTGGGTGGATTGAACGCCCGCAAGGATACAAAAACCTTGTCCTGGGACCAGTCCATGAAAGCCGAGTTGGGTTTACGACTGCTCCGACCAATTACTAGTCTCGGTAGTGTAGAACTCGGTGTCGGCATGGTCGGTGAACTCCGTGGTTCAGGCCTCGGAATACCTCTGACCACAAAAGTCGCGCCGATGGTCTACATCGGAAGCACCATGAGCTGGGACCGACCGACCATTATCCGTCCCGGAATCAACCTTCCGCCGGTTGGACAAAAAATCGGTTCGTCTTTTCCCGGACTTCTGGAATTTCGGGTGGGGAACACTTCCCCATTTGAAAGAAAAAATATCATCGGCACCTTCCACATTGAACAAGGTGTCCTCCTAATGCAAACCAAGAGGTTTGCATTAATCCCCGAACTTAATGCTACGTTAAGCCGGGATACTCAAAAAAGACCGTGGGAAAATCGTTACACCTACGGCGCGGGGATCAGACTAGCCGCACCCGTAGCGGGAGGGGTCTTGAGTTTTATTCCCGGCTACGAATGCGGAAACCAATACCGCGGCGCTCCAGTTAGGAACGCTTCCGGATGCGGACCATCCGGAAAAGTTGAATACAGAATCTACTTCGGGTCAAAAAACCCAGAAAATCAGGGTAAGAATCCGAATAGATAAGTTCTTTCATAAATTAGTTTGCCTCACGAAAATGAGAGCAAACGCAAACGCAAACGCCAACACATCTTGTGTTGGCGTTCTTTTTTATCATCACACTAACTTTGTCCGGATACAGCGGTTTCACCGCTGTAAAGCCAAGATTACATTTGGCCTTGTGAGCAGTTTCGGCACAAACCCTTATGCGAAACTATTTCGTAAACTGCTGACAAACCAACAAGAAGGTAAACAACCATAGCTATAGTTGAATCCATTCCGAAAACCCAATCTACCAAGTTGTAACCCAAAGCCTCAAGTCCCCAATTCAACCCACCAATAATAAGCAAAATAAAAGTGATTTTGTGTAATTTCATATTAAAATCATTAATATATTAAATTAGTAACAATGTTAATTATATACCGATTCATGAAGAACACCATGGTCATCTGTGTATTACTGTATTACCCAAATTCATTGACTTAAATACCCATTCCATGCTTTAATTGAAAGACTGAACTGCCGGCTTCGGCCGGTTTTTAAATGAATTATCTTGAATCGCATCCATTTGAATTGGATATTTGGATGCAGTTCTAGGCGGACGAAGAAAATAATTGGAGACGTACTCGTTGTTGTACGTTAACAATTATTTTACTGAAGTCCAACAACGAAATGCGCCAAATATACAATTCAAACATATGGAGATACGAAATATAGCAATAATAGCTCACGTGGACCACGGAAAAACAACCCTGACCGATGCTTTGATGAAGCAAACGGGTATGACCGCGGGAGAAACTACCATGGACTCAAACGCCATAGAACAAGAGCGTGGCATTACCATATACGCAAAAAATACTTCTGTTTACTACCCTTCGAAGGACTCCGGGCAGGCAACTACAAAAATAAACATCGTGGATACACCAGGCCACGCTGACTTCGGCTCAGAAGTGGAGCGAGTTTTACGCGCCATTGACAGTGTTCTACTTTTGGTTGATGCCCAAGAAGGACCGATGCCTCAAACCAGATTTGTCTTGAAAAAGTCACTTGAACTCGGATTAAAACCGATTGTTATCATAAATAAAATAGACAAATCAGCGGCACGGCCGGACGAAGTCCATGAATTGATTCTAGAACTATTTTTGGAACTAGGGGCAAACGAGGAACAGTTAAACTTCACGACAGTTTTTGCAAATGGAAGGGATGGCTACGCCAAAATGAAACTCTCCGACGAATCAAAAGACCTCACTCCCCTTTTAGAAACAATTATACGAGAAGTGCCACTCTCGGGAGGCGATAAAAATGCTCCAGCGCGTCTACAAAGTTTTAACCTTGCTTATGACAATTTTCTCGGTCGGCTGGCCATCTGTCGAGTATATGATGGCACAATAAAAACAGGTGACAGCGTTTTTGTTAAACAGTCCAGCGGTCAAACCGCTGTATCAGGAAAACTGACAAAACTTTTCTCATTTGAAGGTACAAAAAGAGTAGAGACAGTAGAAGCCGTTGCTGGAGATATCGTTATGCTTGCCGGGTTACCAACTGTTTACATTGGTGACACAATTTGCCATGACGAAAATGCAGAGGTCTTACCATCCATAAACATAGACGAACCGACTATCTCTCTCAATTTTTTGGTCAACGACTCCCCTTTTGCCGGACGAGAAGGTAAATTCGTAACAGGACGCCAAATCCGTGAACGATTGGAAAAAGAACTTGAAATAAATGTCGGTTTGAAAGTAAATTTTAACGATAGCAATCAGAAAGCAGAAGGTTTTACTGTGTATGGTAGAGGTGAACTTCATATTGCAATTCTTTTGGAAAATATGCGTCGTGAGGGTTTTGAGCTTCAAGTTTCACAACCGCAGGTCATTTTCAAAGAAAATGATGGTAAACGAAGTGAACCATTTGAAGAAGTTCTCGTCGATGTTTCTGACGAGCTGGCTAGCTCTATTATTTCCCGCCTGACAGAGCGTCGCGGTATTTTAATGAATGTTAAACAAATGCACGGTCAATCGCGATTGACATTTGAAATACCAACACGTGGACTTCTCGGCTATCGCGGGCAATTCGTCATAGATACAAAAGGTAACGGCATTTTATCTTCCAGATTTATAGAGTTTCGAGAGTATGTTGGAGATATTAAACGAACTAAATATGGTTCAATGATTTCTATAACAGCCGGTAAAGTCCTGGCTTTTGCATTGGACAACTTGCAACAGAGAGGAACGCTCTATGTTGAACCGGGAGTGGAAGTTTATGATGGACAAGTTATAGGTAATGTTTCAAAAGGCGATGACCTTACTGTAAACCCAACAAAAGGTAAACAATTAACCAATATGCGCGCCTCTGGTTCTGATGACAAGGTTTATTTGGCTGCAACATATAAACTTGACATAGAGAAAGCCGTGGAAATTGTGGCTCCTGATGAATACATTGAGATAACCCCCAAATCCGTTCGTCTGCGCAAAAAAAATAAATAAGAAAACCCCGACTGCTCCCACAGCCGGGGTTTTATTTCTGATAAAGTATCAGTCCTCATTTTTGATATGAGGAGAAACAAAGAGCGACATCTTGCGAAGACTGTCATCAGTCAAGGACTTTCCCAGATGATAACGACTTTTCTTAACAGGCGTATCAGTTCTTTGGAAAGGAACGACTGATCTATTCGCTTTCTCATAATCCTCGTTTAATCTGCAGAATTCTTGGTCAAGAGCCTTGTCAGAAATCGCATCGTTCATGTCATCCTCTCTTTCTATTCTGAATGATTGTGCAATGCAAGTGAAATTTGGAACGCTTTTGTCGGCGAGAAGAAAAGATTCGAAGTAAACAATATGCCTCGTTTTTCTTTTCATCCGAAAGACGACAAACTTTGATAGCTCGAACCAACTCCCTTCTTGTTGGATTAACCACTCCGTGCTCAAGACGCCTGATGACTTCTACTTTTACACCAACTAGACGAGCAAACCGAAACCTGTTCAGCTTCAGTCCCGCTCTGGCGGTTTTTATCAAAAGCCCAAATTCCAACCTGGCATCAGATTCAATTGATGTCAATCGTTATCTCCTTTCCAAACATACTATCCTAACTTCATTCAATCATCACCGGTAAAAGTTTGCAAACGACACTTTTCCACACCTATTCCTTAATAAAAGGTATTATGCTGCAGGGCAAGCTCTGCACCCAAAGCGTGTTCGCTTCTCACGGCATGGCACGGCAAGCCGTGCGGTATTTTAATCCCTTATTTTGCTCCTCTTACAGAGGCAGTACACCTTTCACATTTTGAATACAAAATGTTCAAGGTCTTGCGAAGCTTCGCTTCTCACCTCGGCTCGGAAATGAGAAAGAGTACTTTCTCGCTTCCTCGCTCTACGTCGGCAATAACATAATTTTACTCACATACGTTAGAATCCTGCTATAGCAGGATTCTAACGTATGTTGCTAATGGATAGATGTGCACTTTTCCACAGTTTTTAGAGTTCTCATTTTATAACTCTCATCAAAAAACCTTCATGCTACAAAACTCAACGACCGCTTTATTTTATAGCATAATCATTTTTTCTCCATTACTCTAATTTTTGTGTAATTACAAACTCAAAAGTTTCTGTTATACTGGAATCTATGAAATTAAGCACAGAAAGTTACAAAGGCGTTCGCGACTTTTATCCAGAAGATATGGCCATCCAGAATTATATTTTTTCAGTTTGGAAAAAAGTAGTAGAAAGTTTCGGATACGCGGAATACAGCGCTTCCATACTTGAACCGGCCGAACTTTATAGAGCAAAATCCGGAGAGGAAATAGTGAATGAACAAATGTTCACTTTTATCGACCGTGGGGGACGCGAGGTGGCCCTTCGCCCTGAAATGACACCAAGCTTAGCGCGTATGGTCGCGGCCAGACGAAAATCTCTCAAGTTTCCCCTTCGTTGGTACTCTATTCCGAATGTTTTCCGTTATGAGAAACCTCAACACGGTCGCAAACGCGAGCACTGGCAACTTAATTGCGACCTTATGGGAATCGCAGGTGTTGAAGCGGATGTAGAAATTATTTCCCTTGCACACGCGATTATGAAAGCCTTTGGCGCAAAAGATGAAGATTTCGAAATTAAAATAGGTAGTAGGAAATTTTTGAATGGCCTACTCGTTGATGAGCTTGGGATGCACCCGGAAAATGCTAAAAAGATCATTCATGCCTTAGATCGTTTACCAAAAATGTCAACAGAGGAAGTGGAGGCGGCAGAAACAGAACTAAACATATCATTTGAAGAAATAGAAAAAATGTCTGAAGAGCCCCCAAAAGATATTAATGCTATTTTAGTTCCACTCAAAAAACTTGGTATATCGAATGTAAAATTTGATCCAACAGTAACTCGTGGGTTTGATTATTATACAGATATGGTGTTCGAAGTTTTTGACACAAGCCCTGAAAATAACCGTTCCCTCTTCGGTGGCGGACGATATGATAACCTTCTTGAAATCTTTGGTGTTGACCCAATCCCAACCGTCGGCTTTGGAATGGGAGATGTGACTATTCGCGACTTTCTTCTAACACACAAGCTGCCATGCGGAAAATAGTTTTTGATATTGAAACAAAAAATGTATTTCAAGATGTCGGTTCTGACAATCCGGCCGATTTAGATATTTCTCTTTTATGTATATACGATTACGAGACAAATACCTATGACAGTTTCCTGCAGGAAGATTTTGACAGATTGTGGCCACTACTGGAAAAAGCCGGTATGTTTATTACCTACAACGGCGACCATTTTGACATACCACTTCTTAATAAATATTATAAAAAAGCAGGTAGAGGCGATTTAACCAAAATCCGCTCTCTTGATATTTTGAAAGAAATCAAAAACTGCTATGGACGAAGAATGAAACTAGACCAAGTAGCTGAAGGAACTCTCGGAATAAATAAAAGCTCCAATGGCTTGGACGCAGTAGTCTGGTGGAGAAACGGTGAAATAGAAAAAATTCGCAAATACTGCCTTGACGATGTCCGCATCACCAAAGACATATACGAGTATGCCCAGAAACACAAAAAGCTAATGTTCAAAGAAGGTCCATTCACAAAAGAAATAAAAATGGACATCAAACACTGGGAGCCGGTTGCCGAAGTCAAAACCCAAAGTCTTTTCTAAAACTTCCACATTTGGCCAATATCATCGTCTAAAATCCAAAACTGACTCGTCACCTACGCACTATAGGTAGGCTCCGATTCAGTTTCAGATTTTATACGCGACCTTGTCTCAAATCTGAAAGTTTTAAAACAAAGACTTACAGTTTGTTTTAGAGAAAGTTCGAAAAATATTTTCAGAGGTACAGTCCTTTCTAGTCAAAGATTTCTATCTTCGTTCAGCAAAAATTATAATTATCACATACATTATTTTTGTACTATAGTACAAAAATAATGTATGTGATGTGTTTATAGATTTATGAGATTTTACTAATAATAATTGAAAATTAGACATGATCTTTGCGATCGCAAAGATCATGTCTAATTTTTATAAATATACTTATTAATACTTATTCATAATTGTCTTTCCTATTATGGTCATTATAATGGCCAGAAGAATGCCGGCTATGATATCAACAAAATGATGTAATCCCAGATAAACCCGTGAAAGCGAAATGAGAATGCTTATAAAAAACAAAAATAGTCCTATTTTCCTATTAAAAACATATATGACAGAGGCGATTAGAGCCGTCATCGTAGCATGTGTTGACGGGAAACCATTTTTGAAAATATGACTGACTAAAGGTTTAAAGTCTATGACGAGAGACGGCCGGGAATTATAATATATAAACTGTAAGATAAACATTGACAGTATTGAGATGGACAAAGCAATTGCAGATAATATAATCATTTTTTTTTGTTCAGGTCTAGACTGCAAGAAAAAATATAGACCACCGACAAAAAGCGGAACTAAAAAAAGATATTCTGCCGATATGATTGCTAGAAAATCTAACATATAGTAGAATGGTAGCACATAAATTTTTAATTTTATAACTTCATGATATTAGAAAAATTGTCAGTACCAATCGCAATTGTAATCGCCGGAGGCCTCATAGGCGGAGCGCTCTATTACTCAAACATAAAAATAGGAAGTCAGCCGATAAAAACTACTGCACCACAAGCAGAAAATGGAACGATAAGTATGAGACCAGTATCTGCAGACGACCACATACTTGGCAATCCAAATGCAGATGTAATCATCGTGGAGTATTCAGACACCGAATGTCCGTTTTGTAAACAATTCCATAACACACTAGAGAGAGTTATGAACGAATACGGCAAAGACGGTAAGGTAGCTTGGGTTTACAGACACTTCCCTATTGCAGAGCTGCACTCAAAAGCCCGCAAGGAATCAGAGGCGCTGGAATGTGCAAATGAACTCGGTGGACCTGGAAAATTCTGGGAATATACAAATATGCTCTTTGACATTACCCCATCTAACAACAATCTTGACCCTGCACAATTACCTATCATTGCAAAAAACGTAGGTCTCGATGTCAAAGCATTCAACACCTGTCTTTCAAGCGGAAAATACGCTGCCAAAGTTGAAGCCGATTATCAAGACGCAGTAAAAGCTGGCGGACAAGGTACACCAAACTCAATCCTCATTTCAAAAGACGGAACAAAAGTAACAGTCCAAGGCGCCCAGCCATATGAGTCACTCAAAGCCACTATTGACGCTCTTCTCCAAAAATAGAACTATCAAACGCTCAGCGTTTGATAACGTTTGATAATTCTTATAGGTTATTTAATACTCGCCAAATCTCAACCATAGCTAAAGTATCCAGTTTGCAATATTCGATGAGGTTATGGAAAAGTTTTGCCTTGTTGATACCTTCTTTATTTTTTATAACAGCTTCCATCCAAAGCCGTTGAGCGGACTGACCTTCCTGTATATCTAATCCTTTGTAATTTAAATTTGGTACCATTACCGGCAAAACATTTTTAATAGAGCTACTTCCAAAAAAATCTTTATCTACAAAAAGGCCTTGTGCAAATGGCTTCATCAAATCCACTACCCTACTGTTCACATCAATCAAAAAATTTTTATATTCTGGAAACATTTCCACCATTTCTAGATTACGTTTCATTTCAAAAGTCTTGTACCACACAAGAATACTGCCGGTTGAACCGATATCTTTTTTTAATTTTTCTAACAATTTCGGAACTGGATGTGTGCTATCTCTATGTAAATATTCGGTATGTTTCAATTCTCCTACTGGTTTGTCCAAAATATGTAAAGAATATTGAAATGGAATTTGCTGATACGGACTTGTTCCGTCATAGGGTGGAACGATACTCATTGATGTCTCATAATCCAGAAAATAAATAGGGTATGTCAGACATTCCAGAAAATCTTTTATTTTTGCCTTTGCAATACTACGCTCCCCTCTTTTAGTTGCCATCACTTGCACTTGCTGTTTTGTAGTCAATTTAAAGTTTTCCGGTATATCTTTTATCAGTGCTATTTCCAAATCCTCAAGCTCCCCTATGTCCTCTGCCCCTAATGCAATAATATTGTATATGCTATATGTATCTATTTTATTACCTAAATTTTTATAAATATCCATCCACTCACCGAGTGCGCCAAGGTTTGTATAACGCGGAGATGGGTCGGGCATTTCCGGTGAACTGATGACTTTTAGAGCGTCGTCAATGTTTTTCTCCGTTTCGGGAATTTTCTCTCGTACTTTAATTGTTATATCTGTTACGGCAGATAGTGCCAATGGATCCACCTTTCCATTTCTTACATACTTTCCGTTAACGTGTATAACTGCGATATTTCGCACCACATAACCACATGACTCTAGAACTAACACCTGAAATGCCAAGTCCAGATAATGTTCTGGTTTGACTTTTGTGCTTGACTTGACTTCATACAAATCAATTTCATCGTTTGGAGCCCTGTCCACAATGTCGCATATGCAAGTTATGTTTCCCTGTTCAAACCTTCCTTGAAAAATAGTTTGTATTCCCTTTTCCCAAACCTCCGTAGTTCTTTTTGGAAGTGACAAATATTCATTATAATTATTGAAACCAAGTCGTATGCCTTTTGGAAATCTCTTTTGGGCGTAATCTTCAAATTCCACTCCAGCATCAAATGTTGCTTGCAAATTGTCATCCGGCGCAGGCAGTTTATTCTTATCGTGCTTTTTCAGCCACAGCCAAGCCGGATGTTTTAAAAACATCATATACTCCGACTTTGACAGCTGTACATCTTTCTCAAATTCCATCGTTATACAATAGCATGGAAATTTATTGTGGATAACTATCTTTTTTTATTTAATAGTAATTTCGGAGGCGGTTAATCTTTTCATGCTGTCTAATCTTTTCGTGCGCCTTAGCTTCAATCTGGCGTATACGTTCGCGAGTGACCCCAAACTCCTTTCCCACTTCCTCTAAAGTATGTGTGATGCCATCGGTCAAGCCGTGACGAAGTTCCAAAATTTTCCTTTCCTTTTCCGGCAAGTCTCCCAAAATCTCCTTAACCTGGTCAGAGATAATACGTCTACTAGACTCTTGGTCTGGTGAAAGAATTTTGTCGTCCGCTAGAAAATCTCCGAGTTTACTTTTGCTGTCATCATCCTCTCCTATCGGCGCTTCCAGGGATACTGTAGACTGGTCGATTTTTTCAATAGTGTAAATTTTTTCCACAGCCAAATTCATTTCTGTGGCAATTTCCTCTGGGAGTGGGTCTCTGCCGAGGTCTTGGGAAAGTCGTCTGACAACCTGTTTATACTTGGCAATAGTTTCCACCATATGGACCGGCACGCGGATAGTACGAGACTGGTCAGCTAGAGCCCGAGTAATAGCTTGGCGTATCCACCAAGTGGCATATGTTGAAAATTTGTAACCCTTTGTCCAGTCAAATTTATCCACCGCTTTGAAAAGTCCGAGATTTCCCTCTTGAATGAGGTCAAGGAGTGTTAGGTCAGCCGAGCGTCCGACATATTTCTTTGCAATAGAAACCACCAGACGCAAGTTGGCCCTAGCCAAGAGATTTTTGGCTTCAATATCTCCTGCTTCAATCCTTCTTGCCAATTCCTTTTCCATACTACCGGAGATAAGCGGATACTGACCGATTTCTTTGAGATACATCTGTATGGAGTCATACGAACCTTCACTGCTACGACCACTGTATGCATACTTTTTACTTTGTAGCTCATCAGATGGAGTCTCAAGCAGTCCACCACCTTCCAAAATATCCACACCACTACCAGAGAGCTTCTCATATAATTCATCAAGAAAAATAATATCTTCCTCAATGGTCGGAAATTCTTTCAAAATCTCGTCAAATGTAACATATCCACGCTCTTTACCTTTTAAAAGAAGCTTCCCCATACCAAGGCTTTGCCTATCAGCCCGTTTCAAAACTGGAGCACCTTTGGTCAGTTTGATGGTCCCTGCCGCCCTCATAGCTAGGGATGATTTATTTTTCTTTTTCACCCGTACGGTAGGTATTTTTGCATCTTTTATCTTGCGTCCCTTTAATTTCCTGACAAACTTTTTTGCCACCACCTTTTTTTTGGCGGTCGCCTTGGCTTTCTTATTCTTTTTTATTTTTTTATTCTTCATTCTTATTTTTTATTTTGTCTATTTGTTGTGAAATGAGGTGGTAATTTTTTTTGTATTTCTCAATTTCCAAATCACTACCGGATTGTTCTGCTCTTTGAAGTTTATTTCTTACTTCATCACGTTCTTTTTTCAAATATTCTTCTTCAAGTCCAAGAAGCAATTCTTTAATATCAGCCCCTAAGTTATTTTTATCATTATAATAGTTTTCCGTTTCAAATATCAACGCTTCTTTTTCTTTTTCAAATTTTTTCTGCAGTTCTTCAAATTTTTCTCCTAATATTTTTTTAACTTTTTTTTCTATTTCCACATTTTTTCCTTCTTGCCAAAATAGAATCCCTACAACTTTTCTCTCTATCTGTTCCAGTCGCTTGTGCGGAGGAGATGATTCAGGGACTCGGTACTGCAGGTGCCGAGACAATGTCGGCACCGGGACGTTCAAATCCCCCCACAAAGCTTCTTCTTTTATAAATGCTTTTTTGGCAATATTTTTCACAAAATGGGACTGCTCTATGGTGCTGGGGAGAAGGGCGATGCGAGGAAGAATATGTTTTTTTATTTCTTGGCCCAGTTCTCGGGGCTCCAGTCCACGAGCTACTAATTTATCAGTCAGATAGTCAATAATATGTTTTGTCTGCTTAAAACATTCTCTCAAAGATTCGGGATTATCTTTTGCCAAGTCAGCTGGATCCTTGCCTTCCGGCAAATCGGCAATTTTTAATTCCATTCCCAGAGAAAGAGCGATATTACTGCTTCTGTCGGAGGCCGAAAAGCCAGCAGAGTCACCATCAAAAGCCATAATAATACGATTGGAAAGCCGACGCAACTTGATAAGATGATTCTCGGAAAGAGCTGTGCCAGAAGAGGCCACTGTGTTTGTCATTCCGGCTTGGTGCATCATTATCAAATCCATCTGTCCTTCCACTAGTATGGAATAATCTTTAAGTCGAATATCTTTCTTGGCTTTATCAAATCCGAACAGAATCTCTGACTTGTTAAAGAGCGAAGTCTCCGGACTATTCAGATATTTTGGAGACTTCTCATCTGGAGTAAGGATACGCCCAGAAAATGCCACTATTCTGCCAGACGAATCGGCAATCGGAAACATTATCCGTCCTCGGAAAGTATCGTAGGCCCTGGATTCTCCAGCTTCTTTCTTTTTGACGAGCCCCACTTGTAGCATATCTTTTTCTGTGACATCACGCGACAAAAGATATTCATACAACTCACGCCACTCCGCCGGAGCAAACCCAATGCGGAAGTCTTTTATAGTGGTATCCGTAACTCCACGATTCTTCAAATATTCCAGAGCTAATTTGTTTTCCGATAATTTTTTCTGATAGAAAAATACCGCTTGCTCAAGAACCGAGTGCAACTTTTCTTTCTCTGTTTTATCACCTTTGCTATACTTTTCCAATTCCACACCAGCTCTGTCTGCAAGAACTTTGAGAGAGCCAACAAAATCCAATCCTTCAAACTCCTGGACAAAAGTGAATATATCCCCTTTGGCATGACAACCAAAACAATAATAATTTCCCCTATCTGGCGAAACGAAAAAGCTGGGTGTCTTTTCGTTATGAAACGGACACCTACCCTTAAAGTTCGTCCCTGCTTTGTCTAGCTTGATGTAAGAGCTCACAAGTGAGACAATATCTATTTTTGATTTGATTTGGTCTACGGATGAGGACATAAAAGAGTTATAAAGTTCGTAAAGTTATAAAGTTTATAAAGTCTTTCTAATTTCTAAACAAATTCCGATACTAAAAATTATACGCACAGTTCAGAAGAAAAATCTTGATGTCCGCGATTCGGCCAACATTGCTGTGTTTTTGAGACATTACCACTAATCCACTTTCCATCCTGATAAGTTATTGCCGTTTTATATCTGATTGCCTTTACAGAATCGTCGTACAGCCCATCATAAGTCACCGTCACCAGCCAATCACTACTTACTTTTGTTATATCTATTTTACATGATTTGTATTCCCCACCACCGCATTTACTATCAAACAAATCGCCTTTCAAAAGCGATAAAACAGTTTCTTTTGTTAGTTCTGATTGAATAACTGATTTAGTAAATTTAAAAGTAGAGAGAATTTTGTCAAAAATTCTTTGTGACTCTTCTTTGGAAATTGCGCCTGAAATTGCTAATATTTTTTCTCTTTCCCAAACTGTACTTATACCAGAAGTCGCTTGGATAGCATCTCTTTTTACTACTAAAGTACTATCCCCCACAGGAAAATAATATATTAATTCACCACAGCCTTCTGCTCCTGTATATTGCATTGACCCCTTAAGTCCTCCTTGGTTATACTCGCCATCAGTATACTCAAATGTTAGATTCCCAGTTCTTTTTTCAAACGAAAGCTTAAAATCTGTTAATGTGCTATATGTTTTACCATCAGCTGTCATATCACATTCTCCACGATTCTCGTAAGGAATAGAATGACTAAGAGTCACTTTTCCATTCGATTCAGATAATTTCAAATTTTCTGGATATTGAAACTCAAAACCAGATTTTTCATTTTTATATGTTTTCCAGTCTGCTGTTGAAGTCTGCTCAAGTAGAATTGGGTCACCAATCACTCCTCGGGCGTTGCAAGTTGAGTGAAAATAAAATTTCCCGCTAATCCAGCAACCACGCGATACAACCACCACAAGCCCAATTGATATGACAACAACTAGCCCCGCAACAACCCATATTTTTGCAAAACCTTTCTTGTACTGAGCTTGTCGAATGTATTGATTATTTTTCATATTGTTTTTTATTAATTAATGAGCTTATAAACTATAGTTAATTTTGAACTTGACATATCTTTTGTATTTGCTAATATATTAAGTATTAGTGGCTTCGGCCTCCGAGGAAGCCCCCCGCAAGGGGGTTTTCGATTTTTAGGAACTTTTGTAATCTTAGAATTACTTCTTTGAAATCTGACAGAGATATAGACCCCACCTTTCGTAAAAATCTTTTTGTGCTTATGGTTTTTATTTGAGACAAAATAACCCACGATTTCATATCTTCGTGATCTAATTTATAATAATACTTATTATTTTGTCCTTGCGTAGTAAGTGGAAGCGCCCATACCATATCGGCATTGAACTTTTTTACAATGAGCATTGGTCTTTCAAAATTTTCATGCTTCCCATTTACTTCTACTCCAATATTTAATCCTGCACTACACCACCATATCTCCCGAGCGTAAAAGAAAAGCTCCCTATTTACAACCTTTGCATCTACGGTTTTTTTCTCTGTATTCCATTTGTCAAAATCCTTGTCCATACATTTTTTAGTATTTAATTCAGTTTCTTCAAAGTAAACCTTATACCATATTCAACTCCCATTTCTGAATTAGTTATATATTCTTCTGCTTTCTCTATAGCAGTTCGGAGCGAATCAAAAGTACCAATGTTGTGTATCTCTCCATCAGGTTCATAGTTATTTTCAGATACTTTGTAAATACCTTTTGTTTTTTCTTTTATGAGAATAAGATTATTTGCGCTCATATTTTAATGATTAAGTTTTATAAACAAAAGGGGACTAGGATTTATGCTATGTTTCGACAAGACTCAATAGCAACCTATCTTGGACTCTTGCATCCTCACCCCCCTTTATTTACAAAACTTTAGTTTAACATAGGTATAAACTAAAACATAATCAAGACAATATCCAACTTTGATTTGATCAACAGATGAGGACACAGGTATACTACTTGTATTATGCATCAAACTCCGTAAACACCTTTCCATCAATAGAATAATCAACTTCTTTTATTGTCGGATACTGTAATAGTGTTTTTTCAATTGGTATTTTAAATGACATTTGAATACATGCGGTATTATTTAGATAATCTAAAGCTGGTCTTTTAAAATTTACAACTGCAACACTATCTTTAATTGAAACTCCAAGATAATTATTTTTGAGTTCAGTTAGATTTTCAGAAAAAAGGATTTTTAGAGAAGCATCGGCCACTGCCAAAGTTTTGGGTATGGTACGAGTAACTTCATATGTCTCATTACATGGATCTGAGCTATTGCTATCATTAAAATATATCTTGATTTCCATTTTATCCTCAATATTATTTATTGGTGATACTATTGGATTAGTTGATTTATTTTTGTTCTTAATAATAAAATAACCGCCAATGGCTAAAACAACAACAATCGCTCCAATCAACACCACATTTGCAAAACCTTTTTGATTATTTTTCATATTGTTTTGGTTAAACCAAACGTAATAAATGACCACTAAGCAAAATTTCGGCTCGGCATGTTGTTTCCGGAGCATCCGCAGGCCGCAAGCAAGGTTTTTGTCAAGGCATCCCATCTTGACAAAATTGCGGCCGAGGACAGAGCAGACTTTTCGCTGGAAAAGTCTGCGTCTCTGGAAACGACGTGCCGAGTAAGGAATTTTGCGTTAAAAGAACTTCTACAAAAACTTATTTCTTTCCTCAAAAATCTGTGGGCGACTGGCTCTCATATCTGCAATCATCTGGGCTTTTTTACTGCCTTTGAAACCTGTGCCAGCAGGGATGAGACGTCCGAGAATGACATTCTCCATCAGACCAGAAAGCTCGTCTTCGTTTCCACGAATGGACGAGGAGATAAGCATGCGGGTAGTGTGCTGAAAGGAAGCGGAAGCCAGGAAGCTCTTGCGAGAAAGGGAAACATCTGTGATGCCCATAACAACTCCCTCGGCTTTGGCTTCCTCTTTACCCAGAGCTTTGATGCGAGCATTTTCCTCAAGAAGAAAGGCCGTCTCTACAACATCGCCGACTGAAAAGACAGTGTCACCCGGATTTTTGATTTTCTTACGAGAGAACATCTGGCGAACGATTGTCTCAATGTGTTTTCTAGAAACTGTTTCTCCCTGAAGTTCGTACGGTTTGTTGATTTCGTGAATAATATAGTCAATAGTTTTGTCCTTGCCGGCGTATTTGAAAAGCTCGTCAATATCGGCGGAACCGTCGGTAATAATGTCCCCTTTTTTGACTTCGTCGTGGGCTTTGACCAAGATTGTTCGGTTGAGAGAAATGGAATATTCAATTGAATCTTTGGATTTTGTTCTATCTTCCAAGTTTGGAGTAATGACAATAATTTTTTCTTTGTCAGACTGGCGGATATTGGAAATGGTTCCGGAAACGGAAGAAACCACCGCAGGATTTTTCGGTTTGCGCTTCTCAAAAAGTTCTTCCACCCGAGGAAGTCCAGAGGTAATGTCTCCGGAAACAGAAGCTGCTCCTCCGGCGTGGAAGGTACGCATAGTCAGCTGTGTTCCGGGCTCGCCGATTGCTTGTCCAGCCACAGTTCCGACGGCTTCACCGAGCTCAACTACTTTGTTTTTACCGAGGTCGGCCCCATAACATTTGATACAGATGCCGTTTAAGGTTCTACATGACAGTGGTGAACGAACGGAAACTGCAGAAATACCGAGTGATTCTATTTGTACTGCTTCTTTCTTTGTTAGGAAGTGGTCTTTTTTGAAAAGCACAGTGCCATCTTTAGTAACAACTTCTTCAGCCAAAAATCGTCCCTTGATATGCTTTGCGATGGAAACTTCCATACCAGATATCGCATTCTTATCTATCAGCACCCCTTCTTTTGTGCCACAATCTTCTTCGGTAATAATAGTATCTTGAGCCACCACAAACATTTTTCTAGTCAGATACCCGGACTTTGCCGTGTTTAGAGCGGTGTCAGTCAAACCTTTTCTAGAACCGTGTGTAGTAATAAAATATTCAAGCGGAGTAAGTCCCTCTTTATAAGAAGAAATAATTGGAAATTCAATCGTTTCTCCAGATGTATTAGTAATGAGACCCTTCATACCAGCCATTTGAGTAATATTAGCCATTGAACCGCGGGCTTTGGAAAGTACCATATCGGAAACCGAGCCGTTCTTTGGCAGAGTGGCAGGCATAATTTTTTCCACTTCAGCTTTGGCCCCATGCCAGATTTCAATGGTCTGACGTAATCTTTCTTCCTTGGAAATAAGCCCAGCATCAAAATGCTCGGCAATTATTTTTGCTTTCTCTTTTGCTCCAAGTATAATGTGCTTTTTGCCTTCAGGAATCATGATATCACCAAGTCCCCATGTTACGCCGGAATGCGTTGCATACTTGAAACCAAAAGATTTAATTTGGTCAATCATTTTTGGCACATTTTCAATACCGTATTTTTCAATAAGGTCATCAACTAATGTGGAAATCTTATCTCGATTTATTTCGCTATTTATAAAAGGATAATCTTTTGGCAAAACAGAATTAAAGAGGAGCCGTCCAACAGTTGTTTCAAACAGCTTGCCTTCAAATTGCTTGTACTTGTCCGAAGTTGTCGGCAAGATTTTTATTTTTGAGCGAAAACTAATTTCATTAAAGTCATATGCTGTGATAGCGCTGTTTGGAGATGAAAACATTTTTCCCTCGCCCTTTTCTCCGTTAATTTCTTTTGTCATCCAATAGCAACCCAAAACAATATCCAAAAGTTTTGCAGAAATAGTTGCGTCCCCCGAGCCCGGTTTCAAGATATTTTTATCCGATGCCATAATTTCTCGCGCTTCAGCTTGGGCTTCGTCAGAAAGTGGCACATGCACAGCCATTTGGTCACCGTCAAAGTCGGCATTAAATGCCGAACATACCAGTGGGTGGAGCTGTATAGCGTTACCTTCAATAAGTATCGGTTTGAATGCTTGAATACCAAGACGATGTAGTGTCGGCGCGCGATTGAGGAGCACAAACCTGTCGTGGATAACCTCTTCTAGAATAGCCCAAACTTCAGCTATACCATCTTCAATCAATTTGGACGCTCCGCGAATATTGTAGGCATACTCTTTTTTCAAAAGTTCAGAAATGACAAATGGTTTGAAAAGCTCCAGTGCCATGTGTTTTGGCAAACCACACTGGTTTAGGTGAAGGTCTGGACCGACCACGATAACCGAACGACCAGAATAATCCACTCGCTTTCCAAGTAAGTTTTGACGGAAAATACCTCGTTTACCTTTCAAATTATCGGCGATGGACTTCAAAGGTCGTCTTTGTGACTGACTGACAGCGCCCGAGGCTTGGCCGTGACGAATAGAGTTGTCTATCAGAGCATCCGCTGCTTCTTGCAGAATTCTTTTTTCATTTCGCAAAATAACATCTGGAGCATGAATATCTTTCAGTTTTTTCAAACGGTTGTTTCTGTTTATAACCCGACGATAGAGGTCATTGACGTCGGACGTGGCATAGCGACCACCATCCAGTGGAACCATAGGCCGGAGGGCTGGTGGCATAACTGGAATATTTGAAAGAAACATCCACTCTGGGCGAATATTGGAGTGAATCATTGCGGCAATAAGTGAGATTCTCTTATTTACTTTAACTGATTCTAAATTGGATGCTTTTTCAAGTTCTTCTTTAAGTTGGGAGAGGAGTTTGTGCAAATCTATTTTTTTGAAAATATTATATATAGACTCTGCGCCTATACCTGCTTCAAACATAGTGCCGTATTTCATGCCAAAGTTGTAGTATTCCACTTCGTCCAAAACTTTTCCTTCCTGAATTGATTCAATCTCCCGCTTGGCGGTAAGGAGCATCTCTTTGACATGCTCTTTTGTTTTTTCATCCTGCAAGGATTTTATTTTTGCTTTGTATTCGGAATCCAAATCCTTCAAATATCTTACTCTGTCTTCCTCGGAAACTTTTGTAACGATATATCCAGCGAAATAAATGACTTTTTCCAAATCTGCCGTAGGAATACCCAAAACCATACTTATGCGTGATGGCATGGATTTCAAAAACCAGATGTGGGATACAGGAGAGGCCAGTTCAATGTGACCCATACGCTCGCGACGAACAATAGAGCGAGTAATTTCCACTCCACATTTTTCGCAGATGATTCCCTTGTAACGGATACCTCTATACTTTCCACAATAACATTCATAATCTTTGTCTGGACCGAAAATCTTTTCGTCAAAAAGACCGCTTTTTTCACTACGCTGGGTGCGATAATTGATTGTTTCCGGTTTTGTAACCTCGCCAAATGACCACTCTTTTATTCTCTCTGGAGAAGCTATCTTTAATGATATGGTTTCAATATCATTGGTATTTTGTGTATGTTGTTTCATATATGTTTTGGTTGATTAGGGTGGGACGGCAAAATGCGCGATGCAATATCGGCACTGGGACGCTTGACTTGGACATCCAAAGCCAAACCTCGTAAATTATTAAGCAAAACATTAAAAGATGCTGGTGTATTAAGCTGGGTTATTGGCAAACCTTTAACTATAGCGTCAAAAGCGGCCGAGCGTCCTGTAATATCGTCTGACTTGATAGTTAAAATCTCCTGCAGAGTATGGGCCGCGCCGTGACCAAGCAGAGCCCAAACTTCCATTTCTCCAAATCTCTGTCCTCCGTTTTGAGCTTTTCCGCCAAGTGGCTGTTGAGTAATGAGCGAATACGGACCTATAGAACGCATGTGGATTTTGTCTTCCACCATATGGTGAAGTTTCATAATATACATGTAACCGACGGCGATGTCCTGTTCAAATGATTCGCCTGTCCGTCCATCAAAAAGTTTCATCTTGCCAGTCTCCGAAAATCCAGCCAGTTTCAGTTCTGCTTTAGTTTCATCTCCTGTCGCTCCGGCAAATGGAGGAACGATAGCTTGATAACCGAGCGTGTGCGCGGCAAGTCCCAAGTGAAGTTCCAAAATCTGCCCCAAGTTCATACGACTTGGCACCCCAAGCGGAGTTAAAATAACATCAATCGGTGTACCGTCTTCCATATACGGCATGTCCTCTTCGGGCAAGATACGAGAAATAACCCCTTTGTTGCCATGTCGTCCTGCCAACTTATCGCCAACAGAAACATTTCGCAATTGAGCCACTTCAATATGTATGCGCTTGATGATACCGGAGTCTAGCTTGTCCCCTTTTTCTCGCGAAAACACTTGCACTTTGATAATTCGCCCGCGCTTGCCACCCTCCATTCTCTTTGATGTATCTTTGACATCATGAGCTTTCTCACCGAAAAGCGAGCGGAGTAATCTCTCCTCTGGTGTCAGTTGTGTCTCCCCTTTTGGTGTAATCTTACCAACTAAAATATCTCCAGGTCGAACTTCAGCTCCTACCCGAACGATGCCGTCTTCGGCCAAGTTTTTCAGTTTTAATTCCCCGACATTTGGAATATCACAAGTTGTTACTTCTGGACCAAGCTTGGTGTCGCGAACATTAACCACGAATTCCTCAATATGTATGGATGTAAACTTACTATCTTTGACTACTCGCTCGGACAGAATAATAGCATCTTCGTAGTTACTGCCACTCCATGACATAAATGCCACCAACATGTTTTGTCCAATAGCAGTTTGACCATTTTGCGAGGCGCTGGTGTCTGCCAAAACATCACCCTTTTTTATCTTTTGACCAACGGACACTATCGGACGTTGATGAAAAGCGGTAAAACCGTTTGTTCTGGAAAATCGCACTAGATTGTATGTTGTATCCTTTGCCTTATTTCCTTTTACTCTGATTTTCATACCATCTGCACTAGTCACTGTCCCCTCTTCCGTGCTAATTACCAAACGTCCTGTATATTTCATAGCATCCTCTTCCATACCTGTGGCAACCAATGGCGCTTCTGGAACAATACATGGAGTGGCCTGTCTCTGCATGTTGGAAGCCATGAGAGCCCTGCTTGCTTCATCGTGATTAAGGAAAGGAATCATGGATGTGGCAATGGAAAAAGCTTGGTTGGTAGAAACATCTATAAAATCAACTTTGCTTTTTGAAACGGTTGCAGGATTGCCTTCAATGCGAACCTCAACTTCGGGAACCAAAATTTTGCCATCCTCGTCCACTGGTGTTGCGGCATGAGCGATAGCATATCCTTCTTCTTCGGAAGCATTTAGATAATGTATTTCATCGGTAACCACCCCTCCTTTTACCTTTGCATACGGAGTTTCTATCATGCCGAAGCTGTTGATGCGAGCGTAAATAGCCAGACGCAATACCAATCCAATGTTTGGACCTTCTGGAGTGTGAATCGGGCAGAGCCTACCGTAATGTGAAGTGTGGACATCACGCACTTCAAAACCGGCTCGTGTGCGATTTAATCCTCCCGGACCCAAAGCCGAAAGTGTCCGCAGATTTTCAATCTCGGCCAGCGGGTTTTCCTGAGTCATAAACTGCGATAGTTGGTTCGTGGTGAAAAATTCCTTAATGCGAGCCTGCAAGGGTTTTGGAGAAATAAACTGAACGGGAAGGGTCACATCCGTGTCAATTGTTGACATACGATTTTGAATATTTCGTTTAATCTGAACCATGCCGGTGCGAATTTTTTGCTGAAAAAGCTCACCGACAAATCGGACACGGCGTTTGCCCAAGTGGTCAATATCGTCAGGGATTGCGTGTGGAGTGTTGTTCAGAAGAGCGATGTTTTTGATTATGGTAACAATGTCTTCCAAGGAGATTGTTTTGCGTTTCAATTCTTTGTCATCCATTTTCTTACCAAAACGCTTGTTAAACATATGTCGTCCAACCACAGAGAGGTCGTATCGTTCCGTATCAAATATAGAAGTTACAAATTCCTTTGCATTTTCGGCGGTAGCTAAATCTCCATCACGAAGACGTTTGTGGATTTCAATGAAAGCATCCTCTATCGTTTTGGCATGGTCTTTCAGAAGTGTTTTTTCAATTGATACTTTGCTAAAATTATCATCTTCAAATAATTCCAAAATATCGGCGTCTGTTTTTGCTCCTAGAACACGCAGAAGCACCGTAGCGGCAAACTTGCGTTTGCGGTCAATCCTGACGTAAATCATGCCGTCTAGGTCAGATTCTATTTCCACCCAGGCCCCTCGAAGAGGTATAATCTTAGCCCCAAAAAGCTGACGACCCTTGACTTCGCTTGCTGTAAAGAAGACTCCGTACGAACGAGCTAGCTGTGGAACGATAACCCGTTCAATACCGGAAATAATAAAAGTGCCGTGCGTTGTCATCAGTGGAAAATCAGCCATGAAAATCTCCTGCTCTTTCTCCGTGCCTAGAATATGATTTTGGAGTTTAACTTTGACTTTCAGGGGCGCATCATAAGACAGTTTATTGTCTTTTGCATAGTACTCGTCATACTTTGCTTCTGCCAATTCAAACCCTGTAAAGTCCAAGGTGAACTTTTTGGCCGAATAATCTTTTATAGAAGAAAACTCATCAAAGACCTCTTTCAATCCTTTTTCGACAAGCCACTTGAAAGAGTCCAGTTGAGGTAAAACAAAGTTTGGAGTTTTGACCAAGGGCTCTTTGAAACGGCTAAAATACTTTTTTGGTCGTGAAGTGATATTCATAAAAAATGTCTGTGTTTAATTTGTTTGAAATTTAAATTTCAAACCTCTTAATAAAATAAAACAAATAAAAATAAACCTTTATCGAAAGGCCTTATTTTATTTGTATTGATTTGTTAGCGATTTAAACCCAAAATAGTGTGAGAACCAATTAATTATGGAATTCCCTCCTTATTTTCCTCGCTTCGGTCAAAACTCAATCGTGAACCCAGTAGTAGATTTTGGCATTGTTCCGATGAAATCGGAACGGCGCAAGGCGCGATGCCAAAATTCACTACTGGGTGAAGGTAAAATGAAGTGTACACTAGTCTAGTAAAACCTGTCAAGTGCTGTTTATCAATTTGCAAGCCACTTATCCACACCTATTTCTTAGCAACATAATTGTCCTCACATACGTTACAATCCTGCTATAGCAGGATTGTAACGTATGCTACTAAGGGACAGGTATTTAGTTATCCTCAACCTAAAAACTTCATTGTATAAAAAATCCGCATGCAGAACGTGTCTGCATGTGGGATGTTTAACACACATCATATGTTTTTTCCACGATGGGGAGAACGTTCTTCAGTCCATTTTACTCTGGCCTGAGATAATCTTCCAGACCAGAGTTTATGATTAAACGGGTAATGTTGTGCTGCCTCAATTTTCGAAGAGCTTTTGATTCAATTTGTCGAACACGCTCCGCACCTATTCCACCAACCATTTCTGCAACTTCAGCCAATCCGTATTCTTTTCCATCCTCCAACAGCCGGAGCCGCTCTATGCTATAAGAAAAATTCGGGTCAATCTCAAGCGCTCGTTTGTATTCGGCCGTTGCCTCGGTCGTATTGCCTGAATCTTCCAAACACCGCCCGAGGTTGTGATGCGTCTGCGGATACTGGTCGCTTATCAAAATTGCTTGCCGATAGTACGGGATGGCTTGTTCGCAGTTACCCCTATTGGCAAGCTCCAAGCCAAGGTTCGCGTATATTCTTGCCGAGCCTCCATACTCCAACTCGTTTTGATAAAAGCGGATTGGGTCAGCCCAGTCTGTATTACGATATATCGTAAGAGATAGATATATACATAGGACAATAACGGGCACATAAAGAAACAAACTTTTTGATGCTCCAAATTCCTCTCCACTTATTTGCAAAGCATAAACTACAAAAAATACAACACCGATAATAGGAACATACAGCCAATGCTCCAGATACATTGCGTTTGTCGGAATAATGCCGGAAAAAGGCAAAAGAGCTACAAAAAACCATGAGTATGTGAAAAAGAAAATACCTTTTCTGTGTGAAAGTGATAAAAGCGCCAAGTATGCTCCGCCAAAAATAAGAGTAAAGCCAAATACCCCAGAAAAAGTAGAGAGTGTATCATACGCCACATATGGGGTTTCGTAGTGAAGACCAATCGGCACAAGAAGCATCCAGACATAATGATAGAAAATACTTATAAATGTAATAAGTCGTATAGAAAGAGACTCTGTGTAGACGTTTGCAAATGTTGGGATAGCAAAACCGCCTGTAATGTCTGATGTGAAATTAAAAATAGTAAACCGAGCCCAGAGATAGAGTGCCGTCAGAATGCTAACAGTAATCAAAACTAAAATTCCTCGCTTCCAATTAACCGCGCGTCCTTTCATATATATATAGATAAGAGTCACAAGCATCAGTGCCGGTAAAATGACAAAATTCTCTTTTGTAAAAAATCCAACTAAAGTAAGAAGCAAAATACTAACCCAGTATTTTAGAGAAAATCCTTCACCCCCTTCAAGACCTCGGGCAAATAAAATGAGTGTCCCTATTAAAACAAGACCGAGAAGAGGGTCCGATATACCGGAAATGTAGCTGACAGCTTCCGTTTGTATAGGGTGTAGTAGAAACAAAAGAGAACCTAAAATAGCGTACAACCTTTGCAGACCGAGGTCAGAAAAAAAGAGAAAAATAAGAAAACCTAGAGTGGCGTGGAGAGCAATATTTACAAAATGAAAAATGAGTGGAGAAAGTCCAAAAAGCCATGTGAGCAAAGCAAAAATAGCTTGACCATTTGGTCTATAGAAATTGTCGCCTGAAAGACCGCTACCTGCTGTAGTGCTAGATGTGTAGATTTGTTTCAGGTCAAAGTTTTGAACCGAAACATTGTGCTCAATAAAAATATTATCGTCAAAGAAAAACGGCCCACGGAGTGCCGGAGCATAGGCCACAAGTGTTACGACAAAAAGAAAGAGATAAATATACAACTTCCGAGAAAGTACTTTTGAAAAAAACTTTGACATAATTAGGTACTTTAGAACTTTCATAATTTAGCCAAGGTCGCGTATAAAATCTGAAAATAACTCGGAGCCTTAGTAATCCTAAGGTGACGAGGGAGTTTTGGATTTTAGACGATGAGATTGGTTAAATTTGGAAGTTCTACCTGTGGATTTTGTTAAATATGGTGGCAAAAACACTACCCACAACATAACCTCCTACAACAGCCAAAAGAACCATTAGAACAGCCGTGGTCATATCAAAAGCACCGACAATAAAGGGATTATTCAGAGAATGCATCCCAAGCTTAAAGTCCATAAGTCTTTGAGCATTACCAGTATAAATCAATACTTCCCAAATCAGATGCATTAACCCCGCAAAAACACCTAACGTTAAACCTACTTTATGTCTATTCATAATATTAAAAATTAAATTTATAACAAAACTGTGTACTATCAAATTATACCACCTTATTTAAATCTGTAACCTTCTACTATCAACATCTCCTTTTTCTTTGCTGTTCCCCTATTATACCCACCAGGCGTTCCGTCGGAGCGAATCACCCTATGGCAAGGAATATTTTTGTCATAATTTTTATTCAAAATATTTCCAACCGCTCTGTATGCTTTTTTATTCCCCGCTCGTCTGGCAACTTCTCCATATGTCAAAACTTTTCCTTTTGGAATCTTCTTTACTACTTCTCGTACTTTATCACCAAATGTTTTCATGAATTAATTATAGGGATTGTAGCACGAATCTGTACAACTTTTTAGACCAAATCGGCCCAGCATAGCGTATGCCAATACGTGGAGTTCTAAGAATTTTAACTTTTCGTATCTCGTAACTCTTATCTCGTACTTCTATTCTATCTTCTACCCACTGTACCCATAATCCGCTCGTTTTGCCGAGCATCTTGCCGTTTAGTCTTTTATCAATCCCCAATTTTTTAGTCAGCCGTCCGGGACCACTACAACTTTCCACTCCCCTTATCAAAACAGCTGCCGGATGTCCTTTCTTTCCACAGACAATATTGAACATAAAGTGCATACCATAAGTAAAGTACACATAAATCGTCCCCGGCAAACCATACATCGGTGCATTCCGCACAGTTTGTCCTCGCGAGGCATGTGAAGCCCTATCCAAGAGTCCCTCATACGCCTCCGTCTCCACAATTTTGTACATTTCTCTCTCTTTCTTTTCTCCTATTTTTCTCTCTCGCACCAAAAATTTCCCCAGCAACTCCTCCGCCACTGTTACGGAACTCCTATCAAAAAACTCTGTTTTTAAAATTTTTCTCATATATACTTTTTATTTTAATCATCATGTATTCTTGTATTCTGCAGAATAGTGGAAATTGTTGAAGAAAAAAGCCAGGACGAACCGGACAAGGAGTCAATCAAGAATGGAGACGCCGATTTTTTAAAAGTCCTGAAAATCAAAAGATACTAATCCGCCACCAAGTAAATCCACTGGAGGCGGATTTACTTTTTACAAAAATACAGAGAAATGCAAAAACCCCCATATAGGGAGTTTTGCCGGAGTAACAAACCCTAGAAGTCAAAGATTGGCGCCATTCAACTTCTTGCAAGTTCCCTCACATCGAGGCTCTCGGTACATCCGTAAAAACCAGTTGTCGCTTTTCACCGCTCCTTTTGCCCATGTTTTATTCTTGGGACAAATCCACCGCACAAGGCGGATGACGGTCTTAATTCACGACCCCCGTTCCTAACCGAAGTTAGAAAATACCAACTCCCGCTACTCGGATATGATAATAACATATCCATTTAAACTTTCAAAGATTTTCTGTTTCCGTGAACAACTTTCGGTATTTAAATAAAATGGTGACTGACCCCATTTCCTTTTTATAAAATATCAGCCATTTTGTATTTTATTTGCGATAAATTAAGATATTTTGGAATGTTTTCTATCGCTTCTTCGGCTCGTGTTTGTTTATTATAATCAGCAGACGTACCAATCACAGCTGATAATGTTAGCATTTCTACCCTAGCCTTAAGAATATTAATTTTATTCCATTTTTTACACCACCACTTTTCAGGTTCAAATAAAATACTATGAGTAACTAACATTTCTAAAACAAGATTTTTTAGTTCCTTGCGAAAATATTCTATTTCATTGTCCATAATTCCATTATTTGTGCCATATTTAAAGGCATATAAGAAAGCGTATCTTGTTATAAGAGCTTCTATTTTTGCCGTACATTTCTTAAATTCAATATTTGGAGAAATCCAAATTTGAGAAATTAAATTTTGGACCGTAAAAATAAAAACTCCAGAAATAACAATTAAAAACGCTTCACTATTTATAATTGTGTTGATCATGATATTTTATCTTCTATTATTTTTATTTCATCTGCAGTTAAGTCATAGAGTTTGTAGACTTCTTGATCAATCTTTTTATCAGTTTTTTCTATTTCTGATTTTATACTGTCCCATTTATCGGAATTTTCTGGTGTTTCGTGAAGTTCTTTGTTGAAAAAAATCATTTTGTCTACTAAAACAACAATTTCTTTTTGCTGTTCTTTGTTTGCTTTATATACTGGAAAATTTCTAAACACAGCGACCCCAATATCTACACCAACTCCTCTTTTTTTGCCATTAGAGTTAAACCAATTTTCTCCAAATTTTGAATTAAGTAATCCAAGTAGATATTTTAGATCATAATTTTTATCTTTTTGTATAATGACAGAAAATGAAAAACCTACATAATACTTTTCATCGTCAAAACAAAACTCCGGAGACAAAAACATTCCTTTACAAATAAGTTTTTGATTTTCAAAATATTTATTTTCTCGTGGACGATGTAATCCATATGGAGCATTTGATGATGTAATGAATTGTTTCATTTTATCCAAATGTGATTTTACATGCGTGTATTCACCATCAGCAATTTTATTTTTTTCTTTCTTATCAGAATAAATGAGATATTCATTATTGAAATTAATGTAATACTTTTGAATATCCTTGGTATCGAGATATTTTTTTATTATTAATTTTTCTTTTTGGTCAAGATTCAAACCTTGCAATTCTGTTTCTGATAAAACAAATACGCCATCACCAGACTCACATTCTTTATTTTTTGTATTTTCTAATAATTTTTTACTTATCTTACCTGTCGCTTCAACTACACCTTGTGATACGTCATATAAACTACCTAATAATATCGTGTGCTTACTATTAGTTTGAATATTTGTCTCAAAACTAATGGATGAATTTTTTATAACTTCTGTATACGATAATTCTATATATTTACTATCATCAATAATTCCATCAAATGAATTTTTATTTAGTTTTAAATATTTTGTTATTGTATTACTTCTATTCCTTACCTTCTGCCAAATATGTATTAAATGTCTTCCGCTAACATCTTCAAAAACTTTTATATCTTGAAAATCAACAGCTTTTATTAAAACCATTTCATTTTGTAAATGATTAATAAGTTTCGTCGCACCAGCACTTTTCAAGAAATAACTGTTTGTAATAAAAGCCATTACACCTCCATCTTTTAAAATTTCAATTGATTTATGAAGAAAAAAGTACCAAAAATCCATTTTCCCTTGATAATACTTTCCAAAATTACTTTTTTTGATTTCTTGAAATACTTCTTTATTATCAAGCTCTTTGAGATATGGTGGATTTCCTATAATTACATCAAAACCACCTTGTTTGAAAACTTCTAAAAATTCTTCACGCCAATTGAACGGTCTTTTATCTTTCCAATCTTTACCAAATTGTTTTTTCATTTCCTCGTCAGTACCAGATATGAGAGAATTTCCATTTTTTATGTTTCCAGCAAGTAGAGGAAGTGCTCCTCGTTCGTCCAGAGAGTTTATAAGCAAGTTGAGTCGAGCAATCTCCACAGCTTGAGCGTCCAAATCAACACCGAATATATTTTCAAGGAGTATGGTACGCTTTATAAATGGATTGTCAGAGCCAAATTCATCATATTTTTCAGCAATGGCTTCAAGGGCTTTTATCAGAAATGAGCCGGAACCGCACGAAGGGTCTAAAACTTTTATCTTCTTCAAATCGCTGATGCTCTTACATTTATCTAAAACTGGTTTCAGAGCGTTGCGAACAATATAATCAACAACAAAAGGTGGCGTATAGAAAATGCCCTGCTCTTTGCGTTTTTTTGCATCTTTATGCACAAGTACTTTCTCTCTATTTTCTGAAAAAAGACTTTTATCTTGTTTTGTGGCTGTAAGTTTATAACTTAAATAACTTTCATAAACGCTACCTAGAATATCTGCTGGCATTTCCTTGAAATTGTATTCGTACTGACCTTTCTTACCGTAGAGCTTCTCTATAACTTCTTTTAGCGCCCCACCGTATTCCTCCCATTTTTCAAAAGGATGTTCTGAAAACAAATTCGAATCATAAATTTTATCCATTTCTCTAAATTTTGAAACTAATACACCAAACGGGTCGTGACCTTTGCTACTAGTTTCCACTTCTCTTAAAAGATTTCTTAATATATTTGGCTCTACATCTCTATCCTCAGCAACACGCAGAAAAATAAGTCTATCCAAAAGTTTTTGTACACCTTCGTCGAGCATATCTTTTGGAATATTTTTATTTTCATTTGACGCTTCAAAAGATTCTGTCAATCTTTCCCTACACCATTGTATATCTGCATTTAGTTTTTTTATAACCGTTGAAACTGAAACTGATTCTTCTTTTTTACCATGTTTTTCCGCATAAGCGTTTAGTGTTTTTTCTTGGAATCCATGTTTAGAAAGATGCCAGAGTGTCTCAAAGTCTTCAATGTAATTATCACAAGAAATTTTAAAAACCATTCTATCCATCAAATCTGTTTTATCAATCCGTTGAGCATTAAAAACTTTTATACTTTCAAAATCAGTTAAAATAGCGTAAGTTACACCTTTATTCCAAGAATAGTTTATCGCTTGAAAAGCAGATTTTTCATCTTCTAAACCAACATTGAAGCTTTTGGTCTCTAAGTAAAACTGTGTGATTTCATTTATTTTAAAATTATAGTCAGGTCTGCCTGTATTTTTTATATGATCTTCGGCTGAAACTTCTTTTTTATCATTCGTTTTCCAACCAAGGATATTAAAAAGAGGCAAAATGAAGTCTTTTTTTACCTCTTCTTCTTTATAACTTTTATCTGTTTTGTTTTTTACAACTTCTTTATATTTCTCAACCAGTTCAGAAATTGCTTCTTTTTCTTTTGTATGATTTTCAGAATTCATTTTTTTATATTATCACAAACCCCTTCCCAATCCCCCACACTTTTTTGACAAAATGCTGAGATTGTTTGACGCTTGGCTTTATTAAAAATAGTTACCATAATTTTATTTGTGTATCTCAGTATAATCCTCCTCTTTACCACCTATTCGCATATAATCCTCGCAACCATCAACCCAAATGGCCTTACATTTACAGTGTGTCAAGTTTTTGTGTGTATTTGAAAGAATTTCATCACTGCACCTCAAGCATTTTATGTAGGTTTCTTTTTTAGTTTTAACTGAATTCATATTGCCATATTATCACATAAATCACTGTGTTTCTAGGTAATATTATGGGCTTTACTTTGTAAGTTTCGTCGATAGTTATAAATGTGGATAAGTCTTGA
>Ga0209343_10000571_pt1 | contig 51547 bp, 49 predicted proteins | sample RifCSPlowO2_02_FD_184026 | JGI IMG/M metagenome (GOLD analysis project Ga0209343, IMG submission 184026) | Groundwater microbial communities from Rifle, Colorado - Rifle CSP2_plank lowO2_0.2 (SPAdes) (version 2) | ecosystem: Environmental > Aquatic > Deep subsurface > Groundwater | place...
GTGCCGAGCAGCGCCGGGGTCAGCACCGGCAGGCCGATATGCCGCCAGAACTGCCAGTTGCTCGCGCCGAGCAGTTCGGCGGATTCGCGCCAGTCCTCGCGCAACGCATCGAAGGCCGGGTACAGCAGCAGCACGCCCAGGGGAATCTGGAAGTAGCTGTAGAGCACGATCAGGCCGGTTTTCGAGTAGAGGTTGAAGTCTTCGATGATTCCCGCCTGCTTGAGCAGGATGGTCAGCGCGCCGTTGAAACCGAGCAGGATGATAAAGGCGAACGCCAGCGGCACCCCGGAGAAGTTGCTGGTCATATTGGAGAAGGCCATGACGAAGTCGCGCAGGCGGCTGCTGACCTGGCGCAATGAATAGCTGCCGAGAATGGCGATGCTGATGCCGATCAGGCTCGACCAGAAACTCACCTCCAGGCTGTGGCGGATGGCCTGGCGGTAGAAGGGCGAGGCGAAGGCTTCCCGGAAGTTGCCCAGGCCCCAGCCATCGCTGGCATTTAGGCTATTACTGGCGACCCAGAGCAGCGGCGCGACCTGAAAGGCGATAAAGAACAGGGCGAAGGGCAGCAGGCACAGCACTGCCAGCCACTTGCCACGTAGGGCTTTGATCACTGCAGAAGCTCCCGGCAGAAGGGTTTGTCATGGGGGATGCCGAGCAGCTCGCAGACCGTCCCGCACAACTCCAGCTGCCTGGGCTGGGCGTTGGGGTCGAGGCTGAAGGCGCTGCCGAGGACAATCAGCGGCACTTCGCGCTCTTCGGCCAGCAGGCCGTTGTGGCTGCGGTCGTTGTTCATGCCATGGTCGGCGGTGACCAGAATCTGGTAGCCGGCATCCAGCCAGGGCTGGATATAGTCGGCCAGCAGCACATCGGCCCGGCGCGCGCTGTTGCGGTACTGCGGGCTGTCGAGGCCGTGCTTGTGGCCAGCGTCGTCGATGTTCATCGGGTGCACCAGCAGCAGGTTGGGCGCATGGCGCAGGCGCAGGCTGTCAGCATCGGCGAACAGGTGCGAATCCGGGTAGTGGTCGGCGTAGTAGAAGTGGCCATGCTGGATAGGCAACTCGGTATCGCTGGTGTGGCGATCGCGGGCGGCCTGGAAAGGGGTGCGGTTATACAGCTCGCTGATCCAGTGATAGGCCGCGGCGGCGGTAGTCAGTCCGGCGTCGCGGGCATAGTGAAACACGCTACGTTGGTTCGACAGGCGCACTACATCGTTATGGACGATGCCGCTGTCGATGGGGGCGACACCGGTCAGAATCGCTTCATACAGCGGGCGTGACAGGGCCGGGAGTTCACAGTCGAGCTTATACAGCGCGGCGCGTCCAGCCTGGCAGTAAGCCTGCAGATGCCCCAGCGCATGCTGAGCCACCTGATAGCTCAAGCCATCCAGAACCACGAGGATGACGTTGTGCGACATGATTTAAAGCCTTAGCAACCGAATTGGCCCCGGGTTCATCCGGGGCCAGATCGCATCAGTTCATATTGATGATGACGTGTTCCTGCCACAGGCGCGGCAGGGCCTTGGAGGTGTTCTCCCAGGCGGCGGCATCCTTGATCGGCTGCACCTTGGCGTACTGCTCCTGGGGCAGCAGCTTGGATTGCACCTCGGCTGGCAGGGTCAGGTGCTCGGCGCGGATCGGCCGGGCATTGCCCTTGGCCAGGTTGATCTGGCCGGCGTCGGAGAGGATGTACTCGCGGGCCAGCTTGGCGGCGTTGGGATTCTTCGCCCACTTGTTGATGATGGTGCTGTAGCCGGAGATCACCGAACCGTCGGATGGGATCAGCACCTCGAAGCGCTCGGGGTCGATCTGGTCGCGGTAGCTAAGGCCGTTGAAGTCCCAGACCACGCCGACTTCCACTTCGCCTTTTTCCAGGGTCTGGATGGTCGGATTGGCCAGCGACAGACGGCCCTGCTTGGCCAGCTCGCCGTAGAACTCGAGGGCCGGTTTGACGTTGCTTTCATCGCCACCCATGGCGATAGCGGCGGCCAGTACGCCGTTGACCGCCTGCGCGGCGGTGCTGACATCGCCGGCGGAGACTTTATAGGTGCCAGTCTTGAGGTCGGCCCAGGAACGCGGAATGTCCTTGACCAGCTGCTTGTTGACGATAAAGGCGATGGAGCCGGTGTAGGCCAGCATCCAGTGGCCGTCGCTGTCCTTGGCCCAGGCCGGGATCTGTTCCCAGGTGCTCGGCTTGTACGGTTGGGTCACGCCCTGTTGCACGGCGATGGGGCCGAAGGCCGCGCCGACGTCGCCGATATCGGCGGTGGCGTTGTCCTTCTCGGCGGCGAACTTGGCGATCTCCTGGGCCGAGCTCATGTCGGTGTCCATATGCTTCAAGCCATACAGCTTGTTCAGGTCGATCCAGGTGTCCTTCCAGTTGGCCCAGCTGTCCGGCATGCCCACACTGTTCACCGCGCCTTCGGCGCGCGCGGCTTGTTCCAGTGCTTGCAAGTCCGTTTCAGCAGCCATGGCCGAGGTGGCCAGGGCAATGGCCGAGCCCATCAGTGAGGCCAGCAGCAGTTGTTTCATTGGAAACTCCTTTGCGATCAAAGTGCGTGCGGTGAAAAGTTCTGGTCTAGATCAGCAAGACCCAGGCCAATTTAGGCCAGTTAAATGACAGTTTTATGTAAGTTGGCTATTTGCCGATCTGCAAACCCTTCGCCAGACTGGCGAATGACAAGCGTAGACCATGAATAAGCAGGTGATTACTCGCCTGCAGACGCCGGTTAGCCGGGTTTGTGCTGGACTTGCCAGAAAACTGTCACGGCGCGGTCATCTAGACTGCTTAAACTTGCAACAGAGTTGTCTCGGCTGCGTAAGCCGTTTTATGCCCTGGAATGGGGCTGGACTAGTCCAAATCTGGAGGTCTTGATGCGCGATGAAGCGCCGCGGGCAGTCACTGCCATATGCCGGGCACTGGAGGAACAGATAGAACATGGTCTGCTGCCTTCCGGCAGCCAGTTGCCGGCCGAGCGCAAGCTCAGCGAGGTGTTCGATACCACCCGAATTACCCTGCGCGAGGCCCTCGGCCAGCTCGAGGCCCAGGGCCTGATCTACCGTGAGGAGCGCCGCGGCTGGTTTGTCTCGCCGCCGCGGGTGGCCTACAACCCGCTGGTGCGCAGCCACTTCCATGCCATGGTCGGCGAGCAGGGCCGGGTGCCGGCCACCGAGGTGCTGAGCGCCCGGCTGATTCCTGCCAGCGCCGAGATCTGCCAGATCCTGGCCTTGCCGGCACTGTCCAGCGTCTACCAGATCCGCCGCGCACGGCGCATCGACGGCCGTCTGGTGCTCTATGTCGAGCACTACCTCAACCCGAATTACTTTGCCGGCATTCTGGATTTCGACCTGACCCGCTCGCTGACCGAGCTGTATGCCAGCGAATACGCCATTCATTACGGCCGGGTGCGTTTCGATATGGTGCCCACGGCCCTGCACAGCGAAGCCGCGGCGGCCCTGAAAGTCGCGGTGGGCAGCCCGGCGCTGCGTATCGTGCGGATCAACCGCGACCAGCATGGCCGGCTAATCGATTGCGATCTGGAGTTCTGGCGCCACGACGCCCTGCATGTAAGCGTCGAGGTGCCGGAGTAACGGTAACTGCGTAGGGTGGATGGCGCTTTTTCATCCACCATCGCGGCTTGGTGGATGGATAAAGCGCCATCCACCCTACGATGTCGCGAGGTTTAAGATAAAGAGCGTTACGGCAGTTCAGCACTCGCGTAGAAGGCCGTCAGCACTTTCACCAGATGCGCCAGATCATGGCTGCCGGCCAGTTCGCGGATTGAGTGCATGGCGAAGGTCGGCAGGCCGATATCCACGGTGCGCACGCCCAGCTGGCTGGCGGTGATCGGACCGATGGTGGAGCCGCACCCCATGTCGCTGCGGGTGACGAAGCTCTGCACCGGCACTTCATTTTCCAGACATAGATGCCGGAAGAACCCGGCGGTTTCGCTGTTGGTGGCGTAGCGCTGGTTGCTGTTGATCTTGATCACCGGGCCGGCGTTGAGCTTGGGGCCGTGGTTCTCGTCGTGCTTGTCCGGGTAGTTGGGGTGTACGCCATGGGCGTTGTCGGCGGATACCAGCAGCGAGCGCTGAATGCTGCGCACGAAACCGTCGCCCTCCGGCAGTACCCGGCGCAGCACCTGTTCGAGCATCGGCCCGTCGGCACCGCAGGCCGAACTGGAGCCGACCTCTTCATGGTCGGTACATACCAGTATGCAGCTTTCCTCGTCCGGGGCGGCGAGCAGGGCTTGCAGGCCGGCGTAGCAGGACAGCAGGTTGTCCAGGCGCGCGCCGGCGATAAAGTCGCGATTGATGCCGATGACCGCGGCGCTCTGGGTGTCGTAGAAGCTCAGCTCATAGTCGAGTACGGCATCGGCGCTGAAGTCGTGCTCGCGGGCCAGTTGCTCGGTGAGCAGGGCGCGGAAATCCGCTGCCTCCGGATCGGCCAGCTGGGCCAGGATCGGCGGCAGCTCGGTCTGCGGGTTGATCGCCCAGCCCTGGTTGGCCTCGCGGTTGAGGTGAATGGCCAGGTTGGGAATGGTGGCGATAGGGTCCTGGAAGTCGATCAGCTGGCTTTCCACCTTGCCGTCGCGGCGGTAGGTCACCCGGCCAGCCAGGGACAGGTCGCGGTCGAACCAGGGGGCGAGCAGGGCACCGCCATAGACCTCAACCGCCAACTGGAAGAAGCCCTGGCGCTGCAGCTCCGGCTGCGGCTTGACCCGCAGGCAGGGGCTGTCGGTGTGCGCGCCGACCAGGCGAATACCGCCTTCCACGGGCGAACGCTTGCCCAGCTTGAAGGCGATGATCGAGGAATCGTTGCGGGTTACGTAATAGCGGCCACCGGCTTCGGTATGCCAGCTGGCACGTTCGTCGAGATGCTGAAAACCAGCGGCCTCGAGGTACTGGGCCAGGCTGCGGGTGGCGTGGAAGGGGGAGGGCGAGGCCTTGAGGAATTCAATCAGGCCTTGATTCAGTGAGTCACGCATGTGGTACTCCAGGCGGCAATGCCCGGAGTTTAACGGATTTGCCCTGCCCATTGGGCAGGGCGCAACCACAGATCAGGCGGCGATGCTGACCAGGCTGAGCAGATAACCGTCGAACTCGGCGAACTGGCCCTGTACTTCGCTGCCGGCGGGCCAGTCGGCATGCAGATCGATCAGCAGGCGCAGGCGCGCCTTTTGTTCGCTATCGCAGCTCAGCAGTTCGGCATCCTGGAAATAGAAGTGGCGCAGCACCTGCGGGTAGAGGGCCTTGAACAGGCTTTCCTTGAGCGAGAAGGTCAGGCTGATGCGCTCTGCCCGTTGCGCGGCGGGCAGGCTGTCGAGGCGCAGCAGTTCGGCCGGGGTGAGGATTTCCGCGGCCAGACGTTCGGCGCGGTCGGCGGGTAGCAGTTTCTCCACGTCCAGGCCCAGGCCGCGCCAATCTGTGCTGTTGCCCACCAATGCACCGGCCCAGCCGCTGCCGTGGGTGATGGAACCGACCATGCCGGCTGGCCACTGCGGTGCGCGGTCTTCGCCACAGGCCGGAACTGCCGCTTTACCGGTCAAGCGCATCAAGGCCTCACGCGCACACAGGCGCCCGGCCAGGTATTCGGCCTGGCGCTTGGCTACGCCGCGCACGGGCTCGACTGCGCAGCGGCTGAAATCCGTCGCACCCAGCAGATCGGGGTTGAAGGTGGTGCTGATCAACTGCACTGACGGCAGTTGGTGCGGTAATGGCCAGTGGTCATTCAGCGGGCTGCAGCAGGATGGCAAGTAGGCTGTATTCATTGGCCTATTCTGCCGCGCGGCGGTTAGTACGGCCAGCTGGCGCAGGCGTTTACATTTCTTTGCAAAGCGGCAACAAAGCTAAACGGAGTTGCCCAGGCTTTTTTGCCACACTGCGGCATGCGTCTCTTCGGGGACGCAGGTGAGGTTGTAGCTGGCGCAGGCCTCAGGCTTGTTCCGGCATTTCTCTGAGAATGAGTACGGGAGCCTGTTTGGGCTCCCGTTTTTTTATGCCTGCCATTTATGGTTGCCACATTTTTGGATGTGGCGCTAAAAATTGGCTAGACAGCCGTTAGAGGTTGCCTGCAACAGAGAGTGGGGCGGGATGACTCTTCGCCTACGCCGCATAGGTAAGACAAATGCCGGCTATGCGGGGCGCAATTCTCACCAAGATTTGAGCGCAGCCGTACCCCAGGCCGCGATGTGATGACGCTTAGCACTGCGTGACTTGCCCTACTTGTGCTCAGCTCATTAGCACCAGATAAACCACCGCCATCAGTGCAATCAGGCCCAGCCAGACCAGGGCGTTGGTCCTGCTCAGACCAACGATACCGGCCCCGCGCAGGCGAATTGGCGGTTTTTGATCGAGGTGGGTATTTATCTGTTCCTGGGCGGCTTGCGGGCTGATGCCCTGGTTCAGGCCAAGCAGGCGAATGGCCTGGTCGTGATCGCCGCGCTGCATGGCCTGCAAGACTGATTCGGGTAATTGGCTCATGAGAGGCCCCTCCATCGGCGACAGGCGTTAGAGGGCACCTGCCGGCCAGGGGTCGGTACTTTTCTTCATCAACGGTAAAAACGCTACACGGGTACCCGTTCGCAGAGCTTCCCTTCAGGCATCAAAGGTCTACACTGCGAGCAATAAAAAAAATAAAGTGCCATCCACTGGCCGCTGATGGAGACATCATTCCGTGCATCTGAACCGGGCGTTAAGCCTTCTGGTTGCCGTTGTAGTTGCCTGTTTGAGTCTTGAGGTTTTGGCGCAACCAGAGCCGATTGAAATCACTCCAGCGGCCAGTATTCAGACCCATTTCCAGTACTGGGAAGACACCGCAGGCGACGCTCAGATTGATCAGGTGGTCAACCTGCCGGATGATCGCTGGTCCCTGGTCGCTAATGGCAGTGCCACTTTCGGCATTACGCAGTCGGCTTACTGGCTACGCTTTGCCGTGCGCAACCAAACCCCACTCAACTTGAACTTGATTGCCGAACTGAGCTACTCCCAGTTGGACGATGTGGTGTTTTACGTCTTTGCCGATGGCGCACCCGTCAAAGAATTGAAAACCGGCGACAGCCGGCCTTTTTATCCACGTGATGTGGATCATCCGAGCATGTTGTTGCGCCTGTCCCTGGCTTCCGAAGAGATGCAGACTGTCTTTGTTCGGGTCGCGACGGCCGGGTCTATGATCGTGCCGCTGCGTATCGCGCGCGAGCAGAGTTTTTTTGAAACCGCCGCCTATGAGTTGAAGCTGCATTTTTTCTACTACGGCTGCATTTTTGTCATCATCTTGATCAACCTTGCGGTGTACCTGAGCCTGCGCGAGAAGCTGTATCTCTACTACGCCCTCGCACTCCTTGGTTATTTGCTGTTTTTCGCCTCCATCAAAGGCTTCAGTTTTCAGCACCTCTATCCCCAGTCGCCGGCACTGCACGCCAAGGCGCTGCTGGTGTCGATACCCGCCCTGGCGCTGTTTTCCCTGCTGTTCTGCCGGGAGTTCCTGAATACCCGAATTAACAGCCCGCGGCTGGATAAAGTGCTGATCGGCATGATGGTCTTCGAGCTGCTGTTCCTCTTCTCCGCGCCTTTTCTCGACTATCACCGGGGTATCCAGCTGGCCTCGTTTTCTGCGCTGTTTTTTTTCTCGCTGCTATTGGTCGCTGGCCCGGTAGTCTGGATGGCAGGTGTGCGGGCCGGGGCATTTTTTACCCTGGCCTGGACGCCCTTGACGATCGGGGTGCTTGCCACTGCGGGGCGCGCGCTCGGGGGCTTTCCTGAGAATTTCTTTACCGAGAACGGCATGCAGATAGGCTCTGCGCTAGAAGCCTTTATCCTGACTCTGGCGCTGGCGGACCGGCTTTATCGTGAACGCGAAGACAAGATCGCCGCCCAGGCCGTCAGCCTGCAGGAGGCGCAGTCGCGCAGTATCGCGCAGGACCTGCTTACCGAGGCCCTGACCCACGACCCTGTGAGCGGGTTACCCAACCGCAACCGTTTTGAGTGGATGGTGGATCAGCAACTGCAGCAGGCCCCTGAGCGCCGATATATGGTGGGGCTTGCGCGGATTACCCGTTTGGATGAAATCAATCGCACTCTTGGCTTGGCCAGGAGTGAATGGATAATAAAATGTGTGGCGCAGCAGATGGTCGAGCTGGCCGCCGGCCTGCCCTTTATTCAAGCCATTCGCGATGACCAAGGCCGCGAAGAGCGGGTTTATCACCTGTCGGGCGACTGTTTTTGCTTGCTGGTTGACATAGACAAGGCCGGAAACGATTTTGCAGCCCTCAACGTCGCGTTGAGGCGTTTGGCCGAGCCGATATGGCTGGATCACCTGGCTATTGAACTGCAACCTAGCTTCGGTGCGGCCAGTTATCCCGAGCACGGCCGATCTGCCGCCGAGCTTATCCGCAACGCCCATGTCGGCATGGAAATCGCGCCCCGGGACGGTAACGAGACCGGCATTTATTCGCCCAAGTACGATATTTATAACGAGAGCCGCCTGACCCTGATGGCGGACCTGCGCAATGCCCTGCAGCAGAACCAGATGATGCTCTATTACCAGCCCAAGCAGGATCTCAAAACCGGGCAGATTGTCGGTGTGGAGGCCTTGATTCGTTGGCACCATGACGAGCGCGGCTGGGTAAATCCGGCAGATTTCATACCTCTGGCCGAAGGCACGGGCATGATCACCCAGCTGACCCGGTGGGTCATCGGCCAGGCCACGAGAGATCTGGCGGAACTGCACAATGACAACCCCCAATTGAGTGTCGCCATTAATATTTCCGCTCGCGACCTGGAGTCCAGCGAGCTTAAGGATCTACTGAACCTGGCGCTGCAGCAGAGTGGCCTGCAGGCGCGCGCGCTAATCCTGGAAATTACCGAGACGGCGGCCATGCTCGATCCCCTGCGCAGCCTGCAGGCGCTTAATGGTCTGGCTGCACTGGGCTATCAGATATCCATCGACGATTTTGGCAGCGGTTATTCCTCCCTGTCCTACCTCAAGCAACTGCCGGCCTCGGAGCTGAAGCTGGATCGATCACTGATTGAGGATATCTGCATTAGTGAAAGCGCCGATGTGATTGTCGCCACTGCCATCCAGATGGCGCGCAGCCTAGGCTACCGGGTTGTGGGTGAAGGGATTGAAAACGCCGAAACGGCCCTGCGCCTAAAGGCCAAGGGCTGCGACCTTCTTCAGGGTTTTTGGCTGTGCAGGCCCAAGCCGATCAGCGAGCTTAAACAGTGGTTGCAAGCCTTCGAGGCTGACAAGCGCGCGGTTCGGTCATCGGGCCTATAGGCTGGCGCGTTTGCGCCCTCAGGTTTTGCTCGTTCCAAACCCCAATATTGCGCGCTGGTCCAGGGTGAAAACGCTACAACAATTTGCTAGGTATCACGTTGCTCAACCCATCTACTATTTGTCCGCCCTAACCCTCCTGCGCCCGATAAGCCCCCGGCGTTAATCCCGTCCATTTCTTAAACGCCCGATGAAACGCCGAAGGCTCGGAGAACCCCAGCTGTTCGGCAATATCCTGAATCGCCAACTCATCGCGCCCTAGGTGGTAGATGGCCAGGTCGCGGCGCAGGTGGTCTTTGAGTTCCTGAAAGCTCGACCCTTCCTCACGCAGATGCCGGCGCAGAGTTTGTGGGCTCATATGCAGTTGCCGGGCAACGGCATCCAGGTCCGGCCAGTTGCTGCAGTCGCGGCCGAGCAGGCGGCGGATCTGGCTGATCAGGCTGTCGCCGCCATCCGGGCGGGCCAGCAGGTCGGCGGGGGAGTGCTGGAGGAACTGCTTGAGGGTGCGCTCGTCCTGCAGCAGCGGCATGGCCAGATAACGGGCGTGGAACAGCAGGCTGGTGCGCCCAGCCGAGAAGCGCCGGGTGCAGGGGAACAGCAGTTCGTATTCGCCGGCGTGGGCGGGCTCTGTGTAAGTGAAGGTGGCTTCCTCCAGGCGGATGCGCTGGCCGATTAGCCAGCTGCCGAGGCGATGCCAGATCACCAGCAGGCTTTCCACTAGAAAGTGGTCGGGGTCCCACAGGGTCGAGTCGTCCACGGTCAGCCGTGCCCAGTCGCCTTCGCGCTGGATGCTGATGGTCGGGGCTTCGGGGAACAGGCTGTAGAACAGCGCGCCGCGGCCCAGGGCCTTTTCCAGCGAGCGGCAGTGGATGATGGCGTAACACATCATGGCGAAGGTGCCGCGCTTGCTGCGCAGGCGGCCAAAGCCCAGGTACTCGTCGTCCAGGCTTTCCCAGAGCAATTGCAGCAGGCGGGCGAACTGCTCGGGGGCGATGCGCGCGCGCGGCTCGTCGAGCAGCGCCGGCTGAATGCCTAGTTGGCGCAGCAATGGTGTGCAGTCGTGGCCCTGGCGCTCGGCACCACGCAGGGCGGCGCGGACAAAATGGCTGGCGATGGTGCGTTCGCGCATGGGTTGGGCTCGGAAAAGGGCTCGGCGATCTTAGCCAGAGTCGGGGGCCGGCAACAAGCCGCAGCCGGTGTTGGCTAGCGGCCCTAGTGGGGGGCGCTTTGCGCAGAAAGTGCGATGGGCTGCCCTGGTGTGCACAGCGCACCCTACGTATTGCCGGCCGCTCCGTTGGGTTGCGGCCAGGGCAGGTGCGCCTCGATAAAGGCTTGCAGCTGTTCGGCGGGCATGGGCCGGGCGTAGAGGTAACCCTGCACTTCGAAACAACCCAGCTCATACAGGGCGTGGGCCGTGGCGTTGTCTTCGACGCCTTCGGCTATGGTCGCCAGGCCCAGGGAGCGAGCCATCTGCACGATGGCGGTGACGATCGCGCGGCTGTCGCCGCTGCCGTTGAGGTCGCGGATAAAGGACTGGTCGATCTTCAGCTTGTCCACCGCCAGATGGCGCAGGTAGGCCAGGCTGGAATAGCCGGTGCCGAAGTCGTCGATGGACAGCCGCACGCCCATGGCCTTGAGGCGTTTGAGGGTGTCGAGCACCTGATCGGTCTTGTCGAGCAGGCTCGACTCGGTAATTTCCAGCTCGAGCATCTGCGCGGGCAGCTGCGAGCTGGCCAGGGCCTGCAGCACCAGTTGCTCGACCTTGCCCTGTTGCAACTGGATGGCCGAGATATTCACCGCCACCTGGCCGATGGCCAGACCCGCGCGGTGCCAGGCGGCGGCCTGGTTGCAGGCCTGGTGCAGTATCCATTCGCCCATGGGCACGATCAGCCGGCTCTCTTCGGCGGCGGCGATAAAGCGCCCCGGCGGCAGCAGGCCCAGTTCCGGATGCTGCCAGCGCACCAGGGCCTCGACGCCGATCAGCGTGCCGCTGCGCAGGTCGATCTGCGGCTGGTAGTGCAGCAGCAACTCATGGTTGTCGATGGCCTGGCGCAGGCCGTTGAGCAGGGTGAGGTGTTCCAGGGCTTCGTCGTTCATCGCCGCATCGAAGAAACGCCAGGTCTGCCGACCATCCTGTTTGGCCTTGTACATGGCGGTTTCGGCGTTGCGCAGCAGGCTTTCGAAACTGTTGCCGTCGTGGGGGGCGAGGGCGACGCCAAGGGACAGCGAGGTGCTGATGCTGCGGCCGAGGATGCTGAAGGGCTGTCGCACCTGCTGCATGATTTGCAGGGCCATGTTGGCGGCATCGTCGGCATGCTCCAGTTCGCGCAGGAGCATGATGAACTCGTCGCCACCGGAGCGGCACAGGGTGTCGCCAGCCTTGAGCAGCGGCCGCAGGCGCTCGGCCAGGCCGCGCAGCAGGGCATCGCCATAGGAGTGGCCGAGGGAGTCGTTGAGGGTCTTGAAGCCGTCGACATCCATGAATATCAGGGCGACACATTCGGGGCTGCCGCGCTGGGCGACCAGGGCCTGGTCGGTGCGGTCGCGCAGCAGGTCGAGATTGGGCAGGCCGGTCAGGCTGTCGTAGAAGGCCAGCACCTCGATCTTCTGCTCCGCGGCCTGGCGCTCGGCTATTTCGGCGGCCAGGCGGCGATAGGGTTCATGCACGCTGGAAACGAACACCACGCGGTAGATAAACCAGTAGGACAGTACCTTGTACAGATGGCCGAGCAGGCTGTAGATGTCGTTGACGTTGCTGTAGGCGGTAAAGCACAGCTCGGACAGCAGTGAGAGGGCCACCGCGAGAAACAGGCCGGCGGCATCGTAAGGCTGCGGGCCCAGGCTGTCACGCCAGAACAGCAGCGCCGCCAGGGCGAACAGGGCAATGATCAGCCACTCCAGGCGGACCTTCAGCGGGGTCAGGCCCTGGCCATCGATAAACATCTGCGGGAACCAGTGCGGGTGCCACAGTTGCAGGTAGGTAAACAGCGCGCTGACCAGCAAGGCCGCGGCCAGCAGCAGGTAGCGGCTATGGCTGCGGCGCAGCGGCATCCAGGGGCGCAGAGCCACGGCGAGCAGGCATAGTGCGGCCACCAGACGTGCCGCCAGCCAGAAATCGATCGCCTTGTTCGAGCTGGCCGGGGTGATGAAATCGGGCATGCTGCGATAGGACAGTACATGGACGAAGTCCAGCAAACCCACAGCGAGAAAGCCGCAGGCAAGGATCAGCAGGTTGCCGGCGCTCTCGGCGCGGTAGCTGTGCCAGGTGACGCTGAACACTAGGATGGCCACCGTGATGGCGAAGAACTCGGTGCTGGTATGCAGCCATGCGGGAAACCAGCCGTGGCTCAGTTTCAGCTCGGAGGACGAGGGCAACAGCCACACCAGTATAAGTACTAGCGCCAGGCTGCTGAGCAGGGTGTAGCTGAAACGATTTGTCTGGGCGGCCTGGGGGCGGGTGGCGGATAAGGTATCGGGCATCAAGGTCTGCCAGTGCGGAAGTTGAAGGTCGGCCTAGCCTAGGGGCTGCGCGGTGCGCTAATTATTCATGAGTTTTACAGGGTTATGACGACTATAGCCAAGGGCCGCGATGCTGCTTAAGTCTTAGACCGTGGCGGATTGAGTCAATCCAGGCTGAGCGCATGGGTCATTGAGGCGGCGGGCGCGTGGGGCCTAACCTGCTGTACGACTTCAGCTCAGGGAGCACAGCCGCATGCAGCGCCTTATTTTCGACACCGAACACAATATGTTCCGCGACGCCTTCGCCGCTTTTCTGAAAAAGGAAGTGGTGCCGCATCAGGACGAATGGGAAGCGGCCGGCGTGGTCAGCCGCGAGGTGTGGAAGAAGGCAGGTGACATGGGCTTTCTGCTGCCTTGGGCGGATGAGGAGTATGGCGGCGCGGGGCTCAAGGACTTCCGTTACGAGCAGATCATGTGCGAGGAGCTGGCGAAGATAAACGAGCCGGGCTTTATGCTGCCGCTGCACTCGGCGCTGTGCGGTCCCTATATCGCCGAGTACGGCAACGCCGAGCAGAAGGCGCGTTTTATGCCAGGGATTATCAGCGGTGAGCTGATCCTCGCGGTGGCGATGACCGAACCGAGCGCTGGCTCGGACCTCGCCGGCATGCGCACCAGTGCGGTGGAGCAGGGCGATCACTATGTGCTCAATGGCTCCAAGGTATTTATCTCCAACGGCCTGCTGGCCGATGTGGTGATAGTCGCGGCCAAGACCGACCCGGCCAACAAGCACGCCATGGGCCTGTTCCTGGTCGAGCGGGGTATGGAAGGCTTCGAGCGCGGCAAAAACCTGGAAAAACTCGGCATGAAGAGCCAGGACACCGCCGAGCTGTTTTTCAATAACGTCAAGGTGCCCAAGGCCAACCTGCTGGGCGACGCCAAGGGCGGTTTCTTCTACCTGATGAACATGCTCGCCCAGGAACGCCTGACCAACGCCTGCGGCGCAGTGGCGGCGGCCGAGGCGGCGTTGCAGGTGACCATCGATTACGTGCGCGAGCGCAAGGCCTTCGACCGGCCGATCTCGCACTTCCAGAACACCCGTTTCAAGCTGGCCGAGATGCGCACGCAGATCGACGTGGCGCAGGTGTTTGTCGACCGCTGCGTAACCGACCACAACGAAAAGAAACTCACCCCGGAAGTGGCTGCCGAGGCCAAGCTGTTCACCACCGAGCTGCTGTGCAAGGTGGTCGATGAGGGTGTGCAACTGCACGGCGGCTGGGGTTATATGTGGGAATACCCGATCTGCAAGATGTACGCGAACGCGCGCATTCAGCGCATCTTCGCCGGCACCTCGGAAATCATGAAAGAAATTATCAGCCGTGGCATGAAGCTCTGAGCACGAGGGTTACAGGTTGCCTGCAGAGCTGGCAGGTTTTGCAAAATCCGTAGGAGCGGTGGGGACGCCTGGGCCTTGGCCGCGATGTTTCTATGGTTACTTCACTTCGCGGGCAAGCCCGCTCCTACAAGGTGCAATGTCTAATGTCTCAGAGGTTAATCCGAACGCGTACAGGGTGGCTGTGCAAGCGCTAAGGTTTCTGTCTGCCAAACAATAAGAACGAGGGACTGCGATGATCGATCAACTGCCCCTGGAGCGCCTGGCGCTCTGGGTCGAGAAACGCCCCGATGCGGTCTGGCTGAGCCAGCCGGTTAACGGCCAGTGGCATGACTTCACCTGGACGCAGGTGGATGAGCAGGCGCGGCGCATGGCCACGGCCTTGCATGCGCTGGGTTGCGCACCGGGTGATCGGGTCGCGCTGCTGGCGAAGAACTGCGCCGAGTGGATCATCGCCGACCTGGCGATCATGCTCGCTGGGTTGGTCAGCGTGCCCTTGTATCCGCTGCAATCGGCCGAGAGCATCGACTACGTGCTGCGCCATTCGCAGTGCAAGGTGATCTTCCTCGGCAAGCTGGATGAGCCGGCCAAGCTCGCGCCGGGCATTCCGGCCGAAGTTATTCGTATCGCCATGCCGTATCCGACGATCCAGGCCAGCCACGGCTGGCATGCCTTGTTGGCGGCGCATCAGCCGTTACGCGATGGCCACACGCAGGCACCGGATGAGTTGCTGAGCATCCTCTATACCTCTGGCACCACCGGCCAGCCCAAGGGCGTGATGCTCTCGGCCAAGGCCTTTGCCATAGCCGGTGGGCGCTCGGTAAAGGAGCTGCAGATTACCGAGCAGGATCAGTATTTCTCCTATCTGCCGCTGTCGCATGCCGCCGAGCGTTTTCTGGTGGAGATGAATGCGCTGTACAGCGGCGGGCGGGTGGCCTTTGTCGAGTCGCTGGAGACCTTCGCCAGCGACCTGCGCCATGTGCGGCCAACCGTGTTCTTCTCCGTGCCACGCCTGTGGACGCGCTTTCAGCAGGGCGTGCTGGAAAAGCTGCCGCAGCCCAAGCTGGCGCGTCTGCTCCGCATTCCGCTGATCGGCGGCCTGGTGGCACGCAAGATTCGCAAGGGCCTGGGCCTGGATCGGGCGCGCATTCTGGTCAGCGGCGCGGCGGCGATTCCGCGCGCGCTGCTCGACTGGTATCAGAGCATCGGCATCACCATCTGCGAGGGCTACGGCATGACCGAGCACCTGGCCTACGGCTGTTTCAATCGGCCGGGGCAGGTGCGTTTTGGCACCGTGGGCCGGCCGATGCCGGGCAATGAGTTGCGCATCGCCGAGAATGGCGAAATTCTTCTGCGCTGCCCAAGCCTGATGCTGGGCTACTACCAGGACCCGGAGAAAACCGCCGAAACCATCACCGATGGCTGGCTGCATACCGGTGACAAGGGCGAGGTCGATGCGGCCGGTTATCTGAAAATCACCGGGCGGGTGAAGGACATCTTCAAGACCAGCAAAGGCAAGTACATCGCCCCGGCACCGATTGAAGGCGAGATCGCCAAGAACCTCTGGGTCGAGCAAGTGTGTCTGATGGGTAGCAACCTGGATCAACCACTGGCGCTGATCGAGCTGTCGCCGGCGGCCCGTGAGCAGGCGCGTGAACAGGTGGCGGCCGACCTCGCGCAGACTTTGCAGCAGCTCAATGCCCAGCTTGAGGCCCACGAGCGGCTTAGCCACTTTGTCCTGGTGCGCGAGGCCTGGACCGTGGACAACGGCTGCATGACCCCAACCATGAAAATCCGCCGCAACGTACTGGAAGCACGCTTTGCCGATCAGCTAAGCGAGCTGGATGCCAAGCAGCCGCTGCATTGGCAGTGAGGCGTGTGCTTTTGTAGGAGCCAGCTTGCTGGCAAGCAATTGCCATACAACAGCAGCGCCAGCGATTGATTTGTTCAGGACCGTAGGATGGGTTGAGCGCAGCGATACCCATCGGCATTAACGATTACCCCAAGGAGCTGTTATGTCTGGCCCGCTGTCGTCACTAAAAGTGCTGGATTTCTCCACCCTGTTGCCGGGGCCCTTCGCCTCCCTGCTGCTGGCCGATATGGGCGCGCAAGTGCTGCGGGTCGAGTCGCCCAGCCGTATGGATCTGGTGCGCGTATTGCCGCCGCACGATGGCGGCGTATCGGCCAGCCACGCCTACCTCAACCGCAACAAGCGCTGCATCGCCCTGGACCTGAAACAGGCCGAGGCGGTGGCGATGGTCAAGCAGCTGGTGGCCGAGTACGACATCGTGCTGGAGCAGTTTCGCCCTGGGGTGATGGACAAGCTCGGCGTCGGTTATGAGGCGCTGAAGGCGATCAACCCGAAGCTGATCTACGTGTCGATCACCGGTTACGGCCAGAGCGGTCCTTACAAGGACCGCGCCGGCCACGACATCAACTACCTGGCCTTGGCCGGAATCGCCAGCTACACCGGGCGACGTGAAACCGGGCCGTTGCCGCTGGGGATTCAGGCGGCGGATATTGCTGGCGGCTCGCTGCACGGGGTGATCGGCCTGCTGGCGGCGGTGATCCAGCGTCAGGCCACGGGGCAGGGCCAGCAGGTGGACATCAGCATGACCGACTGCGCCTTCAGCCTGCATGGCATGGCCGGCGCGGGCTATCTGGCCGCCGGGGTGGAGCCGGCGATGGAAAACCAGGCGCTGAATGGCGGCAGCTTCTACGACTACTACCGCACCCGCGACGGCCGCTGGTTCTCGGTCGGCAGCCTGGAGCCGCAGTTTATGCAGCAGTTCTGCGCCGCTATCGGCCGCCCGGAACTGGCATCTCGCGGCCTGTCGCCCAAGCCCGAGGATCAGCAGGCGCTTAAACGCGAGATCGAAATCGAGTTCGAGAAGCGCGACTTCGCCGAGTGGAATCAGGTGTTCGCCGGCCTGGACGCCTGCGTGGAACCCATGCTCAACCTCAGCGAGGCGGTCGAACACCCACAGCTCAAGGCACGCGGCCTGGTTACCGAAGTGCCGCGGGCTGGCAGTGAGCCGCAGCGGCAGATCGCCTGCCCGATCAAGTTCTCCTCGGGGTTGCCAGCGCCCCGCCATATCGGCGCGGCATTGGGCGCGCATACCGAGCAGGTGCTGGCCGAGCTGGGCTACTCGGCCGAACGGATTGCGGAGCTGAAGGCCAACAAGGTCGTGGCCTGAGTAGTTGGTGAAATAGCTGCCGGCTTTAGTGCTCGGTCAGCGTCAGCAGGATATCGGCATACCAGGTGCAGTTCAGACCCAGGGCTTCATCGAGCTTGAGGTCGCGGGTGCCGACATCCAGTCGTGCCGAGTGCACGCCCAGCAGCAGCCAGGGCAGGTCGCCGAGGCGTTCTGCGCGGTTGGCCTCTGCCCGGGTGACCACGGGGGCACCGCTGGTGCCGCGGTGGGTGCGGGCATCGCTGAGGAAATAACCCTCGCCCTGGAAACGCAGGCCGAAGGAGGAGGCGATCACCGCCTGGCGCACCACGGGCATATGGTGCAGCTGGTCGTGAAAGCCCAGGGGGAAGCCGACCACCAGCAGGGAGCTGCCCACCTCGACCTGATCGCTGGGTTGCAGCAGGTGCTCGGGGGTGAAGGCGCGGTAGACCATGGTGTCCGGCAGGGCCGCCCGTTCCAGTTCGATTACCGCCACGTCGATCTCGCCGGTGGCATCGTTACCCTGCCGCCAGAGGCTCTGGCCGTCGCGGTACAGGGGTACCGAGAAACCGATGGACTGTGCCATGTTGCTGGCGTCGGTGTGCAGTTCGATCTCGATCCGGTCGGGGAAATGCTCGCTGTCGGCATCCACCATCACGTGGCGGCTGGTGACCAGAAACAGTCGCTCGCCGCGCTCGAAGAAGAAGCTGCTGGCGTTGGTGCGCAGGCTCTGCTGGTTGAAGGTGGAAATCCGGGCGGTACTGAGCAGTATGGGTTCGATCATCGACGGGTCCTTGCAGTTTGGGGCAACCAGGGGGTAGATACTCGACTGGGCAAGGCATCCAAGGTTATGACAGTCGCCAGGCCGTTACTGTTGCATGCTTAGCCGCAAGCCTGGGGCTTTTCTCTGCCCGAGGCATTGAGGCGCTGCGTTTTCGACTCGCAAAAAGCTGCGTTTTCAGTCATAAGCCTGCAGCATCCGCGCCGCTATGGCCGTCCGGGGAACGGAAACTATGTATCAGGGTGAAAGATTCAATGCCTGGACTCATCTGATCGGGGCCGTTCTGGCCTGTATCGGGGCGGTCTGGTTGCTGGTGTTGGCGAGCCTGGACGGCGAGCCGCGCAAGATTGTCAGCGTGGCCATCTACGGTCTGACCCTGGTGCTGCTTTACAGCATCTCGACCCTGTACCACAGCCTGCAGGGCCGGACGAAGGTGGTGATGCGCAAGCTCGACCATCTGTCGATCTACCTGCTGATCGCCGGCAGCTATACGCCGTTCTGCCTGGTTACCCTCTATGGGCCCTGGGGCTGGTCGCTATTCGGCGTGGTCTGGGGGCTGGCGCTGGTCGGTATGCTGCAGGAGATCAAGCCGCGCTCCGAGGCGCGGGTGCTGTCGATCCTGATTTATGCGCTGATGGGCTGGATCGTGCTGGTCGCGGTCAAGCCTCTGCTCGCGGCGCTGGGTACCGCGGGTTTTACCTGGCTGGCGGGCGGTGGTGTGCTCTATACGGTGGGCATCATCTTTTTCGCCTACGACAGCCGTTTCCGTCACTGGCATGGCATCTGGCACCTGTTTGTGATGGCCGGCAGCCTGATGCACTTTGTTGCGGTGCTGTTTTACGTTCTGTAGTGCGAGCTGCTAGGCCTGTTCGAGGTTGGTGCGCACAGCGCACCCTACGAGGTCAGGGCTGTGCGCACTCAAGCGCCGCTGCCTGGGTCATGGCCTTATTCGACGCGCTGCTCGCCGGTATAGCTCAGGGTCACCTTGCAGCGCCGGCAGTAATAGCGGCGACCCTTGGTCACCATGGCATGGCGCTGCGCCGAGAAGGGGAATTCGCCCTGGGGGCAGCTGCAGCTGTAGATATAGCGGCTGACCGCACGGCGTTGCACGGCATAGCTGTGGCAGCGATTGGGCGGCAGCTCGTAGACGCCGCGCATGATCAGCTGCCATTCCTCGCCATGGGGCTGGATCTTCAGGCCGAACAGCTGATGGGCGATCAGGTGGGCGACCTCGTGGGGCACCGTCTGTCTTAGGAAGTCTTCGCGGTTTTCCCGGTACAGCTGCGGGTTGAAGCGCAGCTTGTTCTCCGTCAGGTGGGCGACGCCGGCCTTCTGTCCACGCAGCTTGAAACTCACTTCGGCGCGGGCAAAGGGTCGCTTGAAAAAGGCTTCGGCCTGCTGGTAGCAGCGTTCGACATGGCTGAGCAGTTGTTCGGGCATGGACGGCGCTTGTCAGGGGCGGGCAGGCGATTATGCCCAAGGTGCGGGCCGAGCACAGCCCCGAAACGACGAAACCACCTGGTGGTGGTTTCGTCTGTTGCGTCGAGCCTTGCTAGCTGGTGTAGACGGGACCAACGCCGAAGCCCCAGAGGATCACCGAGGCGGCAATCATCGCCACCAGCACAACCAGGCCTACTGCCAGTACCGAGCTGGAGAACATAAAGCCTTCTTCCTCGGGTATGCCCATAAAGGTCGGTATGCCGACATACAGCAGATACACGGTGTAGCAGATGGCTGCCGTGCCCACCACCATGGCCAGCCACAGGTGCGGATAGAGTGCCGCCAGTCCGCCGATAAACAGCGGGGTGGCGGTGTAGGCGGCGAACACCACGCATTGGGTCAGGTTGGGGCTGGCGTCGTAGGTACGCGCCATCCAGTGGATAAAGGCCCCCATCACCGCAATCCCGGCGAGCATCGCCAGGTAGGTCATGATGGTCATCTGCAGTGCGCTTGCTTCAGTCAGCATCACCGGTGCTCGGTCACCAATTGACCAGCCAACCTGGGTAGTGCCGATAAAGGCCGAGATCGCGGGAATTGCCGCGAGAATCAATACATGGGTGAGATACATGTGGCTGATGGTTTCTTCTTCGCCACGAATTTCCTGCCATTCCTGATCGGGATGGGTGAAGAGCCCCCAAACGTGATGGATCATGCCAGACACCTCCTTTTATTATGCGGTCGCCCCCCAGCGCGGTGCCCGGCGCACGTGTGCAGCGCCACCGGGTACGCGGCCGAACCTATGCGACCGTATGTCGCAGTATAGGCAGCGATCGGCGCGGGAGGAGGGGCTGCTTAGAGCAAATCGGACTCTCAAGGCTTCCCGTAATAGCGTTCCAGGATTTCCATGGCCTTGTTGATCGATTGCAGGCGGGCGGTGCTGCCGCCACGGTCGGGGTGGTGCTGGCTGACCAGTTGGCGATAGCGGTGCTTGATAATGGCGAGGCTGAGTGCTTGCGGGGCGTCGTCCAGTTCGAACAGCTCCAGCGCCGCGCGTTTTTCCTCGCCGCCCTGCATGCGGGTCCAGAAACTGGCCAGAAGCTTCTCCACGTCGCGCTCGTCGGTTGCGCGCAGCTGGTCGAGGTCCAGGTAGTAATCGCGCAAGGGGTCATGTTCGGCGAGTTCGGCGCGCCCGGGCTCATAGGGCAGCAACTGGATATGCAGCGGCTCGATCCGCACAAAGCCGGTGCCCTCGGCCCAGAGTCGCTCGCGCAGGCGGTAGAGTGCGTTGAACAGCAGAAAGTGCGTGCGAAACAGCACCAGCTTGTCGGTCAGCGGCAGGTGGGGGATATGGCTGCAGTGACGGTCTTTGAGCTGCTGGATCAGCTGGTATTCGCCCATGCCGGCCGGGGCGGCCAGCAGCAGTTGGTGGACGTGCTCGCAGAGGTCGAGGCTGGGGTCGAGTTCATCGTTCATCGGCTGCGTTCGGGGTCCTGGGCGTTTCGTCGCGAGAGGCTGTGAAACTAACATTTCCGCGCGATTGGGGTAGGGTGGGCCACGCTTTCTGCGTAAAATGCCGCACTTTCGTAAGCATCCGGATTCCAGCGCATCATGGGCACCCTCTCGGTCAATCAGAACAAACTGCAGAAACGCCTGCGCCGTCAGGCCGGCGAAGCCATTGCCGACTTCAATATGATCGAGGATGGCGACAAGGTCATGGTCTGCCTGTCCGGCGGCAAGGACAGCTACACCATGCTCGACGTGCTGCTGCACCTGCAGAAGGTCGCGCCGATCAAGTTCGAGATCGTTGCGGTGAACATGGACCAGAAGCAGCCAGGTTTCCCTGAGCACGTGCTGCCTGCTTACCTGGAGTCCATTGGTGTGCCGTATCACATCGTCGAGAAGGACACCTATTCGGTGGTCAAGGAGAAGATCCCGGAGGGCAAGACCACCTGCTCGCTATGCTCGCGCCTGCGCCGCGGCACGCTATATACCTTTGCCGACGAGATCGGCGCGACCAAGATGGCCCTGGGGCATCATCGCGACGACATTCTGGAAACCTTCTTCCTCAATATGTTCTACGGCGGCACCCTCAAGGCCATGCCGCCCAAGCTGCGCGCCGACGACGGCCGCAACGTGGTGATCCGCCCGCTGGCCTACTGCAGCGAGAGCGACATCGAGGCCTATAGCCAGCTCAAGGCATTCCCGATCATTCCGTGCAACCTCTGCGGCTCCCAGGAAAACCTGCAGCGTCAGGTGGTCAAAGAGATGCTGCAGGACTGGGAACGCAAGTCGCCGGGGCGCACCGAGATCATGTTCCGTGCGCTACAGAACGTGGTGCCGTCGCAACTGGCCGACCGCAATCTGTTCGATTTCAAGAGCCTGAAGATCGACGACAGCGCCACCCCGCGTTTTGTCGATGTGATGAATTTGTAAGCGACAGGAACAGGCGAGGGACGATGCGCGACTACAAATGGCTTAACGAATACTGCCTGAACCGCTTCGGCTCGGCCGCCGAGCTGGAGGCGCGCCTGCCGCAGCCGCGCAGCGCCGAGGAGCTGCGGGCGATCAGTGACGACCGTTATCTATCGGTGCTCAGCCTGCGGATCTTCCGCGCCGGGCTCAAGCACAGCCTGGTGGATGCCAAGTGGCCGGCTTTTGAAGAGGTGTTCTTCGGCTTCGATCCGGAAAAGGTCGTGCTGATGGGCGGCGAGCGTCTGGAAAACCTGATGCAGGATGCGCGCATCATCCGCCACCTGGGCAAGCTCAAGAGCGTGCCGCGCAATGCCCAATTTATCCTCGATGTGCGCCAGGAAAAGGGCAGTTTCGGTGCGCTGATCGCCGACTGGCCGGTGAGCGATATCGTCGGTCTGTGGAAGTACCTGGCCAAGCACGGCACTCAGCTCGGCGGCCTGTCCGCGCCGCGGTTTCTGCGCATGGTTGGCAAGGACACCTTCGTCCCCACCGATGACATGGTGGCTGCGCTCAAGGCGCAGAAGATCATCGACAAGGTACCCACCAGCCTGAAAGAGCTGGCGGCCGTGCAGTCGGCGTTCAACCAATGGCATGAGCAGAGCGACCGACCTTTGTGCCAGCTGTCGATGATGCTGGCGTATACGGTCAATCACTGAGCAGCCAGGGTGGGTTAGGCTTTCTCCATCCACCTGTTGATGTGCTGGTGGACGAAAAGAGCGTCGTCCACCCTATGTGGGAGTGCTTGAGATGGACGAGGTCATTGCCCGTGTCGCCCAGGCCATTGCCGCAGCCGAACGCATCCTGGTGATCACCGGTGCCGGGCTTTCTGCCGATTCCGGTCTGCCCACCTACCGCGGCCTGGGCGGCCTGTACAACGGCCATACCGCCGAGGGCCTTCCCATCGAGGCGGCGCTGTCCGGGCCTATGCTGCAACGCGACCCGGCATTGTGCTGGAAGTACCTGGCCGAACTGGGCAAGGCCTGTCTGGGTGCCCAGGCCAACGCCGGCCACCATGCCATCGCCGAGCTGCAGCGCAGAAAGCCCGGCTGCTGGCTGCTGACCCAGAATATCGATGGCTATCACCGCGCAGCCGGCAGCCCGATGGAGCGGGTGATCGAGATCCATGGCGAGCTGGCCCCGCTGTATTGCCAGTCCTGCGAAGCTGTCGACCCCGAACTGAGCGAACACCTGAAGCGACCTCTTCCGCCCAGGTGCCGGCAATGTGCTGGGGTTCTCCGTCCGCCGGTGGTGCTGTTCGACGAAATGCTGCCGGAACAGGCCATCGCCCGCCTCTACGCCGAGTTGCGCCAGGGCTTCGAGGTGGTGCTCAGCGTCGGCACCAGCGCCAGCTTCCCCTATATCGTCGAGCCCGTGCTGCGCACCCGCCAGGCCGGCGGCCTGTGCGTCGAAATCAACCCGGATCGCACCGATTTGAGCGCCCTGGTGGAGGTCCATCTGGCAGGGCGGGCGTTAGATGTGTTGCCGAAACTACTGAGTCACATTTAGCGCCATAGAATTTGCAAATCGATGTCATAGAAGGCATAGTCGCGCCCTTAAAGAATCTATCGACACGGTCGTGCCCATGCTCAAACGCCTCGCACCCCTCGTGCCTCTCGCACTTTCCCTGGCTCTGGCCGCCTGCGCCAGCCATACGCCACAACCGCCTGCAGCCACCCCGGTGGTCACTCAGCAGCAGGGCCACGCCGCCAAGCGGCTGCCCGTTTTTGCCGAAGAGCAGGATGAGCTCGCAGACTTCGCCGACGACAAACCCTACGAATTGCCTCAGCTGGCCGACAGCATCCTGACCCATGGCCTGTCCCTGGTGGGCACCCGCTATCGTTATGGCGGCAGTTCGGTGAAATCGGGCTTCGATTGCAGCGGCTTTATCGGCTACCTGTTCAAGGAAGAGCTGGGCATGCAATTGCCGCGCTCGTCCCGCGACATGATCAATATCGATGCGCCGCTGGTCGAGCGTGACGAGCTGGAGCCGGGCGATCTGCTGTTCTTCAGCACCAATGGCCGTAATCGTGTCAGCCATGCCGGCATCTATATGGGCGATAACCAGTTCATCCATTCCAGCAGCAGTCGCAGCGGCGGCGTACGGGTCGACAGCCTGGACGATCGCTACTGGTCGCGCACCTTTCTCGAAGCCAAACGGGCCTTGGCCCTGGCCCCGAGTGAGTCGGTCGCGCGCCACCCCTGAGCCGGTTCTGGGCTGGCGAAAGTGCTCGGCAGCCTTTGCCAGGGCTCATGTCGATAGTTTTCAACGACCTGCCGCATAAAGCTAAAGCTTGCACTAGGATGTGCAAGCCGGCAGAGTAGGGCGCATCCCGGCTCAGGATCATTCGTCCATGACCGTTATCGCCCGTTTCGCCCGTTTCGCCCGTTTCGCCCTGTTTGCCCTCGTCGCCCTGCTCAGTGCTTGTGCGGGACGTACGCCAGCCCCGGCCATGCAACCCCAGATCCATGCCCCCATCGGCAGCCAGTATGGCAGTGCCGAGGATGTGCTGTTCCGTGCCCTGGGTCTGGTCGGCACCCCTTATCGCTATGGCGGCAATACCCCGGCGGGCGGTTTCGACTGCAGCGGTCTGATCGGCTACGTCTATCGTGATGCTGCCGGTATCAGCCTGCCGCGCTCGACCCGCGAACTGATCAGCATGCGTGCCCCGGTTGTCAGCCGCGACCGTCTGCAAAGCGGCGATCTGCTGTTCTTCGCCACCAATGGCGGCAGTCAGGTCAGCCATGCCGGCATCTACGTCGGCGACGGTCGCTTTGTTCATGCGCCTTCCAGCGGCGGCACCGTACGCCTGGACAGCCTGAGCAACAGATACTGGCAGCGCACCTACCTGAACGCCAAGCGCGTGTTCACCCCGGAACTGGCGAGCAATCCCTGACAGCGGCCGTTTGCAGCGGGAGCACGCATGACCAACCGAACGCTCAATCTCGATTCCGCCCTCTATCAATACCTGTTGGATGTCTCCCTGCGCGAAAGGCCGCTGCTCAAGCGTCTGCGCGAGGAAACTGCGCAGCTGGTAAACGCCCAGTGGCAGATCGCCCCGGAGCAGGGCCAGTTTATGGCGCTGCTGGTGCAGTTGAGCGGGGCTCGACTGATTGTTGAGGTCGGCACCTTTACCGGCTACAGCGCCCTCTGCATGGCCCAGGCCATGCCTGAGGACGGGCGGCTGATCTGCTGCGATATCCCCGGCGAGTACAACGCCACCGCCGAGCGCTACTGGCGCGAGGCGGGGCTGAGTGCGCGTATCGAACAGCGTCTGGCTCCGGCTCTGGAAACCCTGAGCGCGCTGGAGGGTGAGAGCCTGGTGGGGCAGGTCGATCTGATCTTTATCGATGCCGATAAGGCCAACTATCCGGCCTATTTCGAGCAGGCCCTGCGCTTGGTGCGGCCGGGTGGCCTGATCCTGTTCGACAACACCCTGTGGAGCGGACGCGTACTTGAGGTCAACCCCGAGAGCGCCGATACCCGGGCGATCCAGGCACTCAACCTGGCGCTGCGTGATGACCCGCGTATCGACCTGTCGCTGCTGCCGCTGGGCGACGGCCTGAGCCTGTGCCGCAAGCGCTGAAGTATGTGGCCGCTATGCCATCAGCATTGGTTTGCCGTTTCAGCTGAGCCCTGAGCTATTGCCGCCGGCGCTGCAAACTGGGCCTGGTCGATCTATTGTCCCCGGCACGAAACCTCGCGCCTGCTGCTCTATCAGAACGTGCGCAAATAAGGCAGCGCCCACCCAGGTTCCGCGCTGAGCTGGATGGGCTGCGCGGTTTGACCTGGGCGCGCCAAGCCTCTACCCTGCGCGGCTTGCAATAGGTGCCCCCCACGTTTCGGCGTGCGAGGGGTGAAACAGGGAAGTCGGTGCGCTGCGCTTCACGCCAGCAATTCCGACGCTGCCCCCGCAACGGTAGACGAGTCAAACCAGCGCTTTTTCAACCACTGTGCTTCAGGAGCCTGTCGGACTTAACACTGTTCTGCTGCGGAAAAGCCGGATTCGGCCATTTTTGTCGCTCTTTCTCGTTAAATAGCTAGCTATTCGCCTCGAAAGATCAACAAAACTCACTCGAACCGGACTTTCCCTCGCTACGAACGGTCAAGCCCGACAGGCTCCTTGCATGGGAAGGTGTGTCTGGTCGCGATCTGAGTCCTCAGTTCGCCGCTCGTAAGCCCGGAGACCGGCCTGCTGCAGTCCATGGCATCGCGGAGGGCGTTGTCTGGCGTATGGGCTGTCGCCTCTGCGGCGCTTGTGCGTCTTCGTTCTCCGTGTGCCTTTCCCAGCCTTGGTCGCCCGGGTGAGTGCGACGGAGCATACGACGCGATGAGTAAGTCCCTGTTGAAGCCGATGGCGCTGCTGTGCGCTATGGGTTGTTATCCCCTGGCCCATGCCGCCAGTCCCACCGAGTTGCAAGATCAACTGGTAACCGCCACCCGCACCGCGCAAACCGTCCAGGAGAGTCTGGCGGCGGTCACGGTATTCGACCGCGCGCAGATCGAGCAGAGCCAGGCGGCGTCCCTGCCCGAGCTGCTGCAGAAAGTGCCGGGGGTATCCTTCAGCAACAACGGCGGCCCGGGCAAGAACACCGCCCTGTATATGCGCGGCAGCAACGCCAACCATGTACTGGTGCTGATCGACGGCCTGCGGGTCGGTTCGGTGTCCTCCGGCGGCGCGGCCCTGCAGGATCTGCCGCTGGAGCTGATCGAGCGGGTCGAGGTGGTGCGCGGGCCGCGCTCCAGCCTGTATGGCTCGGAAGCCATCGGCGGGGTTATCCAGATCTTCACCCGCAAGGGCGACGGCGAGGGGGCCAAGCCGTTCTTCTCCGCCGGCTACGGCACCCATGACAGTTACAGCGGCAGCGCCGGCGTGACCGGCGGCGGTCAGCAGGGCTGGTACAGCCTCGGCCTCAGCGGCCTGGATACTGACGGCATCAACGTCAAACAGATCGGTGCCGGCGGTTATGAAAACGATGCCGACGGCTTTCGCAGCCTATCCGGGACGCTGAACGGCGGCTATCGCTTTGACAATGGCCTGGAGCTCGACGGCAACCTGCTGCGCAGCAAGTCCCACAGCGACTACGACCAGGTCAACAGCAAACGCACCAGTGGCTTTTCCGCCAACTCCGACGGTGTGCAGAGTGTCGTCGGCGGGCGGGCGCGTTTTGCCCCGCTGGAGCCCTGGCAGGTGACCCTGCAGGCCGGGCGCAGCGAAGACAAGGCCGATCATTATCAGGACGATGCGTTCAACTCGCGCTTCGACAGCCGCCGCGACAGCCTCAGCTGGCAGAACGATCTGAACCTGGCCGACGGCCACAGCCTGATCCTGGGAGCCGATTATCAGCGTGACGAGGTCAACGGCACTGTCGCCTATGCCCTGGAAAGTCGCGACAACCAGGGGGCTTTCGTCCAGTACCTCGGTCAGCACGGGGCGCAGGACTGGCAGCTGTCCCTGCGCCAAGACGACAACGAACAGTTCGGTCGCCACGACACCGGCAATATCGCCTGGGGCTATGCCCTGAGCGACGCGTTGCGGCTGACCGCCAGCTACGGCACGGCATTCAAGGCACCGACCTTCAACCAGCTGTATTACCCCGGCTTCGGTAACCCGGACTTGCAGGCCGAAGAGTCGCAAAGTCTGGAGCTCGGTCTGGCCGGGCGGCACGCTTGGGGCCACTGGGCGGTGAACGCCTATCGCACGGAGATCGATAATCTGATCGCGACGGTGCGGGTCAACGGCATCAGCCAGGCCCAGGGCGTCGACCAGGCGCGTATTCGCGGCCTCGAACTGCTGGTCGGCAGCGAGCTGTTCGGCTGGCAATGGAACGCCAACTACACGCTGATGGACGCCGAGAATCGCTCAGCGCGCTCGAGCCGCACTGGCATTCCCTATTACGGCAAGGAACTCAACCGCCGGCCGAGTCAGCTGTTCAACCTGGACATCGACCGCGCCTTTGGCGACTTCAGCGTCGGCACCAGCCTGCACGCGCAGAACTCGACCTACGACGACCTGGAGAACCAGCTTGAGCTGGCCGGCTTCGCCACCCTGGACCTGCGTGGCGAGTACCGGCTGAACCGCGAGTGGCGTCTGCAAACGCGGCTGGCCAACCTGCTGGATGCCGATTACCAGACCGCCGAAGGCTTCAACCAGCCCGGCCAGGCGGTCTATCTGACGGTGCGTTATCAGGCGCTCTAACAGGCGCTACGCCCGGTGCCCCTCAGTTGTTTACCTGGAGATAAATGGATGAACCTGACACCCCGTACTCAGTTGCTGATCGGCCTGGCCCTGGCGCTGCTGATGGCCATGACCCGCGGTCAGCATTTCGCCACCCTGAACCTGCCCAGCGCCTCCTGGGCGGTGTTCTTCCTTGCCGGGGTACTGCTCAAGCCGCGCTGGGTATTTGCCGGGCTGTTTGTCGAGGCCTCGCTGCTGGACTTCGCCGCCATCCAGTGGGCGGGCGTCAGCGCCTGGTGTATGTCGCCGGCCTACTGGATGCTGCTGCCGGCCTACGCCTCGCTGTGGCTGGGCGGTCGTCTGTACGCGGGCTGGCAGCGTGACCGGGCGAGCAGCCTGGCGGTGCTGGCGGCAACGGTCGCGGTCAGCGCCCTGGTCTGCTACCTGTTCTCCGGCGGCGGCTTCCTGTACTTCTCCGGGCGTTACCCCGAACCGACCCTGGCCCTGCTGGCCGAGCGTATCGGCCTGTACTACCCGCGTTATCTGGGCAGCCTGGCTCTGTATGTCGGGCTGGCCGCGCTGCTCTATAGCGCCGCGCGGGCCTGCTCGTTCGCCCCGCGGCGGGTCGCGGGCCAATGAGTGGGGCGGGCGCTGCGGTGGATTGCGCCACGCCCGGAGAGCGGCCGGGCGCTCGCCACTGTCCGGCGCTGCTGATCGCGGCCCCGGCCTCGGGCCATGGCAAGACCACGGTGACCGCCGCCCTGGCGCGCCTGCATACGCGCCAGGGCAAGCGCGTGCGGGTATTCAAGTGCGGCCCGGATTTTCTCGATCCCATGGTGCTGGCCCAGGCCTGCGGCGCGCCGGTGTACCAGCTGGATCTGTGGATGGTCGGCGAGGCGGAGAGCCGGCGGCTGCTCTGGCAGGCGGCGGGGGAGGCCGACCTGATTCTGATCGAAGGGGTAATGGGCCTGTTCGATGGCACGCCGTCGGCGGCCGATCTGGCTCGGCACTTCGGTGTACCGGTGCTGGCGGTGATCGATGCTTCGGCCATGGCCCAGACCTTCGGGGCCATGGCCCATGGCCTAGCGACCTTCCAGGCGGACCTGCCGTTTTCCGGGGTGCTCGGCAACCGGGTCGGCAGCACCCGGCATGGCGAGATATTGCGCGATGCCTTGCCGGCCTCGATTCGCTGGTACGGCGCGTTGCCGCGCAGCGCCGAGGTGCAGTTGCCGAGCCGCCACCTGGGCCTGGTCCAGGCTGGCGAAGTCGCCGACCTGGATGCGCGCCTGGATGCCGCCGCCGATGCCCTGGCGGCCAGCGCCGATACCAGCCTGCCGCCGCCGGTCAGCTTTGCCGCGTCCGAGCAGGCCAGGCCCGCGCGCTTGTTGGCCGGTGTGCGTATTGGCGTGGCCCGCGACAGCGCCTTCGCCTTTCTCTACCAGGCCAACCTGGATTTGCTGGAGGCGTTGGGGGCCGAATTGCAGTTCTTCTCGCCCCTGAGCGACAGCCAGCTACCCGTGGTGGATAGCCTCTATCTGCCCGGCGGCTACCCCGAATTGCACCTGGCGCAACTGAGCGCCAACCAGGCCATGGTGCAGGCGATTCGCGCCCACCATGCGGCCGGTAAGCCGATCCATGCCGAGTGCGGCGGCATGCTCTATCTGCTTGAGCAACTGACCGACCAGCAGGGGGGCAGCGCCGCCATGCTCGGCCTGCTTCCGGGGCAGGCGAGCCTGCAACCGCGCCTGGTGGCCCTGGCCCTGCAGCAAGTGGAATTGCCGGAAGGCAGCCTGCGCGGCCATACTTTCCACCACTCGGCCCTGAGCAGCGCCCTGGAGCCCATCGCTCGGGGCGAGTGCCCCAACTACAGGCGCACGGCCGAAGCGGTTTACCGTATTGGCCGGTTGACCGCGTCCTATATCCATTTCTATCTGCCGTCCGCGCCGCGCGCGGCGGCCGCGCTGTTTCTACCCGGTGAGCCTTGATGAACGAGCAGGCCTTTAGTCCCGAGGAGCGTGCCGCGGTGTACCGCGCCATCGCCGAACGCCGCGATATGCGCCATTTCAGCGGCGGCGAGGTGGCTCCCGAGGTACTCGCGCGCCTGCTCGAAGCCGCGCACCAGGCCCCCAGCGTCGGCCTGATGCAACCCTGGCGGTTTATCCGCATCACTCGCCCGGCCTTGCGTGAGGCGATTCACGGCCTGGTGGAGGAGGAGCGGGGGCGTACCGCCGAGGCCTTGGGCGAGCGCAGCGATGAATTTATGCGGCTGAAAGTCGAGGGCATTCGCGACTGCGCCGAGCTGCTGGTGGTGGCCCTGATGGACGGCCGCGAGGCCCATGTGTTTGGCCGCCGCACCTTGCCGGAAATGGACCTGGCGTCCTTGTCTTGCGCGATTCAGAACTTATGGCTGGCCGCCCGCGCCGAGGGTTTGGGCATGGGCTGGGTATCGCTGTTCGAGCCCCAGGCCCTGGCGGATCTGCTCGGTATGCCGGCCGGCAGCAAACCCCTGGCGGTGCTGTGCCTGGGGCCAGTCACGCAGTTCTATGACGCGCCAATGTTGGTGCAGGAGGGCTGGGCCGAGCCACGGCCGCTCAGCGAGTTGCTGTTCGAGAACCAATGGGGCACGCCATGAGCCTGGTGCTCAGCACCTGCGCCGGGGTCGCCCTGGATGCGCTGTTTGGCGAGTCCAGGGGCTGGCATCCGCTGGTGGCCTTTGGGCGTCTGGCCGAGCGTATCGAGCAGCGTTTCAATCCGGCGGGCGGCGGCTGGCGTAGCCATGGCGTCAGCGCCTGGTGCCTGGCGGTGTTGCCGCTGACCCTGTTGACCTGGCTGCTGAGCCAGATCAGCGGGCTGGGTTGGGCGGTGGAGATTCTCGCGCTCTACGCGGCCCTCGGGCTGCGCAGCCTGGGCGAGCATGCCCTGCCGGTGGCCCAGGCGCTGCGCCTGGGCGATCTGCGTCTGGCCCGCGAGCGGGTCGGTTATATGGTCAGCCGCAATACCGCGCAGCTGGACGCCACGGGCGTGGCCCGCGCCGGCAGCGAGTCGGTGCTGGAAAACGGCAGTGACGCGGTGTTCGCCGCGCTGTTCTGGTTTGTTATTGCCGGTGCGCCAGGGGTGGTGCTGTATCGCCTGAGCAATACCCTGGACGCCATGTGGGGCTATCGCAATGCACGCTTCGAACGCTTCGGCTGGGCCGCGGCGAAGATCGACGATGGGCTTAATTACCTGCCTGCGCGGTTGGTCGCCCTGACCTACGCGCTGCTGGGCAAAACCGCCCTGGCGCTGCGCTGCTGGCGCACCCAGGCACCGCTGTGGGACAGCCCCAATGCCGGTCCGGTGATGGCGGCAGGCGCTGGGGCACTGGGCGTCAGCCTGGGCGGCGCGGCGGAATATCACGGCGAGCTGCATCAGCGCCCCGAGCTGGGTGCGGGGCCGCAACCCAGGGCGCGGGATATCGAACGGGCGCTCAATCTGGTGTATGGCGGCGTGCTGTTGTGGCTGGCGCTGCTGCTGGTGTGGGGCGCTTTCTATGTTTAAGCCGGGCGGGCTTGAGCACGGCGGCCGTCTGCGCGCGGCGTCCCTGAATTATGGCATTGCCCTGGCGGATTGGCTGGACCTGTCCACCGGCATCGCGCCTTACGGTTGGCCGCTACCGGCGATTCCCGCCAGCGCCTGGGCGCGCCTGCCCGAGCAGCAGGATGGCCTGGAAGTCGCCGCCCGTGATTACTACGGAGTGAGCAATCTGCTGCCGGTGGCCGGCTCCCAGGCGGCGATTCAGGCGCTGCCGCGTCTGCTGCGCAATGCCCGGGTCGGCATCGTTTCGCCGGCCTATGCCGAGCACGCTGCGGCCTGGCAGCGCGAAGGCCATCGCCTGCTGGAGCTCAGTGAAGGCGGTATCGAACGGGCGCTTGAGCGCCTGGATGTGCTGCTGCTGGTCAACCCCAATAACCCTACCGGACGACGTATCGAGCCCCAGCGCCTGCTGCAATGGCGCGCTCGCCTGGCCGAACGCGGCGGCTGGCTCATCGTGGATGAAGCCTTTATCGATTGCACCCCTGAGCACAGCTTGGCGGCCTTTAGTGATCGACCCGGGCTGATCGTATTGCGTTCGTTTGGCAAATTCTTCGGCCTGGCCGGTATCCGCCTGGGTTTTGTTCTGGCCCAACCGGCCGTACTGGAACGGTTGGCCGAGCTGCTTGGGCCCTGGACCGTCAGCGGGCCGAGCCGGGTGGTGGCCACCGCGCTGCTGCAGGACTACGTTGGCCAGCGTTTGCAGCGTGAGCGACTGTTGGCCGATGGCGAGCGCCTGGCCACGCTGCTCAGCGTCCAGGGGCTGCCGCCGACTGGCGGTTGCGCGCTCTTTCAGTTCTGTTGCACGCCGAGTGCTGCCGAGCTGCACGAGTTTCTCGCTGCGCAAGGCATCCTCACTCGGCTGTTTACCAGCCCACTGAGCCTGCGTTTTGGGCTGCCGGCGGATGAAGCTGGGTGGCAGCGTTTGCAATTGGGTCTGGAAGCCTTCGCTATGGAGTGCCAATGAACTCTCGATTGCGGGCCACATTGATGGTGCAGGGCACCACTTCGGATGCCGGCAAAAGCACCCTGGTAACCGCGCTATGCCGCTGGCTCAAGCGCCAGGGCGTTAGCGTGGTGCCGTTCAAACCGCAGAATATGGCGCTCAATAGCGCGGTCACCGCCGACGGTGGCGAAATCGGCCGCGCCCAGGCGGTGCAGGCTCAGGCCGCCGGGCTGGCACCGCACACCGATATGAACCCGGTGCTGCTCAAGCCCAATAGCGACACCGGTGCCCAGGTGATCATCCACGGTCGCGCCCTCAGCAGCATGGATGCAGTGGCCTATCACGATTACAAGAAGGTGGCGCTGCAGGCGGTGTTGCAGTCGCACCAGCGCCTGAGCGCGGCCTACCCGGTGGTGATGGTGGAGGGTGCCGGTTCCCCGGCGGAAATCAATCTGCGCGCCGGCGATATCGCCAATATGGGCTTTGCCGAGGCGGTGGACTGTCCGGTGATCCTGATTGCCGACATCGACAAGGGCGGGGTATTCGCTCATCTGGTCGGCACCCTGGCGTTGCTCTCCGAGAGCGAGCAGGCGCGGGTGCAGGGCTTTGTGATCAACCGTTTTCGCGGCGATATCGCCCTGTTGCAACCGGGGCTGGATTGGCTGGAGCAGCGCACCGGCAAGCCGGTACTCGGCGTATTGCCCTACCTGATGGACTTCCACCTGGAAGCCGAGGACGCCATCGACACCCGCCAGAGCGCCAAGGCGGCTGAGCGGATCAAAGTGGTGGTGCCGGTATTGCCACGGATCAGCAACCACACCGATTTTGACCCACTGCGCCTGCATCCTCAGGTCGAACTGTGCTTTGTCGGCCCCGGTCAGACGATCCCAGCAGCGGATCTGATCATCCTGCCCGGCTCGAAAAGCGTACGCAGCGATCTGGCTTTTCTGTGCGAGCAAGGCTGGCCGACGGCCATCGCCAGGCACCTGCGTTACGGCGGTAAGCTGCTGGGCATCTGCGGCGGGCTGCAGATGCTCGGCACCCAGATCGACGACCCCCATGGCCTGGAAGGCGCGGCGGGTGCTAGCCCGGGGCTGGGGCTGCTGGATTTCACGACCGTGCTGGAGCCGGAGAAGCAGCTGCGCAATGTGCGCGGCCAGCTGTGCCTGGAAAATGCCCCGGTCAGCGGTTACGAGATTCATGCCGGGGTCAGCTCGGGCACAGGTTTGAACGCGGCCGTGCAACTCGACGATGGCCGCGCCGATGGTGGCATAAGCGCTGATGGTCAGGTGCTCGGCACCTATCTGCATGGTTTGTTCGAGACCCCGCAGGCGTGCAGCGCCTTGCTGCGCTGGGCTGGCCTGCGCGAGGTACAGCAGGTGGATTACCACGCCTTGCGTGAGCGCGATATCGAGCGTCTGGCCGATCTGGTCGAGGCGCATCTGGATACCGCAAAACTGCGAACGTTATGTGGCCTGTAGGGTGGATCACGCTTTATCGATCCACCATTTGCGGCGTGATGGTGGAGGTAAAAAAACGACATCCACCCTACAGGGAGACAAGGTGAACCATGCATGAACTGATTCTCGGCGGTGCCCGCTCCGGCAAAAGCCGCCTGGCCGAGCGCCTGGCGGCCGAATCCGGCCTGGCGGTGACCTATATCGCCACCAGCCAGGCGCTGGATGGCGAGATGAACGAGCGTATTCAACATCACCGCGAACGCCGCCCAGCGCATTGGGGGCTGGTGGAAGAACCCTTGGCCCTGGCCCAGGTACTGCGTGAGCAGGCCGCTGCCGATAAGTGCCTGCTGGTCGATTGTCTGACCCTGTGGCTGACCAATCTGTTAATGCTGGATGACCCGGCGCGGCTGAGTGCCGAGCGCGATGCGCTGCTGGACTCTGTGAGCGGCCTGCCGGGGCGAGTTCTGCTGGTCAGCAATGAAACCGGCCTGGGTGTGGTGCCGCTGGGTGAGCTGACCCGGCGTTATGTCGACGAGGCGGGCTGGCTGCATCAGGCCCTGGCCGAGCGCTGTGAGCGTGTGGTGTTTACCGTGGCGGGTTTGCCGATGGTTCTCAAGGGGGATGCGCTATGAGTGAGCAATGGTGGCAACAGGGCTGTCAGGCGCTGGATATGCCCGCACGCAGCAAGGCTCAGGCGCGTCAGCTCGAACTGACCAAACCGGCCGGCTCCCTCGGCCAGCTGGAGCAGTTGGCCATCGACCTGGCGGCCATGCAGGGCAGCCAACGGCCCCGGGTCGAGCAGCTGTGGATCAGCATTTTTGCCGGCGACCATGGCGTAGTGGCCGAAGGCGTATCGGCGTTCCCCCAGGCCGTCACCGGGCAGATGCTGCGCAACTTCGTCAGTGGCGGCGCGGCGATCAGCGTATTGGCCAAGCAGCTGGGCGCGACACTTGAGGTGATCGACCTGGGCACCGCACTGCCACTGGAACCGCTGCGTGGCGTGCGTCATCTGCATATCGGCGCGGGCACGGCGAACTTCGCCCAGGGCCCGGCGATGACTGCCGCGCAGTTGCTGCTGGCCCTGGAGGCTGGCCAGGCCAGCGTGCAGCGCGCCCGTGAAGCCGGCAGCCAGCTGTTTATCGGCGGCGAGATGGGCATCGGCAACACCACCGCCGCCACGGCCATGGCCTGTCTGCTGCTGGAGTGTCCGGCGCAGGAACTGGTCGGCCCCGGCACCGGCCTGGACCGCGCGGGTGTGGCCCATAAGGCCGAGGTGATCGAGGCTGCCCTGGAGCTGCATCGCCCGGCGATCAGCGAACCCATCGACATCCTGCAACGCCTCGGCGGCTTCGAGATTGCCGCGCTGAGCGGTGCCTATCTGGCCTGCGCCCAGCAGGGCGTCACCGCCCTGGTGGATGGTTATATCTGCAGCGTTGCCGCCTTGCTGGCAGTACAGCTGAATCCGGATTGCCGCGACTGGCTGCTGTTTGCCCACAGCGGTGCCGAGCCTGGCCATCAGCGGGTGCTCAAGGCGCTGCAGGCCGAACCGCTGCTCGATCTGGGCCTGCGCCTGGGTGAGGGCAGTGGGGCGGCCCTGGCCGTGCCGCTGCTGCAACTGGCCTGCAGCCTGCACAATGACATGGCCACCTTTACCGAGGCGGCGGTGGCCGAGCGCCCTGCATGACGGTCTATCTGGAACTGCTGCGTCACGGTGAAACCGAGCTGGGTGGTGGCCTGCGCGGCAGCCTGGATGATGCCCTGACCGAAACCGGCTGGGCGCAGCTGCGCGCCACGGTAGCCGAGGCCGGCCCCTGGGATCGCCTGATCAGCTCGCCCTTGCAGCGCTGCGCACGCTTTGCCAAGGAGCTGGCGGCGCAACACGGCGTGCCGCTCAGCCTGGAGCCCGACCTGCAGGAGCTGCATTTCGGCGTGTGGGAAGGCTGCAATACGGCCGAGCTGATGCAGACCAGTGCCGCAGAGCTTGGCCGTTTCTGGAGCGATCCCTATGGCTTCACTCCGCCCGAAGGCGAGCCGCTGCTGGCCTTCGAGGCGCGGATATTGGGCGCAATACAGCGTTTGCAGGCGCGCCATAGCGGCCAGCGCTTGCTGCTGGTGACCCATGGCGGAGTGATCCGCCTGTTGCTGGCCCGCGCCCGTGGCTTGCCGCGCAACGACCTGTTGCAGGTGGCGGTGGGCCATGCCGAGCGCTTTCAACTGTGCCTGGATCAACAGGGTGAACTCAGGGAGTTGGCATGACGGCCTGGTGGATCGCCCTGCAATTTCTCACGCGCCTGCCGGTGACCCTGGCCGGCATGCCGCCACCTGCGCAGCTGGGGCGCTCGCTGCTGTTCTATCCGCTGGTGGGCCTGGTGATCGGCCTGTTGCTGCTCGCCGCGCAGCAACTGCTGGGGGATCGCGCCCTGTTGTTGCAGGCGGCCTTGCTGTTGGCGCTCTGGGTGGGCATCAGTGGCGGCCTGCATCTGGATGGTCTGGCCGACAGCGCCGATGCCTGGGTCGGTGGCTTTGGGGACAAAGAGCGCACCCTGGCCATCATGAAAGACCCGCGCAGCGGGCCGATTGCGGTGGTGGTGCTGGTGCTCCTGCTATTGCTCAAGTTCGCCGCCCTGGTAGCCCTGCTGGAAAACGACTCGGGGTTGTTGCTGGTAGTGGTGCCCTGGCTGGCGCGCTGTCTGCTGCCGCTGCTGTTTCTCACCACCCCCTATGTGCGTGCCGGTGGTCTGGGCCAGGCCCTGGCCGAACATCTGCCGCGCCGGCAGCTGCCCTGGGTGCTGGCCGCCAACGTTGGGCTCATACTGCTGTTCGGCTGGCCGGGGTTGCTTGCCTTGCTGGTGGCCGGGCTGGTTTTCCTCTGGCTGCGCAGCATGATGCTCAAGCGCCTGGGCGGTACCACCGGCGATACCGCCGGGGCGTTGCTGGAAATAGCCGAATGCGCGGTGCTGGTGGCCCTGGCCTGTTAAGCAGGGGGGGGGCGGCGAGGTTGTCTCCGAGTAGATTTTCTCGGCACGGCCCCCGGCTATCGCCTAGCGTGTAGGGACAACCCGGTGGAGCAGGGATGTTTATGGTGTGCAGGTCGTTTTACTCGCTGGTGTTGGCGACATTGCTCTGGGGCTTTTCCGGTGCGGGTGTGGCGCAGACCGAGAAGTTGGTTTGGGGCATTGTGCCGATTCCCGGTGCCTTCAATGTGCGCGATGGCGAGGTGGTCGATGGCGTGCTGTTCGAGGCCATGCAGCTGCTGGCCGCGCGCCTGCCCGAGTTGCAGATGCACTACGAAGTATTGCCCATGACCCGCGTCGAACAGCGTATGGGCGAGAAGGGCGAGATGTGCAGCAGCGGCCAGTTGCAAAGCCCCGAGCGCGATCGGGTGGGCTACTTCGTACCCTATGTGGCGAGCACGCCCATTCATGTACTGGTGCGTCCGCAGACTCTGGATCAACTGCTGATCGAGGACGGCCAGGTCAGCCTGGACTGGTTGTTCGGCAATCCCTACCTGCGCGGTGCCCTGGCCAGGAGCCGGGTCTATCCTGCGCCGATTCGCGAGCGCCTGAGCAAGGCCCATGCCGAAGGGCGAATTCCCGAGCTGGGTGGCAGCCTGGCGGGGGAAAACCTGCTGCTTATGGTCAGCCATCACCGCCTGGATTATGTCTTCGATTACCCCGTCATCTACACCGAGGTGATGCGCCATTTCAGTCTGGATGATGCGCTGATCAGCGTGCCGCTGCGGGAGAACTCTGAGCTGGTGACCGTGGGTATCTACTGCGCACGCACGCCTTGGGGCGCAGAAATGGCCAGGCGTCTCGATCGGGCTGTGCGTGAAGTTTCCGCTGAGCCTGACAGCTCAATGGCAATCTTCCGGCGCTGGCTGCCGCCCGAGGTGTACGCCCATTACCACGAGCAATTACTGCAGTTCTTTGCTCGGCGCGCCAGTGCCGCGCCGCTGCTTTTTACCGGTCGCGATTAGTCGATAGTCGACTTGCTTGCATGCTCAAACCCGGGTGCAATCTGTAGTGCTGCATTGCCGGGCAGCTGTAGCTGTCACTTCATCGGGCGGGGGTATATACCTGCATCCGATTGTCGATTTTTCGCTAAGCGGGTCGCTACCCGTTGAGGACCACGTATGACTTCACTATGGCGCACCAGCGGCTGGATATTGCTGGGCGCATCCCTGGTCTTGGCGTTGTCGCTGGGTATTCGTCACGGCTTTGGCCTGTTTCTGCCGCCCATGAGCGCCGAGTTCGGCTGGGGGCGCGAAGTATTCGCCTTTGCCATCGCCCTGCAGAACCTGATCTGGGGGCTGACCCAGCCCTTTACCGGGGCCCTGGCCGACCGTTTTGGTGCCCGCCGCACGGTGATAGTCGGCGGTGTGCTGTATGCCATCGGCTTGGGCTGCATGGGCCTGGCCGATTCGCCGCTGAGCCTCTCCCTGAGCGCGGGACTGTTGATCGGTATCGGCCTGTCCTGCACCTCGTTTTCGGTGATTCTCGGTGCGGTGGGCCGCGCCGTGCCGATGGAAAAACGCAGCATGGCCATGGGCATCGCCGCTGCGGCCGGCTCTTTCGGCCAGTTCGCCATGCTGCCCGGGACCCTGGGCCTGATCGGCTGGCTCGGCTGGTCGGCGGCGCTGCTCGCCCTGGGCCTGCTGGTGGCCCTGATCGTGCCGCTGGCGGCACTGCTCAAGGACAATCCGCTGCCGCTGCTCGGACACGAACAGACCCTGGGCGAGGCGCTGCGCGAAGCCTGCAGCCACTCCGGCTTCTGGTTGCTGGCCCTGGGCTTTTTCGTCTGCGGCTTCCAGGTGGTGTTTATCGGCGTACACCTGCCGGCGTTTCTGGTCGATCAGCACCTACCGGCGCTGGTCGGCACCACGGTGCTGGCGCTGGTCGGCTTGTTCAATATCTTCGGCACCTATATCGCCGGCTGGCTCGGCGGGCGCATGTCCAAGCCGCGCCTGCTCAGCGCCCTGTACCTGGCGCGGGCGCTGGTGATCAGCGCCTTTGTCGTGGCTCCTCTGACAGTGTGGAGTGCCTATGCCTTCGGCATCGCCATGGGCCTGCTGTGGCTGTCCACCGTGCCGCTGACCAATGGCACGGTGGCGACGATGTTCGGGGTGCGCAACCTGTCGATGCTCGGCGGCATCGTGTTCCTGTTCCACCAGTTGGGGGCCTTTCTCGGCGGCTGGCTGGGCGGTTACCTGTTTGACCGCACCGGTAGCTATGACCTGGTTTGGCAGATCGCCATTGTCCTCAGCCTGCTGGCGGCGGCGCTGAACTGGCCGGTGCGCGAGCAACCGGTGGCGCGTTTGCGCAATCAGGCGGTGGCGGCATGATGCACAAACATTACCTGAGCGCTCTGGCGGCGCTGGCCAGCATGCTGGCCCTGGGGCTGTTGTGGTGGGCCTGGCGGCAGAGTGGGCTGGCCTTTTTGCAGCTGGGCATGGGCGTGTGCTGAGTCGGCAGTCCATAGAATTTTGTTACCAGGCGAAAATTGCCGCCTGCCTGTTCGGCGAGTAGCCTCAACCTCTTCAACTCCAGAGGCCTCTGTCATGCTGCGTTCCCTTGTTCTGATCTCCATGCTCCTGGCCTTGTCCGCGCCGACTCTGGCGGCCGACTGTCCGGCGCTGCTGCAGGGCGAACTGCCGAAGCTGCGCAGCCAGGAGCGGATCGATCTCTGCAGCCAGTTTTCCGGCAAGCCGCTGCTGGTGGTCAATACCGCCAGCTTCTGCGGCTTTACCCCGCAGTTCAAAGGACTGGAAGCGCTGTACCAACGCTACAAGGGGCAGGGCCTGGAGGTGTTGGGCGTACCTTCGGACGACTTCCGCCAGGAAGCCGACAGCAGTGAAGAGACCGCCAAGGTCTGCTACGTCAATTACGGTGTGACCTTCAGCATGACTGACACCCAGCCGGTAAGTGGCGAGCAGGCCATCCCGTTGTTCAAGGAGCTGGCCGCGCAGAGCCAGGCTCCGCGCTGGAACTTCAGCAAGTATGTGGTGGATACCCAGGGTAGGGTGATTGCCAGTTTCTCCAGCAGCACCCTGCCGGACGATCCCAAGCTGATTGCCGCGCTCGAGCAGGCCATCGCTTCGCAACCCTGACTCACCCATCTGGGCGATGGTTGGACCCTGCACACCTCCTTAGAGTGTTGTTACGCCGGACGCAGTTACCCGGCGTGCCCACAATAAAAACAAGGAGGCACCCATGCGTCGCGTTATTTCAACTGCTCTCGCTGCCTGCGCCCTGCTCGGCGCGGTCGAAGCCCAGGCCGGCTACACCCAGACCAAATACCCCATCGTGCTGGTGCACGGGGTGACCGGTTTCGACACCATCGGCGGCCTGATCAACTATTTCCATACCATTCCCTGGAACCTCGAGCGCGATGGGGCCAAGGTCTATGTCGCCAGCGTTTCGGCGTTGAACGACAGCGAGCAACGCGGTGCCGCGCTGGCCCAGCAGATCGTGCCCTGGGCCGGTGCCAACGGCGGCAAGGTCAACCTGATCGGCCATAGTCAGGGCTCGCCAACCTCCCGCGTCGCCGCCTCCCTGCGGCCGGATCTGGTGGCCTCGGTGACCTCGATCAACGGCGTCAACAAGGGCTCCAAGGTAGCCGACGTATTGCGCGGCGTGATTCCGCCCAACAGCGCCATCGAAGGCGGTGCCAATGCCCTGGCCAACGCCCTGGGCGCAGTGATCAATCTGCTGTCCGGCAGCAGCAACCCGCAGAGCGGCATCGACGCCCTGAAGACCCTGACCACCGCCGGCACCGCCGCGCTCAACAGCCGCCACCCCTGGGGCGTGAACACCAGCAGCTACTGCGCCAAGTCCACCGAAGTGCATAACGTGCGCGGGCACAACATCCGCTACTTCTCCTGGACCGGTAACACCTCCTACACCAACATCTTCGATGCGGTCGATCCGTTCCTGGCCATCACCGGCCTGGCGTTCGGCAGCGAGAAGAATGACGGCCTGGTCGGCGTCTGCTCCACCTACCTGGGCCAGGTGCTGGGCGACAGTTACAACATGAACCACGTCGATGCGATCAACCACCTGTTCGGCATCCGCGGCTGGACCGAGCCCGTCTCGTTGTATCGCCAGCATGCCAACCGTTTGAAGAACAAAGGCGTCTGACCGGTTGTTGCGGGCCGCAGCATGCGGCCCGCCCTAGGAGGTGCCATGCCCTTTCCCTCGCGTCATGTTTTTCTGTTGCTGGTCGCCGCACTGTGCGTCGGCGGCCTGACCCTCTACTGGCAATGGCCAGAGCCTGCTCCCGTAGCCCGGTTTACCGCGCCCCAGCCCACCCCCGTAGCCAGTGTCGACAGCCTGCCAAGTCCCTTGCTGGTGTCTGCCGCGCCGACTGCTGCGCTTGCGCCCGCCGCCGCGCAACTGCCCGGGTTGCAGGGTACCGAAGTGGATGGCGAACTGGGCAGCGACAGTGCCGGCAATCTGCGCCTGAACCTCGGGGTGCGCGACTATTTCGATTACTTCCTTAGCGCCGCCGACAGTGCCGGGCTGGATGCGGCCGTCGAAGCCATGCTGGCCGATGCCAGCCAGCGTTTGGCGGAGCCGGCCCTGGGGCAGTTTATCGGCCTGCTGGGCGACTATATGGATTACAAGCGCGCCAGTCTGGCGCTGCTCGAACAGCCGCTGAGCGCTGCCCAGCAGGCGCAACCGCAATCGCAGCTGGCTGCCCTGCAGCAGGCATTCGACAAGCTGGCCGAGCTGCGCCGTGGGCATTTTTCCACGGCCGCGGTGGAGGCCCTGTTCGGGGCCGAAGAAGCCTATGCCCGCTACACCTTGGAGAACCTGGCGCTGCTCGCCCGCGAGGATCTTGGCGAGGAGGGCAAGGCCCAGGCCCAGTTGCGCCTGCGCGAGCAGCTGCCGGCGGCCATGCGCGCCAGCGAGGAGCGCCACAGCCAGGCCCAGGCCCAACAGGCACGCAGCGAGCAGCTGTGGCAAGAGGGTGCGAGCGAGGAGCAGGTGCGCCAGTTCCTCGCCTTGACCTATGATCCACCCACGGTCGAGCGCTTGCTCACCGAGCAGCGCAACGAGCGGGCCTGGCAACAACGCTATGGTCAGTACCAAGAGGAGCTGGCCAGCCTGCAGGGCAATGGCCTGAGCCCTGCGGATCGGCAGCGCGAGCAGCAGCGTTTGCGCCAGCGATTATTCAGCGCCGAAGACCAGCACCGGGTGGAAACCTATGACGCCATTGCCGTCAAACAGCAGGACAGCGAAACCTCGGGGTTGTAAGTCCGGGGCGAACCCCGGAGCCCCATGGGCATGACCCCGGAACAGGAAGAGCGCCTGCTGCTGGCACAGCAGCGCCGCGGCTACAGCCGTCTGTGCTTTGTGCCGGAGCTGGAAGAAGGCTTCGTTAGCCATAGGGTGCAGCGCATTCGCCGCCGCCTCTTGCTGATCGTCAGCACCGCGCTGATCTTCCAGCTGGTTTACTGTGTTCTCGATCTGCTTTTCCTGCCCCTGGCCGTGGGCCTGATCAGCGTGCCGGTGCGGTTGCTGGCGATGCTCAGCGTGGTCTTTAGCTTCTTTTACTGTCGGCGTGCGCAGAGCGACCCGCACCTCAGCCTGCTGGCCTATGCCGCCGCCTACGGACTCAACGGGGCCAGTGTGGTGGTGGTCATCTATGTCTGCTGGGGCATGGGCGTGGCCATACCTTACGACGGCCTGTTCCTGGTGCTGATGTTCGGCTATGTGCTGCTGGGGGTGTCGTTTCGGGCCGTCAGCGCCGCGGCCTGGGGCATCTGTGCGCTGTTTCTCGGCCTCGGCCTGCTGTTGACCGAGGCCAGTTCGGAGCTGGCCTACCAGGGTCTGTTCCTGATCTGCGCCAACCTGATCGGCAGTATCGGTGCCTACCTGCAGGAGCATGGTCAGCGCGGTGCCTGGCTCAATTTGCGCCTGCTCGACCTGGCCCGCCAGCGTGCCGAGGCCGACGATGCACGCAAGCTGCGCCTGCTCGCGGCCGCCAGTCACGACCTGCGCCAGCCGCTGAATGCCATGGGCTTGTATGCCCAGCACCTGATGGAGCAGAGTCAGGAGGCCGGCACGCAGCGCATCAGCAGCCGCCTGGCGACCTCGGTGGAGCAGCTCAGCCGCCTGCTGCAGTCCTTGTTCGATTACAGCCGCATGACCCTGCCCGGTGGCGTGCAGGTCAAGCTCGAGGTGGTCGCCCTGGCACCATTGCTGGCGCGCCTGAGCGAGGAGAGCCGGGCCGAGGCCGAAGCCCAGGGCGTCGCCCTGCAGCTGCAGTGCGAGGCGCTCTGGGTGCGCAGCGATCCGCTGCTGCTGGAGCGGGTGTTGCGCAACCTGCTGGCCAACGCTTTGCGCCACGCCCAGGCAGGCCGGGTCTGGCTGCGCGCACGGGCAGAGGGGGGCGAGGTACTACTCGAGGTGGGCGACGATGGTCGCGGCCTGAGCGTGGAACAGCAGGACCGGGTGTTCGAGGAATTTCAGCAGCTGGATAACCCCGGACGTAATGCCGAGCGCGGCCTGGGCCTGGGGCTGGCCATCGTCAAACAGCTGGCCGAGCTGCTCGAGCACCCGCTGCGCCTGCATTCCAGCATCGGCCAGGGTGCGCGCTTCGTGCTGCAACTGCCGCGTGCCGAGGCGGGCGAGCGGCAGGCCGCGCTGGCCGCAGTGGCAGCCCCGAGCGGGCGGATATTGCTGCTGGAGGACGACGGGGCCGGACGCGAGGCGCTGGCCGGGCTATTGCGGCGCTGGGGCTGTGAGGTCTGGGCCTGCGCCGATCTTGAGGCCGCGCTGTTGTGCCTGGAGGAGGCGCAGCCGCAGTTATTGATCAGCGATTTCCGCCTGGCAGCGAAGGAGGATGGCCTGTCCGCCATCGAGCGCCTGCGCGAAGAGGCGGGACTGATGCTGCCGGCGTTGTTGATCACCGCCGATATCAGCAGCCAGTTGCAGGAGCGCTGCCTGCCGGCGCATATCACCCTGCTGGGCAAACCCCTGCTGCCGGCGCGCCTGCGTCAGGCCCTGGCGGTGCTGTTGCCGGCGCGTCAGGTGGTTCGCGGGGACCCTATAGCCAGCCGCGCTGACGCGCCGCACTGACGCAGGCGGTGCGGGTATGCACGTCGAGTTCCTGGAACAGGGTCTTGAGGTGGGTCTTGACCGTGTCCTCGGCGACCCCCAGTTGCCTGCCGATCGACTTGTTCGGCAGGCCGTCGGCCAGTAACCGCAGAATTTCCATCTGCCGCGGCGTCAGCTGGGCCTTTTCGGCCCCGGCTGGAGCGGGCAGGGTTTCGCCCAGCAGCACGCGGGTAACGGCCTGACGCAGCTCGTTACTGTTGGCGCTTTTCGGGATAAAACCCAGGGCTCCGGCGGCCAGTGCGGCCTGGGCATCCAGGTTGGAGTCGCTGGCGCTGAGAATCGCCACCGGGGTCATGCGGCCCTGTTGTTGCCAGCGTTGCAGCAGCTCCAGGCCGGGCATGTCGGGCAGGCGCAGGTCCAGCAGAATCAGGTCGAAGTCGGCGTGCTGCAGGCAGGTTTCGGCCGCGGCAGCGGTTTCGGCGGTATGGATCTGCAGGTCGGCGCAAAGAGGGGCGAGGGCCAGGCTGAGGCCATCGAGAAAGATCCTGTGGTCATCCACCAGCAGCAGGCAGAGCCGCTCCGGCAGGGCAGTACAGAGTGCAGTCATGGTCGTCTCACGCGGCATTTTTATAATTGTCATCGCTGCGCGAGTGTACCCCAAAGTCCGGGCCGAATTAGAAGCGGTACGTCACTTGTGTGCCCAGACCATGGGCGGTGTTTTTGTAGGTTGAGCGGTAGTCGTCGCGCTCGATATCGGCATCGTCTTCCATCAGGTAGGAATAGGCCAGGTCGACGGTCATGTCCTCATTGGGGCTCCAGGCCGCGCCCAGGCTGAGGATCGTGCGGTCGCCGCTGGGGATGCGTGGCGAACGGTCGGCGTTGTTGGTCGGTGACTGGTCCACGGCCAGGCCGGTGCGCAGGGTCCATTGGCGGTTCAGTTTATAGGCCGCACCCACGGCGTGGGCCCAGGTGTCGTGCCAGTTCTGCGGCTCGCTGATGCTGGTCAGAGCACCTGCCAGCAAGCCCCCTACGCCTTTGTTGTCGGCGCGGATTTCTTCCAGGCGGCTCCAGCGGGTCCAGGTGCTGCCGGCGTACAGGGTCCAGTCGGCATTCAGGTCGTGGGTCACGGACACATCCACCGACTCCGGGGTGGTCAGCTCCAGCGAGGTGTCGTAGGTGCCGGCCGACGAACCGATGACGAAGCCGGGGCCGGACACCTTGGTGTCGCCTTTCAGGCGGTAGTCCACCTTGGAGTGGTAGGTCAGGCCGAAACGGCTCTGCGGGCTGAGCTCAAACAGCACGCCGAGGTTGTATCCCAGCGCCGTGTCATCGCCCTTGATTTCGACCTTGCCGTCACCCGCGCCAGGAATCGGGTTGTTGACGGCCGAAGTCAGCTCGCCGTCGATACGGTTGATGGTCGGGCCGAAGCCGATCGACAGTTGCTCGTTGAAGCGATAGCTCAGGGTCGGCTGCAGGGTAACCACCCGCACTTCGCTGCGGTCGCCGTGGTAGCGGCCCTGGAAGTTGCGCTCGTAATCGGTCACCAGGCCAAACGGCACGTACAGGCCCAGGCCGAAGCTCCAGTTGTCGTCCAGCGGTTTGACGTAATAGCCCATGGGCGCGCCGATAAACGGCACCATGTCGCCGTCATTGCTGCCGCGGGCGGAGCCGCTGGCGTTGTCGATATCGGTTTTCGCGTGGATCAGGGCAATGCCGCCGCTGACTTGTTCGCGCTTGATGCGTGCCATCCCGGCCGGGTTGCCGAACACGGTGCTGGCGTCATCGGCCGAGGAGGAGCGGCCGGCGAAGGCGGTACCCATGCTGCTGACGCTTTGTTCGTTGATGGCGAAACCACTGGCAACGCCATGGCTGGCGGCAGAGGCAAGGGCAAGGGACAGGCAGGTCTTGACGACTTTTCTGGTCACGGAGGACTCCTAGGGTTGAGCGGGGGGCGGAAACTAGCAACCTTTCATGCCCCTTGCCAAGCCTTTGAGTTCCCGAGATAGAGCGATTATGCGTTTAAAATGCGGCTATTTTCTGCTAACTGCAGTTAAATTGTCGGACAATAACGGCCGCTGTCCAGGCGTCAGGCGACCTGGCTGATGCGGCCGATATAGCGCTGCCAGGCGGCGATAAAGTCTCGCGGCCGGCCCTGGGGTCTGAATACCCGTTGCCAGATCTGGGCCATGCCGAGCAGATCGTCGGCGGCGGGTAGCTCGCAGGCGTCCGTCTCGATCAGCATCCAGGCAATGGCCGTGGCATAGCGCAGGTTGACGGTCAGTTCCAGGTGCGGGGCGGCGAGAAAGGCATGCTGGCTGGCCAGGCCCCTGATCTTGCTGGCCAGGTCCGGATCGCGGGCCAGATGCAGGTCCCAGAGCTGCTGGTGGCGCAGGGCGGCGATGCGGTAGAGGCCATGGCCGTGCTTGTCATTGAGCCCCGCACCCAGCCCGGACTGGCTGGCGGCGGCTCCCAGAAGCAGGGCTTCGGCGGCGGTGGAATGGCGGCCCAGGTAGATCAAGGTGGGCCGAATAACGTACTGGCTGAACTCGCAGGCGGCAATTCCCATATAGCCCTCGCGACAGGTAGCCGATGGGTCCGGGGCGCTGGCAGCGTCTTAGTTGTTGTGAAAAGGCCCCACCGGAAGCGGGGTTAGCCGCTTGTGTTGAAGTCTAGTGCGACCTTTGCGCTGTAAAGGGCTGTTTTTAAATTGTTTTCAGCTTTCGGTTATGACCGATATTCCAGTTGGTGCTTAGGCCCAGGCCGACCTGGTTTCAGTCGCCAATGGCCACCGGACGCGCAGGATCGGTGATCCATTCGCTCCAGGAACCGGCATACAGCGGTGCCAGGGGATAGCCGGCCAGGCACAGGGCGAACAGGTTATGGCAGGCGGTCACGCCCGAACCGCAGTAGGCCACCAGGCCACTGGCCGGGCGCTCGCCCAGTTGCGCGGCAAAGCGCTGGCGCAGTTTCGCGCTGTCGAGGAAATAGCCATCGCTGTCCAGGTTGTCGGTAAACACCGCGCACTGGGCTCCAGGAATATGCCCGGCGACCGGATCGAGGGGTTCCACCTCGCCCTTGAACCGAGGCAGGGCGCGGGCGTCGAGCAGGGTCAGGCGCGGGTCGTGTAAGCCTTGCAGCAGCTGGTCCGCATCGATCAGTAAGTCGGCGTCGGGCTTGCCGGCAAAGTCGCCGGGCGCGGGTGTTGTCAGCGCCTGGCTCAGCTCGCCGCCGGCTTCGCGCCAGGCCTTGAGGCCACCATCGAGCAGGTAGACGCCTTCGCACTTGCCCAGCCAGGCCAGCAGCCACCAGGCGCGTGCGGCAAAGGCACCGGGGCCGTCGTCGTACAGCACCACCTCGCTGTCGTCGTTCAGGCCCCAGTCGCGCAGGCGCTGCTGCAGTTGATCGGCGTTCGGCAGCGGATGGCGGCCGGTCACGCCCTTATGGACGGGGCCGGAGAGGTCGTGTTCCAGATCGGCGAACTGCGCGCCGGGGATATGGCCTTCGGCATAGCTGCGCTGGCCGTAGGCCGGGTCGTCGAGGGCGAAGCGGCAATCGAGAATCAGCAGGTCGGGCCGATGCAAGCGTTGCTGTAACTGCGCGGCGGTGATCAGTTGGGCGAGGGGCATGGCGTGCCTCCTTGGCGGTCGATTAAAGAAAGGAAGTCGGGTTGGCAGGCTGTTGTAAGTCGTCCCGCGTGCCCTGGCCCGTCTAGGTTTGCAATGCTTAGAGCATAATCGGCATTGGCTCGAAGTGGCCATGGGTTGGCACTCGATGCCGTGATCGATCTGCATCGATGGAGCTTGAGCTTGAGTTGGCAGCGCAATGGGGGATATTGATGACCCCAGACTGGCAGACGAGGTGAGCGTGGATTCTCTATGGAAGGTGGTGGCGTATACCCTGTTGGCCGGCATGGCCATGCCGCTCGGCGCGGTTTTTGCCAGCGTCGAACGTATCCGTCCGCGCTGGCTGGAGAATGAGCTGCGTCACGGGGTGATCGCCTTCGGTGGCGGTGCGCTGTTGGCGGCCGTGGCGCTGGTGCTGGTGCCGCAAGCGATCGTGCGCTTCGAGCCGACAGCGGCCGCTCTGTGGTTCTGCGCTGGCGGCGTGGCCTTTATGGGCCTGGATATCCTTCTGGCGCGGAGCAAAACCGCCGCCAGCCAGATGGCCGCGATGTTGAGCGACTTTATCCCCGAGTCCCTGGCCCTGGGCGCGGCGTTCGCCCATGGCGGCACGGGCGCGATGTTGTTGGCCATTCTGATGGCGCTGCAGAACCTGCCGGAGGGCTTCAATGCCTACCGCGAGATGAATCAAGCGAGCGGCTACAGCCGCCAGCGTCTGCTCTCGCTGTTTGCCGCCGCCGCGTTGCTCGGGCCGGTTGCCGGCGTATCCGGTTATTTATGGTTGGATGATTCGCCGCAAGTGGTTGCCGCGGTGATGCTGTTCGCCGCTGGCGGCATTCTCTATTCGGTGTTTCAGGATATCGCCCCGCAGGCCAAGCTGAACAAGCATTGGGCACCGTCGCTCGGCGCGTTGCTGGGCTTCATGCTCGGTATCGTCGGCCATATGCTGACTGGGGGTTGAGCGGCACCTGCTGTATCGTTCGCCTCTTTGTCGTATTTCCTTCTCACGAGACCACCATGAAGCGCTTCGTATTGCTGGACACCGCCCCGATTCCCGATGGTTCGGGAGCGCTTTGCCTGTTCGAATATGGCGAGGATTTCGTGATCAAGATCGCCGGCGGCGATGGCGGTCAGCTGATGAACACCCGCATGCACGGTTCGGAAGATGCCCTGGCGGCGATTCCCTGCAAGAAAGTCGCCGGGCGGCCGGACTCGCGGGTATTGATCGGCGGTCTGGGCATGGGTTTCACCCTGGCCGCGGCGCTGCAGAACCTGGGCAAGACCGCCGAGGTGGAGGTCGCCGAGCTGGTGCCCGGAGTGGTCGAGTGGAACCGCGGCCCGTTGGGCGCGAAGGCCGGCAACCCGATTCTCGATCCGCGCACCCGGGTGATTCAGGACGATGTCGCCAACTGCCTGAAGAACGCCGACCAGCGCTACGACGCGATCATGCTGGATGTCGACAACGGCCCCGAGGGCCTGACCCAGAAACGCAATGGCTGGCTGTATTCTGCGCAAGGCTTGCAACGCTGCCATCAGGCGTTACGAGCAAAAGGCGTGCTGGCGGTATGGTCGGCCAGCGCCGATCAGCAGTTTTCCGAGAAGGTGCGCAAGGCCGGTTTCAAGGTCGAGGAAGTGCAGGTCTACGCCCATGGCAACAAGGGCACCCGGCACACCATATGGGTCGCCGAGAAGCTCAAGTAATCCGCCATGAATGATCCGCGGCAGAGGTTTCTCGATTGCTGCGAAGCGGTGCTGCGCGGCGACGCGCAGACGCTCGAACAGCTGCGCGCCCAGGGTTTTGCCTGCGAAGCGGGCGGTTGGACGTTTGGCCTGCCCGAACTGCATGGTTATCTGGAGGCGGGGCAGGGTATGGCTTACCGGCGCTGGCGCAAGCAGCTGTACGCCAGCGATATCAATACGCGCCTGCGTGAGCTGGGTGCGGAGATCGCCATTGTCGACAACCGCGGCAAGGTCGACGCGAGCCGTTATGGTCTGCGGCGCTTGGCTGTTGTGCCCTGAGCCTCAAGGGTGGACAAGCTGTTGGCATGTCCACCCTACAAACGCTACTCAGTTCACCCGCTGTCCGCGGGTAAAGAGCCAGGCGCTGATCAGGCCGAGGGCGGCCCAGAACAATGCGTTGACCAGTAGCGAGGTGACGATAAAGTGTTGGCTCAGGGCTGTCGGAACCAGGCTTTCATGCACCTCAGGCTGCGGCGCGCCGACCAGATAGGGCAGTGGCAGCAGGAGCAGGCCGAGGAGTCGCAGCCACCACTGCCCGGCAAACGCCAGCAAGGCCAAACCTGCGGCGGTGCTGGCGGCCGTGCTGACCCACCAGTACTGACGCAGCGTCAGGTCGGCCGCGGCGGTGCCCGGCAGTTCCGGCGGCAGGCCGATGGCCGGTGCCAGGCTGAAGATGGCAAAACCGGCCAGCCCCCATAACAGCCCCTGCCAGATACGACCCGGAGTGCGCAGGCTGTACAGCCCCGCCAGCATCAGGGCGAAGCCGACTGCCACCACCAGATTGCTCAGCCCGGTAAACAGGGTGCGCTGTGCGCCGTCCTGCGGTGCCCAGGCGTCGGCATCATGATGATCATGGGCTGTATTGGCGGCATGGCTGTGTTCGGCCACCGGCGCGGCGCTTTCATAGGTTTCCGCCTCGAGAATCAACGGCGTGACCCACAGGCTCTGCATCAGGGTCAGCAAGAGCGCGGCCAGCAGCCCCGCAAAACCTGCGGTCCGGGCGATTCGTTTAAGCATGTCGAAAAGCCTCAGTGGCAGGGGAAGGCGGCGCTGTGGCGGGCGTCGTGGGCGGCGTTATGCAGCACTTCCATGGGCGCGAAGCCGGCGCAGAAGATCAGCGCGGCACCGAGCAGGCAACTGCCGAGGGCGAGGATCAGGCGTTGGGGCAGGGGCAGGGCGAGCGCGGGGCTGGCGGACAGTGTGCGGGTTGACATGTAAGAACCTTCCAGGGAGTTGAAAAACGGCCACGCGAGGAAGGGAAGCAGCACAAAAGCGGGGCGAGCGCGGACAGCGAAACCAACCCGATTTCGGCGCGCCCCGCCCACCGCAGGTTGCCAAACAGGTTTCAGGCCGGTCTCCGGGCTTGCGACTACTGTCGTTCGACAGTCAGCGGGTCGGCCTTCCCATGCCTGAGGCACAGTGGCGCAATCGACCCAAGTACGCTTACCGTTGCGGGGGCAGCGCCGGACTCGTTCGACCTTGCGGGTCGAACCCACCGGCTTCCCGTTTCACCTCGCACACGCTGGCGCGAGACACCTGAAACAGGCCGCAAGCTGACCATGAAGCGCTAGCTCCGTCAACCGCAGCGAATTGCCGGGAGGGGTCGACTGCGCTACCCTGCCGGCCAACGAACAGGTGCCCCGTGCGCAATCGCGCCACGGGCTGAAACGGGAAGTCCGGTGACCTCTGAGGTAATTCCTCGAGCATTCCGGCGCAGCCCCCGCTGCTGTATACCTGACGAAGCCGCTTCAGGCTGTTGAAAAACTACCTGCGTGGCCGATGCGTCGTTAAAAACAGTCTCAAAAATGCTCATGTACTGCTCGTACACTCCGCTTTTTTCGCCTGTTTTTGCCTAGCCTCGGCTGCCTCGCCTACGTTTTTCAACGGCCTGCCACACGCCACTGGGCCACCGCCCGGGAAGGCGCGGACTTCGAATGAAGGTGAGCCAGAAGACCGGCCTGATCGAAACAAGGTGCGTACCCC
>Ga0209343_10000572_pt1 | contig 51505 bp, 52 predicted proteins | sample RifCSPlowO2_02_FD_184026 | JGI IMG/M metagenome (GOLD analysis project Ga0209343, IMG submission 184026) | Groundwater microbial communities from Rifle, Colorado - Rifle CSP2_plank lowO2_0.2 (SPAdes) (version 2) | ecosystem: Environmental > Aquatic > Deep subsurface > Groundwater | place...
TGGCCGGGCAGGGTACGGCGGTCAGCCTGATGGCCATCGGTGACGACTGGCAGTCGATCTATGGCTGGCGCGGCAGCTCGCCGGAGCTGTTTATCGACTTCGACCGACACTTCCCCGGTAAGGGTCGGGCCAAGCCCAGCGCCGTGCTGACCCTGGCCACCAACTACCGCTCCATCGAGCCGATTATTCGCGACGCCGAGGCGGTGCTCAGCGCGGTGGTCTACAAGCAGGGCAAGCTCAGCCAGGCGAGCAAGGCCGTGCAGCCGGGCGACCACGGCGTGCGCCTGATCCAGCGCTTTGACAGCAAGACCCGCCTGCCGGAGCTGCTCAAGCAGATTCACGAGCAATGCGCCCATGCGGCCGAACGCAACAGCAGCGAGCGCAATGCGGTGCTGCTGCTCAGCCGACGCAACGAGCCGCTGCAGGCCATCACCGCGCAGTTGGACAAGAAACTGCCGGTCAAGGCTTACACCATCCACCGCGCCAAGGGCCTGCAGGCCGAAGTGGCGATCATCCTCGACGACTGCCTGCCGCCCGAACCACACCCGCTGCGCAATGCGCTGTACGCCTACTCGGGTTTCTTCAACAACAGCTACGACCAGGCCATGCAGGACGAGAGCATGCGCCTGGCCTATGTGGCGATCACCCGTGGCGTCAGCCGGGTGTTCTGGTACTGCCAGAAAACCCAGGGGGCGACGCGGGTGTTGGCGGGGCGGGGGCAGTAGGCTATTTGGAGGACCTAAGCCAGCTGGTCGCGGTAGGTAAACAACCGGCCAGAAGGTGCAGTCACTTCAACGGCCTTGAAGCAGTTTCGGGTTTCGGCAGTGCATTGCGCTGGGGGTTGCATGGGGCATACACATGGCCATACCCGCCTGGTGCCTCATTACATTCAGAATGCCCAATTTGCCGGGCAGCGCGGGAAGCTCAAAGCCCCAATGCCGATAAAGTGTGAAGGCACTGCTTATCGCGCGCTCCGGAGAGTCCCATTTGGCGAAGGGAGTGTCTTTGAAGCGGCTAGACAGCAGAAGCTCATGCACCGCATGTTGCGGCGCAATACCACGCTGGCAAGCCAGGTGCAGGTGTTCCTGCAGGAAGTCCCAGTAATCAATCTGCTGCTTCACCATGGCATGGGTTGCCAAGGGGCCATGTCCTGGAACGAGCACATCGACGTCAAGCTCCATCAGCTTCTGCAGGCCGCGCACGATGTTTTCAACCGGGCCAGCCCACGCCACTGGTGTTGACCCCGCAAAAAGAATGTCCCCGGTGTAGGCCACTCTTCGTTCCGGCACATAAACGATGATGTCGCCATCAGTATGGCCCGGCCCGACCTCCATCAGCAGGAGTTCAACACCCTTTACGTTGAGTAGCTTCTGTTGCTCAAACGTCTCTGTGGCGGGGCGAACCCGGATGCCACGAAAATCGTATGGCTCTAACATTTCGTTCATGTAATGGCCGAAATTGCTGAGCGTGCGAATCGGCAGGTGCCGCGATAGGCGTCCAACATGTTGCATTGCCGTCATGGCCAGGGGGCTGGTGTGATGAATATGATCCACACAGGCTTTGGACGCGATGATTGTGCTTTGAGCAAACAGTTGGTTGCCCCAGCAGTGATCGCCATCGGCATGGGTGTTGATGACGCAGGTGATGGGGGCGCTTCCCGTAATCGGCTGCATCATCTTCAGCATCTCGCTGGTGAAGCGCAGATCCCAGCAGGTATCGATCAGTACGCTCTCGCCGCCGCAGTCGAGCAGTCCGATGTTTGTTTCACCCCAGGAACCGTTGGGTACCATCCAGGCGTAGCTGTCCTGGGCAATTCGATAAAGTCCTTCAGCGAAAATTGGTTTCTCACCAAAGCGTGTCAGGGGGCGCTGTGGGCCGGCTAGCCACTGTGCTGCCATGTAAAACATCTCCTCAGACGATCGTGTGACTCAGTTCGCCAACGCCTTCGATAGCCAGCCGCAGGGTATCTCCCCGCTCCAGCAGGCGGCCGGTCTCCATTCCGCAGCCTCCCGGCAGCGTTCCGGTGCCGATCAGTTCACCCGGAAAAAGCGGCTCAGCGCTGGACAGGAACGCCAAGAGACTGCCCAGTGAATAGCGCATATTTGCGGTGGACGTTGTTGTGATCAGTTCACCGTTCAAGTGCACTGTGGCCGTGAGTGTATTGATGCGAGGAAGCACCTCGTCTGCGGTTGTCAGTGTCTGCGAGATAGACGAGATGAAGTGCTTGCACTTTTGGGGGCCAAAACCGGACTGCATTTCAGGCCGCTGAATATCGCGCGCCGAGAAGTCATTGAGCACTACAAAGCCACCGATAGCATCCAACGCCTCATCGGGTGAGGCATTGAACAGGGGCTTTGCCAATACGATGCCAAGCTCCAGCTCATAGTCGAACGCCTGGGTGTGGCTCGGATATTTCACGGGGGTGTCACCTGGGACGATCGTCAGGTGATTGCTGAAATAGTAAATCGGTTGCTGCTTCCATAGCGCCGGAGGCCGGAAGGCGGGGAAAGGGCGTCGCAGGATGCCTTCATAGAGCTGCGTGATTCGGAAAGCACCTGGCATAAAGCGCCGCACGAACCCACGCGAAGCTTGAATCCAGTGCTGCTCGAACAACATACAGTCCCGAAATGAGCGCGGCTGAAAAGGCAGCATTGCCCCTCTGGCCCCCGGCTCTGCTGGCGCAAGTTCCTGCAGCCAGTGCGGGGCTGCCGCACCGGGCTCTCCCTCAACGATTTCGAGCCGCGACCCCTGGGGGGAGTTGGCATCACATATGCGCCGAATCTTCATGGACAAGCCTCGCCGTTGTTCGCTTAAATGGCCAACTGGCTACCCGGGTATCCAGTTGGCTACAAAAGTAGCCAGTTGGATACTGAGCGTCAACAGGAGTATTTATGGGACGGGCATCTGCCGTCATGACACCCGAGGGCAAGCGCCTGTTGCTGGCCGCCGCCGCGAAGCTGGCTGTGCTCCGTGGCAGCCCACATGCGCTGGTATTACGGGAGGTCGCGCGCGAAGCTGGTTTGAACCACAACACCTTCTATCGTCACTTCGAGGATATGGAGTCGATGCTGAGAGTAATGGCGGAGGACTTCGCTGTTCAGGTCAGGCAGGGCATTCGCGAAGCCCGGGCCAATGTGAAGCCCGGAACGCCGTTGTCGGAGGTGGTTGTAGGGTGGCTGTTTGATCTGGCACTTGAAAACGTGGACATCTTCACCGTGTCATTGCGAGAGCTGCATGGCCCCGCCGGTCCTTTCCGGGATGTTGTGCGCCGGTTGCTCGCATCCCTGGCGGAGGACATGTGCGAAGACCTCCGGCAGTTACCTGGGCTTCGTACCGTAGAGCCATCCATGTTACGCGGCGCAGTTGATCTGCTCATTCGCAACACGGCATGGTTGTGTCTGGACTACCTGGAGCATCCTGAACAGCGCCAGCTTTTGCTCGACACCGCTCACGAAGCCTTCAGCTCCACCATCGCCGGAGTCATAGCGCGTAGCAGCCAGCCGAAATAGATCGCTTGGGAGAGGAATAAGGGCCAGAGCCGGCTTTCAAGTAAATCGGCTCTGATCCTGAGGTTTATGGCTCCGACAGATCAAGGTTGTAGCCGGACGAGCAACCACGAATGCCAGCAGGCTTAGATAAATGTCTGCCGAGCCACGCCGCGCGGGACGCGGTTCTTACCAGGCAGTTGCTCCAGGCGTTGCTGCCATTCGGCGCGCGGGGTAAGGGACGGGGTCGGCTTCGCCATTTCAGCCGCTGCGAGGGCAGCCTTGGCGGCTTTTGCTTCGGCCCTAAGCTCGGCCAGGGTGGGGGTCTTGCGCACAGGTTCAGTCGCGCCCTTTTCAACGCTGCGAAGGCAGAGCTTGCACGAGACCTGGGAAACATCCTGGGTGCTGCTCAGGTTCGAGCCTGTGCGCCCGCATGCAATATTTTCCTGGGACGCGGAATAGTGAATGGCCAACGTGTTGTCTCCTGCATTTTCGGGCGCGGGATTTTACACGGCGTCGCTGCGGCTGCAAGCGGCTTGGCCCAAGCGAGGTCTGGAATACGCACAATGTGTTGGCGATAGATCTAAGCACCCTCGACGTTTTCACACAGCCTGGGCTCATAACAGGCAGTGAGGGTGCTCAGATTGCTGAAGTTGAAGAGTTCGCCGAGGTCGAGAAGCGATTGTTCGTGGGACATGAAAAATCCGATGCTAAGAAATTAGCATCGGATTTTCGGGGGGCTGAGGATGAAATGCTTAAGTGACCAGCATTGCGGCTCCGGCCAGGCTTTAGGGTGGAAGTGAGATAAGGGGGTTAATGCATATAGTCGGGGTTGCGGGTACCGATAACCGTCAGGTTGAAGCCCCCCACATCGACGGGAATGTTGTCGTGATAGGTCGCTTCCCGGGCATCGCCGCTGCGATAGACCTCGACCCGATGGTTCTCGATGCCCGGCTCGATTATCTCAAGTCCGTATTGTCCTACTGCCGTGCCTGGCCCCGCGTTGGGAACCGAGGGCAAGGGCTGGTGGGTGGCCAGCATATGCCCTGTGTGCTGCTGGACCTGCGTGGGGTGTGGTCGCTGGCCGTTGCCCGTGATTTGTATGACCGGTCTGTGGTTGCTGGGCTGGAGTGTCTGCCCAGGACCCTGCCCGGGTACGCTGATGGGCTGCGGGACCAAATACGGCGTGGCGACTGGCTGCAGCTGCTGGACGGGTGGTGGAACCTGGTGCGGTGTTGCAATCGGTTGCGGATTGGGTACCGGCAAGGGGGTAGTCCAAGCATAGGTCGGGGATGTCTATCGGAGCGGGGGTAGTCCAACGGTCCAGTATGCAGAAGGGCGCGGCAGCGAGCGCACTGTATGCCCGGAGCTGACGTGCTGGCCCTGTACTCACGCAAATCAATGCCGAGATGAGCATTTCCATACGGAAGGTCCACTGCAATCTATGGCGGTGCCGAGGTGCCTGAATGGCTGGCGATGGAGCGTAGCGGCTTGCAAGCCCGCAGGTGCTAGAGCCTCTGGTACCCCTCGAACCGAATCCCAAAAGACCCTCCGTGATAAATGATGGAACTTGTCGGCAACGGGCCTAAGCAACTGGCAATCTCGAAAGTTCTTGAATCTCTGCTTTAGTTACATGAGCGCCGGCTCCGTGATCATCAATCCGAAAGCAGAAGTGAAATGATCCGCTGTGGCGGCAGCCCCGTCGGATAGAGCTTCGCCACGACGTTCGCGGGAGGCAGTCGAATAAAGATCAATTTTTCGAAGCATTCGATCGTTTTTCGGAAGAAGGAGACAGTTGCGCGATGAACAAGTCATCTACATCGACGCTTGAGCGGTTGCTTACTGGTTTTTCTATCTCGATCGCGACGGCATTGATGCCGATTTCGGCCGCGCACGCCGACTGGAATTTCGGGATCGGTACGGGTCTCACCTTCCAGACAATTGACGGAAAGCAGGGCTTCAATACGCGGGTGGGGCCCGTTAAATATGATCTCGAGCTCGATGCCAAGGACTTCAGAGATCTCACCAAGTCGGCATTTGGTTTTGGCGGCTATGCGACCGACGGCACCTGGCTGATCCAGTACGGTCTGTCTAATCTCGAACTGGAAGACGAATCAGACAGCGTCAATGTGGGAGCACATAGCGTCCGAACGAAAGTCAATTTCAAGATGAAGGGGGGCGAAGTAACAGTGGGTTACCCCATCTACAAATCGCCCTCTGTCGTGACCTTCCTCGATGTAGGGCTGCGTTATACGAAGCACGAGTTTGATAACACGACCACGATCAGTGGACCGATTATCAACGGTGCGGCGAACAATGATTTTTCCAACGACTGGACCGATGTACTGGTGGGGACGACGATCAACGTCCCGCTCTCGCGGGATTGGAGCTGGGGCACCCGCTTCAATGCGGGGTTCGGAGAGTCCAAGCGTTCGTACCTAGGGCAGACGGGACTAACCTGGAGATTCCTCGATAATTGGTCGGCTTCCGCCCTCGCCAAGTACGCCAAGGTCAAATATGAAAACCACAGCATGGGCGACAGCGACTGGTACCTCTACGACGCCAAGGAGAAGGGCTTCAGCCTGGTCGTTCTTTACAATTGGTAAGGGTGCCTAGTGCACGTGCCAGTCTCCGGGTAAGGCAAAGGCAGCCGAGTGGCTGCCTGCTCCGGAGTCAGGCGCATTCAGGATGGCGCTGCGGCTGTATGCACTCCAGCCTGTGCCGAGGACGGCAGCTGAGCCGCCAGTTAATCGCAGTACATGGGCGTAGTTGCTGTTTTTCTTACTCGCTCGGTTAATTGGAGAAGCCTACGGCGTTGCTTCTGTCGAGGAATCGGAGGAAAGTTCTCATGCCCCGTTATCTATATCTGCTCGCAGTGTGTTTGCCGTACGCCTCCGTGGTGCTCGCGCAGGACTCTGACGCCGAACTTGCCAAGAAGCTGGCGAATCCCGTCGCCTCGCTGATCAGCGTGCCGATGCAACTCAACTACGACGAGAAAATCGGCCCGGGGCGGGATGGTAAGCGCTCGACCCTCAACATCCAGCCGGTAGTTCCGTTCGATATTGCCCCCGAGTGGAACTTGATCTCGCGAACGATCCTGCCCTTAATCGATCAGAAGGACATCTTTCCCGGCGCGGGCAGCCAGAGCGGTGTCGGTGATGTCACGCAGAGCCTGTTCTTCTCCCCGAAAAACACCACGTCTGGGGGCTGGATCTGGGGTGCAGGTCCGGTGTTGCTGCTGCCCACTGGCTCGGACAGCCTGTTGACGGCCGACAAGTGGGGCGTGGGACCGACCGGTGTTGTGCTGAAACAGGTCGGCCCCTGGACCTATGGCGCGCTCGCCAACCACATCTGGTCGGTTGCCGGCGACGCAGATCGTGCCGATATCAGCGCGACGTTCGTGCAACCCTTTGTGAGCTATATCACCTCGAGCAAGACGACTTTCGCGTTCACAACTGAAACGGTGCATGACTGGAAGCGCAATCAATGGACCGTGCCGCTCAACTTCACTGTCAGCCAGCTGCTGAGGGTCGGCAGACTGCCGCTCTCGGTCTCAGCCGGCGTGCGTTATTGGGCCGAATCACCCGAGGTCGGTCCCCATGGCTGGGGATTCAGGCTGCAATCCACTTTCCTGTTCCCGAAGTAATTGGAGTTCATCGCCTCCACGGCGATCCCGAGTTCGCTGCGGCCCTGAGGCAGCGGTGTAATCAGCTGAACCTATACTGACCGTGTTTCTTTGTGGGACATCCAGGTAAATCCTGTGCGGGAGCCAGCATGAGAACGGCAGCAATGATGGCAATGATCTTGTGCTGTGGCGTAGCTAATGCTGAGACCGCCCTGAACGAATGCTGGCGGCAGAGCGCCAATCATCAGGAGGCGAGTGCCTGCCTGCGCAGCGAGTCGAACAAGACCGAAGCCGCGTTGGCACAGGCCGCTCGTGCGATGCGCGCTGAGATGGCACGGCTGGACAGTGTCACCGGACGCAATGGGGCGGTAGATGCCTTCGACGCCAGTCAGGGCGCGTTCGAGCAATATCGCGAGTGCACCTGTGCCTGGGTAGCCGCCGCGGCTGCTGGTGGCAGTGGCGCGGGCGACATGGCGCTCGACTGCATGATCCGTTTGACGCGACAGCGGACGGCCGAGCTTGAGGCGCAGATGCCCGAGCGCGAGGCAGGGGCCGAGCCGGCTGCACCAGCCGTTCCCGCTGTGCTGAGTAATGTCGATTGGCACCTCAGTGCACTTGAGGAGGCTGGCGTGCCGATTGCGTTGCCGCAGGGGGTGACTGCGACATTCAGGCTCGGGGCGGACGGGCGGGTAACTGGGCGCGCGCCGATCAATGCCTATTTCGGTGAGGCTAAGCTCGATGCTGACGGTGATCTAAGCTGGAAAGGGCCAATGGGCTCGACACAAATGGCCGGGCCGCCTGAACTAATGGAGGCTGAGGCAGTGTATTTCCGAATCGTGCAGGGCTCGAGTCGTTGGCGGCTGGTTGAAGGCGAGCTAATGCTCGAAAGCGTCAAGGGCGGCTCCAGCGCGCGATTTAGCCAGTAACCGAAGCGCAGGGCCGCGAAGTGAGTGAGCCCGGAGGCGGCCTCTGGCAACGTCGCGGGCCGGACCTTGGGGCCATGCGGATTTTTGGGAGCAGGCGCTCTGTGAGGCCAAGCAATAAGCGTCTGTTGTAAGGAGCGCGGCACAGAAGCTTGTGTTCAGTCGGAGTCATTAATAAAGGAACCCCACTATGTTACGTCGCATGATGGTTTTCTTCGCAGTTTTGCTGTTGTTGTCGGCATCGCCGCTTACGGTGGTGGTCCACGCCCAGCCCCTGAAGGTATCACCGGAGGAGGCCCGCCAGATCGCCGCGGAGGCGTTCATCTACACCTACCCGCTGGTGCTGATGGACATCACCCGCCGCGTCTCGATCAACTTCGAAGTCGATGCGCGCCCTGGATTCGGCCCCATGAACCAGTTCGCACACATGCGTGCCTTTCCCCCGGGCTCGTTCCGCGAAGTGGTGCGACCCAATTTCGATACGCTGTATTCGGCTGCCTGGCTCGACCTCACCAAGGAGCCGGTGATCATCTCGGCACCCGATACCCAGGGCCGCTACTACATGCTACCGATGCTGGACATGTGGAGTGATGTCATCGCGGTGCCGGGCAAACGCACCTCCGGCACGCAGGTCGGCCACTTCGCTGTCACCGGGCCGGGTTGGGAAGGCGAGTTGCCGGAGGGTGTCACGCGCCTGACTTCCCCGACGCCCTTCGTTTGGATCATCGGGCGCACCCAGACCAACGGACCTAAGGACTATGCCGCCGTGCACAAGGTGCAGGAGGGTTACAAGGTCACCATGCTGTCGGACTGGGGCAGGAAGCCGCGAGCGGTCGAGGCGAAGATCGACCCGGACGTCGACATGAAGACGCCGCCACTGCTGCAGGTGAACAACATGCCAGCCAAGCGCTATTTTGGCTATGCGGCTGAACTGCTGAAGGTTAATCCACCTCACATGTCGGACGGCTCTATCCTGCTGCGCATGCAACGCATCGGCCTGGAGCCCGGTAGGAGTTTCAATCTGGACGAGCTGCCGGCTGAGCTCCAGAAGGCCGTGGCCGAGGGCGCGCAGCAGGCACTGAGCACCATGCAGGCCCTCGCCGACAGCAAAGGTGGAGCCCGGAATGGTTGGGTCAGCCCCACGAGCGGGATAGGTGTGTACGGCAATGAGTATCTGTTCCGGGCCGTGATTGCGATGATCGGCCTGGGTGCCAATCCCGCGGAAGACGCCATTTACCCCAATAGCGCCGTTGATGCGGAGGGGAAAGCCCTGATGGGCGGGCAGCGTTACGTCATGCATTTTGCCAAAGCGGACCTGCCACCGGTGGATGCCTTCTGGTCGCTGACCCTGTACGACGGCGATGGCTTCCCGGTTACCAATGCGATGGAGCGCTACGCCATAGGGGACCGTGATGCTCTCACGTTCAACCCGGATGGGTCGCTCGACCTCTATATCCAGCCGGACTCCCCGGGCAAGGACAAGGAGTCGAACTGGCTGCCGTCGCCCGAAGCGGGTGCCATAGCGCTCACGATGCGGCTCTACTGGCCGCGGCGTGCGGCGCTCACCGGGGAGTGGATTCCGCCGGCGATTCAGCACGTGAAGTGACTACAGGAGCGGAAGACGTGGGGGTATCAGTGTGATGGCCATCCGAAAGTGGCATTGCATGCGAAAAGTCGAATGCGCCCGCAGGGTGCGACACCTGCTCTTACTGCTGTTCGCCGGGGCGATCGCAGGTTGCGCAGGCGTTTCGGCAAGCAAACCCGCCGCGGTACCGGAAATCACCCCGGGCATTCTGGCCGGATATCTCGATAAAGCATCGCTTCCCAACAGCCTGGCGCTGCTTCCCCCACCCCCTGCCGAAGACTCCGTCGCGCTTGCCTTGGATGAAGAAATCAGCCGTAACGCCCTGCGCCTGCGGGGCTCGCCGAGATGGTCGATGGCGCGTGCCGACGCGGTGCTTAGCTTCCCGCAGGCCGCTGGCACGTTCGCCTGTGCGTTGGGCACGCCGATTAGCGAGGACAATACGCCGCATCTGTATCTGCTGCTGCGCCGGACCCTGGCGGACGCCGGTCTTTCCACCTATGCGGCCAAGAACCACTATCAGAGGACTCGGCCCTATTTGGTGAACAAGCAGCCCACCTGCACACCGCACGAGGAAAAGCACGCGGCGAAGGACTTCTCGTATCCCTCGGGGCACAGCGCGCTTGGCTGGGCCTGGGCCCTGGTGCTCGCGGAAATTGCGCCCGAGCGAGCCGACGCCATTCTTGCCCGCGGCGTCGCTTTCAGTGAAAGCCGCGTTGTCTGCAACGTGCACTGGCAAAGCGATGTGGTCGCGGGGCGGCTCATGGGGACGGCCACCGTCGCACGCTTGCATGCCGATTCAGGATTCCAGAAGGACCTGGCGGCTGCCAAGACAGAGTATGCCGTCGCACGAGCAAGAGGGCGCGCCATCGACCGTGACTGTAAGGCGGAAGCTGACGCGCTGGTTCCAAGCTCACGGTGGTAGGCAATGTCGCAGTGACCATCCCCATCCCCATCCCCATGGCTCGCTACAGCGTATGGCGGTGTCGGCGTCTATGTATGGCCGTCGATGCGTGTACCACTGTTGGGGCAGGATCAAGGAATGCCGACCTACCGGCTGTGGACCGTTAGAATCCGGGTACCGTGACTTCCACTGCGAGCACCTCGCCCCGCCAACCGCTGGCACCCTTGCTGGCGATCACCAAGGTATTGCCGGTGCCGGGCGCTGCAACCACCGGCTCGCCGCCGGGTGCCCAGAATGCGCTTCTTCCCGCCGACTGGTAGGCACCGGACCGGCCGCCATGGTTGGCCATCAACACGCCCATATCGAACTGCTGTGCGTAGCGCCGCAACTTGCCGGCGTCCTCCGCGTAGGCGGTGACGGAAAACAGTACGCTCGTCAGGTACAGGGACGCGCCACTCGCTGCCGCAGCCTCGGCGTGCTGCTGGTGATTGGTGTCCGCGCAGATGCCCAGGGCGAACGACTCACCGCCGAGGGCATGACGCCGGCAGCCGACCGCGCCGCTGGTGGCGAAGGTCTCCTCGTTGGGGTGCAGATACTGCTTGCGGTAGATCGAGTACCCGCCGTCGGGAAAGAAACTGATGGCACCGATCGCCGGCTTGCCCCCGGCCGTGGTGACGGGCGCGCCGACCACCACGATCATGCCGCTAGCCCGAACCTGTTCGCGAATCGGTGCCAGACCGGCATCGTCCGGCTGCACCAGGCAGTCCGCCAGCAGCGGCAGCTCATACCCGCTGAGCGACAGCTCGGGAAACACCAGCAGATCGACGCCAGCCTCCTGCGCCGCGGCGATGAACTGCAGATGGATGAGCACATTGGCCGGAACATCACCCGGCACTGAAATGGACTGGGCTGCTGCAAGGCGCATGGTGGTTCCTGGGAGAAGGGGAAAGATTACGGCGCTGCATTTTTTGCTTGACCTTGCCACGATGGCAAGGCGGAAAGTCGAATCATCAAACACTAACCCTAGTAGGAGCGAGCGATGATTACCTTCGAAGTAAAAGATATGACCTGTGGACACTGCATAAAAGCTATTACCCAGGCTGTACTGACCGTGGACTCGACTGCCAAAGTGCAGATAGACCTATCTACGCACCGAGTCCAGATTGAGTCGGCAAGCGCCGAAGCTGAACTCAGCCATGCAATTGTGAAAGCGGGATACTCCCCGATCGCGAAAACGACCGAGCAAGCGTCTTCCGCGCCGATCAAGACGACAGGTCGCGGTTGCTGCTGTCATTGAGTACCAAACAGGCTCAAGACAAGGTGCCATCCGCAAGTTTTTATGCAGGCCTTGCACGAAACGATGATTGCCGCGAAAGCCCCGGCAGAGCGACAGGCGCTGATGGCCGAGCATATGGGGCTGATGCAGGACGGCATGGCCATGATGATGTCCATGGGCGGAATGTCGGGCTTGAGTTCCAAGCAGGGCGCTAAGGGCATGGACGCTGACCTGGGCGCACGCCAGCAGATGATGGAAAAGCGCATGGACATGATGGGATCAATGGTGCAGATGATGGATCGCATGCCGTCTGGAGGGCCCAACTAAGCCATCCGCCTTCCGATGAACAAGGCTCACTCACTCCGTTTCTGGGGGCGTTATTCGGCAGGCCTGATAGCCATGGTGGCAGGTGCGGGCTATCACCTGCTGACGCAACACCTTGCGCTGAATCGCCTCTGGTGCAGTGCCCCCAATAAACGCAAAGGAGGTGTGTTAAGCCACTGCGGAATAGTCCATATACGGACTATCGCAGCAGCTGCTTAGCAGGCATCCGTTGAAGTCTGGTGGTACCCACCGGAGAAGGGCTAGTCCACAAAGCCTGCCGTTTCACGCGTACTGGGGGTGAGACGGGGTTATACGCCGCGTACTTACCCGCAGATGAAGAAACGCAGAATGGAGTTGAGCCTGCGACAACCATTCTATGATCTGGAAATTCGCCGCTACTACCGCGCTATGCAAAGCAAGGCTGCGGGGAGGGGGGCAGTGGTGCCGGCCGGAGAACAGTTCAGAACAGGCCGAGGCTAAATGACCATGGTTTTCGCGCGGTCCCGCACGAAAAGCAAAAGCGTCACCGGAGTGGCAGTCTTTACAGCACGCTCACTACAAGGTAACCGCCATGTCCGTGCATGATAAAGAACTGCCCCAGGTCAACACCCAGCTACCGGGACCGGCCAGCACCGCGCTGTTCGAGCGCTACTCGCCACACCTGACCAGCAGCAACGCAGACCACAGCATTTACCCCCTGGTGGAAACCAGTCGCCGCGGCTACCTGATTGTCGATGCCGACAACAACACCTTTGCCGACCATCTGTCTGCCTGGGGTGCATCGCCTTTCGGCCCAACTCCACCCACCGTCAAAGCTGCCATGGACGCGGCCTGGCAGGATCACGGCATGCAGATCAGTGGCTGGCTGAGCAACACCGCCGCCTACCCGCTGGTGGAAAAGCTCGCCGCTATCGCACCGGGGCGAATCAACCGGGTCGAGTACTCGGTATCCGGCACGTTGGCCGTGGAAGGCGCGGTGAAGTTCATGCGCGAGGCCAGCAAGCGTCCGCTGATCATCACCTTCGGCGGTCAGTACCATGGCGAGTCGACCTACATGACCGCTGGGGCCTCCAGCGACCTGTCGAATGTTTCCTCCGGGCGCACCCAATTTGTTTCCGGGGTGGTCATGGTGCCTTACCCCAACCGCTTCCGCTCGGCCTTCCGCAAGGGCCCCGGCCCGTTCGACGACACCGAAGTGCTCGACTACCTGGAGTATCTGCTGGTCCAGCAGGTGCATCCGGGGCAGGTTGCCGGTGTGCTGATCGAGCCGGTGCTTGGTGAGGGCGGTATTCACGCACCCTCGCAAGCCTTCTGGGATCGCCTCGGTGCACTGTGCAAACGTTGGGGCTGGCTGCTTTGTCTGGATGAAGTACAGACCTGTATGGGCCGTTGCGGCGAGATGTTCGCCATGCAGCGCTGGCAGAACATCGATCCTGATCTGATTCTGCTGGGCAAGGCCTTTGCCGCCGGCGGACAGCCGATTGCTGCGATTCTCGGCACCGACGCGATCATGGGCAACACCGACCTGCATTTGGGCAGCACTTACGGTTTTGCGCCGGCCGCCTGTGCCGGTGCACTGGCTGGTATCGAGCTGATCGAGGCCGGCGGCGTGCTGGAAAATGCCCGCCTGCTGGAAAGGATTTTCCTTGAGCACATGACACCGCTGAAAGCCGAAATCGAGCAGGTTGGTGATGTACGTGCCGTCGGTGCCATGGCCGCCATCGAGTTCGTGCAGAGCAAAGCCAGCAATGTGGCGGCACCGGCCTTTCAGTACGCCGTGCACCATGCGGTATTGCGCCGCGGTGTACTGGGTATCTCCCAGCGCGGCAAATGGCATTACCGGCTGCAGCCGGCCCTGACCATGTCGCCCGAAGTGTTCGAGTTCAGCTGCGCCGCGATTGCCGAAGCAATCCGTGAAGTGGCTGCAAATCCGCCTGCCGAAGCGCAAAGCATCCAGGATGCAGTAGCCGACGCCGTGCGTTGATAGTCGATTCCGCTGACAGAGTTGTTTGGGGCTAAGGCTAAATGTCTCAGCCTGTGTGGCTGACTTCTAAGAATTGGAGCTGATTACATGGCTAATAGTAAGAGCAAGATGCTAATTGCACTGTGCCTTGCCGCCACTGCTGGCGGTGTTGCCCAGGCTGCGGAACAATCGGTAAATGTCTATAACTGGTCGGACTATATCGCCGAAGACACCAATGCCAACTTCGAGAACGAGACCGGCATCAAAGTGATCTACGACGTATTCGACAGTAATGAAACCCTGGAAGCCAAGCTGCTTTCTGGTGCCTCTGGCTATGACGTGGTGGTGCCGGGAAACATGTTCCTCGCCAGGCAGATCAAGGCAGGGGTGTTCCAGAAGCTGGATAAATCCAAGCTTCCAAACTGGAAGGACCTAGATGCTGACCTGATGAAGGTGCTTGAAACCACTGATCCGGGCAACCAGTACGCCATCCCCTACCTCTGGGGCACCACCGGTATCATCTATAACGTCGACAAGGTCAAAGCGGCGCTGGGTGTGGAGACGATTGATTCGTGGGATGTCATTTTCGAACCAAACAATCTGCAAAAGTTGGCGGCTTGTGGTGTAACCATGCTGGATGCCCCGCAGGAAATCATGGCGGCTGCACTGTTTTATCAGGGCCTGAATCCGAATCCGGCCAGCACAGAAGACATCGCCAGAGCTGAAGCCTTGATGATGTCGATCCGGCCGTACGTTACCTATTTCCACTCTTCGAAATACATCACCGATATGGCCAATGGCGATATCTGCGTGTCAGTGGGCTGGTCTGGAGATGCGTTTCAGGCTCAGGCCCGGAGTAATGAAGCAAAGAATGGCGTCAACATTGCCTATGCCATTCCGAAAGAGGGGGCGGCTTCTTGGTACGACATGCTGGCGTTGCCAGCTGACGCGAAGAACCCCGATGCAGCCCATGCCTACTTGAATCACCTTCTGAAGCCAGAAGTGATTGCGGCTGTCACAGACTATGTGGCTTATCCGAACGGTAACGCTGCATCAACGCCGCTGGTGACCGAAGAAATTCGCAACAACCCGGGCATTTATCCGACACCTGAAACTATGAAGAAACTCTACGTTCTGGGTGAGCTGTCTCAGAATGTTCAGCGTGCCATGACCCGCAGTTGGGCCAAAATTAAATCAGGTACATAAGCCGTCATTCCCCCCGACCACCTACAAGAGTGGTCGGGGTGTCTAAACGGCCGTGTCACAGCAATTTAGCTGTCTTGCCGGGCATCGTCTCTATGCCCAGGCACGTTGATTGAAGTGACATCGACTGATTCAGGGCTATTTCAGTAGCTCACCGGGCACATGTCCGGTGACCGCGCGAAACGCACTGTAAAACGTGCTGGTAGAACGGAACCCGGCAACCCTGGCGCGTTCGACAATGCTGGTAGCCGAATCGCTGGCCAGCACATGGCGAATGCGTGCCCGATTGAGATACTGGTAAAAGCTCAACCCCAGCCCCTGATTCAGTGCATAGGAAATCTGATTTCGGGTGTAGCCGCTGACCCGGGCCACGTCCGACAGAGACAGCCCAGGCTCCAGATAAGGTTGCTGCTGTTCAAAGTAAATCGACAGGTCTTTCAGTAGGTAGCCCAGTGCCCGAGGACTGAGGCCAATTTTACTGGCGGCGGCTTGCTTGCGTTGCGGCTGATCCGGCTTGTGCATCGGCAGCGCGTATTCATTGATTTCAATAATCTTCCCGTCGGCAATGCGCACCGCATCGCAGGCAGACACGCTGAGCAGCACATCTCCATTGGCGGCACGAATCACCTCGCAGTAGCGCAGGAAGACGGTGTCGCCATCGACCCTAGGTCTATCCAGGTACTCCAGAGTTTCCAGGGACGAACGGGCAATGATGTCGCGGATGTGTTCGCGTAGTGCTGCCCCGCTATAGCTGTTGCCACTGAAATGATCGATGAAGACCATGTCCGGGTGATACAGCGCTTCGATACCGGCGATATCGCCCCGCGCCCAGCAGGCATTGTGTTGCTCAACGATAGCTAGCGTTTTGGCGGATAGGATATCTAATTGGCAAATACTCATAGCGCCACCTTGTTAATAGCCTGCAACCGTCAATATGGACTACCGCCGATCCGATAGACATCCCCGGCCTATGCTTTGAGCATAGGAGGAAGTCTATGAGCACCCAACGAATCGACTGCTGCGGTTAATCCGAGATGCCTATGCGGCCAGCCTTGGTGTGTAGGGTGCGCGTCGGGTTTTTGGGGGCTTGCGGGAAGCTGGTGAGACCTGTGGCAAGCATCGTGTTGCGCGGTTGATGCGACGTCACAAGATTAAGGCCCAGCGGGGCTATAAAGCACCGTGTTCAATTCGCCCCTCGATCATCGCCCCGAACCATTTCAACCTGGAGTTCACTGTCGATGCCCCTAACAAGGGCCGATGTGTTCGATTACATCGAAGTGTTTTACAACCGAACCCGCCGCCACAGTCACTTGGGCGGTGTCAGTCCCGAGGCATTTGAACGTGCCTCATTATGAGGCTGGGGATGTCTATTGGAGCGGGGGAGTCCATGTTCGGACCCTGAAGAGTGGAGGGCAGGCTGGAGCGCTGGCTAACGTATGTTTTCGCCGCGCCCCACTTGCCTTTTCAGCAGTTGGTGATGAACTGCGCGAAAATATCACGCAGTTATACGAACCCCTGCCAACATGCGCCTATTTAGTATTTGAGGCTGGCTATAAGTGACAGTTGATTGGACGAGTACTCGCTGTCATTCCACTTGTAGTCATATTGCCCTTTGACTGTCCAGGAACTGTTATCACAATTGCAGGACAGGAAGGTGATGCCAGCGCCGACATTGTACAGGTCCCGATTCTGCTCTATGCCTTCCACGTTAAATGCCGATCCGCCCCCGGTGAGGGCTGCGGTCTGCTCAGTAGACGTATCGCTAAAATCATGCATCCATTTAACATGAACTTCAGGGGAGTAGGTGCTGATGCCGGATCGAATAACACGTTCGACCTTCACGCCCACGCCTGATTGGGTCAGGTTGTAATCCTGGTCATCCACACGATGATTCAAGCCGCCAGCGCCACTTTCTTTATAGCTGTCAACTTTGATAAGCGACGTCTGTAACGAGGCGAAAGGGGTAACAGTAACTTCCTGATCGAAGTAGAAATGCTTCCCGGCCGCAACCAGAGCAGTGTACTGCTGGCCGTCGTAGTCAGATTTGGCCATGCGATTAACGCCAGGGAAGGTGATCTGGCGTTCCCCTTCATATCGATCCATGCCGGCAGTCAAAGCACCCTGCACATACCAAGGGCCTGGGGTGTAATTGAGATAGCCCGTCAGCTGGTAAGAGTCAATTGTCGTCTCACCCGAAGAGTTGTTGCCGTCAATGGTGCTATTCGCATAACCGGCGCTGATACCCGCTCGGGTGTTTTCGCCCACCGGCCGGTCGTAAGCCAGTACCAAACCGTAGGTTTTAGTGTCGTAGCCGAAGCTATTATCGACATCACCCTGGCTACCTGCATTACCAAAGGTTTTGGCCCACCAATTGCTCGGTTGCTCATCACCGCTGCACTTGCGCAGATCTTGCTGGGGCTTATCGGTCCCACAGCTGGTGTCGCAGCAAAGGTTCTGGATTTCATCCACACGTGCTTGCAGCATGTCTTCCATCAGGCGCGTCGTTTGCCCTGCTACCCAGGGGGCTGCCAGGTTGGTACTGCTGGGGGCCAACTGAACCAGGGCATTGGTGACTGCTGATGCGCTGGGCAGAGCAAGCACGGCACCCTGAACAACTTGCACATCGGAGCCCACTGGAGCAGGTGAACCCAGCAGTGCCCCCGCAGCCACATCGGCAACGGGTGAGCCCAATGAAACGGATTCAACCGTGATAAGTACATCGCCAGTAGTCGTCGGCACGCTGGAGAAGGTGTAGAGCGGGTTGGTGTTGAGTACGGTTACAGTCGCTCCGTTGGTGCCCGCCAGGCCGCCAACAATCGTGAAGGTCGTGCCGGCAGTAAGTACGCCCGTAACAGTTGGAATTACCGTGATACCGGCAGCATTGATATTCGAAGCGCCGGACGGCTGAATATTACCGTAGACGGTATTGCCGGCCAGAGAGGTCGCAATCGTGCCATTGGCATTAGTGGTCAATGCCCCAGTAATGGCCAGGGTATTCGCGCCGAGGTTGAATCCTTGGGCTTGTACGGCACCGGTAATGGATGCATTACCGCCAGAGACATTAATTTGCTTCAGCCCGTTTGCACCGCCAATGGCCCCATCGACATGACTGCCGTTATTCAGGGTCAACGTGCCGGTATTTGCAGTATTAGTCGTGATTGCGCCCGTCAGGAGTTGACCAGCGCCGAGATTAAGAAAGCCATCGCCTACGAATACAGGTGCCGATATGACGTCACCATTGAAATTTACAATGCCTTCCCCGCTAATTTGGGACGTAGTAGCGAATACGTCGCCATTAAAATTAACCGTACTGCCAGTAGCGCCGGCACTGATATTTAGAAACAGCACGCCGGGCTGGCCGGTTGACCCTGTTACGGTTGAATCACCGAGAAACAGAAGGTCGCCGGTGTTATTGGAGTCAGTGGTAAAGGCACCGCCGAGGTCGTTATTGGTATTGATGTTTTGACCGTCGGTAATGGTCAATGTGGCACCACCCGTAGTATCGACACCATTGAGCTCGCCTTCAGCCCCGACTACACCGGGAAGCGCAACGGCCTCACGAGCCAGACTGATCGGGGCCCAAGCCACGATGGCGGCTGCCACAGCTACAGAAATTAAGCTGGCTTTCATGCCGATCCTTTGAGTTAAATGTCGTAATTGACACTCCACCGTATGCTTAATAAATACAATTAGCAAATAAACCAAATTAATTAATATTAATCGCGGTTGTAAATATAAATATTGCTTTTTGCTTATAAGTAATAAATCCGGTTATTTGTATTTATAGACCTTATCCGGAATGTTAGAGCGAATGGTTTCTCTTAGCTGTTAGCTATCCGTTGTGCCGATCCGCTTCTGTCCGACTTCGGCTACTTTCCCCAACCCCTCAAATATCCCGAAACAGGTCATGGGCGTTAAGCAGGTCGTAGGCGATCTCCGGGTGTTTTTCCAGGCCGCGGCGGATGGAGGTGGGCAGCGCCTGGCGGGTTTTGCGGCAGAGGCCGGGGAGTTCGGCGATCTCAATTCTGATGCCGCGCATGCTGCGCACTTCGTTGAAGCCGGGGGCGATGGCCAGGCGGATGCCGAGTTGCTCGTACATGCGCTGCTGCAGTTTTTCCAGCTCGCTCAGGCTCTGCAGGTTTTCCAGGCGATCGAGCAGGCGTTTCTCTTCCTGGCGGGTCAGGCGCAGGATACGCAGGTCGCTGTCGGCGCTTTCCAGCAGCTGCTCGCGGCCGCAGTCGCAGGCTCCGGGCGGGCAGGGTTGGCGGATGGGCGGGTTGGTTGTCATGGGCTCCGATCATAGCCAGCCTGGCGGTTGTTTGCCCATGGGGCTGGTGGGTTATATCGATGGTCGGCTGTGGGGAAATCAAGCTCCGGCACTTGCCGGCCATGGACAAGCGACCGAATCGGTGGATAATCCGCCTCACCCACTTTTATTCGAAGACAGCCCTATCGCCATGCGCACACTGCGAATTGCCCTGATCTGGATGCTGATGCTCGCCCTCCCGGCGCAGAGCATGGCAGCCATCGGCATGCAGTTATGTGCATTCACTCAGGGTGGGGCGGGCGATTCAAGCAGCCAGCAGATGGCGGCCCATCACCCGGCTGTCATGGCTCCCCAGGCCATGCAGGCCTCCGCCCATGGCGAGCATCATGGCGGCGACAGTGCCGCCCCCTCGAGCACCTCCGTACAGCCCGCCGATAACAGCCTATGCAGCCTCTGCGCCTTTTGCGTGGGTGCGGTGGCGCTGAGTACGGTGGTTGCCAGCAATAGCCTGCCGCATGCCGTCGAGCCGTCCCTGGCACGACTGGATCGCTTTATCGGCTTTATCGCCGAGACCCCGGAAAGACCCCCCCGCCTGTTTCTCGCCTAAGCCAGGAGTGCACTGAATAGTGCCCACTGGGCTATCGCCCTGTTAGCTATGGCTATGCGCTGAGTCCTTCCATCACCCCCAGGGGAGAGGGGCCAATCCGCGCCTGCTGCTAGACCCGCTAACCGGTATATGGCCTTTGTCTTAGTTGCGTGGTTGACCGGCCTGTTGCCGGCTACTGCGCTTGACGCGAGATCATTCGATGCTGCGTTTGTTTTTTGCCCGGCGCGCGTTTGCCTGCCTGGTTCTGTTGGTGCTGCCTGTCAGTGCCTGGGCCGAGTTGCCCGACCCACTGGATGCCCAGGCCGCTACGCCGGCTTTGCACTATCAATCACCGCTCAAGACCTACCAGGGTTTTAGCGAGCAACCGCTGCAGGATTGGCGCGAGGCCAATGAGCTGGTCGGCCGTATCGGCGGCTGGCGCACCTACGCACAGGAGCCTTACGCCGAGGAAGTTTCGGCACCGCAGCCCACCGAGCCGGCTATCGAGCCGCCGGCCAAGCCAATGGAGCAGCAGCATGGTCATCACTAAGGCACGGCGCATAAAAGGTTTCGTACGCCTGTTAGGGCTCTGTAGCCCCTTGTTGCTGGTCGGTTGCGCTGGCTTTAGTCAGGACGGCGGTTTTGCCACGGTCGAGCAGGCCAGCCAGGCGCAGCTGGACAAGCAGGTCACCTGGGCGAAAACCCCGGAGCAGCGCAGCCAGGTGGCCGAGCGGGTCGCCGAGCTGCTGGCCGAGCCGCTGACGGTGGATGCCGCAGTGCAGGTGGCGCTGTTGAACAACCCCGGCCTGCAGGCAAGTTTCGATCAGCTGGGTATCAGTGAGGCCGAACGGGTGCAGGCCGGACGCATCCCCAATCCGGGCTTTTCCTTCGGCCGTCTGGAGAAGGGCAGCGAGGTGGAGTACGAGCGCGGCCTGCATATCAACCTGGCGCGGCTGATCGCCATGCCGCTGACCTCGGGCATGGAGGCCAAGCGCTTCGAGCAGGTGCAGCGGCAGACCAGCCTGGCGGTGTTCGAGCTGGCCAGCCAGACCCGCAAGGCCTGGTACCGCGCGGTGGCGGCGCAGGAGAGCCTGGGCTTTATGGGCCAGGTGATGGAATCGGCTGAAATCTCTGCCGAGTTGGCCAGGCGGCTGGCGGCGGTGGGCAACTACAGCACCTTGCAGCGCGCCCAGGAACAGAGCTTCTATGCCGATGCCGGGCTTAATCTGATCCGCGCCGAGCAGGCCCGGGTGCAGAGCCGCGAGCAGCTGACTCGTCTGCTCGGTCTGTGGGGTGAGCAACTCGACTTCCAGTTGCCTGCGCGCCTGCCCGAATTGCCGGCCACGGCCGAGCAACTGGCGGATGTCGAACGCCTGGCCATGGCCCAGCGTCTGGATATCCAGGCCGTGCGCCTGGACGCCGAGCGCCTGGCCAAGAACCTGGGGCTGAGCAAGACCACGCGCTTTATCAACGTGCTGGAGCTGGGCGTGGTGAATAACCGCTCCAATGAGGAGCCGACCCAGCGCGGTTACGAGATCAGCGTCGAGCTGCCGCTGTTCGACTGGAGTGGGGCCAAGGTGGCCAAGGCCGAGGCGCAGTACCGGCAGATGCTCAACCGCGCCGCCGAAACGGCGATCAACGCTCGCTCGCAGGTGCGCGAGGCTTACCTGGGTTACCAGGCCAGCCATGACATTGCCCGGCATTACCGTGACGAGGTGCTGCCGCTGCGCGCGCGCATCGCCGAGGAAAATGTCCTGCAGTACAACGGCATGTTTATCAGCACCTTCGAGCTGCTGGCCGATGCGCGCAAGCAGGTGCTGGCGGTGGATGGCTACCTGCAGGCGCAGCGCGATTTCTGGATCGCCAAGGCCGACCTGGATATGGCCCTGCTGGGTGCGCCCAGCCTGTCATCGAGCACTCCGGCCATGGCCGCTACCGACGAGCCCGCCGGGCACTGATCAAGGACTATTTCCCATGGTTTCACGACGTGATTTCTTTCTCGGTGCCAGCGCCATTACCGCCGCTGTCGCCACCTCTGCGGTCAGTCGGGTGTCCCTGGCTGGCATACCGGAAGCGGTGTCCCAGGGCAGCGCCGATACCCAGCCGCCACTGCAACCGCAGAACGGCCGACCCTATAACCCGGTGGTCACCCTCAACGGCTGGACCCTGCCGTGGCGGATGAACAACGGGGTCAAGGAGTTCCACCTGGTGGCAGAGCCGGTGGTGCGCGAGCTGGCACCGGGCTACAAGGCCCATTTGTGGGGCTATAACGGTCAGTCGCCGGGGCCGACCATCGAGGTGGTGGAGGGCGACCGGGTGCGCATCTTTGTCACCAACAAGCTACCCGAGCACACCAGCATTCACTGGCACGGCCAGCGCTTGCCCAATGGTATGGACGGCGTCTCCGGGCTGACCCAGCCGGCGATTCCGGTGGGCAAGACCTTTGTCTACGAATTCGTCGTGCGCCGTCCCGGCACCTTTATGTACCACCCCCATGCCGACGAGATGACCCAGATGGCCATGGGCATGATGGGCTTCTGGGTCACTCACCCCAAGGCGCATCACCCGTTGATCAGCGAGGTGGATCGGGATTTCTGTTTCCTGCTCAACGCCTACGACATCGAGCCCGGGGCGGCCACGCCGAAGATCATGACCATGCTCGACTTCAACCTGTGGACCTTCAACAGCCGCATCTTCCCCGGCATCGACCCGCTGGTGGTGCGGCATAACGACAAGGTGCGGATCCGCGTCGGCAACCTGACCATGACCAACCACCCGATCCACCTGCATGGCCACGAGTTCGAAGTGACCGGTACCGATGGCGGGCCGACCCCGGTGGGTTCGCGCTGGCCGGAGGTGACCACCGATATCGCGGTGGGGCAGATGCGCCAGGTCGAGTTTCTTGCCGACGAGGAGGGCGACTGGGCCTTCCACTGCCACAAGAGCCACCACACCATGAACGCCATGGGCCACGACATCCCGACTCTGGTTGGCGTCGACCACCGCGACATGACCCGCAGGGTCGCCAAGCTGATCCCCGATTACATGGTCATGGGCGAACGCGGCATGGCCGATATGGCGGAGATGCAGATGCCGCTGCCGGACAACACCGCACCGATGATGACCGGCGACGGTCCCTTCGGCTTGGTGGAAATGGGCGGCATGTTTACCGTGCTCAAGGTGCGCAAGGACCAGCCTGCGGGCGACTACCGCGACCCTGGTTGGTTCAAGCACCCGGCCGGCACTGTGGCCTACGAATGGAAAGGGGACCTGGCCCAACCGGCGCGTTCGAGCGAGGCCGGTGGGCAGTCGATGCCGCTCAAGCAGCCGATTGATGAGCCGGTTGAGGTGCAGGTGCGTAAACCCGGCGGCCACAACGGCCACTAATGAAAATTGTAGGAGCGGCTGGGCGGCATTCCGCTGGGCGGCATTCCGCTGGGCGGCATTCCGCTGGGCGGCACCCCGCTGGGCGGCACCCCGCTGGGCGGCACTCCGCCCAGCCGCTCCTACACCAGGCATGCAGCATTTATTCAATTCGAGGAATTAATCATGAATCTATCGTCAAACCTTAGTGCCCTGTTGCTGGGCTTTGTCGGCGTCTTTATCAGCAGCCCGTTGCTGGCCCATGGCGATAAACCTGACGCGCCTCACAGCGCGGCGGTAATCAAGGAGCAGAAGCCCTGGGGCATAGCCGGCGATGCCGAGCGGGTCAGTCGCACCATCAAGATTGGGATGAGCGATGCCATGCGCTTCACCCCCGACCGCCTTGAGGTCAAGCAGGGCGAAACCATTCGCCTGGTCCACCGCAACAACGGTCAGGTGCTGCACGAGTTCGTCATCGGCACTCAGGACGATCTGGATAAGCACGCGGCGCTGATGGTCAAGTTCCCCGGTATGGTGCATGACGAGCCCTATATGGCCCACGTTGGCCCGGGCCAGACTGGCGAGATCATCTGGACCTTCAACCGCGCCGGGGACTTCGACTTTGCCTGCCTGATTGCCGGCCATTACCAGGCGGGAATGGTCGGCAAGGTGCGGGTTGTGGCGAACTGACGCAAGCGTGCAAATCCGGATCAGCCTGTGCTGGCCGGGGTAGTAGCGGCAGCGCAAACCTTGCGCGGGCCGATAAATGATTAGGGCGGCCGCTGGGTCGCCTGACTTGAGGAGCAAGACCATGAAGCAACTACTGATCGCCTGCCTGTTGGGCAGCCTGGCATTTACCGTACAAGCCAGTGATGAATATGCCAGCGGCAAGGGCCAGGATGCCGCGCAGGTCAACGCCAGCATGAGCCAGGGCGAGGTGCGCAAGATCGATGCGGCCCGGCAGAAGATCACCCTGCGCCATGGCCCCATTGCCAATATCGGCATGCCGCCGATGACCATGGTGTTCGACGTCAAGGACGCTACTCTGCTCGAAGGGGTCGCAGTGGGTGACAAGGTCGGCTTTGTCGTCGAGCAGCAGGGCAGCAAGTTCGTCGTGACCGAGCTGCAGGGCGCGCAGTAACGCCGCGCTTAGCCGGGCCGCGGGTCGGTCCGGTTTGCTCTATTGGCCTAGGTGCGCGCCGTGGCCAATTCCTCAGGCCGTGGCTTTGCGTTCAGGTGACGGCGCTTGAGTGTTAGTTAGCCTGGCTGCGCCGCGTGGCCCAACGGCTTTTGGGCTGCAGCGGTGCGCACGGCGCATCCTGCAGAGCCCTTCCGATACAGCCCAGATCTCATTTGCCCCGGCATTTTTTGACCTAGTGCTCAAATTTGCGCGCGGGGTCGGCATTCGATCCATAAATGGCGAACCGAAAGGACAGGCGTGAGTCACTGCTTATGGTCGCGTCCCCAGGGAGCCGTAGGGGGCAGTGGCAGATGCCATAGACGACCAGCACAACACTATCTATCCAAGGATGATTTCCCATGACGAAGAAGAACAATGTTCATTGGGTTGTTGGTTCGCTCGCTTTAATCGCCTCCACCGCCGGTATTGCCGCCTCGCCCAGTGACAGCGAGCGCTTCAATGATTTCTGGACACCGGGCAAACCGCCGCTATCGGCGTGCAAATCGCCGCTGCTGGTGGGCACTCCGCTGGGCTTGCCCCACTGCATGCAGGCCAGCAAGGTGATGACCCGTCTGCAAGCCCTGCAGGATATCGCCAGCCTCAATGGCGGTAACCGCGCCGCCGCGCAGCCGGGCTATCAGGCCTCGGTCGACTACGTGCGCAGCACCCTGGAGCGTGCCGGCTATACCGTTACCCTGCAGGCCTTCCCCTTCACCTCTTACGAGCCGATTGGCCCAGGCACCCTGAGCATGCTGTTGCCGACGCCGACCGACTATGTCTGGGACGAGGACTTCACCTACCTGTCGCAAACCGAAGCCGGCGATGTCAGCGCCGCCGTGGTGCCGGTGGATCTGATGCTCGGTGCCGGCAATAGCTCCAGCAGCGGTTGCGAGGCAGAGGATTTCGCCGGCTTCCCCAGTGGCTCCATCGCCCTGGTTCAGCGCGGCAGCTGTACCTTCCAGATCAAGGCCGAGAATGCCGCAGCGGCTGGTGCGGCGGGGGCGGTCATCTTCAATCAGGGCGATAGCGAGGATCGCAAGGGCCTGATGAACGCGACCCTGGGCGATACCTATGCCGGCGGTATCCCGGTGTTGTTCACCACCTACGATATCGGTGCCGACTGGGCGCAGACCGCAGGGGTGCAAGTGCGCATGGTGGCCGACGTCGAGCGTAGCCGTACCGAAACCCACAACGTGATTGCCCAGACCCGGCGCGGCAACCCGAACAATGTGGTGATGGTCGGCGCACACCTGGATTCGGTGGGCGAAGGTGCCGGCATCAACGACAATGGCTCGGGTAGCGCCGCGCTGCTGGAAATGGCAGTGCTGATGAGCAAGGCCCACCCGCTCAATCAGGTGCGGTTCGCCTGGTGGGGCGCGGAAGAGTCGGGGCTGGTCGGTTCCACCTACTACGCCAGCCAGCTGCCGGACGAGGAGAAACAGCAGATCAGGGCCTACCTGAACTTCGACATGATCGCGTCGCCGAATTTCGGCAACTTTATCTATGATGGCGACGGTTCGGACTTCGGCCTGCAGGGTCCACCCGGTTCTGCTGCCATCGAGCGTCTGCTGCAAGCCTATTTCGACCTGCGCGGTGCGCCGGCGGAGGGCACCGAGATCGACTTCCGCTCCGACTATGCGCAGTTCTTCGAGGAAAGCATCCCCTTTGGCGGTCTGTTTACCGGGGCTGAAGACCTGAAGAGCGAGGAGCAGGCGCAGAAGTTCGGCGGTGCGGCCAACCAGCCGTTCGACCCGTGCTACCACGATGCCTGCGACGACATCAGCAATATCAATATGGATGCGCTGGAGCTGCATGGCGACGCCATGGCCTTTGCCACCAGCTGGTTGTCGCTGTCGACCAAGGTCATCGACGATGAAATTGCCGCCGTCGAGCAGGCCCAGCAAGGCCGTGCCCTGCAGCGTCAGCAGTCGGTGCGCAACATTGAGCGTTGGGGCAAACACTTTATCAAGTAAGCCTGTGTAACCCTGCGCCAGGGGCAACCCCTGGCGCAGTCCTCGGCGTTATACGCCGGCGAAGCGCTCGTCCAGATAGGCGATGATCGCCTTGGACTCATACAGCCAGGTGCTCTGGCCGTTTTCTTCGATGCGCAGGCACGGCACCTTGATTTTTCCGCCTTGCTGCTCCAGCTCGCTACGCGCCTGGGCGTCGTTCTTCGCGTCGCGCAGGGCCACGGGCACATTCAGCTTGTGCAGAGTGCGGCGGGTTTTTACGCAGAACGGGCAGGCGTGGAACTGGTACAGCGCCAGGTTGCTGGCGCTTTGCTCGACCGCCGTCTGAGCTTGCGGGGTACGTTTGAGCTTGGCCGGACGGCTGATCCAGTCGAGGAAGATGATCAACTGGCCGAGGCCGATGCGCAGTGCCTTGATAATCATGCGGGGCAAACCTTGGGTCGATAAACAGGGGCGCGCAGCTTACCCGAGTTTTTCCGCCTTGGCCTGGCCCTGGGCCGAACGGCATAATCAGCGCTCGATTGCCCAACCCTGCCGAGCCTGCGATGAAACCCGAAGACCTGCTTTTGCTGGTAACCCGCGAGATGCCTTTCGGTAAACACAAGGGCCGCTTACTCGCCGATCTGCCGGGTAACTACCTCAACTGGTTCGCCCGTGAAGGCTTTCCCCAGGGTGAAGTCGGCCGGCTGCTGGCGTTGATGCAGGAGATCGACCACAACGGTTTGTCGGGCCTGCTCGACCCATTACGAACCAAGCCGCGGGTGCCGTTCAAGGGCCAGTAAGCCCTGCGCAGCGGTCCGGTAGGGTGCACCAGCCTAGGCGGCGGGCACCTTGGTGCGCGCGGCGCACCCTACGACAGCAGGCTTGCACGCATATGAGCGGCGCAGCCTGACGCCTTGCCGCAGTAGGGTGCAGTCAATAAAAAACCGGCCCATGGCCGGTTTCTTCTTGCAGCAGGGGTTGATCAGTTATTGATCAGGCTGAGGAACTCGCTGCGCGTCGCGGCATTTTCGCGGAACTCGCCGAGCATCACCGAGGTGACCATGGCGGAGTTCTGCTTCTCCACGCCGCGCATCATCATGCACATGTGCTGCGCTTCGATCACCACCGCAACCCCGAGGGCACCGGTAACCTGCTGGATGGCTTCGGCGATCTGCCGGCTGAGGTTTTCCTGGATCTGCAGGCGGCGCGCGTACATGTCGACGATACGGGCGACCTTCGACAGGCCGAGCACCTTGCCGCTGGGGATATAGGCGACATGGGCCTTGCCGATAAACGGCAGCAGGTGATGCTCGCACAGCGAGTACAACTCGATGTTCTTCACCAGCACCATTTCGCTGTTGTCGGAGCTGAACAGCGCGCCATTGGTGACCTCTTCCAGCGTCTGCTGGTAGCCCTTGCACAGGTACTGCATGGCTTTGGCGGCGCGCTTTGGCGTGTCGAGCAGGCCTTCGCGGGATACGTCTTCGCCAAGTTGGCCAAGGATCTCGGTGTATTGCTGTTCCAGGGACATGGACAATCTCGTAGGTCTTTCCAAAGGGCGCAGGTTAGGCCGCAAGCGCTGGGCTGGCAAGTGTGGCGGCGGCCTGCTTACTCGTCGCGGCCATCCATCATGGTGCGCTTGAGCATCACGTAAACCGCACCGGTGCCACCGTGCTTGGCCAGACAGGAGGTGAAGCCGAGCACTTGTGGGTGTTGGCGCAGCCAGGTGTTGACGTGGCTTTTGATCATCGGTTTGCGGCCATCCATGCGCACGGCCTTGCCATGAGTGATGCGCACGCAGCGCACCTCCAGCTTGTTGGCCTCGGCGATAAATTCCCACAGGGTGTCGCGGGCTTTTTCCACTGTCATGCCGTGCAGGTCGAGGCTGCCTTCAAAGCTGATCTGCCCCAGCTTGAGCTTGCGCATCTGGCCTTCCTGAACGCCGTTGGCGGCCCAGTACAGTGGGTCTTCGGCACCTACGTCGATGACGAACTGGTCGGACAGGCCGTCGACCTTGACCGACTCCACGCGCGCCGTCGCGGCCTTGCGCAGGGTAGCCAGTTGCGCCCGGTTGGGTTTCGGTTTGCCGGTGTCGGCGCGGTCATGTTTGATCGGTTTGACGCCGCGTAACTCGGCTTTGAATAAAGAAAAATCGTCGTCTTGCATGGGGCCTCCGCGAAGGCCTCTAGTGTAACCAAGGTGCCTAGTACTCAGTCGCGCTTTTTCATCAGGTGCGGGGCGAGGCTCAGGTCGCTGTGTTGGCGCATGCGGCGGCGACAGCGCCGCCAGAACATGATGGCGAAATACAGCAGGAGCAGGCCGATTACCACAAAGGCCACGCCGGCGGCCGGCGACTCGTTCAGTGGGCCTAGGGCTGCTGGGCGGCCGAGCAGCGTTGCTGCGCCCGCCATGGTCAGCAGTACGCCGAGCATGCACAGCAGCGCTGCCAACCCTGCACCGAGGCGCGAGCGCCAGTTGCCGGAGCTGCGGGGCCGCAAGCGGCGAGCATCAAAACCATCGGATGGTTTCATTGCGAATTCCTTAGAGGCTAACGCCGGTATGACCTGCTGCTACTGGCGTGGTTCAACGGGGTGCGCGAGTTGCACGCGGCGAGTGAGGACATTCGGCTTTACAGCAAGGCACTGGCGCGGGGGACCACCGCGGCAAAATTGTCCGCCAGGGCGATCATTTCGGCGCGGTGCATGTCGGCGGCGCTGATCACCTGGCCGTCCAGGGTTGGTAGGTCGCGGGTGGCGCAGGCGCTATCGACCAGGGTGCAGCGATAACCGTAGTCCTTGGTGGCGCGCACGGTGGTGCTGATGCTGGAGTGGGTCATAAACCCGCAAATGATCAGGTCCAAGTGTCCCAGCTTTTGCAGATGTTCGTGCAGATCGGTGCCGGAAAAGGCATTGGGCATGCGCTTTTCCACGATGATTTCTCCTGGCAGCGGCGCGGCCTCCGGCAGGTGATGGCCGCGTGGGCCGCGTGGGTCGAGCAGGCCGTCGGGAATACCCAGGTGCTTGACGTGGACGATGGCGCAGCCCCGGGCGCGGGCTGCAGCCAACAGGGTGGCGATTTCTTCCAGCGCAGCATCCAGCCCCGGCAGTTGCAGAACGCCGCTGCGATACTCCTCCTGAGCATCAATGATCAGCAGGGTCGCATTGTTCAGGCTGGCAGGTGCATGGCTGCGGCCGGTCAACGTGAACAGGGTTTGGGGGATGGACATGGCAGGGAACTCCAGGCTGGCATGGACGACTTCCTGCATTGTCCGCCTCTGGGCTGCTGCTGTGAACCTTTGCGGATGATTGCGTTTGAATCAGTGTTCCGCTGACGGCATGGGCCAAAGTGGCAAGCTGCGGCGGCTCTTGCGTGTGGCCGAAGTGGCGAGCAGAATCGAACCACTCCCGAGGATGGGGTGTCGTAAAGCAAAAGGAGTTGCCCAATGAGCCTGGTATCGCTGTTTTCCGAACACTTCTGGTTATTGTTCGCCCTGGCGGTTTCCATCGCCGTGCTGCGCGAACTAAGTCTCAAACGTGATGAGCCGGGTCGCCAGAAGCGCGGCTGAACCGCGCCTGGAACATGCCCAGGCGCGGCCCGCTTGGCCTGGGGTCAGTAGAGGCCTAGCAGCTCGAACTGCAGGTACCAGACGCCCAGCGAACCGAAGAAGTTGACCAGAATGGCCGGCAGGAATTTCAGGTGCACACCGAAGCTGTAGGTCTTGTCCAGGGACATGGCCATCACCCCGGCGGCCGAACCGACCACGGTCAGCGAGCCGCCAATCCCCACCATCAGCGCATTCAGCGCCCACTGATTGAGCCCCAGCTGCGGGTTTGACATCAGCGCAGCCGCTTCCACCGGCACGTTATCCATCACCCCGGACGCTACCCCGAGCACCACGTTGACCGCGGTGGGGTTCATCACTTCGAACAGCTGCGAGATATACGACAGCCAGCCGACATGATTGAGGCAGGCCACCGAAGTGATGATGCCGATAAAGAACAGCAGGGCGTTCCACTCGACCTTCTGCAGCTGATCCTGCCAGGGCAGTTCGATGCCGCGCTGCATTAGCAACCAGGCATACAGGGCGACAAAGCCCAGACCGATGCCGATGGCGAATTCGATGCTGACTTTCAGCAGGATATTGCACAGCACCGCACCAACCACGGCGAAGAAACCGACGATCGCCAGGCCCGCGCCGCCCGGCTTGAGGCCGGTTTCCGCCTGGTCGGCCATATGCACCAGGCTTTCGCCGTCCAGTTTGCGCAGGTAGAACAGGTGCAGGGTGGCAGCGAACAGTAGCCAGCCAATCAGGGCCGAAGGAATCAGCAGCAACAGCCCGGCGATGCTGATTTTCCCGGCCAGCACCACCATCAGGCTGGTCGAGGTGCCGAGAAACCACACCCCGCTGTTGGACGCTACGACGATATTGCACAGCGATATATGGGTGTAGCGCTGGTTGGTGGAGATGCTCTTGACGGTTTTACCGAAGATCATCGCCGTGGTGATGTTGTTGAGAAAGGGCGAGAGCAGCGCCGACAATGCCCCGGTAGCCCAGAACATGCCTTTGGCACCCAGACCCTTGCGCATCAGGTAGCCGTTCAGGGCGGTGAATACGTTCCGCTCGTTGAGCAGTTCGACCACCATCCACATAAACGCCATAAAGGCGATCAGGCCAAAGAGTTCTCCCTTGGTCTCATTCTGCGCATGGAGGAAATACTGGAAGCCATTGGGGTCGTTGATTGCATAGTGGGCACCGATAACGATCAGACCGGACATCATGAACATCGCCGGTTTGAACTTATCCATTTCCAGTTGTGCTTCAAACACGATCAGCGTCATGCCAATCAGGAATATCGCCAGCACGAGCAAGCCCGTGATCGAGAACGGATCTATGACCATTTTGTGGAGGTCTCGGAGGAGGGGGAGGGAAGGGTTGAGAAAGTGTTACAAATTATATGCCTGTCCCCTGGGCTTTGGCAGTGCTACTTGAGTACCAGCGCGGCGTTTTCGTGCAGGGATGCGTCCTTGGGCTAGAATGCGCGATCTTTAGCCCCCGGAGACCGCTGCCGTGACCGCCACCCCTGCTCTCAACACCCGCTTGCGCACCGTGCGCGACTATATCCGCTGGGCGGTGAGCCGCTTTCAGGGCGAAGAGCTGTTTTTCGGCCATGGCACCGACAATGCCTGGGATGAGGCGCGTCAGCTGGTGCTGGGAGCACTGCACCTGCCCTATGAAATAGCCGACAGCTACCTCGATTGCCGCCTCGAAGACGACGAGCATGCGCACCTGCATGAGCTGCTCAAGCGGCGCATCGATGAGCGCGTGCCGACCGCCTACCTGCTGGGCGAAGCCTGGTTCTGTGGCCTGCCCTTTATCGTCGACGAGCGCGTGCTGGTGCCGCGTTCACCGATTGCCGAGTTGATCGAACAGCACCTGCAGCCCTGGCTGGGCCAGGAGCCCCAGCGCATCCTCGACCTTTGTACCGGCTCGGGCTGCATCGGCATCGCCTGCGCCTATGAGTTCCCCGAGGCCGAGGTGGTGCTGGGCGACCTGTCCTACGAGGCCCTGGAAGTGGCCAACCAGAATATCGAACGGCATGGCCTGGATGAGCGCGTGTACACCGTGCAGGGCGACGGCTTTGCCGGCTTGCCGGGCCAGCGCTTCGATCTGATCGTCTCCAACCCGCCCTATGTGGATGCCGAGGATTTCGCCGATATGCCGGCCGAATACCAGCATGAGCCGGCCCTGGGCCTGGCCTGTGGCGAGGATGGCCTGAACCTGGTGCGACGCATGCTGGCCGAGGCCGCCGATCACCTGACCGAGCGCGGCCTGCTGATCGTCGAGGTGGGCAATAGCCAGGTGCATGTCGAAGCGCTGTACCCGGAAGTCGACTTCACCTGGCTGGAGTTCGAGCGTGGCGGCCATGGCGTGTTCCTGCTTGCGGCCCAGCAGTGCCGCGAGCATCAGGCGCTGTTCCGCTCCCGGGTCGACGGCTGATCGTTGAGCGAGCCCTGGTGAAAACCACGACCGGGCTACGGTTGCGATAGCTTCTGGATTACACCAAGGCTTCTAGGCGCGCAGGCCCAGGCGTTCAGCGCGGCGCAGCCAGCTCTGCCGCTGTTCTTCGGAGGAGGGGCGGACCGGGGCGAATTCCGCCAGACGGCGGGTCTTGATACCGCTGAAGCCGAGGATGGTCCGGGTCATCTGCCGGTGTGCCGGTGCGCCGTAGATCCAGCGGAAGTACCAGGGTGGGGTGTCCATGGTCACCAGCAGATCGGCGGTGCGGCCGCTGAGCAGCTTGTCCCACAGCTGTGAGCGATTGCGGTACTTGAAGGCGAAGCCGGGCAGGAAGGTGCGGTCGAAAAAACCCTTGAGCAGCGCCGGTATGCCACCCCACCAGACTGGGTAGACGAACACCAGATGCTCGGCCCAGTGGATCTGCCGCTGGGCTTCCAGCAGGTCCGGCTCCAGGGTCTGGCTCTGCTCGTAACCGTCGCGCAGCACCGGGTCGTAGCTCATTTCCCCCAGTTTCAGTTGGCGCACCACATGGCCTTTGCTGCGTGCGCCCTGGGCATAGGCTTCGCCCAGAGCGTGGCACAGGCTGGCGCTTTTCGGTGTGCCGAGGATCATCAGAATGCGCTTGCCATCGCCTTCCAGCGGCGTTGCGCCGCTCTTTGCTGCTTCACTCATGTTGACCCGCCTCCAGCATGTTTTCGGGACGCACCCAGGCGTCGAACTGTTCGTTGTTCAGGTAGCCGAGCTGCAGCGCGGCCTCACGCAGGGTGCTGCCCTCCTGATAAGCCTTCTTGGCGATTTCTGCGGCCTTGTCATAGCCGATATGCGGGTTCAGCGCGGTCACCAGCATCAGGCCGCGCTCCAGGTGCGCGGCCATCTGCGCGCTATCCGCTTGCAGGCCGGCGATGCAGTGCTGCTGGAAGTTGTGGCAGCCGTCGGCCAGCAGGCGTATCGATTGCAGCAGGTTATGGATGATCACCGGCTTGAATACATTGAGCTGCAGATGCCCCTGGCTGGCGGCAAAGGCGATGGTCGTGTCGTTGCCCAGCACCTGGCAGGCCAGCATCGACAGGGCTTCGCACTGGGTTGGGTTGACTTTGCCGGGCATGATCGAGCTGCCCGGCTCATTGGCCGGCAGGCGCACTTCGGCAAAGCCGGCGCGGGGGCCGGAGCCGAGCAGGCGCAGGTCATTGGCCAGCTTCATCAGCGCCACGGCGAGCACCTTCAAGGCCCCGGACAGTTGCACCAGGGGCTCGTGGCCGCTCAGGGCGGCAAACTTGTTCGTGGCGCTGACCAGCGGCAGGCCGCTGAGGGCCGCCAGTTCGGCTGCCATGGCCTCGGCAAAGCCCTGCGGCGAGTTGAGCCCGGTACCAACCGCAGTGCCGCCCTGGGCCAGCTCGCAGACACCGGGCAGGGCCGCGCGGATAGCGCTTTCCGCATAGCCCAGCTGGGCGACAAAGGCCGAGAGTTCCTGGCCGAAGGTGATCGGCGTGGCATCCATCATATGGGTGCGCCCGGTCTTGACCAGCTTGGCATGCCGCTCGGCCTGTTCCTGCAGGCCGTCACGCAACTCGCGAATGGCTGGCAGCAGCCGCTGCTGCAACGCCTGGGCGGTGGCGATATGCATGGCGGTGGGGAAGCTGTCGTTGGAGCTCTGGGCGCGATTGACGTGGTCGTTAGGGTGCACCGGGCTCTTGCCGCCGCGCGCGCCGCCGGCCAGTTCGTTGGCACGGCCGGCGATCACCTCGTTGACGTTCATATTGCTCTGGGTGCCGCTGCCGGTTTGCCAGACCACCAGGGGGAACTGTTCATCGTGCTCGCCGGCGATGACTTCGTTGGCTGCCTGTTCGATCAGCCGGGCAATATCGGCGGGCAATTCGCCGATGCGCTGATTGACCCGTGCCGCGGCCTTCTTGATCAGCGCCAGGGCGTGCACCACGGCCAGGGGCATGCGCTCCTCGCCAATGGCGAAATTGATCAGCGAGCGTTGGGTCTGTGCGCCCCAGTAGGCGTTTTCGGGGACATCGATGGGGCCTAGGCTGTCAGTCTCTGTACGGCTCATGGTGGCTCTCCGGAAGGTGGCGCAAGCTTAGGCTATCGCGAAGGGCCAGAGGTTCCAATGCGCCGAGGATTACCAGCGGGCGTGGGTCTCGCCCAGCCAGCCCAGGGCATTATTGACGGGAACCCGTTCGCCCTTCGGGCCGCGCAGTACGCCCTGGTAATGACCAAACCATTGCTGGGTATCGGCATAGAAGGGGCCCAGCCGTCGGTAGGCCTGATGGCGCTGGCGCGGGGTAAAGGTCAGGCTGACGGTGTCGTCCGCGCTGCTGAGCTGCCAGGGTGCCAGCAGGCCGGGGGTGGTCGGGGTGATGCTGATCGGCGCATTGAGGTGCTGCAGCTCGCCGCCAAACCACAGGGTGTTTTCCGTCAGGCCGCTGTAATCGGTCCAGCCGGCCCCGAAATTGCCGGCGATGCCGCCGGGGGCGGCGAAGGCCGCGCGGGTCCAGTGGCTGTTGAGCGGCCAGACGCCGCGGCCAAAGTCCAGGGAGGCGAAACTCTGGCCGCCGACACAGCTGTAGTGCTGCTTGCCCAGCTGCACGCTGCCATTGCAGGGCAGGCCCAGTTGCCGGCTGGTCGCATGAAAGCTGCCGGGGCCCAGCGGCACCACCAGGTTGACCGAGTCGAGGTGGGCCGGGCGAAGAATATCCAGGGCGACATGCAGCGCCTGCCCACCAATATCCGGGGCGTTGACGCTTATCCGGGTACGCCCGGTATGTTCGGTAACCCGCAGCTGCAGGCGCGGATGATTGAATTCGTGGCTTTGCTGGGGATGGTCCGGCAGGTGGCTGCCGATGCCGAACAGGCGAAACTGGCTGAATTCGAAGGCCTGGCCGCTGTGCAGGTCAAGAAAGTAGGCGGCGGCATAGCCCAGGTAGTCGAGGTTCGCCTGGGTCAGCGAGAGCATCCAGTCCGGCGTAGTGATGCACCAGTGATTCCAGCGCTTGCGTCGGCCATAGTGCCCGGGGATGGCGCAATCGACCAGGGGGCGTGGCGACCAGCCAATGGCCTGCGGATTGAGCTGACCCTGGTCGCTGCAGAGCGCAATGGCTGCCAGGGGGGCTGGAAGGGTGAAACTGTTCATCTAACACGTCCATGTGTGTACGGGCGTCAGGCAGTTGCCAGTCGACCCGGCGTAGCGGGAAATGGCTGATCCGTCGAGCATGACCAGTCGGCAGTCGCTCCGGCAAGTACTGGCATTTTGGCCTTTAAGCGCGCAGTGCGCCAGTGCACAGTCGCTTTGTGCGCTGCGCCACGCTTGAGTGCACACGGTGCTTGGGGACAAAATGCGGGTTGTAGGGGTCCAACAGGGCTCTATCCTTTACCCAGGAGTCATCGATGCCACGTTTATCCGCCCTCTTTGCCGCGCTGCTGCTGGCTTGCACCAGTGCCCAGGTTTTCGCCGATGCGCGCAGTCATGCCGCCGATGCCGAGCGTTTTCTGCTGCTGGCTCACGCCGACAAGCTGGCGGTACCGGTTTATGGCCAGGTGCGGGACATGTTTGCCCAGCGCTTTGCCGAGAGTAAGGAAGCGTCGGGCAATCGGGCCCTGCTGGAAACTTACCAGGCCCAGGCCAATGCCGCGCTGGAGCAGGCAATCGGCTGGGATAAGCTCAAGCCGGACATGATCAAGCTGTACACCAGCAACTTCAACGAACAGGAAATGAAAGACCTGATCACCTTCTACGAGTCCCCCCTGGGCAAGAAGGTTCTGGAGCAGATGCCGTCCCTGACTGCACAGTCGGCGCAGCTGACCCAGAGCAAGCTGGAAAGCGCGGTGCCCAAGGTCAACAAGCTGCTGGCAGAGATGAGCGCCAAGCTGACCCCCAAGACGCCATAAAGGGAGCGCTCTGATGCCGAAAATCGATCTGTTGCAGGCGGCCTTTGCCGCGCTGCAGCCCCAGCACCTCGAGCTGCTGGATGAAAGCCATATGCACAGCCGGGGTCTGGAAACCCATTACAAGGCGGTGATCGTCAGCCAGCAGTTTGCCGGTTTGAATGCGGTCAAGCGCCACCAGAAGGCCTATGCCGCGGTTGGCGAGCTGATGGGCCAGATCCATGCCCTGGCCTTGCACACCTACACTCCTGACGAATGGGCGGAGCAGGGCAGCGTGCCGGCCTCGCCGACCTGCAAGGGCGGCCACTGAGACAATTGGCCCCTACACGCCGTGCCTGAAGAAACGTAAACTGCGCCACCGCCGGCTCAAGGTGAACAACCCTGGGTCGGCGTATTTTTTTGTATCCCGGTCCGCCCTTTACGTGGGCGACTACTGAAGGACATGCACATGACTGACAAGATCGTTGTCGCCGCGCTGTATAAATTCGTTTCCCTGCCCGATTACCAGGCCCTGCGCGAGCCACTGCTGCAGGCCATGCTGGACAACGGCATCAAGGGCACCCTGCTGCTCGCCGAGGAAGGCATCAATGGCACTGTCTCCGGCTCGCGCGCAGGTATCGACGGCCTGCTGGCCTGGTTCGCCCAGGATGCGCGCCTGGCCGATATCGACCACAAGGAATCCTACTGCGATGAGCAGCCGTTCTATCGCACCAAGGTCAAGCTGAAGAAGGAAATCGTCACCCTCGGCGTGCCCGGCGTTGACCCGAACCAGAAGGTCGGCACCTATGTCGAGCCCAAGGACTGGAACGCGCTGATCTCAGACCCCGAAGTGCTGCTGATCGACACGCGCAACGACTACGAGGTGTCGATTGGTACCTTCGAGGGTGCGGTCGATCCGAAAACCAAGTCGTTCCGCGAGTTTCCCGACTACATCAAGGCGCACTTCGACCCGGCCAAGCACAAGAAGGTCGCGATGTTCTGCACCGGCGGCATCCGCTGCGAGAAGGCCTCCAGCTATATGCTCGGTGAGGGTTTCGAAGAGGTTTTCCACCTCAAGGGCGGCATTCTCAAGTACCTCGAAGAAGTGCCGCAGGAAGAAACCAAGTGGCAGGGCGACTGCTTCGTCTTCGATAACCGGGTGACGGTGCGCCACGACCTCTCCGAAGGCGACTACGACCAGTGCCACGCCTGCCGCACCCCGGTGTCGGTGGAAGATCGTCAGTCCGAGTTCTACACCCCGGGCGTCAGTTGCCCGCATTGCTGGGACTCGCTGCCGGAGAAAACCCGCGCCGGTGCCCGCGAGCGTCAGCGTCAGATCGAACTGGCCAAGGCGCGCAATCAGCCGCACCCGCTGGGCTACAACCCCCGACAATCGCGCGAGGCTTAACCATGCACGCACGCCTGCTCTATGTGATGGACCCGATGTGTTCCTGGTGCTGGGGCTTTGCCCCGGTGCTCGAGTCCCTCGCCGAGCAGGCCGCTGAGGCCGGGGTTGGTCTGCAGCTGGTGCTGGGTGGTTTGCGCCGTGATGGCGTGGCCATCGATGCGGCCGCCCGGGTGCGTTACCTGGGCTACTGGCAGGCGGTCAATGCCAGCACCGGTCAGCTGTTCAACTTCGAAGCCGGCCTGCCCGAGGGGCTGGTGTACGACACCGAGCCGGCCTGTCGCGCTCTGGTCACCGCGCGCAGCCTGGCTCCGGATATGGTCTGGCCGCTGGCTCAGTTGATCCAGCGCGCCTTCTATACCGAAGGTGTGGATGTCACCCGCGCCAGCGTGCTGGTGGAATTGGCCGAGCGCGCCGGGGTTCCGCGCATCGTGTTTGCCGAAGCCTTCGACAGTGCCGCGCAACGCGACGCCACCGCTGCCGATGTCAGCTGGGTGCAGGACCTGGGCATCGCCGGTTTCCCCACCCTGTTGGCCGAACGCAACGGCCAGCTGGCGCTGCTGACCAACGGTTATCAACCCCTTGAGGTCCTGCAGCCGTTGCTTGCGCGCTGGCTGGAGCGTGCGGCCCATGCCTGATCGCCTGAGCTGGGCGGAAATCCGCCGGCTGGCCCTGCACCACAAGAAAGCCCTGATCCTGGCCAATCTGGTGGCGCTGTTCGCCACCCTGTGCAGCGTGCCGATTCCACTGCTGTTGCCGCTGCTGGTCGACGAAGTGCTGCTGCAGGACGGCGATGCGGCGCTCAAGGTGATGGACAACTTCCTGCCCGGGCAATGGCAAACCGCTGCCGGCTATATTGGCCTGATGCTGGTGCTGACCCTGCTGCTGCGAGGTTCGGCGCTGATCTTCAACGTGCTGCAGGCCAAGCTGTTCGCGCGCCTGTCCAAGGACATCGTTTACCGTATCCGCATCCGCCTGATCGAGCGGCTCAAGCGCATCTCCCTCGGCGAATACGAAAGCCTCGGCGGCGGTACCGTCACCACCCACCTGGTCACCGATCTGGAGACCCTGGACAAGTTCGTCGGCGAGACCCTGAGCCGCTTTCTGGTGGCGATGCTGACCCTGGCCGGCACCTCGGCCATCCTGATCTGGATGCACTGGCAGCTGGCGCTGCTGATCCTCTTGTTCAACCCCCTGGTGATCTACGCCACGGTGTTGCTGGGCAAGCGGGTCAAGCACCTGAAGAAACTGGAAAACGACAGCACGGCGAGCTTTACCCAGGCGCTGACCGAAACCCTGGATGCGATCCAGGAAATCCGTGCCGGCAACCGCCAGGGCTTCTTCCTCGGTCGTCTCGGCGGCCGGGCTCGGGAGGTGCGCGACCATGCCATGGCCTCGCAGTGGAGGACCGATGCGTCGAACCGTGCCAGCGGCCTGCTGTTCCAGTTCGGTATCGATGTGTTCCGCGCCGCGGCCATGCTCACCGTGCTGTTCTCCGACCTGTCGATCGGCCAGATGCTCGCGGTGTTCAGTTACCTGTGGTTTATGATCGGTCCGGTCGAGCAGCTGCTCAGCCTGCAATACGCCTTCTATGCCGCCGGCGGCGCGCTGACCCGGATCAACCAGCTGCTGGCGCGCCAGGACGAACCGCACTACCCAGGGCGGGTCGACCCGTTCAAGGGCCGCGACACCGTGGGTATCGAAGTCAGCGGGCTGACTTTCGCTTACAACGATGAACCGGTCCTCAATCACCTCAACCTGAGCATCGCGCCAGGGGAGAAGGTGGCCATAGTCGGGGCCAGCGGCGGCGGCAAGAGCACCCTGGTGCAGTTGCTGCTGGGACTCTACACACCCCAGGCCGGCACTATCCGCTTCGGCGGCAGCAGTCAGGAGGACATCGGCCTGGAGTGCGTGCGCGAAAACGTCGCGGTGGTGCTACAACACCCAGCGTTGTTTAACGACACGGTGCGCGCCAACCTGTGCATGGGTCGCGAACGCAGTGATGAAGGGTGCTGGCGGGCCCTGGAAATCGCTCAGCTGGCCGACACCATCCGCAGCCTGCCGCAAGGCCTGGACAGCATGGTCGGTCGCAGCGGCGTGCGCCTGTCCGGCGGCCAGCGCCAACGCCTGGCGATCGCCCGTATGGTCCTGGCCGAACCCAAGGTGGTAATCCTCGACGAAGCTACCTCAGCCCTCGACGCCGCCACCGAATACGCCCTGCATCAGGCGCTTAACCAGTTCCTCAACGGTCGCACCACCCTGATCATCGCCCACCGCCTGAGTGCGGTGAAGCAGGCGGATCGGGTGCTGGTGTTCGACGGCGGCAGCATCGCCGAAGATGGCGGCCACCAGCAGCTGATCGCCGAAGGCGGGCTGTATGCCAAGCTATATGGTCACTTGCAGCACTGACCAGCGTTGCCGCTCCACTGTGCACTGGAGCGGCTGCAGTCGAGCAACTGGCCAGCTATTCAGTAGCCGTGGCTGCCATTAAGAGCCTCTGGTTTAGTGGCGCAGATGAACAGCCCAGTAACACGCAAACACTCACAGGCTGTTGTCTTTTCTGAATTGCGAGGACGCTCACGTTTGCCAGGCGGGTAGCTGCCTGGCGGCGATTGGCAGCCTACGCCAAGGGAGTAGAGTACTGACCGGTGTACTTGAACGAGCATCCGAATGTATTTCTTCGCTCATCGAATTCTGGAGACTTTGCCATGCTGAAGAACACGCTTCTCGCTGTTTCGGCTTGCGCCTTGATGTTGACCGGTGGCCTCAATCATGACGGTCATCTGTTATTAGGCACCGCCTATGCCAAGGAAGGTGGTGGCCATGGTGGCGGAAACGGTGGTGGCCATGGTGGTGGAAACGGTGGTGGCCACGGTGGTGGTAATGGCGGTGGTCACGGTGGTGGCCAAGGTTCCGGCAACGGTTCCGGGCATGGTTTGGGCCAAGGCAAGGGCCAATCTGCCAACTCGAGTAAAGGTCACGGCGCAGCCACCTCGGCAGCTGCGAGTTCTAAGGCAACTACTGGTTTGGCCAAGGCCATGTCCGTTGTGGCCTCCACACCAGCAGCATTGGCCGCAGTTCTGGGCTTGGAAAATGCCTTCTCGAACAGCACTAAGCAAGATGCTGAGGATGCTGAAACTGTGGGTGAGGGCGCAACTGATAGCGACGCGAATGGTGATGATTCGACCGGTGAATCCGGTATCTGAGTCTGTTCCACGCGCAAGCTGATTATGGCAAAAGCCCGGCATTGGCCGGGCTTTTTGCTGTTCGCGGCCAGTGCGCACGTGGTAACTGCGTAAGAGGGTGCTGGGCACTACCCACCAGTGTAAGAGTGGCAGTCTGGCGCACCACGATGTAAATAATACGTTACGTTAGGCGAGTGTTTTTGGTGTTAACACGCTCGGGTTGTTGGATCTGTACGGAAAGTCTGCCGTTTAAGCTCATTCAGGATGTTGTTCTTACCCGCTGCTGCTCTTGTTAGCGGGGCTGCGCTCGGTTGTTATGAGGTCAATTCCGCTGACGCGGCGGCTGATCAAAACAACAACGAGGAGGCGCAATGAACGCCGTGAACAAGATCGAGCAGCACAACCCCATCGGCACCGACGGCTTCGAGTTCGTCGAATACACCGCGCCGACTCCGGAAGGCATCCAGCAGCTGCGTGAGCTGTTCACCGCCATGGGCTTTACCGAAACCGCCAAGCACCGCTCGAAAGAGGTCTGGCTGTTCCAGCAGAACGATATCAATTTCGTGCTTAACGGCAGCCCCACTGGGCACGTGCGTGAGTTCGGCCTGAAGCACGGCCCGAGTGCCTGCGCCATGGCCTTCCGTGTACAGAACGCGGCCCAGGCCGCCGCCTATGTGGAATCCCAGGGTGCCAAGCTGGTGGGCAGCCACGCCAACTTCGGCGAGCTGAATATCCCCTGCGTCGAGGGTATCGGCGGCTCCTTGCTGTATCTGGTGGACCGCTACGGCGACAAGAGCATCTACGACGTCGATTTCGAATATATCGAAGGGCGCACGCCAAACGACAATGCGGTCGGTCTTATGGAACTCGATCACCTGACCCACAACGTCAAGCGCGGACAGATGGACGTGTGGTCGGGCTTCTACGAGCGCATCGCCAACTTCCGCGAGATCCGCTACTTCGATATCGAAGGCAAGCTCACCGGTCTGCTGTCGCGCGCCATGACCGCGCCCTGCGGCAAGATCCGCATCCCGATCAACGAGTCGGCCGACGACAAGTCGCAGATTGAGGAATTTATCCGCGAGTACCACGGCGAGGGCATCCAGCATATCGCCCTGAGCACTGAGGATATCTACGCCACCGTGCGCCAGCTACGGGCCAATGGCGTGCAGTTCATGGTCACTCCCGGCACCTACTACGACAAGGTCGACACCCGTGTGGCCGGGCATGGCGAGCCGACCGACGTGCTCCGTGAACTGAGCATCCTGATCGATGGCGCGCCGGGTGATGACGGCATCCTCCTGCAGATTTTCACCAATACTGTGATTGGCCCGATCTTCTTCGAGATCATCCAGCGCAAGGGTAACCAGGGCTTTGGCGAAGGCAACTTCAAGGCCCTGTTCGAGTCCATCGAGGAAGACCAGATCAAGCGCGGCGTGATCAAGGCTGATTAATCCGACACCGCAATGGTGGGTTACGGCGCACCGGTACCAGGGGCAATCCTGCTCACCGTGTCTGCGCCTAACCCACCCTACGCCACAGCTGTCGAGTTGAGGAGACACCGGCCATGAGCCGTAACTGGATCAGTTTTCCCCTGCGTGAAGGCGAGTGTTCGCGTCAGGCGCACTGCGACTTTCCCGAGGGCACCTACGAGCGCGAGATGGGCCGCGAGGGCTTTTTTGGCCCCACCGCGCACCTGCACCACAAGCATCCGCCCACCGGCTGGATCGACTGGCAGGGGCCGTTGCGCCCCCATGCGTTCAACTTCAATGATATTTCCAGCGAGCGTGACTGCCCGCTGGCCGCGCCGCTCACTCTGCATAACAGCGATGTGAAGCTGCGCGTGTGGAAAACCCACGGTGCCATGCGCCATCTGGTGCGTAACGCCGATGGCGATGACCTGCTGTTTATCCATGAGGGGGCAGGGCACTTCTACTGCGACTTCGGCCATCTGACCTACCGTGACGGCGATTACCTGCTGATTCCGCGCGGCACTGCCTGGCGCATCGAGGCCAGTGAACCGACCTTTATGCTGCTGATCGAGAGCACCGACGGTGCCTATCAGCTGCCGGACAAGGGCCTGCTCGGCCCGCAGGCGATCTTCGATCCAGCGGTGCTCGATCATCCGCGCATCGATGACGCCTTCAAGGCCCAGCAGGACGAAAACACCTGGCAGATTCGCATCAAGCGGCGCGGTCAGGTCAGCACCGTGACCTATCCCTACAACCCGCTGGATGTGGTCGGCTGGCATGGCGACAACACCGTAGTGCGCCTCAACTGGCGCGATATCCGCCCGCTGATGAGCCACCGCTACCACCTGCCGCCCTCGGCGCATACCACCTTTGTGGCCAACGGTTTTGTCATCTGCACCTTTACCCCGCGCCCGGTGGAAAGCGACCCTGGCGCGCTGAAGGTGCCGTTCTATCACAACAACGACGACTACGACGAAGTGCTGTTCTACCACCGTGGCAACTTCTTCAGTCGCGACAATATCGAGCAGGGCATGGTCACCCTGCACCCGTGCGGCTTCCCCCACGGCCCGCACCCCAAGGCGCTGAAGAAGGCGCAGACCGATCCGGCGACCTTTATCGATGAGGTGGCGGTGATGATCGATACCCGCCGCGCCCTGGAAGTCGGCGAAGCCGCTGCCGTGGTGGATGTTCCCGAATATGTGAATTCCTGGCGTGCGCCGGGCAAGGAATCCTGATGAAACTCGCATCACTGAATCAAGGCCGCGACGGCATGTTGGTTGTGGTATCCCGCGACCTTAGCCGCGCGGTTAAAGTGCCGGCCATCGCCGCTACCCTGCAGGCCGCGCTGGATAACTGGGCCGTGGCCAAACCCAAGCTGGAGGCGGTCTATCAGCGCCTGAACGATGGCCTGGAGGAGGGTGCGTTTGCCTTCGATCAGGCCGCCTGCCATAGCCCCTTACCGCGGGCCTATCACTGGGCCGACGGCAGCGCCTACGTCAATCACGTGGAACTGGTGCGCAAGGCGCGCGGTGCCGAGATTCCGGAAAGCTTCTGGCATGACCCGCTGATGTACCAGGGCGGTGCCGACTGCTTTATCCCACCGCACAGCCCGATTCAGATGGCCGACGAGGCCTGGGGCATCGACCTGGAAGCCGAGATTGCGGTGATCACCGATGACGTGCCGATGGGCGCGACCGCTGCCGAGGCCGCCGGGCATATTCAGCTGCTGATGCTGGTCAACGATGTGTCGCTGCGTAACCTGATTCCCGGCGAGCTGGCCAAGGGCTTCGGCTTCTACCAGAGCAAACCCTCATCCAGCTTCTCGCCCGTGGCGATTACCCCGGACGAGCTGGGCGATACCTGGAAGGATGGCAAGGTGCATCGGCCGCTGGTCTCGCATATCAACGGCGCGCTGTTCGGCCAGCCGGACGCCGGGGTGGACATGACCTTCAACTTCCCGACTCTGGTGGCCCATGCTGCCAAGACCCGGCCGCTGGGCTGCGGCACCATCATCGGTTCCGGCACCGTGTCGAACTACGACCGCAGCGCGGGTTCTTCCTGCCTGGCGGAAAAACGCATGCTGGAAATCATCGAGAGCGGCGAGGCGAAAACCCCGTTCCTCAAGTTCGGTGACCGGGTGCGTATCGAGATGTTCGACGCCGCCGGCCATAGCCTGTTTGGCGCGATTGATCAGGTGGTGGAGAAGTACAAAGGTTGATTTTGTAGGAGCGGGCCATGCCCGCGAGCATCGGCGACGAAAAGCATCGCGGGCATGGAACTAGGCGTTCCCCCCGCTCCTACGTTGGGAGAATGTCCATGCTGACCCTTTATTCATACTGGCGCTCCAGCGCCGCCTACCGGGTGCGTATCGCGCTTAACCTCAAGGGCCTGCCCTACAAGCAGGTGCCGGTGCATCTGGTCAAGGATGGTGGCCAGCAACACAGCGCCGACTACCAGGCGCTGAATCCGCAGGAGCTGCTGCCGCTGCTGGTGGACGAAGATAACGGCGGGGTGCGTATCGCTCAGTCCCTGGCGATTCTGGAATACCTCGACGAGGTGTTTCCGACACCAGCGCTGCTACCCAGCGACCCCGCCAAGCGCGCCCAGGTGCGTGCCCTCGCCCTGCATATTGCCTGCGATCTGCATCCACTGAATAACCTGCGGGTGCTGCAGTACCTGACCGGTGAGCTGGGGGTGAGCGAGGCGAAGAAAGACGCCTGGTATCAGCACTGGCTGCACAAGGGCATGGCTGCGGTCGAGGCTGGGCTTGCGGTATTCGATGATCGGCTGTCGCTTGGCGAACGGCCTGGATATCTGGAAGCCTGTCTGGTGCCACAGCTGTATAATGCCCGCCGTTTTAACTGTGACCTCGATGCGTACCCACGCATTCTCGCCATGGCGGCGCGTTGTGAATCTCTGGACGCCTTTAAGCAGGCCGCGCCGGAGGTGCAACCCGACGCTCAGTGATCTCAGCCGGCCTCGCCGCCGCTAGGGTCTGGCGAATCCGGCGACCCCAGGTAGGCGCAAAGCGGCATAGCCGAGCGCACTAGCTTTAAACCGACCTGAATGCCTTGCACTCCGCCGCGCCACAAGCGCTGCGGGTTCCATTTCGTCACAGATAAAAACAAACAGGTGACGCATGACCCGTGAAAAACCGAAGAACCTCTGGCTCTCGCGCTGGGGCTTTATTCTTGCTGCAACCGGCTCCGCTGTGGGCCTGGGCAATATCTGGAAATTCCCCTACATCACCGGCGAATACGGCGGTGGTGCCTTTGTGCTGATGTACCTGGCCTGCATCCTGGCCATCGGCATTCCGGTAATGATGACCGAGATCGCCATTGGCCGCCGCGGCCGTGGCAGCCCCATCGATGCGATAGGGCGGGTGGTCAAGGAAAATGGCGGCAACCCCCTGTGGAAGGCGGTCGGCGGCATGGCCATGCTGGCCGGTTTTATGATCTTGTGTTTCTACGTAGTGGTGGCCGGTTGGGCCTTTGCCTACACCGTGAAAATGCTCGACGGCTCCCTGGCTGCCACCAGTGTGGAAGCACTCGGCGGGGTGTTCGAGGCGCATAACGCCAACCCCTGGCAGCTCGGCGGCTGGAGTGTGCTGGTGGCGCTGCTGACCCTGTGGATCGTTGCCAAAGGCGTGCAGAAGGGCATCGAGAATGCGGTGCGCTGGATGATGCCGGGCCTGGCCGTGATGCTGCTGATTCTGGTGGGCTATGCCTTTACCAGTGGCGGTTTCAGCGCTGGCTTCGATTTCCTGTTCACCTTTGATGCCTCGAAAATCACCGGTGAAGCACTGCTGGCCGCGCTGGGCCATGCGTTCTTTACCCTGAGCCTGGCCTCCGGGGCGATTCTCACCTACGGCTCCTATATCCCCGACGGCCAGTCGATTGCCCGCACCACCTTCGTTGTCGCCCTGTGCGATACCTGTGTGGCGCTGTTGGCGGGGCTGGCGATCTTCCCGATCATCTTCGCCAACGGCATGAGCCCGGGTGCGGGGCCGGGGCTGATCTTTATGAGCCTGCCGCTGGCCTTCCAGCAGATGCCGTTCGGCACTCTGTTTGGCGTGCTGTTCTTCGCCATGGTGTCGATTGCCGCCCTGACCTCGGCGATTTCCATGATCGAAGCCACGGTGGCCTATCTGAACGAGAAGCACGGCATCAGTCGGATGAAATCCGCGGCCCTGGCTGGCGGCGTATTGCTGGTGATCAGCCTGCTGGCCATGCTCTCGTTCAACCTGATGGCCGGTTGGACGCCGCTGGGCAAGAACTTCTTCGACTGGCTGGACTACCTGACTTCGCGCTGGATGATGCCTCTGGGCGGGATTTTCCTGGTCTGCCTGGCGGGCTATGCCCTGCGTGACGAAATCATGCGTGATGAGCTGAACCTGCCACCGTTGGGCTATGCCCTCTGGCTGTTTATGGTGCGCTATGTCAGCCCGGTACTGATCATGGTGGTGTTCCTCCACGCCCTCGACTGGTTGCTGTTCGACCCGGTCAGCCAGTGGTACTGGATCGCCGGAGCCATCGGCCTGCTCACGGTGCTGGGTGAACTGCTGCGGCCGCGGGTGATGCCGGTACTGGTCGGGCGTTAAAAGGTTCTGCGCTGGACGAAGCAGGGGGCATGACCGTAAGGGTATGCCCCCTTTCTTATGGCGATATAGCCGTTAGGTGCGGCATGCAGCAACTCCTTGTAGGCACGGGCGGGACTGCGCAGTTCCATGTCTGAGAACTACGCGAGGCCAGATACTTTCGCGGGCATGGCCCGCTCCTACAGCAGCGGCGGGGATGTGATCCGGGCTGCTTTCTACCCATTTAAGTCTTTGCGCTGTTGTGGCTGCGGGCTGGGTCTAGCTGATGGCGATAAGCCGCCATCTAGGTCTGGGTCGCGGCGGAAAGTCGCCGACTGCGGAGGCTGCCGACAAACTGACGCCGTTGGATCGGCGCTCCTCGATTCGTAGCAGGCCAGCTGTGATGCAGCCCGCAGCTCCAATCTCGATTTTTCCCCCGGGCTGGCGCAGGGGTTGCAGGGGTAGCGGCTAAACTGCTTGCAGTCATTACAAGGAGCCGCCGCTGTCAGGCCGCCCGATAATAAAAACGGAGTCATTGCCATGTCGTCTGCCGCCCGCCTGTTCGCCGATCTTGCCGTCGGGAAAAAACTCCTCTGTGGTTTCGGCCTGGTGTTGCTGCTGACCATTGCGGTGACCGGCAGTGGTTTTCTCGCGGTGCAGGCGGTGCTGCAGGGCCATGAGAATGTCGCTCGGTTGTCGGCGATCGACGGCATGATTCTCCAGGCGCGGCGTTTCGAGCGGGATTTCGCCCTGCGCCAGAACGACGAGGCGGCGGCGCGGATGCGTGACCAGCTGGACAAGGTGGACGCGCTGCTGGCCGAGCAACTGCAAGCCAGTGCGGCCCAGGACCGCGCCCGTCTGCAGGGTATGCAGCAGGCCATTGCCGATTACCGCCGTCAGTTCGATGGCTTTGTTCAGCAGCTGGGCAATGCGCGTCAGGCGCGCGCGACGATGCGCGAAGCGGCGGGGGAGGCGCGCGATCAGTTCGATGTGATCGAGCTGGACATGTACGACGCCGTGCGTGAGCTGCGCCTGGCCGGTGACAAGTTGCGTGGCAGTGATCCGCTGACCCTGGCGGAAACCGCCTCGGGGCTGAGCAAGCGCATGCTCGATCTGCGTGGCCATGAGAGCCAGTTCATTATCGATGGCTCGGCCGAGTCCCTGGAGGAATGGACCTATATCAACGACGACCTGCAGACCGTCGCGCGCAGCCTGATGGTCTGGCTGGACGACGATCAGAAGCGCGCCATCGAGTCGGCTCTGCAGGCCCTGACCCAGTACCAGACGGCCTTTGCCAATTACCAGCAGATGCGCGAGCAAAGCCATGCCAGTGAGCAGGCCATGGTCGAACAGGCGCGTGCCGTACTGGCCCAGGCCGGGGAAGCCAAGGACCGCGAAGACCAGGCGATGACCGCCGACAGCCGCCAGGCCCTCCTGCTGCTCGGGGCCATGGGCCTGGCGGCCGTGGTCCTGGGCATGCTGGCGGCCCTGCTGATTTCCCGTTCCATCGTGGCCCCGCTGCGACAGGCCGTGGCCTTTGCCCGGCGCATTGCCGAGGGCGATCTTAGCCAGGACCTGCAGCACAATCGTCGCGATGAAGTGGGCCAGCTGATGGCGGCCATGCAGGCCATGAGCCTCAGCCTGCGCACCCTGGTGGGGCGCATCGGCGGTGGCGTCAGCCAGATTGCCGCCGCCGCCGAACAGCTCTCGGCGATCACCGCGCAAACCAGCGCCGGGGTGCAGAACCAGAAGATGGAAACCGAACAGACCGCCACCGCCATGCATGAGATGGCCGCCACCGTGCAGGAGGTGGCGCAGAACGCCGAGCAGGCGTCCCGGGCCGCCCGCGATGCGGACCGCGAGGCGCAGCAGGGCAACGGCGTGGTGCAACAGGCGGTCAGCCAGATCGGCAGCCTGGCCCGGGAAGTCGAGCAGTCGGCTGAAGCCATTGCCGCGCTGAATCAGGAGAGCGCGCGTATCGGCAGCGTGCTGGAGGTGATCCGCACTGTCGCCGAGCAGACCAATCTGCTGGCCCTCAATGCGGCCATCGAAGCGGCCCGGGCCGGCGAGCAGGGCCGCGGCTTCGCCGTGGTGGCCGACGAGGTGCGCGCCCTGGCCAAACGCGCCCAGGACTCCACCGAGGAGATCGAAAGCCTGATCGTCAGCCTGCAGGGCATGGCCAAGGGTGCGGTGGAGAAGATGGAAAGCAGCCGCAGCCTGACCCAGCGCACCGTGACCCTGGCCGCCGAAGCGGGCGATGCCCTGGGGCGGATCACCCTGGCGGTGAGCACCATCGAACAGATGAATCAGCAGATCGCCGCGGCCGCCGAAGAGCAGAGCGCGGTGGCGGAAAATATCAGCGAAAGCGTGACCCGGGTGCGCGATATCGGCGAGCAGAGCGCCAGCGCCAGCGAGCAGACCGCCGCCTCCAGTGCCGAACTGGCACGCCTGGGTGTCGAGTTGCAGGGACTGGTCGCGCAGTTCCGTACCTGAGGTAAACCGGGGTTTTGCGCCGTTCGGGAGCGGTCTGGTAGTTGGTAGATACCGACTTCTCGGATTGCATCCGGGCTACGAGAGCCGGATTTGGGTAGCGAATCCATTCCCTCGGGCAACCCGAGATCCGTAGGGGATCACTCGCCGCAGGCAGTGCACCATGGCTGTCGGGCTGTCGGGCTGTCGGGCTGTCGCTTCGCTCCCGAACGGCCCGCCCAGCCTTGCCGCCGCTATCCCACGCGCGACTAGCAGGCCGTTTTCAACCCTGGATTGCCCACGCAGGTCGTTTCTCTATGGCCTGTCAGGGGTTTGCCCAGCTCGTTGGCCCAGGCCACCAGCGGCACATTCACTTCGGGCTGCCAGATGCGTGTCAGCAGCAACTGCAGGCGGTCTATATCGCCACGTTCGAAGGGCAGGCGCTGAATTTCATCGTGTACGCGCCATTGGCCGTCTTCCAAGGTGGCGAAGGCGAAGCGGAAGGGATGAAAGCCGGTCATGCCCAGGCGGATATCGGTTACCACCAACTGATCGCCGAGCTGGTCGTAGCGCAGCACGCCGTCGGTGAACCAGGCCAGGCGTGTATGCGCCGGCGAGTCGGCCAGGGCTGCGGCCAGCCGGGTGCCGCGGGCAATCCTGCCGAGCTGCGGCGGGGCGCTGTCGAGCCAACTGACCAGCACTTCGTGATAATCCTCGCCCTCCAGCACGATCACCCGCCACAACAGGCTGTTGAAGGGTGTCGGCGTGCTGAACAGGGCATCGGCCTGGATGCCCTGGCGGGCCAGTTCGGCCTCCACCCGTTGTTCGGCCATATATTTGCCGCCCAGGGTTGAGGCCAGGTACAGGGTCGACAGCAGTAGAGCGATGGCCGGAACCCTGGGCGTCTTGTCCCGCAGCCCATACAGCAGGCCGATAACCACGGCGATGCCTAGCGGCAAGGTGTAGAGGGGGTCGATGATAAAGATGCTCGACCAGGCGGTGGGCGTCGGCATCAGCGGCCAGAACAGCTGGGTGCCGTAACTGGTGAAGGCATCCAGCAGCGGGTGGGTGAGCAGGACCAGCCAGAGGGTGAAAAACAGCCGTTGCGTCGAATAGCCCGGATTGTGTCGCAAGCGCCGGGTCAGCCAGGTCAGCAGCAGGGCCAGGCCGGTGAGCACAATCAGCGAATGGCTGAAGCCGCGGTGGTAGGTCATGTCGGCTACGGCATCGCCGTAGTCGATGATTACATCCATATCCGGCAGGGTGCCGAGCATTGCCCCGTAAAGCAGGGCCTTGCGCCCTTGCCAACGGCCGAGCAGGGTGCCCTGGATAGTGGCACCGAGCACGGCCTGGGTAATCGAATCCATCGCGACAGCTCTCAGGTTGGTCAGATCGCTAACTTAACCGAGCCGCTGCAAATTGGCCGCTGGTAATTTTCAAGCAAAGATTTCACTGACGCAGCTGGCTGATGGCGGTCTCAGGCCCCTGACGCAGTGCCATGGCCGGGAGGGCGCTCACCCTCCCGGCCTGGAGTGGATTTACCAGCGCCTGTCAGAGCTTGAAGAAGCTGACCTTCTCGGTCAGGCGATTGGCCAGGGTGGCCAGTTCGCGGCTGGAGGAGGCCACCTGTTCGGAGCCGGCGGAGGTTTCCAGGGTGGCGTTGTGGATGCGGTTGATGTTCTGGTTGACCTCTTCGGCCACCGCGCTCTGTTCTTCCGAGGCGCTGGCGATCTGCGCGTTCATATCGTTGATGGCGGTGACTTCGGTGCTGATCTTGTTCAGAGCACTTTCCGCCACGGCAGTCTGCTCGACGGTCTGTTGAGCCAGTTGGCGGCTGCTGCGCATCACTTCGGCGGCCTTGCCGGCACCTTCCTGC